>Ga0073936_10010155_pt1 | contig 11576 bp, 8 predicted proteins | sample AliMusrvi5mmetaG_FD_87041 | JGI IMG/M metagenome (GOLD analysis project Ga0073936, IMG submission 87041) | Freshwater lake bacterial and archeal communities from Alinen Mustajarvi, Finland, to study Microbial Dark Matter (Phase II) - Alinen... | ecosystem: Environmental > Aquatic > Freshwater >... | reverse complement strand
GTCCGGGAGGGCCGAGAGAGCGTAGCCGACCAGGCGAGGCTGACCCGGCAGTCCCGCCAGTATGGCGACCTGGCCGTACGTCGCCACCCGACCGCGGGGGATCCGGGAGACGACGTCCCGGACCCTCCGGTGAGGATCTCCTCCGGCACCGCTCATCCGGGAAACCGTGCGGACACCATCGCCGGATGCTACGTCAGCCAGAAGGGTCCCCCCGCGGCTCGCCGGCTTCAGGGCCTGGCGCGGCACCCCGCCCCGGCCTTCCGGTGGCGGGCCACCCAGTCGTAGGCCATGTCCCGCAGGCCCTGCGGGACGACCCTCGCCACACGGGCCAGCAGCTTCCAGGCCCCCCCGATCCCGTCCAGCGCTTCGAGGACCGCCGCCGACCTCACGAGGAGCGCCCCGTCCCCCGGCAGCAGGACGAGGCTGTCCGGCAGCCTCCCCCTCTCGCCCGCCGGGACCAGGGCCAGGAACCGCTCTCCCCCCAGCGGCTCGAAGACGAGCGACCCGCGCCGGCGGTCGGCCCGTCGGAGGAGCGTCACCGCGGCGCTGCAGAGGCCGCAAGTCGTGTCGTAGAAGAGAGTTCTGGGTTTTCGGTCCATCCGGGACCTCCGTCGTTTCCGGGGAATGAATGACCGTTCATTTTCGATGAGCCACGGCTCATTTTCGTGTATATGATCCCCTTCCGGGAGGGACCGCGTTCAGCCGACGCCCTCCCACCGAGGAGTGAATCCGAATGAAATACGACGGCCAGGCGATCCAGTGTCACCCACTCCCAGAGGCCGAGGGCTTCGCCGAGCTGAGGTTCGACCTCGCGGGGGACTCGGTCAACAAGTTCAACGCCTTGACGCTGAAGGAGCTGCGCGAGGCGGTGGACCTCCTGAAGGCCGAGAAGGGGCTGAAGGGGGTCCTCCTGACGAGCGGCAAGGAGGTCTTCATCGTCGGCGCCGACATCACCGAGTTCCTCCAGCACTTCCAGCGCCCCGAGTCAGAGATGCTGACCTGGATCGCGGGGGTGAACAGGACGTTCAACGACCTGGAGGACCTCGACTGTCCGACCGTCGCCTGTGTGAACGGCTTCGCCCTCGGGGGCGGTTTCGAGGTCACCCTCGCCGCCAGCTACCGGGTGATGGCGTCCGATACGAAGGTGGGCCTCCCCGAGACGAAGCTGGGGATCTTCCCCGGCTGGGGCGGCACGGTCCGCCTCTCGCGCCTGGCCGGCGCCGACAACGCCATCGAGTGGATCGCCTCCGGCGAGCAGTGGGGCGCGGCCGACGCGCTCAAGATCGGGGCGGTCGACGGCGTGGTGGAGAAGGCCGACCTCAGGGCGTCGGCCGTGGGCGTGCTGCTGGACGCGGCGGCCGGGGGCCTCGACTGGAAAAAGCGCCGCGCCGAGAAGACCGGGCCCCTCACCCTCGACAAGATCGAGTCGCTCATGGTCTTCGAGACCTCCAAGGCCTTCGTCGGTGGCAAGGCGGGCCCGAACTACCCGTCCCCCGTCGCCGCCATCGAGGTGATCGAGAAGGGGGCGCGGAAGAACCGCGACGAGGCCCTCCCGATCGAGACCGAGGCGTTCGTGAAGATCGCCCGCGGCCCGGTCGCCGCGGCCCTCGTCAGCGTCTTCCTCGGCGACCAGCTGCTGAAGAAGTTCGCCAAGAAGCACTCCAAGGCGGCCCGCAAGGTCGAGACCGCGGCCGTCCTGGGCGCCGGGATCATGGGAGGCGGCATCGCCTACCAGTCGGCCTCCAAGCGGATCCCGATCCTGATGAAGGACATCGCGCCGAAGGCGATCGACCTCGGCCTGCAGGAAGCCTGCAAGCTCCTCGACAAGCAGGTGAGCCGCGGGAAGATGACCTCCGGCAAGATGGCCGAGACGCTCGGACGGATCCGCCCGACCCTCTCGTACGGCGACTTCGGCAACGTCGACTTCGTCGTCGAGGCGGTCGTCGAGAACGAGAAGGTGAAGAAGAGCGTCCTGGCCGAGGTCGAGGCCGCGCTGAAGCCGGGGGCCGTCCTCGCCAGCAACACCTCCACCATCTCGATCACCCGCCTGGCCGAAGCGCTGAAGCGCCCCGAGGACTTCTGCGGCATGCACTTCTTCAACCCGGTGCCGCGGATGCCGCTGGTCGAGATCATCCGGGGAGCGAAGTCCTCGCCCGAGGCGATCGCCACCGCGGTCTCCTACGCGCAGGCGATGGGAAAGACCCCGGTCGTCGTCAACGACTGCGCGGGCTTCCTCGTCAACCGGGTCCTCTTCCCCTACTTCGCCGGGTTCATGAAGCTGGTCGAGGACGGGGTCGACTTCACGAAGATCGACAAGGTGATGGAGAAGTGGGGCTGGCCGATGGGGCCCGCCTTCCTTCTGGACGTCGTCGGGATCGACACCGCCGTCCACGCCGACAAGGTGATGGCCGGCGCCTTCCCCGACCGGATGTCGCACACCGGGGAGACCGCCAGCGAGGTGATGTTCAAGGCGCAGCGGTTCGGGCAGAAGAACGGAAAGGGCTTCTTCATCTACAAGCCCGAGAAGAAGGGTCCGCCCAAGAAGTCGATCGACCCCGAGGTCGCCCCGCTCCTCGCTCCAATCGTGAAGGGGGACGGCAAGGCGGTCACCGACCAGGAGATCGTGGAGCGGATGATGCTGCCGATGCTCCTGGAGTGCTCGCGCTGCCTCGAGGACAAGATCGTCGACACGCCGGTCGAGGTCGACCTCGCGCTCGTCTACGGCCTCGGGTTCCCGCCGCTCCGGGGCGGGATCTTCCGCTGGGCCGACGGCCTCGGGGCGAAGGCGCTCGTCGAGGCCTCGGAGAAGTACGCCCAGCTCGGGAAGCTCTACGAGCCGACCGCGCAGCTGAAGGCGCTGGCTGCGGCCGGCAAGACCTTCCACGTGGCCGGGTGATGAAGGGGTGATGAGATGAGAGAAGCCGTTGTCGTCGACGCCGTCCGCACCCCGATGGGCCGCTCCAAGGGCGGCATGTTCCGCGCCGTGCGGGCCGAGACCCTCTCGGGCGCCGTCATCCAGGCCCTCCTCGACCGGAACCCGAAGGTGAACCCGGCCGAGATCGAGGACGTCATCTGGGGCTGCGTCCAGCAGACCCTCGAGCAGGCCTACAACATCGGCCGCTTCGCGGCGCTCCTGACCTCGATCCCCAAGGAGGTCAGCGCCCAGACGATCAACCGCCTCTGCGGCTCGTCGATGCAGGCGCTCCACGCCGCGACCATGGCGATCATGGCCGAGCAGGGAGACATCTACGTCATCGGCGGCGTCGAGCACATGGGGCACGTCCCGATGACCCACGGGGTCGACCCGAACCCCGGGATGAGCAAGAAGGTGGCGAAGGGGGCGATGGCCATGGGGATCACCGCCGAGCTCCTCGCCAAGATGCACGGCTTCGGCCGCGAAGCGCAGGACCAGTTCGCCCTCCGCTCGCACCAGAAGGCCTACGACGCCCAGCAGGCGGGGCGCTTCGACGCCGAGATCGTCCCGGTGGCGGGCCACGACGAGAAGGGGGCCCCGAAGGTCTTCAAGCAGGACGAGGTGCTCCGCTCCGACGCGAGCCTCGAGGGGATGGCCAAGCTGAGGCCGGCCTTCGACCCGAGGAACGGCACGGTCACCGCCGGCAACGCCTCGGCGATCTCGGACGGCGCCTCGGCGATGCTCGTGATGTCGGCCGAGAAGGCGAAGGAGCTGGGCCTCACGCCGATGGCCAAGGTCAAGGCGATGGCCGCGGTCGGCGTCGACCCGTCGATCATGGGATACGGCCCGGTCCCGGCCGTGAAGAAGGCGCTGGCGCGGGCGAAGATGAATCTCGCCGACATCCAGCTGTTCGAGCTGAACGAGGCCTTCGCGGCCCAGTCGCTCCCCTGCGCCAAGGACCTCGGCCTCCTCGAGCAGCTCGAGACCAAGGTCAACCTCAACGGCGGCGCGATCGCGCTCGGCCACCCGCTCGGCTGCTCCGGCGCCAGGATCTCCACGACCCTTCTCCACCAGATGGTCCAGAAGAACCTGTCGACGGGCGTCGCCACGATGTGCATCGGCCTCGGACAGGGGATCGCCACGGTCTTCGAGAGGGCGTAACCCGACACCGGACCGTCTCCCTGCTGAAACGAACGCCCGGGCGACGAGAGGGGAGCCCGGGCCTATTCTTTTCGTGCCCCTCCACGCCGGGCGGCTCTCCGGCCATCGAGCGTCACCGAACCGACGCGAGCGACGGACGAGGAGGCGGTGCCCCGACGGGGGCCGCTTGAGAGACCTCGTGGGCAAGCGTAACCTCGAACTCGGGCAGTTCCCACGGAGAAGCGAGGCGCCATGCTCAAGATCAGGAAGCAATACTGGGGTCTCTTCCCGATCCCCGCGCTCGTGGCGCTCATCTGGCTGCTCTCTTCCACGGTCACGCCTTCACAGTTCTACGATCCCGCGTGGCTGATCCCGATCACCAACACACTCTTCGTCGCCCTGATATGTCTCGCCGTCGCCGCGATCGCCCTTCGAAGCTACACGGCGACCGGACGGGTCCAGGCTCTCCTGTTGGGCTGCGGGGTCTTGACCTTCGGGCTCGCGGCCGGCGGCGCCGCCTTCGTGAGAGGCCTTCCGGACGGCGCGAACCTCAATGTCACCATCTACAACACCGGCGCCTTGATCGCGGCATTGTTCCACTTCGCCTCCGCCATGATTCTCTTGATGGGCCTTTCCCCGGCTGCGGCGCCGGCCCCGAGAAGGACATGGTCGGTTCTCGGATACCTGGGGATCGTCGCCTTCATGGCCGCCTTGACGGTGACAGCCCTGGGTGGTGCCATCCCGCCCTTTTTCGTCCAGGGCGCGGGCCCGACGCCCCTGCGGCAGTGGATCCTCGGAACCGCGGACGTCCTTTTCGTCTTTTCCTCTCTCATCTTCATGGGCATGCACGTCAGGGCCAAGGAGATCTTCCTGTACTGGTATGCGCTGGCTCTGGCGTTGACTTCCATCAGTCTGACGGCCTTCTTCATCCAGACCTCCGTCGGTAGTCCGGTCGGCTGGGCAGGAAGGTTCTCGCAGTATCTCGGAGGAATTTACTTTCTCGTCTCCCTGGCGGCGGCCCGCAAGAGTGCCCGGGAGCGGAGGCCGTCGCCCGATAGCGTCCTGACTTTTTCCATCAATCCCGTCGAGAGGAGACGCCCGGCAGCTGCCGACGAAGCTCCCGGCGTGGTCGGCCGCCTGGACGCGAGACTGAAGCACGTCTACCTCGAAGAGTCCACGGACGCCTTCTATGTGAAGGACATCCAGGGACGCTATCTGCTGTTCAACAGCGAAGCCGCCAGGGTCACCGGCAAAGACTCGAAAGAGGTCATCGGAAAGGACGACTTCTTTCTCTTCCCTGCCGACCAGGCAGAGACAGTCCGGGCCGGCGACCGGAAGGTCATGGATGACGGGCAGGTCACGACGTACGAGGAGGTCGTCGAGACGGTCGCGGGAACGACGACCTATCTCTCGACGAAGGGCCCCCTGTTCGACGACGACGGGAAAGTGGCCGGGCTCTTCGGCATCGCCCGCGACGTCACGGAGCGCAAGCGGACGGAGCAGGCGCTCCGCGAAAGCGAACGGGAATTCCACACGCTGGCCGAGTCGATGCCGCAGATCGTCTGGATCACCCGGCCCGACGGCTGGAACATCTACTTCAACCAGCAGTGGGGGGATTACACCGGCATGACCCTGGAGGAGAGCCACGGCCATGGATGGAACACTCCCTTCCACCCGGAGGACCGGCAGGGGGCGTGGGACGCCTGGCAGCTCGCGACGGCAACGGCAGGCATGTACGCGATCGAATGCCGTCTGCGCCGCGCCGACGGCGCGTACCGCTGGTGGCTGATCCGGGGCGTCCCCGTGCGCGATGCCAAGGGGAAGATCCTCAAGTGGTTCGGCACCTGCACCGACATCGAAGACATCAGGCGAGCGCAGGAGGAAGCGACGGCGAGCAGGAGGGCGCTGGAGGCCGCGCTGGACAGCATGAGCGACGCCGTGTTCATCTCGGATGCCGAGGGACGGTTCGTCAACTTCAACGAAGCCTTCGCGACGTTCCACCGCTTCAAGAACAGGGAGGAGTGCGCCCGGACATTCGCCGAGTATCCGGCCATCCTGGAAGTGTTCCTGGGTGATGGTGAACCGGCTCCCGTGGAGAGCTGGGCCGTCCCCCGCGCTCTCCGGGGCGAGAGGGCTACGAATGCCGAGTACACACTGCGCCGCAAGGACACGGGCGAGACCTGGGTCGGAAGCTACAGCCTCGCTCCGATTCGCAACCCGGACGGCGTGATCGTCGGGTCGGTCGTCACGGCTCGCGACATCACCGAGGCCAAACGGGCCGAAGCCCAGCTTGCCAAGATGACTCGCCTGTACGCCACGCTGAGCCAGGTGAACCAGGCGATCGTGCGCGCCGGGCAACCTGCCGAGCTGTATCGATCGCTCTGCGACGTCGCGGTGAAGTTCGGCGGCTTCTCGCTGGCCTGGGTCGGACTCCTCGACAAGGCGTCCGGAGACGTCAGGCCCGTGGCCGCGAACGGGGCCGACGTGGAGCACTGGCCGTTCGCGACCATGAACATCCACCATGGCCTGTTCAAGGACGGGCTGGCGGCAACGGCCATCGGCTCTCATGCGGTCGTCGTGAGCGAGGATGTCCAGACCGACGAGAGGACGCGCGGCGCCCTGCGGCAGTTCCAGGGTAGCGGGCTGCACTCTGCGGCGGCCATTCCGATTCGGCTGAGAGGGGATGCGGTCGGTGCATTGCTCCTGGTCTCCCAGCAGGCGGGCTTCTTCACGGAAGCGGAGGAAGTCGGCCTGCTCGACGAGATCGGGCAGGACGTCTCCTTCGCGCTCGATGCCCTGGCGTCCGAGGCCGAGCGCAAGCAGGCCGAAGAGAATCTCCGCAAGCTGAACGAGGAGCTGGACGGTCGCGTCCGAGAGCGCACCACCGAGCTTCAAGCGGCCAACAGGGAGCTGGAGACCTTCTCCTACGCCGTCTCGCACGACCTACGGGCCCCGCTACGCGCCATGAGCGGCTTCTCGCGGGACCTTGCGGAGCGTTGCGGCGGGACGCTCGATCCGGCGGCACAGCGGGATCTCGACCAGATCGGCATCGCGGCCCGCAGGATGGGTGACCTGATCGAGGGGCTGCTGACCCTTGCGCGCAGCACGCGCGGCAACCTGAGGACCGAAGAGGTGAACCTCTCGGCGATGTCGGAGCGTCTGGTGGTCGAGCTGGCTCGAGGCGAGCCGGAGCGCAAGGTGGCCATCCGGGTTGATCCTGGACTGCTCGCGACCGGGGATCCGCGCATGATCGAGGCCGTCATGCGGAACCTGCTGGGCAACGCCTGGAAGTACACGGCGAAAGCGGCGAACCCCAGCATTCGCGTGTACGCCGAGGACCGCGAGGGAACCCGCCGTTTCTGCGTCGCCGACAACGGCGCTGGCTTCGACATGTCCCACGCCGCCAAGCTCTTCGAGCCCTTCCAGCGCCTGCACCGCCAGGACGAGTTTCCCGGCATCGGTATCGGGCTGGCCACCGTGCGGCGCATCATCGATCGCCACGGCGGGGTCATCGAGGCCCGCGGAGATCCCGGCAAGGGCGCCGTCTTCTGCTTCACCCTGCCAGGCGCGGCGGCAGGTTCCGAGGGGTGACGAGGAGGCTCCACGGGCGGGGCGAAGCCCATCTTGCTGGTGGAGGACAACTCCCAGGACGAAGTGCTCGTCCTACGCCCTGCGCCGGGCTACCGACTTCAGAACGACGAGAGCCTCTGCAACGGTTTCGTGCAGAAACCCGTGGATTTCGCCTGCTTCGCGGCGATCTCGGCCCGCCGGAAGCATCCCTCGAGGTGGTCGTTCACGAGGCCCATCGCCTGCATGAAGGCGTAGACGGTGGTGGGGCCTACGTAGGTCCATCCCCGGCGCTTCAGCTCGCCCGAGAGCCGCTTCGACGCCGGCGTCGTCGCGAGCCCCATCAGGGCTGACTTCGTGACCCTCGCCGGACGGTCGGCCGGGTCCGGCTGGAACGACCAGAAGAACTCCGCGAGCGAACCGCACTCCGCCCGCGTTTCCCGGGCCCGCCGAGCGTTGTTGACGACCGATTCGATCTTCCCCCGGTGCCGGACGATGCCGGCGTCCCCGAGGAGCGCCTCCACCTTCGCGGGCCGGAACCTCGCCACGGCGTCGATGTCGAACGCCGCGAAGGCCTTCCGGAAGTTCTCCCGCTTTCTCAGGATCGTCATCCAGCTCAGGCCGGACTGGAACCCCTCCAGGCAGATCTTCTCGAAGAGGACCCGGTCGTCGGTGACGGGCCGCCCCCATTCCCGGTCATGGTAGGCCCGGTACTCCTCGGTCCCCGCGCACCACCAGCAGCGGAACCGGCCGTCGTCCCCGAGGACCAGGCCCTCGTCGTTCTTCATCGCGCTCCAGCCTCCCATCCGACCGGCAACAAGGCGGCCCGGGTGGTCGGGGGCGCCGGGCCGTTTCGGGGAATATCATGGAGACATGGTCACGAGAAGGCGGGCCGCTGGGCCCTGGAGCGGAAAATGACGGCCCGCGGGGTTGAAGCCGCGGAAGGGGCAGGACTCGACCTGGTCGGCGATCGCCACCGCATGATCTTGATCGGGATGGTCGCGGTCTTCGCCGCGTGCGCCATCTTCACCGCCACGCGGCTGGCCGTGACGCTCTCCACGGGAAAGGCGACGCCCTGGTGGGTCAACGCGCTGGGGGCCGGCGCCATCGCGGCGCTCTACTCGTGGTACCGGCGCGACCCCGGGGCCCGGTCGTCAGCCGCGTCGAACGGCACCGCGATCGTCGCCACGGCCGCTCTCCTGGCGCCGATCGCCTACGGGATGCCCTCGACCATCTGGTGGCTCTCCCTCGTCGGGTTCGCCATGGTGCTCCTCGGCCGCCGCCGGGAGGCGACAGTCTGGGCGGTCGCGATCCCCGTCCTCGTGGGCCTCGCCTCTCTCGCCGAGAAAGGCATCCGGGTCCAGGGGAGCGCCGGGGAGACGAACCTCGAGCAGAACCTGGCGAAGTTCGCGTTCACCGTCCTCCTCGTCGGGATGGCCGCCGGATTCCGGCGGGTGGCGACCGAGCGGGCCGTCGCCCTCTCCAGGGCGAACGCGGCGCGGGGCCGTTTCCTCGCCCACGTGAGCCACGAGATCTGGACGCCGCTCCACGGCGTCCTCTCGATGACCGAGCTGGCGCTGAAGTCCCCGCTCTCCCCGGAGACGAGGAACCAGCTGGAGACGGCCCAGCAGTCGGCCCGCGTCCTCCTCGGGCTCCTGAACAACATCCTCGACGTGACCCGGGCCGAGTCCGACGCGATGACTCTCGACTCGGCCCCTTTCGACCTCCACGAGACCCTCTCCGAGGTCCTTCGCCCCCTGGCGGCCGAGGCGGTCGGGCGTGGAATCGCCTTCACGGCCACGGCCGATCGAGGGCTTCCCCGCCTCCGCCGCGGCGACCGCTACCGGGTCTCGCAGATCGCCCTCAACCTCGTCGGGAATGCCGTGAAGTTCACGCGGGAAGGCCGGATCGAGGTCAGCCTGAGGGCCGTTCCCGACGCACCGGAGACGGTGGCCCTGACGGTGGCCGACTCCGGCCCGGGGATCGAAGCCGGGATGACGGAAGCGGTGTTCGAGCCGTTCTCGCAGGGCTCGGCCGTCGGCTCCCGGCGGGGCTCGGGGCTGGGCCTCGCCATCGTCCGCGACCTCGCGCTTAGGATGGACGGGTCGGCGACGGTCCGGAGCGAGCCCGGGCTCGGGAGCATCTTCACGGCCACGATGCGGCTTCCCGTCGATGGACCCGAAGCCGGCCCCGTCGACCTCCTCCCGCCCGTGGCGACGGCCGGATCCCCGGCAGCGGAGACGGCGGTGAAGCGGCGCCTGAGGGTCCTCGTCTGCGAGGACGAGCCGGTCAACAGGAAGGTCGCGGCGGCCCTCCTCCGGAAGCTGGACCACGAGGCGGTCCTCGTCCCGACGGCGGAGGACGCGTGGGCCGTGCTGGAGGCGGGCGGCTTCGATGTCCTCCTGACCGATATCGAGCTCCCGGGGATGGACGGCATCGAGCTGACGCGGAAGCTGAGGGAGCGGGAGCGCGAGCAGGGCCTTCCGAGGCTCCCGATCCTCGCGGGGACGGCCCACGTCGGCGAGGACGAGAAGCACCGTCTGCTGGCCGCCGGTCTGGATGGGCACATCCCGAAGCCATTCGGCCTCCGCGAGCTACAGGCGGCTCTCGTTCTCGTCGTCCCGGCGAGCGAAGGGGTCCGGAGCGGGGAAGGCGGCGGCTAGCGCTAGGACGCCCCCTCGACGACGATCATGCTCGTCCGCGCGCTCGCTTCCCGGAGCGCCCGCGCGGGGCGGTAGAGGTCCGATCCGTACCACTCCCTCGCCCGGGCGACACTCTCGAACTCCAGCACGACGACGCGGCTCGGCTTCCACTCGCCCTCCCAGACCTCGGCCTTCCCGCCCCGCACGACGAAGCGTCCCCCGAATGCCGCGGCGGCCCCGGTGCTCCTCTTCTTGTATTCCTCGTAGACGACGGGATCGGTCACTTCGATGTCGAGGATGATGTAGACGCTCATTGCGCTCATCATAGGGATTCGACAGCCGTCGGTCTTCCGCCCTATCCTCCCCGCCGTGCTCCGGACGGGTCGATCGGGTCGCCTGCTCTTTGCTGCCGCCGCCTGGTCGGTCGTCTCGGCCGTGGCGTCTCCCGGCCCGGCCGCCGCCGCCCCGGTCCCCCTGCTGATCGCGGAGGCGGGCCCCGTCCTCGCCGGTCAGGTGCTGACGGTCACCTGGGCGCCGCCGGGCGAGCAGGAGTTCGACGAGATGGAGCTCGTCCTCTCGCTCGACCGCGGGCGCACCTGGCCCATCCGGATCACGGGCGACCTCGGGCCGCAGGCCACCGGAGCCTCGTTCCGGGTCCCGTCTCTTCCGGCCGAGGAGGCCATCGTCGGTCTCAGGGCCGGCCGCGACGGCGAGAGGGAAAGCGAGGAGATCCTCGCCCGGAGCGCCCCGTTTCCGATCCGAGCGCCGGTCCCGGGGGGAGGAGAGGCCCTGCACCGGGTCCAGGGCGAATGGCGCACTGCCGCCGCCATGGCCGGCCAGACGGATGACGGTCCCGACCTCCCGGGCGTCTTCGGAATTCCCGCCGTGGGGCCCGAGACGGCAGATGGCCCCGCCGTGGACGGAGGGAGCGACGAAGCGCTCCTCGCGCAGCCGACCGGGTCGCCCCTCGCGCGCCTCCCGGGCGCCCGGTTCCGGCCGGCGGCGCCGCCGGCCGCCTCCGCTCGCCCCTCCTTCACCAGGCGGGAATGATCCTCCCCGCTCCGCGTCCTGGCTGCTGACACCAACGCGTCGAGCCCCGGGCCGTTGCCCGGGAGAAGGATGTGCATGAAACCCGTTCGAGACGGCCGCCTTGCGGCCCGCCTGAAAACTGCCCTCGGGGCGCTCCTGCTGAGCGCCGCCCCCGCCGTCCGCGGCGAAGAGCCTCCCCCGGTCCGACAGACGGCCGACGTCGTCGTCTCCGCGACGAAGATGCCGGAGGACCCGGCCGACATCGCCGCACCGGTCTCCACCGT
>Ga0073936_10010151_pt1 | contig 11577 bp, 6 predicted proteins | sample AliMusrvi5mmetaG_FD_87041 | JGI IMG/M metagenome (GOLD analysis project Ga0073936, IMG submission 87041) | Freshwater lake bacterial and archeal communities from Alinen Mustajarvi, Finland, to study Microbial Dark Matter (Phase II) - Alinen... | ecosystem: Environmental > Aquatic > Freshwater >... | reverse complement strand
GTTCACGGTTTACTCTTTTCTTATGGACAAGCCTGCCCGTCTTTTTGTGATCGACGTCATGCCGCTGCTCTACCGTGGGCATTTCGTCTTCTTGCGCAACCCGCGCATGACCAGCGCGGGGGTCAACACCTCCGCGCTGCAGGGGTTTGCCTCGATTCTCTTCTCGATCCTCGACGAGCACGCGCCGTCCCACCTCGTGCTGGCGTTCGACTCCGCCACGCCGACCTTTCGCCACCAGCGTTATCCCGAATACAAGGCGCAGCGTCAGAAGGCACCCGAGGACATCGTTGCCGCCATCCCCATGGCCATCGAAATGGCCGCCGCGCTGCGCATCCCCGCTCTGCGCGTGGAAGGCTTCGAAGCCGATGACCTCCTGGGCACGCTCGCGGTCGAGGCCGCGAAGACCGGCCTGACCACCTGCCTTGTGACACCCGACAAGGATGCCGCCCAGCTTGTCAACGAGACCACCTTCCTGCTCCGCCCCGGCAAGGCTGGCGCGCCGCCGGAATTGCTCGACGCCGAAGGCGTCTGCCGCCTCTGGGGCGGTCTGCGCTCGCCGCGGCAGATGATCGACCTGCTCGGGCTCGAAGGCGACGCGTCGGACAACATTCCTGGCGTGGCAGGTGTCGGCGAGAAGACCGCGCTGGCGCTGCTGCAGCAGTACGGCACGCTCGACGAGATTCTCGCCCATGCCGCCGAGCTCAAGGGAAAGCTGGCCGAGAAGGTTGCCGCTGGCCGCGCCGACGCACTCCTCAGCCGCGAGCTCGCCACCATTCGCACCGACGTGCCGCTGCCAATCGCGATTGCTGATCTGGCGCGAGCCGAGCCGGACGGTGATGCGCTGCGCGCCGTGCTCGCCAAGTACGAACTAGTCCAGCTTGGGCGCAGATTGCTTGGCGAAACCGTCGCTGCCGTCGCGCCCGGCAAAACGTTCCGCACGCTGGCCGACACGCCACACACCTACACCTGCGTGCAGACCGAAGGCGAACTGGCTGCGCTGCTGCGCGAGCTGACCATTGCCCCGGAATGGGCTTTTGACACCGAGACCACCGGTGTCGAGGCGCGTCAGGCCCGGCTCGTCGGGATGTCGTTCGCCACGGCTCCCGGCCGCGCCTGGTACGTGCCGGTGCCGGCCGAGGCCGCGGCGCGCGACGCGCTGCTGGCGCGCTTTGCGCCGTTTTTTGCGAGCGCCAAAGCCGGCAAGGTTGCGCACAATCTCAAGTTCGACCTCACCATCCTGCGCCGCCACGGTCTGCGCCCCCTGCCGCCGGTGCACGACAGCATGCTGGCGCACTATGTCTACGACGCCGCCGAAAGGCATGGCCTCGATCACCTCGCGCGGTTGTTTTTGGACTACGACAAGATCACCACCGAACAGATAATCGGCGCAAAAGGCGCCGATCAGAAGAACATGGCCGACCTCGCACCCGGACAAATCTGCGACTACGCCGCCGAGGATGCCGACATCACGCTCCAGCTCTACCGGAAGCTGCAGCCGGAGGTCGTCAGCGGCGGCGGCCAGCGCGCGCTGGAGGAGTGCGAGGAGCCGCTGGTGGAAGTGCTGGCGGACATGGAAGATGAGGGGGTTCGCATCGATCCCGCCGTGCTGCAGGCATATTCGATCGAACTCGACCGCGAACTGCGCGCGCTGGAGGCGCGCATCGGCGAATACGCGAACGTGGCAAGCTCGGCCGCGGCTGCCGCGCCAGCCGGCGAGCTGGCGCTGACGTCCGACACCAGCCGCACCACGTTCAACCTGGCCTCGCCCAAGCAGATGGGCGAGCTGCTCTTCGACCGGCTCAAGCTCGACCCGGATGCCAGGCGCACCGCCTCGGGACAGTATGCCACGGACGAGGAGACCTTGCTGAGACTTGCCGGCCGCCACCCGATCATTGACCTGATCCTCGACCACCGCGACTGCAGCAAGCTCAAATCGACTTACGTAGACAAGCTCCCCGAGTGCATCGACCCTGCTACCGGCCGCGTTCATACCACCTTCAGTCAGGCGCTGACCGAGACCGGGCGGCTGTCGTCGTCCAACCCCAACCTCCAGAACATCCCGATCCGCACCGAGCGCGGCCGGCCGATCCGCGCCGCATTCGTGGCGCGCGATGCGGACCACATGCTGGTCTCGGCCGACTACTCGCAGGTCGAACTGCGCGTGATGGCTGCGCTCAGCAACGACGAGGAAATGCGCGCGGCCTTCGCGCGCGGCGCGGATATTCACACGGAGACCGCGGTGCGCGTTTATGGCGTACTCCCCGCGCTGGTCACGCCCGAGATGCGCTCGCGCTGCAAGATGGTCAACTTCGGCATCATCTACGGCATCTCCGCCTTCGGGCTCAGCCAGCGCCTGGGCATCCCGCGCAAGCAGGCGGCAGATTTGATCGACGCCTATTTCACCCAGTATCCCGGCGTGAAGGCGTACATGGAAAAAACCATCGCCTTTGCCCGGGAGCACGGCTACGTGCGCACGGCGCTGGGGCGCCGGCGATTCCTGCGCGACATCAACTCGCGCAACGCCACCGCGCGCCAGGCCGCGGAGCGCAATGCCATCAACACGCCGGTGCAGGGGACGGCCGCGGATTTGATCAAGCTCGCCATGGTGCGCATCCACCACGAACTGCGCGAGCGGAAGATGCAGGGCCGCATGGTGCTGCAGGTGCATGATGAACTGCTCTTCGACGTGCCCCGGGCCGAGGAGGCGGTGGTGCGCGAGATCGTCCGGCGCTGCATGGTCAATGCCATGGATCTCGGCGTGCCGCTGGAGGTGGAGATCGGCAGCGGGCCGGACTGGCTAACGGCGCATTAAACGCTTGGTGGCCACAGAGGGCGTAGAGGAAGATAGAGACCGCAGAGGAAGTATTGGTGTCGGCTGCCGGGTTTTTATAATCTGGAATCTGCAATCAGGAATCTAAAACGCGGCCGTCCGGCGGGAACGCAGAAAACGGGAAGAGCGGTGTCGCCATGAACTTCAACGGACTGGGGATGCACCTGGGCAACCTTTCGCGGCTATCGCGGGCGCAGACGCGCTCGATCAGCGCGGAGAACTTCACGGGCGAGAAGGGGAAGGGCGGCATGGCCACGGAGGGTGTCGGCGGCCAGGCCGCCGTGGACCTGGGGCGCGGGTGGAAAATCTCGCCTGCGGTGAAGATTCTGGCCGGACAGACCTTCACGCTGGCGGATATCCGCGGGCCGGGCGCAATTCAGCATATCTGGATGACTCCCACCGGTACCTACCGCTTCAGCATCCTGCGCATTTACTGGGACGGCGAGGAGACGCCGTCGGTGGAGTGTCCGCTGGGCGATTTCTTTGCCAGCGCTTTCACCAGCTACAATGTTTTCGCGCCGATCAGCTCACTGGCGGTGTGCGTTAACCCCGGCAATGCCTTCAACTGCTACTGGGAGATGCCGTTCCGCCGCCAGTGCCGCATCACGGTGGAAAACATCGGGTTTGAAGATATGGGCATCTACTACCAGGTAGACTACACGCTCACCGAAGTGCCGGAGGATGCCGCGTATTTCCACGCGCAGTTCCGGCGCACCAATCCACTGCCGTACAAAGCGGTCTACACGATTCTTGATAACGTCAAGGGTTGGGGGCACTACGTCGGTACCTATCTGGCCTGGGGCGTCAACAGCAACGGCTGGTGGGGCGAGGGCGAAATCAAGTTCTTTCTCGACGGCGACGGCGAGTTCCCGACCATCTGCGGCACAGGGACCGAGGACTATTTCTGCGGCTCGTACAACTTCGAGAACAAGGTCACGAAGCAGTACCAGGAGTTCACCACCGCCTACGCGGGGATGCCGCATGTGGTGCGGCCGGACGGGCTCTACATCTCGCAGCAGCGATTCAGCCTCTACCGCTGGCACATCATGGACCCCGTACGGTTCGGGAAGGACCTGCGCGTGACCATCCAGGCGCTCGGCTGGCGCGCCGGCAAGCGCTACCTGCCGCTGCAGGACGACATCGCCTCCGTGGCCTTCTGGTACCAGACCGAGCCGCACGCTAGATTTCCATCCCTGCCGGAACGCGACGGGCTGGAGATCAACTGATGACGTTCTTTGTGGAATCGGTCATGGGAGGGTGATATGCCGCTGGATTTCGACGCTCTGGCGCGCACGCCGCGCCGCTTTCAGAAGCATGAGCGCATCTGGGTGGGGCATGCGCCGACCCTGGCCATTACGCCGGTGGCCGACGGGCGCACCGGCGCCTACGAGGCCAACCAGGCGGCCACTTGGCGGCTGGTGGAGCGCGTCCACCGCCTGCTGGCCGATCAGGTCGTGCTGGCGGACGGCTTCCGTCCGCGTATCGTGGTGGCGCCGGAGATTGTCTACGGTGCCCGGACCGCAGCTCTGGCCCAGACCCACTATGCCCGCGAAGGGGTGAGTGCCAACATCTGGGTAAGCCGCTCCTGGGCGTACAGCGATGAACTGATGGGTGCCTGCATGGGTGTCGGATCCACCGAATGGCAGCAGGCCGCCTACGGCCTGAACCAGACCGACCGCCCCGGCGCGGTTTGGCTCAAGGCGTTTTGTTCGGCCATGGACGAGAAGATGCGCCCCATCTTCAGCATTTACAACCCCGACCTGGAATCGGAGGATGGCCCGCTGGCGCCGTACGTGGCCACCCGGCTGGTGCGGTTTGCGCGCGCCGCCTGTGCCGTGGCGGAGATGCGGGGGAAGAACTACCTCGGCATCGGCGGCGTCTCCATGGGGATCATCGGCAGCGATGTGCGGCGCAACACGCTGCTGCACTACTTCGGCATGGGGGCCGTCTCCGTCGACATGGCGGAGGTGCGCGGCCGTATGGATGAGGGATTCTACGATCGCGCCGAGGTCGCCCGTGCGTGCGACTGGCTGCGGAAGCACATCCGGCTCGATTTCGGCAAAGGACGACGCCCGCTGCCGCCAGACCGCCTGCTGGAAGAGTGCGTGAAGATGACTGTGATCGTGCGCGACCTCATGGTGGGGAATCCCGCGCTGGCAGCTCGCGACGTGGAGCGGGCGCAGGGGCACAACGCCATTGCCGCCGGCACGCAGGGGCAGCGCGCGTGGACCGACCATTACCCCAATTTCGACCTGGTGGAATCGATGCTCTGCAGCTCGTTCGACTGGAACGGCTGGCGCCCGCCCATGGTGGTCGCCACGGAGAACGACTGCAAGAACGCCATCGGGATGCTGGTGGCGCTTCTGCTCACAGGGACACCGCAGCTCTTTGCCGACATCCGCACCAACTGGACGCCGGCCAGCGTCCGCCGGGCCACGGGGGTGGATGTGCGGAAGCTCGTCCCCGACGGCTTTATCGACAAGCGCAACTCCGGCGCCGGCGCGCTTGATTTCGCGGCTTCGCCCTATGCGGCAGCCGGGGCGCGGCGCAACGCGGACATCCGGGCAGTGTACGAGGCGCTGCGCCACATGCCCGAACAGCAGACGCGCTTTGTTGCGGCTTGCTGCCGCGGCACCACGTACCGGAGTGCGGTGCTGGAGTATTTCCGCGGGGATGGACTCTCCAGCCAGTTCCACACGCCGGGACTGCTCCCCATGACCGCCTACCGCTACAACGTTCTCGGCGACGAGGTGACCTGCTCGGTGGTCGAAGGGGTGACCGTGGACCTGCCGGCCAAGGCTGCTCGCTATATCACCGAACGGACCGACAAGAGCTGGCCCGAGACGTTCTGGGTGCCACGTGGGATGAGTTCATTTGACTATATGCGCCGCATCGGCCCCAACCACGACGCCAACAGCTTCGGCCACATCGGTGCCGACCTGCTCACGTATAACGCCATGCTGCGCATTCCGGTCGACCTGCACAACGTCCCCGCGGAGGAGATCTTCCGCCCGACGTTGTGGGACCGCGTTGGCGGCGACGACTTCCGCGCCTGCGCAAAGCTCGGGCCAGTGTATGCCTGAAGGCGGCGCGCGATGCGGATGCGTCAGCCCGCTGGATACGTGGTGGTTGAGGTTCGTGGCGCTTGACGCCGGAAAGCAATCACCTCTCGAGCAGCGCCCGGATTTGGTCCGCCACGGCGTCGGTGGCGGCGCGGCCGGCGGCAATGGCCTGGGCGGAGCGGTGGAATTCGAGCGTTTCGATGTCGCCGACCAGCGGCTGGATGAGCAGCGCGGGCGGATGGAGCTTCAGGCGGCTGCGGGTGATCTGGTTCTCTGCTATGCGCACGGAGCGCGTGAGTACGTCGAAGATCGAGAGTCCCGGCGTCTCGCGGCGGAACCAGCGCTGCATGGCGTCGGCCATGGCACCCTGCATGCGCGGCGCCGACTGGCCGGCGTGCGCCATGATGGCGTCGACGGCGTCGGCCACAGCGCGGTTGGCGGGCTGTGCGTCCACGGCGGGCGGCGGTTCCTGGCCGCGGCCAGATTGGAGGTTGACGTCCACGGCGATGACGAGATCCGCGCCTAGAAGTTCGGCCACATCCACGGGAACCGGGTTGATCATGCCGCCGTCCACGAGGTGGCGTCCGTCGCGCAGGGCGGGAACGAAAATGCCGGGGATGGCAATGCTGGCGCGGATGGCTTCCACCACGCCGCCCTGGCGGAGGATCACTGGCTCGCCGGAAAGGAGGTCGGCGGCCACGGTGGCGAAGGGGAGGGGAAGATCCTCGATGCGCGCCACGCCGACGATCTCCTGAAGAAACTGCTGGATTCGCTTGCCGGTCAGAAGGCCGGCGCGCGGGAAATTGACTTCGACGAACAGGGCGGCCACACGGCGCCAGTCGAGGCGATGCGAGAGGTTTTCGAGCACGTCGAGCCGGCCTGCGGCAAACGTGGCACCCATAATCGAACCGATGCTGGTGCCGGCCACGCAGGAGACGGGGACACCCAGTTCGCTGAGGCGGCGCAGTACGCCCACGTGCGCCCAGCCGCGTGCACCACCGCTGCCCAGGGCCAGGCCGATGCGCGGCAAACGGGCGGTCGGAGACGTCTTGCGGCTGGAGGGCGGCATGCGCGAGATCATGCAGGGCAAGGCAGGTGTTGTCAATCGGCAGCAAGAACATAGCGAGCATTGATCTGTTGCCGCCTGCAGGCGCCTTCCGCCACTGCTCCATTCTGCACGCCTCATCCCGTTCCGCATCCGGCGGAGCTTGAAGTCAGCGCAACAGGCTGGTAAAGTAATTTGGTTTTTGCGTGTCTCGCCCGGACGGCGGGACGTTAACCCGAGTGCCAGCGCCCTGCATTGTCAGTGGCCGGAATTGGAGAAGCACCATGGCGATGAAGAAAACGGTCCGCAAGGTTGCGGTCCGGAAGCCCCTGCCCCGGAAGAGTTCTGCGAAGAAGGCAGCGGTCAAGAAGGTCAACAAGTACGTCTATCCGTTCGGCGGCGGCAAGGCCCAAGGCAATGCGTCGATGAAGAATCTGCTCGGTGGTAAGGGCGCGAACCTGGCCGAGATGTGTCTGCTCAACATTCACGTGCCGGCCGGTTTCACGATCAGCACCGAATGCTGCACGGCGTATTACGAGAACGAATGCAAGCTGCCGGCCGCGCTGACCGACCAGGTGATTGCTGCGCTGCGCAAGACCGAAGAGATCATGGGCAAGCAGTACGGCAATCCGGCGAACCCGCTGCTCGTCTCCTGCCGGTCCGGCGCGCGCTCTTCCATGCCCGGCATGATGGATACCGTGTTGAACGTCGGCCTCTGCGCAGCGACCATCCCCGGCATGATCCAGAAGACCGGCAACGCCCGCTTCGTGTGGGATTCCTACCGCCGCCTGATCATGATGTACGCCGACGTGGTGATGGAGAAGGCCGAGGGACTGGAACCAGCACAGGGCAAGGGCATCCGCAAGATCATGGATGAGACCCTGGACCAGTTCAAGCATGCCCGTGGCTGCAAGTCCGACACAGACCTCAAGGCCGATGATTTGAAGCTGCTGGCGGACGAGTTCAAGAAACTGGTCGTCCAGCACCTTGGCAAGGCGTTTCCTGACGACCCCATGGCCCAGATGTGGGGCGGCATTGCTGCTGTGTTTAAGAGCTGGAACGGCAAGAAGGCCATTTCCTACCGCCGCATCGAGGGAATTCCGGACGAGTGGGGCACCGCGGTCAACGTGCAGGCGATGGTGTTCGGCAACATGGGCGATTCCTCCGCCACAGGCGTGGCCTTCACCCGTGACCCGGCCACCGGCGACAACACCTTCTACGGCGAATGGCTTGTCAACGCGCAGGGCGAGGACGTGGTGGCCGGTATCCGCACCCCGAGCCCGATCAACGACGACACCAAGAACGAGCAAAACAAGCATCTGCACAGCATGCAGGAGGCGATGCCGGGCACCTATAAGCAGCTCTTCGCCATCCGCAACACGCTCGAGAAGCATTACACGGACATGCTGGACATCGAGTTCACGATCGAGGAAGGCAAGCTCTGGATGCTGCAGTGCCGCGTCGGCAAGCGCACCGGCACCGCGGCGCTGAACATGGCCATGGACATGCTGGCTGAGCGCCTGATCGACCAGAAGACTGCCGTGATGCGCGTCGAGCCCCAGCAGCTCGACGAACTGCTGCATCCGATCATCGATCCCAGGGCCGAGAAGGATGCCAAGCCCCTCGTCAAGGGCCTGCCGGCTGGTCCGGGCGCCGCTAGCGGCGTGCTGGTGTTCACCGCCGAGGATGCCGTGGCCTCGCACCGCGCCGGCAAGACCTGCATCCTGTTGCGCGAAGAGACCAACCCCGAGGACGTCGAGGGAATGCGCGCGGCCGTCGGTATCCTGACCGCCCGCGGCGGCATGACCTCCCACGCGGCCCTCGTGGCGCGCGGCTGGGGCAAGTGCTGCATCGTCGGCGCCGGTGGACTGCACGTTGACGCCAAAAGCAAAACGGCCAAGGTCGCGGGCACAGAGATCGTGCTGAAGGAAGGCGACGTCGTCACGCTCAACGGTTCCCGCGGCCACGTCTACGTGGGTTCTATGCCCATGATCGACGCGACCGAGAATCCGCGCTTTCAGAAATTCATGACCATGGCCGACAAGTTTCGCACCATGGGCGTGCGCACCAACGCCGACACGCCGGCGGACGCCCGCGTTGCCCGCGCCTATGGCGCCGAGGGCATCGGGCTGTTCCGCACGGAGCACATGTTCTACGGCGAGGGGAGCGATCAGCCGCTCTTCCTGCTGCGCAAGATGATCCTCAGCACCTCGCTGGACGAGCGTCGCAAGGCCCTCGACGAGTTGATCGTCTTCGTCAAGCGCGACATCAAGGCCACCCTGGAAGCCATGGAGGGCCTGCCGGTCACAGTCCGTCTGCTCGACCCGCCGCTGCACGAATTTGTGCCGCAGGGAGCCGAGAAGCAGGCCGAACTGGCTGCGGCGCTGGGCATCTCCGCCGAGGACATTAAGAAGCGCGGCGAGGCCTTGCATGAGAACAACCCCATGATGGGGCATCGCGGCGTACGCCTCGGCATCACCTATCCGGAAGTGACCGAGATGCAGGTGCGCGCGATTTTCGAAGCGGCAGCCGAACTGATCAAGGACGGCAAGAAGTGCCGCCCCGAGATCATGGTCCCCGTGACCTGCGACGTGAACGAACTCAAGCACCAGAAGGCTCTCTGCCTGAAGGTGCACGACGAAGTCTGCGCCAAGTACGGCCTGAAGAAGCTCGAGCACCTCTACGGCACGATGATCGAAATCCCGCGCGCCTGCCTGTTGGCCGACCGCATGGCGCAGGAGGTTTCGTTCTTCTCGTTCGGCACGAACGACCTCACGCAGATGGGGTTCGGCTTCAGCCGCGACGACATCGGCGGCTTCCTGCAGGACTACCTGGACAAGAAGATCCTGGCAGCCGATCCGTTTCAGACGATCGACCAGGATGGCGTCGGTCAGCTGATCCAGATGGCTGTGCAGAAGGGGCGCGCGACGCGGCCCGACCTCAAGGTCGGCATCTGCGGTGAGCAGGGCGGCGACCCGGCGTCGGTGAAGTTCTGCTTCAAGAGCGGCCTCTCCTACGTCTCGTGCAGCCCGTACCGCGTGCCGATCGCGCGGCTGTCTGCGGCGCAGGCGGCGCTGGCGGCAGAGAAGGGCAAGAAGTAAGCCGCGCCTGCCGGACGGTGTGCCCAACGGCGGTCCGGGAAACCGGGCCGCCGTTTTTTGTTGGGCGAAGGGTGTGGGCCGCTTGCAACCTGGCGTGTTCTTTGCCATTATGACCGGGGACGCGTGTCGGAGGAAGCGTTATGGAGCTGATCTACCATTCGATCCTGACCCTGTCCGGCTATCTGCGACCCCATCTGGACAAGGTGGCCATTTCCCTGGCGGCCACGGTCCTGTTCCTGTACGGCGAGCAGATTCACAGCGTTGTCAAGGGGTTGATCAAGGACCTGCCGTTCCTGCTCCGGCTCCTGTTCTTGGTGCTGGTCTGCGCCTTCGGCTACGGTACGCTGGTATACGCCTTTACGCGGTTGTGCGAAGCCGGGCTGAAATTGCTGGATAATTCCACCCTTTCGATCGTGGTGATCGGGGTGTTTCTGCTCATTGGCCTTCTGGCAGAGCGCAAGAAGGCGATCTAGCCGGACATAGACTTCTAACGCCCCGAAAACAGCGCGAACACACTTGTTTTCATCTATTTACGTCGGCATTTGCGCTTGTGCCGGCAAAGCCATAAATGTTATTGTTCAAATGGCTCGGAGAGTGTGTCCTTTTTTTGTCTCGGGAGTTGATCAACATGCGTTTTTTGGGCTGTGCTCGGCGCGGATGGGGCAAGATTCTGGCGGTTGCAGCGCTGCTCCTCCTCTCGGCGGGATGTTCGTGGACAATCCGGCAGTTTATGGGCGCGCCGGCGCCTTTTCCGGCTCCTGTGGTGGAGGAACCCAAGATTCGGCCGGGGATATCCCTGAAAATCACCGTGATGTCAGCCGGGAGGGCAGAGGACCAGGCGGTCACGGTCTCGCAAGCCGGCACGGTGACATTGCCGTTGATCAATGCCGTGAAGTGCGACGGGTTGACGCTGCAGGAGTGCCAGGAGAAGCTGAAGTCGGTCTACGCAGAGTTCATGCAGAATCCGCAGATTACGGTGCAGCTCCTGTACGGCGGCGCGGACATGCTTTCGCCGTGGGGGACGGTGCTGGTGATGGGGAAAATCGGGCGCGAAGGGCCGATCAATATCCCGCCGACGTGCGACCTGACCATCACGCGCGCGCTGCAACTGGCCGGCGGCATCGCGGCGTTCGGAGACCAGACGCGGGTGAAGATCACTCGGCAGATGAAGGACGGTTCCAAGCGGGAGATCGAGGTGGACGTGGCGGAGATCGGCGAGAAGGGGAAGCGGGAGAACGATTACGTCCTGCAGGCGGGCGATGTTCTCTGGGTGCCTGAGATGTAGCAAGTGCGGCGATGGAAGCAGGGAGGTTCTACATGAACAACCGTTGGATTCTGGCAATGCTGGCGACAGGTGGTCTGTTGTGCGTGGCGCACGCGCAAAATGCGGGGGCGCCTGCGACACAAGGGCGGCCGGGCGACTGGAGCAGGAACGTCGGACTGGCCGTGAACGACGAAACCAAGGTTGTCGGGCTGATGCAGGGGTTGCCCGAGGCTGATCGCGCCGCCTTTGCAGCCAACGTGCTGAGCGTGCTGGCG
>Ga0073936_10010150_pt1 | contig 11577 bp, 8 predicted proteins | sample AliMusrvi5mmetaG_FD_87041 | JGI IMG/M metagenome (GOLD analysis project Ga0073936, IMG submission 87041) | Freshwater lake bacterial and archeal communities from Alinen Mustajarvi, Finland, to study Microbial Dark Matter (Phase II) - Alinen... | ecosystem: Environmental > Aquatic > Freshwater >... | reverse complement strand
TCACCGACCTGCACACCACGGTGACGCACGCCTCCTGGGTGCTCAACGCCTACAGCCTCGTGCTGGCCGTGTTCTTCCTCTCCATGGGCCGCATCGCCGACCGCTACGGGCAGAAACGCGTCTTCCTGTTCGGGCTCGTCACCTTCACGCTGTTCTCGCTGCTCTGCGGCTTCGCGCCCAACATCGACTGGCTGATCGCCTTCCGCGCCGGCCAGGGACTGGGCGGCGCCGCACTGCTGACGATCTCGCTGCCCATCATCCTCGGCGCCTTCCCGCGCCGCCAGCAGGGCATGGCGGTGGGCCTCTGGGGGGCGCTCGGCACAGCCGCTGCGGCCGTCGGCCCCACTCTGGGCGGCGTGCTCGTCACCTACGGCCACTGGTCCTGGATCTTCTTCGTCAATGTCCCCATCGGCGTGGTCGCCCTGATCGTCTGCGCGCGTGTCATCCCGAGGGGCACGAAGAAGGAGCGCGTCGAGGGCGGCATCGACATCCCCGGCATGCTCGTCTCGGGCGTCGGCCTCTTCACCCTCACTCTGGCGCTGGTGGAAGGTGGGACGTGGGGCTGGACGTCCGCCGCCATCGTGGCGCTGCTCGTCGTCGCCGTGGTCACGTTCCCGCTGTTCATGTGGTGGGAGCTGCACACGGCGTCGCCGATGTTCCCGGTGAAACTGCTGCGCATCCGCTCGTTCACGGCCGCCAACTCGGCGATCCTGTTCATCGGGCTGGCGATGGGCGGGACGTTCCTGATGGTCGTCCTCTTCATGGTGTCCGTGCTCGGCTACTCGGAGCTGCGCGCCGCCGTGGCGCTGACGGCGATGCCGCTGATCGCGCTGGTCATCGCGCCCAACTCCGGGCGCCTCAACGACCGCATCGGGCCGCGGCTGCCGGCCGCCGCCGGGGCGGCGTTCTTCGCCGCCGGCCTCATCCTGCTGGCCCAGCTCGGCGGCAACACCTCGCTGTGGGACGTCATGTGGCGGGTCGCCCTGCTGGGAGTCGGCATGGGCCTGGCGATGCCGACGCTGTCGGCGGCCTCCATGGCCTCGCTGCCGCCTCAGGTCCGCGGCGTGGGTTCGGGCTCCCTCAACACCATGCGCCAGATAGGCTTCACCATCGGCGTCGCCCTGCTGGTCGCGATCTTCACGCACACGGTGGCGCAAAACGCCCAGCACGCCACAAGGCAGGCCGTAGGCTACGTGGCTGTGCAGCCGCAGCTCAGCGCGGCCGAGAAGGGCGTGTACTCGGCCGCCATCCTCAAGAACGCCATGGCCGCCAAGAGCAGCGGCGGAGCGGCGGCGCTCACCACCGAACCCCTCGCGGGCGCCCCCAAGCCCGCGCCCGGGACGCAGGCGGCGCTGACGTACCGCAAGGTCAACGCCGGCGCCGCGGCGATCTACAAGGACGACATCGCCAAGTCGTTCAGCTGGCCGTTCTATGCCGCCGCGCTCGCGGCTCTGATCGCCATCATCCCGGCGTTGTTCACGGGGCGGCGCCTGGGTGAGCACATGGGGCACGACGAGATGTCGCGTGAGGAGCGGCTCAGGGCCGCCGGGGAAGCCGAGGCGGCGGAAGCCGGCGTGCCGCTGGCCGAGGGATGATCAGCAGGCCTCAAGGGGCCTCGGCGGCCGGCCGCCGAGGCAGCGGCCGGCCCGCGCATCGCGCCGGCGAGCGAAGCACGCGGGACGAGATCCTCGCCGCGGCGCGCGACTGTTTCGGCGAGCGCGGGTACGACCGCGCCACGATCCGCGACATCGCCGCGCGCGCCAGCGTGGACCCGGCCCTCGTGCTGCACTACTTCGGGTCCAAGGAGCAGCTCTTCGCTGCCGCCCTCGAGGTCCCGCTCGATCCCAGCGCCATCATCACCCGCGTGATGGCGCACGATCGGGGCGAGATGGGCACGTCCCTGGTGCGCGCCTTTCTCGAGGCGTGGGAGCCCGAGGAGACGCGCAGCCCGCTCCTCGCCATGGTGCGCTCGGCGATGACCAACGAGACGGCCATGGCGCTGGTGCGTGAGTTCCTCGGCCGCCGCATCTTCGCGCCGCTCACGGCCACGCTCGGCGTGGCCGACGCGGACCTGCGCGCCACTCTGATCGGGTCACAGCTCATCGGTCTGGCGATGGTGCGCTACATCGCCCGCATCGAGCCGCTGGCCTCGGCGCCGGTCGAGAGGATCGTCGCCGCGGCCGCTCCGACGATCCAGCGCTACCTCGCAGGTGACCTCGGCGCGGGGCCGGCCCGGCGCTCCTGACCGCCCGCGGGCGACCGGCATCAGCGACGCCGCGCGGAGCGCCGCACGACATCCCGCCAAAGGACCGCCTAGATGAAGCGGGCGCGCAGCGCAGCGGCGGCGCGCAGGAGCTCGTCGGCGGTCGGCTGCCGGTAGCCGGCGAGCTGCCGCTCCAGCGCCGCGCTCCGCGCGGGGTCCAGCCGGTCGGCGAGCTCGCCGTAGATGCCGAGGCGGGCGCCGACGGCATGGAGCGCCTGCTCCTCGCGCGGCAGCCCCAGGTACTCGTCCAGCATCGCCACCAGGCGATCTCGGTCGCCCGGCAAGGAACCGGCGAGGCCCGGCAGCAGGTTGAGCGCGTGGTCCGAGCGCAGCTCGAGGCGCGCGTCGCCGAGCTCGACGAGGAGGTCTCGCAGCTCCTGCGCCACCTCGACGTCGTCGGGCAGCGCGAACTCGCCGGCCGCCTCGCGCTCGGCGAGTGGCGTGCCGGGCACGACCGCCGCGGTGCGGAGGCGCACGACCGGCGGGCGCCCGGCGGGCGCGGCCGCGGCCACCGCGCGCAGCACGCGGGCAGAGCCCGCGACGTGCGCGGCGGCCGCCTCGAGCCCGCCCAGGCCCGGCATCAGGTAGAAGCAAAGCTCGAGGCCGGCGCGGACGACGTTCTCGCCGGCCGCGATCAGATCGCCCCCGGTACAGCCCTTGTCGATCGCCATCAGCACCTCGTCGGCGCCTGACTCCAGCCCCAGGTGGACGCGCGTCAAGCCGGCGTCGACGAGCAGCGCCAGCTGCTCCGGCGTGCGGCGAGCCAGAGTGGCCGCCCTGCCGTAGGTGGTCACCCGGTCGACCGTCGGGAAACGCTCGCGGACCCTGCGGACGACCGCCGCGAGCTTCTCCGGAGGCAGCGCGCACGGGTCGGCGTCCTGCAGGAAGACGCGGCGCGCCCCATCGCGCAGGAACAACTCCACCTGATAGGCCTCCGGCGGGACCAGGCCGCCGTGGACGGCGGCGATCCCCTCACGTTTCAGGACCTCGGCGGCGGCGGCCATCGCGTCGACGTCGGCGAGCACGTCCTCCAGCGGCCGCGTGCTCGCCTTGCTGCCCTTGTAGACCGGGCAGAACGTGCAGCGGTTCCAGGCGCAGTTGCGGATCACGCGCACGATCAAGCTGCGCGCCTCGCTGGGCGGGCGGATCGGGCCCTGCTCGAAGGCGGGTGTGGGCACTTGGTCGGCGCTCAGCTGCGCCGGCCGCGGCCCGCCAGCGCGACGCCGACGACGACCACGCCGGCGACGATGAGGAAAAGCGGCCAGCCGAGATCGCCGAGGCTCCCCCAGCCGGTGGTGTTCTGCAGCAGGCCCGCTGCGATGAGCACGGCGCCGGGCACCAAGGGCCACCAGCCTGAGCGGTGACGCTGGCGCAGCGTGTCGAGCAGGAAGATGGCAACGAACCCCGCGCCGAGACCGAGGGCGACGGCGTTGCCGTAGAACCCGGTCTCGCCGAGCATCATGCCGGCGCCGAGGCCGCCGAGAACGCCGGCTGGGACCAGCAGTCCGAAGTTGCCGCTGAAGATCCACCAGACGAGGAAGCCGGCGCCGAGCCACAGCGCCGGCCCGCCGGCCGCCACGACGTGGTTGAGGCGACCGGCCAGGAGGACGGCGCCGACCGTGACGAGCACGGCGCCGAACGTGAGGGCGCCGCGATCGCGGTGAGCCGCCGGGGCGGATCCTGCTCCCGCGGACGCGGCCGTGAAGGTCACGTGGGGGCCGCCGTGGCCGCGGGTCCCACCGCCGAGGCCGTAGGCGCCGCCCTCGGCCTGCTCCGCGGCCGGATCCCAGCCCGCGCCGTGATCCTGGCCCTCGTCGACTATCTCGCCCTCGAGGGCCTCGTCGGCGGCCGTGCCGGCCGCCGCGCCTGGATCCGACGCGCCGGCCGCGCCCGTCCCTTCACTCGTCGGGCCGGCGGCCTGTCCTGCTTCGTCTCTCATCTCACGCTCCATGCTCGTGAAGGCGGGCGGGCCTGCGGCGGCCCGCCCGCCCGTCGTTCATTCGTATTGGATCGCCTCAAGGATGTCGATCTTCGAGGCGCGCCTCGCCGGCAGGATCGCGGCGATCACGCCGACGATCACGGCGAGGATCAGGAACACCACAAGCTGCCCGCCGGGGATCGAGAACGTGATGCCCTGGCCGGCGAACCTCGTCGTGACCACCCACGCGAACACGATGCCGACGACGATGCCCATGAGCGCGCCGATGATCGAGGTGATGACGCTCTCGTAGCGGACCGTGGCGCGCACCTGGCGGCGCGACGTGCCGATGGCGCGCAGGAGGCCGATCTCGCGCGTGCGCTCGAAGACCGCCAGCACCAGCGTGTTGACGATGCCGAACAGCGAGATGATCACGCTCATGGCCAGCAGGCCGTACAGCAGATTGAGCAGTTGGTCGACCTGCTTGACGATCCCGTCCTTGTACTCTGCGACCGTCTTGACGTCGGCGGTGGGCACGTCCTTCAGTGCGGTCTTGAGGGCGGCAAGCTGCTGTCCGCCGGCTGCCCCGGGGTCACTCTTCACGAACACCATGAACAGCTGGGGCGTCGGGAAGATGGCGTTGTAGCCGGCGCTGCTCACGACGATGCCGTTGAGCAGCATCGGATCCTTGAACTGACCGGCCGCCGTGAGCGTGACGCGCTTGCCGTCGACGGTCGTGAGCGTGAAGCGCTGCCCGGTCTTGAGCCCGAGGCTGGAGGCCGTCTGTTCCTCGACGAGCGCCTTGCTCGTCCCCAGTTGCTGCAAGAGCGCGTCGCTTCCTCCGTGGCTCCAGGTGAAGTGCCACAGCGGCGCAAAGGTGCCCGGATCGATGCCGCTCACGGTCGCCAGCTTCTTGTTCACCTGCACCTGCTGGATATCGAGGCTGGCCGCGCTGCGCACGCCGCTCACGGCCTGCAGGCGGCTGCTCGTGTCGGGGGGCAGCGGCATGAAGTTCGTGCCCTGCACGATGTAGTCGGCGCGGACGGTGCGGTCGATGCTGTCGACGAACGAGCTCTTGAGCCCCTGCGCGAACACCGCCACAAAGACAACGACGCCGAGCCCGATCATCAGCGCCGAGGCGGTCGCCGCCGTGCGCCCCGGGTTGCGCATGCTGTTGTCGCGCGCGAGACGGCCGCTGACCGGCGCGAGCTTCTGCAGCGGCCAGCCGAGCGCGCCGGCGAGCGGGCGGATGAGGTACTTGCTCGCCATCGCGACTGCCACGAAGACGAACACTGCGCCGAGGGCGATGGTGCCCAGCCGCTGGGTCGTGCCGCCGGGGCCGAACATGCCGCCGGCGATGAACACGGCGCCAAGCGCCGCGACGACGGCCGCGACGACGGGCGTGTAGCGCGCGAACCGCGACGGCGGCAGGGCCGCGCCCTCCTGCAGCGCGGCCATGGGCGGCACGCGCGTGGCACGCGCCGCCGGGATGACGGCCGAGAGCAGCGTCACCAGGATGCCGACCGAAAGGGCGATGATGATGGTGCGCGGCTCGAGCACGAGGCCGCTGTGCGGGATGTCGATCTTCATGGCTTGGAACAGCTGGTTCACGCCCGCCGCGATGCCGAGGCCGGCAAGCATACCGAGCAGCGAGGCGAAGACGCCCATGGCGAGCGCCTCGCCGGTGATACTGAGCATCACCTGACGGCGGGAGGCGCCAAGAGCGCGGATCATCGCGAACTCGCGGCGCCGCTGAGCGACCGTCATGGAGAACGCGTTGAAGATGATGAATGCCCCGACGAGCACGGCGATACCGCCGAACGAAAGCAGCGCCGGCTTCAGGAAGGTGCCGATGGCGTCGCTGAGCTGCTTGGTCTGGTCCGCGGCGGCCTGCGCCCCCGTCTTCACCTCAGCGCCGGGCGGGACCACCGCGCGGACGCGGCCGGCGAGCGTGTCTGGCGACACGCCGGCCACGGCCTTCACGTCGATCTCCGACACCCGGCCCCGCATGGCGAACCAGCGCTGCGCATCCGCGAGCGTGGTGTCGATGATGATCGAGCCGCCCAGCGACGACTGCGCAGCGAACGTGAACACGCCGGACACCGTGACCGTCTGCGCCCCGGCCGGCGTGATCACCTGCAGCTTGGAACCGACGCCGAGCTTCGAGTCTTTCGCCAGTTTCTGGATGATGGCCACCTCGCCGTCTCGCGAAGGCGGGCCGCCCTGGACGTAGGTGTTGGCCTGGAGCTTGGCCTGGTCGGGGCTGTACGAGAAGAAGAGCGTCGGCGAGCCTCCGGTGCCCACCACCTTTCCGTTGACGGCCACGGCGCCGCTCCCCGTCACGTACCCCACGGCGACGGAGACACCCTGGACCTGCCTCACCTGCGCCACGAGCGTCTCGGGCAGGCCTTCCGACGCGCTCGACATCTGCGAGCCCGAGAACGACTGCGCCCGTGTCACCGTCACGTCGGTGCCCTTGTAGGCGTCCGAGAAGATCTGCTGGAAGCCCTTGTCGATCTGGTCGGTCAGCACGTAGGTGCCACTGATCATGGCGACGCCCAGCAGGATGGCCAGGGTCGTCAGGATCGTGCGCAATTTGTGAGCCGTGAGGCTCCGCCAGGCGATCCGGATCACGAAACGTCCTCCAGCGACTTGATCACGTCGTACACGTCGTCACGGCCGAGCCGGCCACAGTCGTGGGCGATCTTGCCGTCCTTGAGGAAGACGATGCGGTCCGCGTAGGTGGCGGCGTGCGCGTCGTGGGTGACCATCACGATGGTCTGCCCCAGATCGTCGCACGAGTGCCGCAGCAGATCGAGGACCTCTTCCCCGGTGCGGGAGTCGAGGTTGCCGGTCGGCTCGTCGGCGAAAAGGACCGCCGGGCGCGAAGCGAGCGCGCGGGCGACGGCGACGCGCTGCTGCTGCCCGCCCGAGAGCTCCGACGGCTTGTGGTCGAGGCGGTCGCCGAGCCCCACGGTGGCGATGAGCTGCTTGACCCAGCCGTCGTCGCCCTTGCGGCCGGCGATGGTGAGCGGCAGCATGATGTTCTCCTCCGCATTGAGCGTCGGCAGGAGGTTGAAGGTCTGGAAGATGAAGCCGATCTTGTCGCGCCTGAGCTGCGTGAGGGCGCGCTCCTTGAGCGACGTGATCTCGGCGCCGTCGACCCACACGTTGCCGGCCGTCGGGCGGTCGAGGCCGGCGAGGATGTGCATCAGCGTGGACTTGCCCGAGCCCGAAGGTCCCATGATGGCCGTGTAGGCGCCGCGCCCGAGGTCGATGTCGATGCCTGCGAGGGCGTACACGCAGGCATCGCCCTGTCCATACTCGCGCGTGATCCCGCGCGCCTGAACGACCGCGTCGGCGACGTCCGTGGCGCTACCCGGCTGACACGCGGCCTCAACGGCGGCGGGTCCGGAAAGTGCGTTCATCTCAGTGCTCTCTGTCACGTGGTCCCTTTCGGTCCAGGCCGCAACTGGAAACGGCCTGTGGCGAGCCGCGCTCTCAGGCGCGGCCCGCCACGATTCTCAGTCTCTTATGCCACCGGTGCAAATCTGCTACGCGCCGGCCGTCACGTCGTGGGTGGCGGGGCCTCGCCGGTCGGCGGGTCTGCCGGCGCCGGGTCCTCGGTCGGCGGCGGAGTGTCCGCCGAAGAGGTGGCGATCTCGGCCGCCGCGTCCGGCTGCGCCATGGTCTCGGCCGTTGTCATTCCTGGTGCCGCGATCTCGGTCGCCTCGACCGCGAGAGCCGGCGTGGCGGTCGCTTCCGACGCAAGGACAGCAGCCGGAGCCGGCTCCGGCGCCGGCTTCCTGGCCCGCCGCCATTCGGCGAAGGCCATCACCGCGGCGCCGGTGCCGAACACCGCCATGACCAGCTCGACCAGTCCGCCGACGACGGGCACCCGCGCGACGATCGTCGTCGCGACCACGCCGAGCGTCACGGCGAGCATGAGATTGTCGTTCTGCTTCGTGCCCGCCAGGACGCGCAGCGCGATGAACGCACCCACCGACGTCACCACGAAGAAGTAGAAGAGGGCGACCACGACCACGTAGGGCAGCACGAGCAGCAGACCCACGATGCTGATGACGAGGACGACGAGGATCGCCGGGACGATGAGGAAGAAGGTGAGCGCACCCCAACCGAGCGAGGCCGCCGGCTTGAGAGAGAGGTGCCGCTGGACGGCGCGCATCTGCTTCGGCATGAGCGCCGCCGCGACGAGGCCGAGGATGAGGCAGATCGCCGTCTGCACCAGCCAGCCGATGAGGCTGAAGCCCCACCACAGCGGCTGATTGACGATGTGGCTCGCGCCCCACGGGATCGACCCCGACCAGTTGGCGTTGTCGTAGCGCTGGACCTGCCCGTTGACTTGCGCGCCGGCCTCGCGGGTGAGCGCGCCGCCGAACAACACGACCGACTTGTCCGTCGAGGACATGCCGCCCCCGACCCTGGCGGTCGGCGCCAGGTGCACGTCGCCGCCGAACGCCACGACGCTCTGGTCGACGGTCCCGCGCACGAGGACGTCGCCGCCGAAGGCTATGACCGTGTCCTTGACGGAGCCGTCGATGGTGACGTCGCCGCCGGCGGCGAGGACCGAGTCGACCCGCTGGCCGACCGGTACCACGACGTCGTTGCCGAACTGGACGATCGTGCCCTTCGTCTCGACGGGCTGGATGAGCGGCGTTGCGGTCACGCCGACCGGGGCCGCGGCGGCCCGCGCGGGGCCGGCGACGAGCGTCCCTGTCAGCACCAGAGCAAATGTGCCGAGCACGAGCGCCAAGATCGGCCGCAGGATCGTCGATGTGCGTAGAGTGGTCATTGTGGTCCCTCCGGGACGGTCGTCAGTCTGACGACGAGTCGGGTTTGTCGACGTGCGCGCCGGACCGTGCAGCAGTGGCCGGCGAAGGCATTGGCGGAGCGAGCGGCGCCGGGGGCGCCGGCGGAACGGGCGGAGCCGCCGGCGGCCGCGGGGCGGTGGACACGAGCGGCGCCGGAGCCACCTCGGGCTGCGGCGAAGTCGAGACAAGCGGCGCCGGCTGGACAAGCGCCGCCGGCGCCCGCACCGCCGGCCGGTCGCGCAGCAGCAGCTCGGCCCAGCGCGCGCAGATCCAGCTCCAGCCGTTGAGCACGTGCAGACTCACGAACACCCAGAGGATGGCGCAGGGCACGCCGAGAAGCGCCAGCCAGAGCGGCGGCGTCCAGCCGCTGCCGTTGCCCCACGTGATCAGGTGGACATTGACGAAGTGGGCGATGGGCAGCGCGACCAGCCATGCCTCGACGGCGGCGAGCGTCACCATGACCGTGAAGGAGACGATCCCGAAGCCCAGCTTGGCGAGCAGATACAGCAGGTCTTTCCAGGTCGACGCGCTGCCGAAGTGCGCCTTGATCCTGCCCCAGATGCCCTCGACGTCCTCCCAAGGGCGCGGGCTACCGGCCACGTCCGCACCGAGTAGGTACTCCGCCTGGAGGCGCTCGAAGGCGGCGAACAGCCACCAGGCGCCGACCACGAGAAGCAGGATCGGGATGCCGACCCAGATGATCACGAGGCCGAGGCCGACCGACAGCCCCGTGACGAAGAAGACGAAGTAGAAGAGCCCGAGCGGGAAGGCGAGCATGTTGAAGAGAAGGCTCGTCCAGGTGCGCGGACGCGCCACGACCCCGAAGAACCGGCCGAGCAGCGACTGCTTCATCTGGACACCTCCACCTGGACTTCCGCAAGGTACAGGTGAAGCCTAGTCGCGCCGAGCGGCGGCGTCGTCACCCCGCAGCGGCAACCTGCGGTCGGCTGGCGGAGGGATTCTGAGGGCCGCCGCCGTACCCCCGCAGGGGTACAGCGGTGGCCGCCCGAAGCCTACTCCGCTGCGGCCTCGCCCGGCCGCACGAGCCCGACCTCATAGGCCAGGATCACGGCTTGCGTGCGGTCGTGAATCGCCAGCTTGGAGAAGATCCGCTTGACGTGCGTCTTCACGGTGCCCTCGCTGAGGAACAAGTGCGCCGCGATCTCGCCGTTGGTCATGCCGCGCGCCACGAGGATGAACACCTCGTGCTCGCGCTCGGTGAGCTCGTCGAGGGCCGCGGGGTCGCGCAGCATGCCCGGCCGTCCGTCCTTCTCGCGGAAGCCGGCGATGAGGCGCGTGGTCACCGACGGCGCGATCATGCCGTCGCCGGCGGAGACGATGCGGATGCCGGCGACCAGGTCTGCGGCGGGCGTGCGCTTGAGCAGGAACCCGCTGGCGCCCGCCCGGAACCCCTCGTACACGTACTCGTCGAGGTCGAAGGTCGTGAGGATGAGGACGCGCGAGCTCTCGTCGCGCCCCAGCGCGACGATCTCGCGCGTCGCCTCGATACCATTCATATTCGGCATCTGCACGTCCATGAGCACGACGTCCGGGTCCAGGCGTCGCGCGAGATCGACGGCCTCAGCGCCGTCGCCGGCCTCCCCCACGACTTCGATGTCGTCCTCGGACTCGACGATCAGCCGCAGGCCGGAGCGCACCATCTGCTCGTCGTCGGCCAGCAACACCGTGATGCTCATGTCGCCTCCGCGTTGATGCTCATGTCCCCCGCCTTGAATCTCATGTCCCCTCCGTTTCCAGCGGCAGGCGCGCGCGCACGGCGAAGCCGCCTTCCGCGCGCGGACCCGCCACAAGTTCTCCCCTGAAGGTCGCCACGCGCTCGCGCATGCCCACGAGGCCGCGGCCCCCGCCTACTGTGGCGGGCGTCACGCCGCGGCCGTCATCAAGAATCTCGATCGCGAGGGCGTCTCCCTCATACTCCACGTTCACCAAAGCGCGCGTCTTGCCGGCGTGCTTGAGCGTGTTCGTGAGCGCCTCCTGCACCAGGCGATACGCGGTCAGATCGAGGCTCGCCGGCAACGGGTGCACCTCGCCGGCGACCGTGAGCTCCACCGGCAGGCCCGCTTCGCGCACCTGCTCGCAAAGCGTCTCCAGCTGCGACATGCCCGGCGTCTTGTCGTAGCTCGTCTCGTCGTCCGGGGCGCGCAGGATGCCGAGCATGCGCTCGATGTCGCCGAGGGCCTGGCGGCCGGCGGTCTCGATCGACTCGAGGGCCTCGCGCGCCAGGGCGGGTTTGGTCTCGACCATGCGCTGCGCGGCGCCGGCGTGCAGCACCACGACGTTGAGCGCGTGCCCGACGCTGTCGTGGAGCTCGCGCGCCATCCGGGCACGCTCCTCGATGACGACCTCGCGGGCGCGCGCCTCGCGATCGGCGGCAAAGAGCGCTGCCCGCCGCTCGGCGCGCTCGATGCTCCCGCGGTACACGCGGATGACGACGGCCACGACCCACACCAGCGACAGCGAGATCCACGTGGCCAGCGCGACCTTCCAGGAGAACGACGGGAGCGCGACAAGGACGACGACCAGGCCGGCGACGACAACGAACC
>Ga0073936_10010145_pt1 | contig 11581 bp, 4 predicted proteins | sample AliMusrvi5mmetaG_FD_87041 | JGI IMG/M metagenome (GOLD analysis project Ga0073936, IMG submission 87041) | Freshwater lake bacterial and archeal communities from Alinen Mustajarvi, Finland, to study Microbial Dark Matter (Phase II) - Alinen... | ecosystem: Environmental > Aquatic > Freshwater >... | reverse complement strand
TTTCACCAGCCTGATCAATCCGCCAAATATTTCAAGCGGCAGTGGCAGCTACACTTATAATTATGCGATATCCGGCGGAGCGACAAGCTCCGTGGGCCGATCCAATCTTTATGTTAGTTTCAGGGATTTGTGGCGAGGCACCCCGCCTGATTCCGGAACGGCGGTGACCGTCAGCGTACAGGCTTACGACACCGTCCTCAACACATACGGTTATCTATCAAACCCCCTGACATTCGTCTATCAGCCCACACCTCTCTTCACCATCACGAATGGAGCTACAGCCCAGAGCACCCACACCGCGACGCTCCTCTATGCTCCAGGCGATACCAACCACCCGCTTTCCTTCATCCCGGCACAGATGCAATTTAAGGTCAATGACGGCACCTGGTCCGGATGGGAGAACTACAACATAACAAAGTCCATCGCGTTAGATAGCACCCGAACAAACCAGATCGTCTATGGGCAGTTCAAAGATCAGGCGGGCAACATCATAACGGTAGCGGATACTAGCACCTTGAATGGCGGCGCTTTGCCCGTTCCGGCGACAACGGGCGGGTTATCTCCCCTCAATCCACTCACCGCCTTTAAGGAGTCCGATGGCACTCCGGTGGTGTACACGAACTCTGTCAATACCGAGCTCAGCACTTTTGTCACCCCCCCCAGCGTTTCAGGAGGCAGCGGGCTCTATGTCTACAGCTATGAAATGATCCCGTACCTAAACACCGGGTTAAATCCCGTCCCAATTTCCGGAACGTTCAATCCCGCCGATCCGTATGTCTACCACTGGTTATTACCCGATCAATCTGGAGCCCTAACGATGTACGTAAACACGTACAGCCCTGGTTATAACGACCGATACCTTATTTCCAAAACACCGGCCATCCCCCCCGCCCCCTACAGTTATAGCCGCCTCACTTTTTCGGGCGCGTTTGGCGGTAGCAGTCCGACCGATGGATCGTACTGCAAGATCCGCGCACGGGCTTACGATACTGTGCTCAAGACCTACAGCGACTGGACAAATGCCGTATGGGTCAAATACGTCAGTGCCCCGCCCGCTGCTGCGAGCGTAACAATCATCGGGAAATCACCCGCGAACATCGCGACGCTCAGCGTGACCGCAAACAGTAATACCGTCAGCCAGCCGGCCATGATGCAGTTCAAGGTCAATAACGGAGCCTGGTCCGCTTGGGAACCCTTCCAGGCCACAAAAACTATCGCCCTGGACACCCCCCAAACAAACCAGACCATCTCTTGTCAGCTCAAAGATGCGTCGGGCAATATGGAGATGGTATCGGTTTCCCGTCCTTTGAGTGATATCCCCTCGACCCCCGTGGCGGTCACAGCTCCGATACTTTCCAACCAGGGGAAAGCAGCCCTCTACAACGGCGTTGTGTATGTGAACAGCGCGAATAGTACGAGCGACAAGCTCAGCAATATGTTCGCAGCTCCCGTCATATCCGGCGGCAGCGGAAGTTTCGTCTACGAATATACGATAGACTACGATGTCCCGGTCACGTACGGCGAAAGTTTTACGACTAATACGAGAGAAGGAGGGAGTATCGGACGACAGTCGCCTACTAGGCCCCAGAACCCCCCCGTCACGGGCCTCCCTGTTCCGGGAGTCCTCGGATCGTCCGGCCAGGTCGTTGGGGACGGTACCCCGATCTACGGCAACCCCTCCAATCCTTGGGCGATGTCGGGCATAATCACTTTGCACGTGACTGATACCGTACTCCATACCTCAAGCATTTTCCCGACCGGTGTGAAGGTTATCAAAGATGACATTCCTCCTTCCGGGTCTCTTGTTATCACGAATAAAACGACGGCCCAAAATAACCGCATCGCGACACTTAATATCTTCGCCAACAACAACACGGCCGGCGGCCCGTCCGTAGCCAACACACCGATGATGACACGCTACAAGCTCAATAACGGTGCGTGGTCCGCGTGGGAACCCTTCCAGACGACCAAGTCCATCGCTCTGGATAACACCACAATGGCGCAGACCGTCTATTGCGAGGTCATGGACCTTGCGGGTAACAGCGTGGTCCTCTCACAGACCATTCCTAAGGCGGCCGCGAGAACCATGCCGACAGAGATCTCCAGTCTTTCTTCAAGCTCTTTGAAGGATACGCTGAAAAATATTTTTAAATAAGAGGATGGCAACGCAAAACACGGGAGAGCATGAATAAAATGGTGATGCCAAACACCAGAAAGATCGTCGCGATCGTGGCCGCACTCAGTCTGGCCTTTTTACAGTCCGCCCCCGCAAGTTTTGCGAGCCCCACGAACACAAACGAACCCGTCGGAACGGTTTCAGCACCTGGGGTCGCCCCCAGCACGGTGACAACCCCGGCGAAAAAACCCCCTGCGAAGGGCCTCCCAATCCGCGATCAGTCGCTGGCCGATAGTCCGGCTCTCACTGCGGCCGACAGCACCGCCGTGATCCAGCCTTTTGCGATCACGATCTCCACCTCACCCGAAGCCGCGCTCACCAATCCCAGCGAAATGACGGGAAACTTTTCGGTCGCTGTGGATGAAGGCCGGAATGCAACCGTGACCCTGAACGGCAATACCTACACCGGCACTCTGAATACAAACAACTCCATCGACATTTCCATACCCGCCACAGCCTCGGAAACCGCGCACACATTGTCCCTGGGCTTCACGAATGACGGCGGCGCACTGACTCTGGACAGCCTCACCCAGGCCACCACGGATTCTGTCGGCAGAACGAGTACCTTTACTAGTGTTTTCACGATCAACTCCACCGGCGAAACGGTGGTCCAGACCTCGACCTGCATGAACACCGCTCCCGGTGACAGTTACTGGAGCTCTAGAACCGACTATACCTACGACGAACAAGGTCGCATCTTATCGGCGATCAAAAACGAAGGATCCGGAGACCCGAGATTCGATCAAACCTGGACCCATGTTTCCAACACCTATTACGCCTATGGCCCGGCCGGCGAGATCACAACTGTGACGACTGATGCCACTAATGAAAACGGTCCGTACGGGCAGAAAACATCTTATGCCTCGTGGTATACGATCACTGACCGTGCCAACAACCGGGAAACCTCTGCGACTGAATATGGAGTCGATCTGTCGGGCCTGATCCACGACGGATCGGGTTTCGCGCTTGTCGACGATCATGCCTTGCGTCGAGAGACCAGCTATTTCACGGATTCAACCTTATCAAAACACGCCTACCAGATCGAAGAGGTCCGGCAGGAAGACGCTCATGGAAACCCGGTGTTTGTGGCTCGAGAGATGGAAATGTCTCACGCTGATGACGGCAGAGTGTTTATCCTTGCTCCTGATCTGACGGGTACGCGTACTCCCAGCGCTGAGGATCCCACGAACATCCTGATCCGTCCGGATAATTGGCCGGCCTTCACGGTGGGAAGCAGGGTTTATTACGCCTCTTACGGGCAGCAGTACCAATACGATATGAAAGGAGGAGCTATCCCGAATGGCTACGGCTTGGGATTCGGAAGTTCGGAATGGGACAGCGCAAAGCAGGCATGGACCGTTGAACGCGCGGTCGTGAATTATCCGGATGAGAATATTGTCGGACTGAAAGACGATCATGGGGTCACGAACTATTTCACGGTCAAGATCGACGCGGAGGGAAATCTCACACTAGAAGAATTCCAACCCGCCTCGATCTCCGCCTCCACTTATCCCGGAGGCGTGGCCAATCTCACGGTAAATATTGACGCGCACGGAACTGCCGCCGTCAATCTCGATGGTAGTACCTTGACCGGGACTTTCGATCCGCGCACCGGCTTGATCGAAATCTCCACCCCGGTCCCCGGAACCGCATCGCCGCGCCTGTTGACTTTGAAGGTCGAAAAGGTGGACGGCGCGTGGCGGTTGATCCGCTTGAATGACAAGACCCCGAACGCGTCCGGCCTCAACGATACGACCTACACGTTCTCGACGGATCTTTTAAGCGGGCACACAACCCAAACTGTGAGCTCGATCGATCATCTTCAATACTCGAGCGGGAATGTTCTGATCTTCCGGGACTACACCGCTTATGATCCGGACGGACAGATCATCATGGCCAATAGCTTTGTCACCTACTATCAACTTGACTGGAACAACTTAGGCCTGCCTACACCGGAAGTGCCGAATGACGCGATCGTACCCTCTGCGACGCTGCAACTCTATGACAACGCAGGAAAACTTTTCAGGGAGGTTCAGCTCGCGGGAACACAGATCCTGAGCATGACATTCCACGGAGATTTCTCGCCGAGCCTCCTCCCCGCGACTATCAAAGTCCTTAAACCCGACGGCAGCCTTTTTTCGACACTCCGCTACGACACACAGGTAAATCTGATCGATCTTTTCTGGGAGCTCCCTGCCGCGCCTCAGGGAATTGTGACCGCTCTGAACGGCTCACTGTCTCCTGTCTTTAAAATAACCGGGATCCCTCAAACCGACGGCTCCTACAAGATCAGCATCGAAAGCAAGATGCCGCCCACCACGCCGGCGATACCGGGCCTTCATCTCCTGAGCTTCAACGTCGATGCCAACGGAACGCTGATCGCGGGTTCTCTTGCCGCAGTTTATAACGGCATTACAGAGACGATTGACGCCCAACTGCTTTACGATGCCTCCCAGGTCCTTGCGGACGGTTCGCAGGAGACTCCCCCTGCCGGAGAAGAATGGAGAGTCGCCATCGCCCCCATCGTCAACATGGTCGAAGGAGCCGTCAATAGAGTCGATGAGACTCCGGCCCACCCGGTCTATGCGATTTATGTTCAGCCGCCATTCGGTCCTCAGTATAAATGCTACCGGGTGAACGGCAACCTTGCGATTTCAACTGAAGCGCATAACACCGCCAACGGGCAAACCACGGTTACCACCCTCATATATGACCCAAGTGGCACACCGGTAGCACACACAGAGGCAGTGAACGGCGTAATAACGGTAAATGAATGCTATGTGAATGGCGTCGCAACCAATGTCGTGGTCGACATTCCCGCCGACCCGGCGGTGGACCCGAATTGGCGAAATGGGGATTCCATCAATGACGCAATCGGCACTTTGCCCGAGCCCCCTCCGACTAAAACGGATGCTGAGCTCAATGCGGAGGGTGATCAAAATTACCAGGCCGTCGCTTCCTTGCCCTCGAATGCCTTCTGGACCGCCGCAATGAAAGCGGCAATAAATGAAACTTACCGGATGCAAGCTCGCCTCATCTATGCTCAGGGGCAATTTGCGTATTGGGCTACCCTGGCAGATACCACGGAAGAGGGCAGTGCCACGCATTTGAACGCGCAGGATCAGGCGGAAACCTATCTATCCCAAATGAATTATGAGAAGCAGAACATCGAAGCCGCCAATGAAGTCTTCTGGGTGAACCCTCCGCCGGGAGCCCCGGGAGGGGGAGGCGCCATCATCAATCCTGATACGGGTCTGCCCTTTAATCCGGGCGATCATATCCACCCAAGGCTCTACTATATCCAGTGGCTGCAACAATGGAAGGCAAAACTGGACATTAAATACAACGATCCTCAAGGAAATTGGGACAAATTCGTTCAGAATTGGGTTGATAAGGCGCATGCTCTCGGCTTACCGGACCCGGATCCCTCGCCCCAGGACAATCCGAATTACCCCGCCGATGTCCCCGATAATTATCCTTTTTATAGCCACTATCCATTATTCCAGCAGGCGATCGATAAAGACTACGCCGCGTTCCTGCACTATAAAACTTTTGTGGATGAATTGGAACAAGCCCTTGACATACGGCTTAATGCGGGAGACAGGACTCACGGAATATGGCTCCATAATGATCATAGTTTCTTCGGAGGTCCGTGGTTTCACTCCGATTTAGACGATGATTCACCGGCAAGCCTGGCAGAACAAGAGACCGTTGATAAGGCGGCGTTGGAACATGAGAACAAGGCAAAGCAGGAGTTCACTGATGCCCAGCATGATTCTATGGCTTCTGTCTGTGCGTTGAACGCGTTCATGGGCACTCCTTGCTTTCCCTGAGATAGCTTGACTGCGTTCTTTCCCAAGCCATTCACGGGCAAGTTCAAGATTTTTAGGTGCGCCTGCCGCGCAAGCTCGCCCTTCTTTTCCCTTAAGGTAGTCAACACTGATTTTCATTAATTTTTGAATTGGAAATCAGTACAGTCCCAACCACCCCTTAAATTCTTCGGTGGGTTGGGGCTGGACGGCCCCAATTTCTGCTTTGCAGAAATTGATTGGTATTGGGACCGCAGGTCTTCATAAAGATATTTCTCGGCATCAAATCCTGAGCCGACCCCCTGCCACCTCGCAAGCGGCGGAGCGGCTCTCAAAAAGATCTTCCCGGATATCAAAAGTTAAAACTGAGCTCTTTTGAGTAAGCTCTGGAACTTCGAAGGAGACTCGAATGAAGTGAGGGAATGTAAGCCGGTCCCTAGCCAAAAAAGAAAGTGCAAACGCGGGGACGCTATTTCCGGAGATCTTCGTCGTCGATGTGGAATTTATGGAGCATCCGGTGCAGGAGGGGCGAGAAAACAACGCCCATAACGGCAATGAACATCAGCCCGCTGAAGAGCGCGTAGGCGGAAGCGAACACTTTGGCGCCTGTCCCGGTCAGGGAGTTCACCGGTCCCATGCCGCCCAGGATCATGGACGCGTTCAGAAGTGAATCGATCCAGCTCAGGCCCGCGATCCAATGATATCCGGCGATCCCGATGAACAAGGCGATCAGAATCAAAAGGAGTGCGGTCCCAAAACATAGCGCCAATCTCCCGATAAAGACCGTTACCGGCGCCACTTCTTGATGCTTCCGCTCAAACATGCCTAAACGCCTCTCCGGTCCCCCGACCCATTGTCTTGAGTAACGAGCATCGTCCCTCATTAGCCGTCGCGCATAATTCTACTCCCGCAAGAAAGAACTTCCTAGCCGGTTTTTCGGACCGCCTCCTTCCCCAGGATTCTGTTAATGCTAATGTCGCCTCTGCCGATATATGGATATGGCAGTTTGACATTGTTTTTTCTATAAAGGTTTCTGAGGAAAGGAGGAACCCGTATGCTTGCTAAAAAAATCCTGATCATTGACGACGATGCCGATCTGGTCAAGACGCTAAAAGATCGCCTGGTCGCTGCCGGTTATGAAATAGCCACCGCGGGGGACGGGAAAGAAGGTCTTTCCCAGGTCATCATCTTTGACCCGGATCTGATCATCCTGGATTCGCTGATGCCGGTCATGAACGGCCTCCAGTTCATGGAAAAATACCGCGAGAACGAAAAGATGCGCAAGATCCCCGTGATCGTGATCTCGGCGAGAGAAGGTGTTCGGGATTTCTTCAGGGATATGCCCATCAAGGACTTCCTTGTCAAACCCCTGAAGATGGACGCCTTCCTGGATCAGATCGGGAAAGTCCTCGGCCTCAAAGCCGCGGTGGTCTCTGCCGCCAAAGTGATCCCCAAACGGCTGCTCCTGGTCGGTATCGATAAATTCATACAACATAAAGTCGAAGAATTTTTAAAATCCTCGGGATGGGAAGTGTCCCTGGCCAAAAATGACGGGGAGGCCTTTAAAATCGCGCAGACCTTTTCTCCCGACGCGATCCTGTGCCAGTATTGGAATCCAGCCTGGGAAGGGGGCGAACTGGATACCAAGCTGTTGGCCAAGCGTCTCTCTCAAGAGCATTCCCTGGCCAGGATCCATTTCATGGTCTACTGCACTCACGGTCCCCTGTTGGAGGCCATGCAGACATTTCCGGAATCCCAGTTGATCAAATACGCTGAGTCCCACGACCTTCTCAAAGAGATCGCACGACGTTTGGGAATGTACGGCCGGTAGAAACTCCAGGTTGATCCGCGGGATAGCGGAAACCACTCCTCATTTCACAAAACGTTATCCCACTTCACCTCTGAGGAACTCTCGATTTCATTAGGCAGGGTACGGGAAAACGCCTATGCTACCTCCCGCAAAGGGGGTGATCCGTTTGGGTAATAAGAGCAATTCAAAAAGAGAAATCAAAAAGAAAAAAGGCTCCTTCAAAGGCAAGAAGAAATAAAGCAAACAAAAGAGGCGGCTGTCCTCAGGATAGCCGCCTCTTGATCTCTCACCTCGCCATTCTCCATCGGTTCCTTCGGAAAGCCGTCTACCTGATACCCCCCGAGCGGGATGGCCCCACAAACCGGAGCCTCAGAAGGTGGCGGACATAATCCAGAAAAATTCTCGGACCGATCTTGCTCGCGCCGTTTTGACGCTCCCTGAACACATACCCCACTTCAGCGACCCTTCCCTTTCTTCCACGCGCCAGGATCTCGATCAAGGTTTTATATCCCAACGGACTCAACCGGACATGGGAGATCATGCCGCGCCTGACGAGAAAGTAGCCGCTCATCGGGTCGGAAATCTGCCCTGCCACTTCGGGCAACATCATGAGGGCCAATAGCCGGGCTGCATGGGATGCGAATCTCCGCACCCAATTCAAATCGCCCAGGCCGCCTGCCGCCATGTAACGGCTGGCAACGACAAGATCCGCCGTCCGAGCCGCTTCTAAAAGTTCGGGCAACACAAGCGGTGAATGCTGCAAATCAGCATCCATCACGCCCAGGACTTCCCCTTGAGCAGCCTGCCAACCCCGTATCACGGCGGTCGCCAGTCCCCGCTCGTGCCGACGGCGGATGACAACTAACTGGGGGTATTTCGAGACCAGGGACTGCGCGATGCTCCAGGTTCCATCCGGACTATCATCATCCACAACGATCAGTTCATAGCGGCCGGGGATCCGCCCGTCCAACTCCCGGCATAGTTGCCGGATAATACCTTCGATGCTGCTCCCCTCATTGTAAGTCGGCAAGACCAAGGATAAATAAACAGCCGCGTCCTTGGCCCCCTCTCGCGCCGGCACATCGCCGATAATCAAATCCCTGGATTCCTGGAGAGAAGCCGGTGGCCGGAGAAGCATCGTCTCCCCCTGCCAGCGCCTGCGGGCCCTTTTAAACCGGTTTCCAGACCCTTCAAAAAAACGGTACAAGCAGCTAAGGATGAGGACATAAAACCAAGGCTCTAGAATAAACTTCAAGCGGTCCGCCTCGGTCCAGCCATTCCGGTTGTTCAAATTGCTGAGCAAAAAGATATAGCCGATCACGATCATCATGCCCACCGTCTTCCTGCCGCTCAAAAGAATCCCGCGCTCCCCGACAACGCCCTTGGAACACCCGAGCCACACAGAAAGGAGAAGCAATCCGATGAAAACCCATCCCGAGAAGACGGCATTATAAGCAGGTGCCCAGATCAAACGGTCGACAACAATGTTGTTTGTGTATTGAGCGGAGGGCTTCCAGTAACGTTGGAGATCATAAATAAGGCTCCGGAACACGGCAGAGAGCATCCCGGCCGGATCCGAGCGCATCTTCGCGTTAGCAAGGGCCGTCCACACAAGATTGGTCTGATACTGTTCTTCCGAGTTCAAAGGATCCCCCCCACTGTAGAGCTTTGCTTCGGGCGGATAATGGAAAACCATGGTGGCCCTTGCCCCGGAAATCTCCCTCGCCTCAGGCTTGTACCAAAGGATCCCGCATTTGTGCTCGCCGGAGAAAGTGGTGGTATCAGTCGTTCCAAACAGAAGCGATTGTTTGACCAGGAGCGGGCCCGCGAGAATAAGAACGATCCCCGTAAAAACAAGGAGTTGGCGGGCGGGGGTTTTGAGAAACACCAGTGCCGTCATCAGGACAAGGAAAAAGTACCAGGGGAACATGGTGCGGGTATAAAAAAGGATCACGGCGGCAAAAGCGACGCTCACGACGGACCCTCGGCCTTTTCCGTAGCGCCACAACTCATAAATAAACCATAAAACAAAGAAGGCACTCATGTTCGTCCCCTCAAGCAACATCGCGTAAAAAATCGGGGCTGGGTGGAGCATCCAGAAAAAAACCGCGATGAGCGCAAACCAAAGGTTCGTCAGTTTCTTGAGCCACACGTAAACGACCGTCGCGATCCCCGCGAAAAAGAGTCCCCAGACAAGATAGAGAAAACTGTCGACCCTTTTCAACAGGACGTTTTCGGGAACGCGCTTGAGAAATTGCGCCGTGAGCGCACGAATGGCATCGAGCACCGGAGGCTGCTTATGCAGATACCACAAACTTCGCAGAGGCGTGGCTCTCAATGCGCGGATAGGCAGGGCTTGCATCATGAGGTCGGACGTCCAATAACCGGTGCTCCTCTCATACTGGAAATGAATATGGTCGGGCGAACAGGCACGGTACGTGCGCTCCAGCCCCGTAATGAAAAGAAAGCACATCAAAAAAACAATAAGCGGCATGGCCCTCACAAAAAAATCCCGCCACAGATCATGACCCGCTGCCTTGAAGCTCATTTTCACAGACCCTCTCCGTGGGTTCGAGGAAATCCCGGTGAGTTAACAGATCCCCGTTGATCGCCCGAGGCAAACCGCCGTCCTCAAGTGCTTATAAGAACGCAAGGGCTTTAGATTTTTTTATAAACACCGGCTTGGCCAAAACGAGCGACCTCAAACCACCCATGACTTTTAAAAAGCCCGGTGAGTGGATCTTCAATGATCGCATAATTATACGCCTTCAGCTGATCCGGATAGTGAAAGGCAAGCGCCATTCGTTGCGCCTGAGCCGGCCCAAAGAAGATGGGGATGTTTTTATGCAAATACGCGTACCCGCCCGAGTGCCAGCCAATATCCGCGTAGATCACACCCCGTGCGTCGGCTTGCCGGCCCACAAAGTTCATCCCCAGGAACATGCCCTGCTGGCGCAAAGTATCGGGAATGGTTTGGCGCATGACCCCGGGAGTGGCGCAGAAAAAAAGCACTGCCAGCGCGATGGAAAAACAAAGGCTCAGGAATCTTCGCCCAAGCCCCTGTCTGACCCAAGAGGCTAAACGGTCGATCCCCAAGGAAATCAGAATCAGTGCGAGCGGAAACAGCGGAAGAAGAAATCGCTCCTCTTTGTGTGCAATCAAGGAAAAGACGGCAAAATACAGCCCGCAGAGGGAAAACAGAAAGCCTCCGGAAAAAGCTCCCACGATAAAAAACATAAGAAGAATCAATCCGACCGCCATCTGTCCGACGCCATGTTTGAAGAACAGTAACTCGATATACCAGTACCAGGGCGCAACCCCGAAGGAGTTCGCTTTATGCTGCATGAAATTGACGACGAAATACTGAAGGGGAGCATGCCAAAAATGGCCCCAGGTTACATAGTCCAGCAAGCCTCCCGCCCCTAGCATAGAGCCCAGGGAAATGGCGAATCCCCAGAAACAGCGGCGGTCGCATTTGATCCAAATAAATAAAAGTACCGGCATAAAGAATAATCCGCTTGAGAAACGGAGGATGAACGACAGCCCAAAATAAATTCCCGCCAAAACCGCGGAGAATATTTTTCGATCCGTCAAGTTCTGATAGATCCAAAACAGACCGAGCATGATAAAATCCGAGGAGAGAACTTCGGAGAGCGGGCGGTGGGCAAAGAGAGTGATCATCGGGAAAGTGGCCCCCCAAAGAGCCGCCACCGCGCCCGTTTGACGCGAGCCTAACGCTTTGCCGATCCCGTACATGGCGTAAACGACCGTCAAAGACAGCAGGAG
>Ga0073936_10010143_pt1 | contig 11582 bp, 5 predicted proteins | sample AliMusrvi5mmetaG_FD_87041 | JGI IMG/M metagenome (GOLD analysis project Ga0073936, IMG submission 87041) | Freshwater lake bacterial and archeal communities from Alinen Mustajarvi, Finland, to study Microbial Dark Matter (Phase II) - Alinen... | ecosystem: Environmental > Aquatic > Freshwater >... | reverse complement strand
GGTCTTCTGGAACGAATCCACGGTCGCCACAACTTTCCCGGCAATCTCAATGTCCATCATGCGCTGTCCGGGTTTATCCCACCATTGCTCGTTGAACCCGAGAAACACCTGATAGGACGTGTTGGGTTTTGCCGAGAAACGCCCGACGATGGGCCGCTTCTCGCCGATTCGCCAATGGCTGAACATCGGGTGCGTGCCTGCTGCGGCCGGAATCGCCGCCACCGTACCGGGACTCGTGAAACATCCGAACGGGCGCGGCTTTTCGCTAGCAGTTGCTATCGGAAACGTCACCTGCCGTAACCGGGCGCTTTGCGCACCCATCGGCACAAGCTGCACCGTCACCGGCGTGCCGTCGAACTCGCTGACGAGTTTCCCTACCAGCACGAGCGGCGGGTGGTCGAGCGGTCGGTCGGGATTGGCATCCGGGACGGTGACTGATTTCGGCGCGAATCCGAATCCTTTGACAGTCCGCAGCGCTTCCTGAAGGGCTTGCTTGTCATCACCATTAGCTGTAGACATCAAGTAATCCTCAAAGCCGGGCTTGTCATAAGTCTTAACGGTCTTGGCCGTGCCCTCGACCGGTAACACATAGAGCAACGGGCCATATTGGAATGCGAGCTCACCATTGATGGCCGGCACCTCGCGGATGGCCTGGTCAAAGCGGATCGTCAGCTTGTCGCCCGCCTTCCATTTTTTGTGGAGCTTCCAGAAGCCGTTTTCAAGCCGGGTTTCCGCGCCGCGGCAGACGATCAAGGTGTTGCTCGACCACGACGGATTGCGCAGCCACAGGCAGAAGTCAACCGGCTTCGCGGGACTAACGGTTATCTCCACGTCGCCTGAATAGGGATAGAGCGTTTCCTCCTCAATGGCCACTGCGGTGCCTGCGATTTCGGTGGTCAGGGCCGACGGACCATAGAGCATGGCGGCGATGGCCGGCTCGGTTCTGTTAGGACGCATCCATGAGTTGGCGGTGTAATAGGACGCGACGCGCGAGGCGTTGGGGTTGCAGCAAACCGCGACCTGCTGATGCGTGGGCGAGAACCGCTGGCGGCGCCCAATCTCGTCATTCACCGACAACCGGTTCTCGGGGGAACAATAGAGGACGGCGGTGCCGTCAGGAGTTCGGGAACCCTGGCCTGCGTTGATCCAGAGATGTTCGGCCGCGTCGGCGTACTTGGCATCGCCGAATTTCTGGGCGGCGCTAAGCAAGGTGAGTTCCCGCTCAAGGATGGTGCAATACTCATAACCGACATTCCACGGTCGCGGTGGCGAGTTCACCAATTCCTCACTGACCATGGCCCCGCTGGGCATGGTGCAAGAGCCCATGGCGTCCACGGCGCCCTGGCCCAGACGCCGGTATGGCTCATCGCCCGTCGCAGACCACAACCAAAGCGGCAGGCGCATGTACTCGGTTACGGTGGCGCCATGAGCCGACGAAAGGCAGCCGTTGAGCGTTGTTGTGCCGTCCGCATGCTTGATTGCCGGATTCTCGAAGAACTCCTTCATGCCCGGGTACTCCCGATAGAGCCGCAGACCGAAGTCCAGGTACTTCCTGTCGCCAGTCCTCGCATAGAGGGGTTCCAGAATCGCGGTGAACATGGCATCATGTTGGCTATATTCGATCTTTTTGCATTCGTCGTAGCCCTCGACGGTGCGATCGGTCGCACGTTTGACCGCTGTCCAGACTCTCTCGTCACCAGTCGCATCCGCGTAAGCGAGCAAACCGCGGAAGAGACAGGTCTGTGCCCAAAGGTCTCCGTTGCCTTTATAGCGCAACTCGGGGGAAAAAATGCCCAGATAGCCGTCGGCATCCTGCGCGGCGAGGATATGGTCAACGTAGTCTTTTGCCTTCGCCAGGGCAGCCGGCTCACCAGTCAGGCAGGCCATCATCATGTGTCCGCAGCGCCAGTTGCCCTCCGTCTCACCGTTCCACCAGGCAATGCCTTCGGCATTCCCCGAATTGGGTTTCCCGGGCCGGTTGCGATTGGCACCGAAGATGTCGCTGGCAGCCTCACGACACAACTCATCAAGATGACCGGCGAAGCCGTCCTTAAGATCGCGGCGCATCTGTTCAAGAATCCAGCCGCGCGGTTTGACGGAGCCGAACCTGAGCGGCGAAAATGCAACCGGCACCGCGGAGGCTGACGGCAATGTGGCCTCCGCAATCCCGTCCGCAAGGCAAGGCGCTATAAGAACCGCGATCGTTAGAGCTGATTGGATCACGTATTTCATTCGTCCGTTTTATCGTATCCCAATGTTTCTTCCAAATGTCCGTCGATTTACGGCGCGTTGGTCGCTGCGGCCTTGAGTTTCTCGATCACCTTCCCGGGCACGGTCAGTGCGGAGCCGTGTTTGGCACCGGCAGGAACCACCAGCTTGGTGCTTTGTTCATTCCACGTGACAAAGTCCTTGGTCGTCATCGCGCCATAGCCGCCGCCCGCGAAGCCGTCGAAATAACAGGTGTAGTGATCGCCCGTCCGCAGCACCGAAGGACCTTCAACCCCTTTCCTTGAAAACGGCTCGGAGACCTCCCGCCACGGCCCCAGTGCGGTATCGCCCACCGCCGTGCGCAGGTCTTTCCGCGAGACGGGCTTGGCCCGCTCGTCCTTGAAGATGAGATGATATTTTCCGTTGGCCTTGATCATCGTGGGGTCGATGCAGTTGAAGCCGGGATCGAAGAACAGCTTGGTGGGCGCGAAGGTCTTGAAGTCCTTGGTGGTTGTGTAATAGGTGCGGTGGTTCATGTCACCGCCATCGAGGGTCTCCGGGAAGCGGCCGTTGATGGTGGAGGACCAGAAGATGATATATTGTTTTACCACCTCATCGTAGAAGAGTTCCGGTGCCCAACAGTTGTCGGTCTTGTCCGCCTCACCCACCGGGATGGCCTGCTGCTCGGACCACGTGAGCAGATCTTTCGAACTGGCGTAGCCGATGGTCCGCCCGCCCCAGGAAGTGGTCCACACCATCCGGAACATCCCGTCCGGGCATAAGACAAGGCATGGATCACGCATCAGTTTCGATTCGCCAACCTTGGGCGTGATATAGCTCTTGCCGCCGTTGAGAACGGGCCAGTTCAAGCCATCGGCGCTCCACGCCAGATGCAGCCCGTCCTCGCCGTTGTTGATGAAGTAGGAAAAAAGGTAGGCCACCTGCGGCACGGCCACGGTCTTGCCGACCGCCTCGGCCGCCTGCTCTGCGGCAGGGCAGGATGTGGTCGCGGCAATGCAGAACGCAGCCGCAAGGCCGAGGGCCATGGTTCGAGGAAAGAGTGTGTTAGGAGTGTGCATGAGTTCGTTTGGTTGTTGTTTCATATTGCTGAGGATTCTCTGATTGTTGACGCGTCTGGATTTCATGCAGGCCAGGCTCCGGGTTTCAATTCCCCGGTGGCCGCTCGGCATGTCCGAAGATTTTGAATTCAGCGATCTTGGGGCGGACCTGGTTATCCTTTTGGTCAGGCGGTGAGAGTACCGTGAGTCTCATGAAGCGTGCCCTTACGGCTGCCTGGTGCGGATAGGACTTCGCGGGTGTGGTGTTGGCTGCATGGTCATCATAGGTTTGCCAAATTTGGTTGTCGGGCGAGGATTCGATTTTGTAGCGATAGCCGACATTCGCCTTGATATCCTCGGCCGCCGGAAACCACTCGGTGCCGGAGACCTCGCATTCCCTCTCCAGATCAACCGTGATCCATTGCGGCGGCATGCCGTTGGGGAACCATTTCACATACCAGTCGTCGTCGCCGCCGTATTGGCCGTCCACCGCTTTCCCGGAGCACATGAAGGACTCGAGGTTGCAGCCGCTCGGATCCGGTGTGGAGCACAGGGTCGGCTTGCCGAGCGCGATGTTGTGGTCGTCCACGATGGCGGATGTTTTCACGATGTCCCAGTAACCGGTGAAAAACTCGCCGCGGCCGACCTGATAGTAGGGCTTGAAGCGCACGGTCCGGCCGGCACCGTCGCGGGCGGTGAAATGCAGCTTGCAATCTTCCGCCGGGGTGAACGAGATGTCGAGCTTGTTGATCCAGTTGTCAGGATCGTCGGGATTCCCCACCAATTCGCCAAGCCACGGCCTCGCTCCCTCGCCGACCATCACGATTGGGCCATAAAGGAACGCCATTTGCGTGTCCTTGTCGGGCATGGGATACCTGCCGAAGGACATGGGCATGCCGCACTCGATGCGGTCACCGGTCTGCCATGTGCGCTTGAGAATGGCATAGGCGCCGGGCTTGGCGTCGATGGTTTCGGCCTTGCCGTTGATGGCCACGTGGAAACCCTTGCCACACCAAGTCGGAATGCGGATGCCGATTTCCATGGCGACCGGTTGTTTCGCACGAATGGTCAGGGTGGTGGCGGCGTCCTCGGGGAAACGCGTGGATTGTCGGATCCGAAGGCCCTTTTCCGGCCAGTCAAGGGTGGAGGCAATGAACAGGTTCACGCGCAATCCGGCATCGGTGTGGGTATAGATCGCACTGCCATATTGGGCCGGATTCTCCAGGCCGGTGCCGTTACAGCAGTAGCAACCGGTCAGGTGCGAGCGAAAATCCTTCAGTGTGTTGGCATTGAGCGGTTGGTAGTAGGTTTTCCAACCGGTCTTTGCGTCCTGGCTGCCAAGGATGGCGTTGAACAGGCTGCGCTCATAGTAATCCATATATTTGGGTTCGCCGGTCAGATGGTACAGGCTGCGGGTCACCTTGAGCAGGTTGTAACTCACACAGGTCTCCTGGGCCATGCGCGATTGCGAGTTAGCCAGCGCCCGCACACCGGGCATGCCTTCATGAACACTGGTGCCGCCGGTGGCGTAGGTCTTGCGACCCGAACCCGCGACAAGATCCCAGAAATTCGCCACTGCGGTCAGATGATATTCGCTGTTCTCAACCTCGGCGATGCGGGCGGCGCCGACCATCTTGGCCAGCAGGGTGTTGGCGTGCTCACAGTAGTCCTCATGCTTGTGAAAGCGGTCGAGCATGAGTTCCCGCTGCTCCCACGCGTGGGCCATCTCGCGGTGGCGCGGGTTATGGGTGAGGGAATAGAGGTTTTCCAGGGCCTCGGTCATGCCGCCATATTCGGTTTTCTTGACCGTCTCAAACTGATCGCCGTAGGTCTTCATGCGGGTGTCGATCCAATCGGCGAGGTTGTTGAGAACGATGAGTGCCTGGGCATTGCCAGCGTGCCGGTGAGCCGCGAGCAGGCCTTCCATCAACTTGTGCATGCGATACCACGCGACCCCGTCGAGGCGCTTGGGTTCAAACTCCTCTTCCGGTGAGGCGAACAGGTACTTCCCGCCGAGCGCCTGCTGGCATTTGCCCAGTTCCGCGACGATATAACTGACGCGCCCGCGCAGTTTGGCATCGCCGGTTTGCGCGGCCAGCAGGGAAAGCCCGCTGAGGTAATGGCCTTCATAGAATCCGGGAAAAGCGCCATTCGGTTCCGGCGTTGCCCAACCTTCGAGCGGCTTGGCATTACCGGTGGGCAGCTTTGCTTGGAAGCGAAAACAATAAAGGGCGCGCTCGTCGCCGATTTCATCAATGACCCGGCGGTTTACCTCCATGCTGTCTTTGAAGAGGCCCTCACCGATGCGGACCTGCGACAACGGGAATGGCTTCATGGGTGCGGCGAGAGCGCTGGTGGCGAAAATCACCGGTATGCATAACGCGGGTATTACGCTAACAAACGTACCTGATGAAAGCATCTCTCCGGCCTGCCTTCGCGTCCGGTTTGTTAGCCGGGAAAAGGCGCGGAGGATTTTCGTGTGACTCGCGGGAATCTTTTGGTTGAGAATCATTTTTGAGATACAGGTGATTGAGAGGGAGTTTTGTAAAATCGCGGCGTGATGGTTGCGTCTCAAGTCAGTCGACCAATTCGCGTTCGATCTGCTCCAATGTCTTCCCCTTGGTTTCGGGCAGTTTGAAAAAGATGAACAAAAATCCACAGAAACAGATGGCGGCATATACCCAAAAGCAATTGGCGAGCCCAAGATTCTCATACATCATGGGAAACGTCTGCGAGAGCAGGAAATTGCCGAGCCATAGCGCCATCACCGAGACGGACATCGCGCCGCCACGAATGCGGTTCGGAAAAATCTCGGAGAGAATCACCCAGGTGATCGGGGCCAGCGTGCAGCAGTAACAGGCGATGGCCGCCACGACCAGGATGACCGGAACCAGTCCTTTCAGGTTTTCGTAATACGCACAACCTGTGGCCAGATAGATCAGTGCCAGTCCGGCCGCGCCGCTCAGCATCAGTCCGCGTCGCCCCCAGCGATCCACGGTGGCGATGGCGACAAAAGTCATCACCACCCCTACAACGCCGGTGATGACAATGCTGAACAAGATGCCCGACACCGCGTAACCGGCGTCCGCGAAGATTCGCGAACCATACTGGAAGATAACATTAATACCGCACCATTGCTGGAACACCGCCAGCACGACTCCCAGTATCAAGATCTTGAGCATCTTCGGCGCGAGAAGCTCACGCAGGTCCACCTTGTCGATTTCATCGACCAGCGTGGCTTCGATGTCCTTCACCGAGCGCGCCGCATAAGCCTCGCCGCCGATCTTATCCAGCACTTCCACGGATTTTAGGGATCGGCCCTTCTTTGCCAGCCAGCGCGGGCTTTCCGGCACGAAGAACATGGCAATGAAGAACACAGCGGCGGGCACGGCTGTCACGCCGAACATCCAGCGCCAGGCGATTTGCACATTCCAGGAATCCAGCGGAAGTTGGTTGATCGCCATGCCGCGAGGTGTCGGTTGCGCGATGAGCCAGTTGACGACCTGCGCGAGCATCACACCGATGGCGATCGTGAGTTGGTTGACCGAAACCAAACGGCCCCTCATGCTCGCGGGCGCGATTTCCGCGATGTAAAGCGGCGAGAGATTGGATGCGATGCCAATGGCCACACCGCCCAGCAACCGGTTGATGACAAAAATGAGGAATGTGGGCGCGAGTCCCGTGCCGATGGAAGTCACCACAAACAACAGGCCCGAAACAAGCAGCAAGGGTTTGCGGCCGAACTTGTCACTCAATGTGCCGGCAAACAACGTCCCAACCAAAGCGCCGATCAACGCGCTGCTCATGGCCCAGCCAATTTGCAGTGCGCCCGCCAGATGGAAATATTTCTCATAAAACAGTTCCGCGCCGCCAATCACCACCCAGTCGTAGCCGAACATCAGCCCGCCCAGCGCGGCGGCCAGCGCGATGGCGAAAATGTAGCCGTTATTGAATTTCGCGTCATGGTCGTCAATGGTGGTGGCGGAGGGGATGTTGGGTGTCATGAATGGCTGATGGTTTGGGGATTGGCGATTAGATAGTGGCGGAGCAAACCGTTAGAGGGTCATACGCGAGGGGCCGGTCGTAGCGTTCTTCGCGTTTTACCATTTATCGAATTGTACTCCGTGCTTCATCAATGAGGGCCAACAGGTTTTCGAGCGGAACATCCCCTTCGAGGGCGTGCGATGGGGAGAGGATGTAGCCGCCATCGCGACCCAGATCCCGCATTTTCCGGACCTCCTGCCGCACCTGCTCGGGTGTGCCGTAGGGCATGGTGCGCTGGGTGGAAACACCGCCCCAGAATGCCAAACGGCCCCTGTATTGCTCCATGATCCCCGAGACATCCATCACCTCGGGCTGGAAGGGATTGAATACCCGCAGACCGATGGAAACGAGGTCGTCAAACAACTCGTCCACATCGCCGCAGGAGTGAATGAAGACGGTTTTCTCCGCATCTTGGACGACTTGATACATGCGCTTGATCTGCGGATAGATGAATTCCTTCCACAAATCATAACCCATGAGCAAGCCATGCTGCTGTCCCCAGTCGTCGCCAAAGTAAACGGCGTCGATATCATATTCGAGCGCCTTTTTCACCTGGGTGATGTTGTACTCCGTGATCGCGTTGAGGAGTTGATGCACGAAGTCCGGGTTGTCGATGAAGTCCATGTAGAGATCTTCGAGTCCGCGCAGTGTCCAGGCCCGCTCGAAGAGGGAGAATCCAAGACAGAACAACCGATAGCGGTCGCCGAACCTCGCGATGCGTTCCGGAATATCGTCGAAAAATCTCAGGTCGAGTGGATCAGGAAATTGATATCCGGCCAGCGACGGTTCCGGCAATACCTGACCCTCGACATTGCCAATGTCCTTGTCGATCGTGCGGTCCCACACGACCCCGAAGACATCGCGAAAGCGGTCGTTGCCAATGTCAGTGAAGAATCCGATGTCGCTGCCAAGCTCCAGCAGGTGATTGCAGACGAACGGATCGATCTCGGTGGTGCCGAAATGGCGCTCCAGTTTCTCGCGGGCCTCCTTGGTGAAGCGGAAGGACCACGGCACGTAAGGTGGCCGCCGGAATGCAACCGCCTCCTTGACAACATCTCTTGGGGACATACTCATGAGGTAATAAGGGTGAAAATCTGGGGTTTGATCCGCTAAGCGCGAGTTGACAATAGCTGGCTATTTGTTGTTTCTTTTCTGGAAATTCGAATCCGTACTTTATTCCCTCAGCGGGCTCAGCCTGGCGGTCCATCCGCCGCCGGATGCCAGGTGCAGCTTGAGTTTCTGACCCGCCTCGACAGTAGCGGTCTCTTTCCTGTAGTCCTGGGCGTGGCGGTTGGCGTTGGCACCATCCTTGAAGGACTCCATTTGATAGCGGCCCTTCGGGAGAAAGGACAAATCCAGCGTGAGTTCCCGCCCATCCCAGTTGGTTAGAGCGCCGATGAACCAGGTTTCGCCGCGTTTGCGCGCCAGCGCAATGAACTCACCGATTTTGCCGTCGAGCGCCACCGTTTCGTCCCAAACCGTGGGCACCTGTCTGATGAAGTTGGTGCATTCCTGCTGCTCGCGATAGCGGGACGGGCTGTCCGAAAGCATTTGCAGCGGCGATTCGAACACCGTGTACATCGCCATTTGATGGGCGCGGGTTCCTTGCCCCATCGAGCCGATCCATGAGGGTTTGAAGCGCTCCTTTGATTCACTGCGGAACACCCCAGGAGTGAAGTCCACCGGCCCCGCCAGCATCCGGATGAACGGAAAGGTGACCACATGCCCCGGTTGGTCGGGATTGGTCCAGCGGCACCATTCCTGCCCCTTGACGCCCTCGAAGCTCAGCACGTTGGGCCAGGTGCGCTGCAGGCCAGTGGGCTTGTAGGCGCCGTGGAAATCCAGCAGCAAGTGGTGTTTGGCGGCGGCTTCGGCCATTTGATAGTAGAAGTTCACGATTTCCTGGTCATCGCGGTTCATATAGTCCACCTTGAAGCCCTTGATCCCCAAGCGGGCATAGTGGGCGCACGCTTCCTCGATCTTATCCTTGATCGCCAACCATCCTGACCAGGCGATGATGCCCACGTGCTTGCTGTTTGCGTAGGCGATCAACTCCTCGATCCGCAAGGCCGGGTTCACCTGCATGATGTCGTTGGTTTTTGAAAAACCGACATCGATGATGATATACTCCAACCCGTTTTCGCTGGCGAAGTTGATATATTCCCGATAGGTTTGGAAATTGACCCCGGCCTCGAAATCGACACCCCACAAATCACACTCGATCCACCAGTCCCACGCCACCTTTCCCGGCTTGATCCATGACATGTCATCAATGCGGGATGGTGATGCCAGCTTGTAAACCATGTCGTTGTTAGCGAGGTCGGTGTCTTTATCCGCCACCACGACGACCCGCCAGGGAAAACTCCTGCTGCCGAGGGTCGCCGCGATGACCGCGGACCGGTCGCCTTCGCCCACGACGGCTTCCAGGTTGTCCTCGGCAACCAACCTGTCCCCGGAAATCGAGGTCTTGGTCGGTCTGCGGGCAAAGGTTCCTTCGAGGGAATTGGGCCGGGTGCCGCGTTGCAGGAACATGCCTGCATAATCCTCCAGGTCCGCTTCCAGGATGGCCAGCTTGCAACCGCCGGCATCGACGACAACAGGCGCCACGATTGGCGTGTCCTTGGTGATCAGTTGGCTCAAGGGCACATGGGCATAACTGTTTTCAAAGGTGGTGTAGTATTTGTCGCCCTTGCCCCAGCGGTTCACATACTGCGCCCAAACCCCATGATCCTGGCTGAAGTTGAATTCGCATTGTTCGTCGAGAACGCGAATCGTCCCGTCCCTGGAAGTTAGATAGCGGTAGGCCATGCCGTCGTTGTAAGCCCTGAATTCGAGGGCGTATTGTCCCTCGTAGCGGAGCAGTAGGCGATTGTATTCGTCCTTGATGGTTTTCTTTTTGTAAAATGGCGGAGTGATGGTTTCATTCACCGAGTCCGTATGGGCCTCCTTGATCACCTGTTTGCCACCGAGTTTCTCGTTGTCCGCCAGGGTGAGTGAAATCACGGACGGTTCGATGAGACGGCGCTCTCCCGCAGCGAGCGAATACCGGATGGTATCGCCCACCTCAACATCCACGGCAAGGCGTCCATCCGGTGATGCTAGGTGGTAGTTAGTGGCGAAAGCCGCGACCGCGGAATGGATCAGCATGGTTCCAATGACGAGTGGGTATGACAATTGCATAGTCAGGCTGCTACTAAATATTCTGTGGGGCACGATTGGTGTTTACGTATTCGGAGTGTCTATTGTTGCGGCCAAATTCTCACCATCACGCAGCCGTGCCGGGGGACGGTCGCTTGATACTGGTCCTTGAACACGCCGAGATCCTGTTGTTTCCACAGATCGCGGACTTTCCGCGGACCATTCAATCCAAGATCCGTCCATTTGGCGGTCACCGTGGCCGGGAACAGTCCGCGGTTGAAGAAGCCCACGGCCCGCGAACCATCCTCCATCTCCTTGGCCCAGACTTCACACTCGCCGTCTTGTGAGACCCGGCCCGCCGCCTTGCCGAGCGGGTCTTGGTTCACTTCCAGCACCTCGTCGTTAGATAAGAGGCTCACGACAAACCCGTCGGCATGTGCCACATCGAAACCCAGCAGCAACGGTGCGGACAGCAGGCACCAGAGCGACATGTGGGTATATTGTTCGTTGGGCGACAAGGTGTCGTGGCCGATTTCCAACATGTCCGGATCATTCCAGTGGCCGGGGCCGGCGAATTCCTTCCAGGGATCCTGGCTGAAGCCGATGCCCGACATGCTTTCCCACGATGCCCTGATGTCACCGGTGGTCCGCCAGAGATTGGAAAGTTCGGCCCAATGCCGCGCCTGGCCACGGGATGCTCCGTTGGACAGGCTGAAAACGATATCGCGCCCGCTTTTCCTGAGCGCATCCGACATGCGCTTGGTGTTCTCCACGTCAATTGGCATCCAGTCGTATTTCATGTAGTCGATGCCCCATGCCGCCCATTGTTTGGCGTCCTGGGTCTCAAAGGTGACCTTGCCGACCACCTTCTGGTTGTCGCGATGGCCCTGTTCGTCATCAGCGGAGCCACCGGTATAATTGCCATAAGAAAATTTCCATGGGGTGGAATATAGACCCATCTTGAGGCCAAGTCCATGGAGGTAGTCGGAGGTCGTCTTGATGTCAGGAAATTTGGTGGTGTCGGCCTGCAAGGCATAGCTGGGTGGAAAGCGGCCCGGCCCGCCGTTGGCGTGTTCCTGCCGGCTCTGCCAACCGTCATCGAGATTCACATAAGTCCACCCGTGATTGATCAGG
>Ga0073936_10010142_pt1 | contig 11582 bp, 10 predicted proteins | sample AliMusrvi5mmetaG_FD_87041 | JGI IMG/M metagenome (GOLD analysis project Ga0073936, IMG submission 87041) | Freshwater lake bacterial and archeal communities from Alinen Mustajarvi, Finland, to study Microbial Dark Matter (Phase II) - Alinen... | ecosystem: Environmental > Aquatic > Freshwater >... | reverse complement strand
CGAATTCGTCTTTCCCTGGCACCGCAAGATCGTCCAGGCCATCCACGACGCCGGCCGCCCCGCCATTCTCCATTCCTGCGGCAACCTGGAAACGATCATGGACGACATCATCGACGACCTTAAATACGATGGTAAACACTCATATGAGGATACGATCATGCCTGTTGAGCAGGCCTATGACAGGTACCACAAGCGGATTGCCATTCTGGGCGGGATCGATCTCGATTTCGTGGTTCGCTCCACACCGGAACAGGTGCGGCAGCGATCCCTGGCCATGCTCGAACGCAGCGCGCGTGAAGGCGGTTACGCCCTCGGCACCGGCAACAGCGTTCCGGACTACGTGCCGCAAGTCAACTACTTTGCCATGATCGGTGCCGCCACCGGCCTGGACTATTCCTCGTAGCATGACTGAGCGCACACCCTATGGGGCGAACCGGGGGACAATCTGAATGATAATCAGACTGGAGCAATGCCTTGGTGCCTGTTCTTTCCGGGCCTATCGGCTATCTGATCTATTTGACAAAATTTTAACTGTTTGTTGACGGAGGGGGGGGAGCTAATGTATTGTCTCTGCCCCGTTGAGACGGAATAAGCTATTGCGGGGGTGAGTCCGATGCAATGGTTGGGTTAACAGAGTCAAACTAAAGGAGCTACACATGTCGATTAAAGTGGGTATCAATGGTTTCGGGCGCATTGGCCGTATGGCCTTTCAGGCGCTGTGTGATCAGGGGCTTTTGGGTAAGGCGATTGATGTCGTCGCGGTCGTCGATATTTCGACGGATGCCGACTATTTTGCTTATCAGATGAAGTATGACTCGGTGCACGGTCACTTCAAGCACGCGGTTTCCACCGAGAAGAGCAATCCTGCTTCGGAAGAAGCCGACACGCTGGTGGTGAACGGTCACAAAATCAAATGCGTCATGGCGACCAAATCTCCCGAACAGCTTCCCTGGAAAGCCTTGGGCGTGGATTACGTCATTGAGAGCACGGGACTGTTCACGGATTCCGAGAAGGCCAAGGGTCACCTGACCGCGGGCGCCAAGAAGGTTATCATCTCCGCGCCTGGCAAGGGCGAAGTGAAGACCATTGTAATGGGCGTCAACGAAGGTGAATATGACAGCGCGAAACACGCCATCGTGTCCAATGCGTCCTGCACCACCAACTGCCTGGCCCCTGTGGTCCATGTGCTGTTGAAGGAAGGGTTTGGTATTGAGACTGGTTTGATGACCACGATCCATGCGTATACCGCGACCCAGAAGACCGTTGACGGCCCGTCCAAGAAGGACTGGCGTGGGGGTCGCGCGGCGGCCCAGAACATCATTCCCTCCACCACCGGTGCGGCGAAGGCCGTGGGTGAAGTGCTGCCCGCCACCAAGGGCAAACTGACGGGTATGGCGTTCCGCGTCCCGACGCCGGATGTCTCCGTTGTGGATCTGACGTTCCGCACCACCAAAGACACCTCGATCGAAGAGATCGATGCGGCGTTGAAAAAGGCCTCAGAGACCTATCTGAAGAACATCCTGGGCGTGGCGACGGAAGAGTTGGTTTCGACCGACTTTATCCATGACCCCCGTTCCTCGATCTATGATTCGCTGGCCACGCTGCAGAACAACCTGAAAGGTGAGAAACGCTTCTTCAAGGTAGTGAGCTGGTACGACAACGAGTGGGGTTATTCCAATCGCGTTGTTGAATTGGTCCAGTACATGGCCAAGAAAGACGGCGTTAAGTAAGTCGTTGTCATCCTGCGGGAAGCAGGTGCTTGAGACGGTAGGCTGTCAGACTGTTGGCAATCATGCTGGCAGTCTACAGCCGAATTGTTTTTGACTGTCAACTAACGAGGAGATGGACTCATGAAGAAAACTGTACGTGATGTAAATCTGAAGGGGAAGCGCGTGATCATGCGCGTGGATTTCAATGTGCCGCAGGACAAGGTCACTGGGGCCATCTCGAATACCAAGCGTATTGAGGCGGCGCTGCCGACCATCAAGTATGTCTTGGACCAGGGCGCCTCCGTAGTGCTCATGAGTCATTTGGGCCGTCCTGACGGCAAAGTGATTGCGAAGTTTTCGTTGAAACCCGTTGCGGAAGCCCTTGAGAAACTCCTGGGCAAGCCGGTGAAATTTCTTCCGGATTGTTTTGGCCCGGCCGTTGAGGCGGCTTGTGCCGCCGGTGCCGTGAAACCCGGTGAGGTGATTCTTCTTGAGAACCTGCGTTTCCATATCGAGGAAGAGGGCAAGATCAAGAATGAGGACGGGACCTCTGTTAAAGCCGATCCCAAGGCCGTGGAGGCGTTTCGTGCGAGCCTCAGCAAATTGGGCGATGTCTATGTTAATGATGCCTTTGGTACCGCGCACCGCGCCCATTCCTCCATGGTCGGCGTGAATCTGCCCGAGAAGGTTTCCGGATTCCTGATGGAAGCCGAATTAAAGGCGTTCACGGCGGTATTGGACAATCCGAAACGTCCGTTGCTTGCCATTCTGGGGGGCGCGAAAATTGCGGACAAGATCCCCTTGATCAACAATCTGCTGGATACAGCCAATGAAATCATCATTGGTGGCGCCATGGCATTCACATTCAAGAAGGTCCTGAACAACATGGAAATCGGGTCCAGCCTTTTTGATCCGGAAGGCGCCAAGATGGTCAAGGACCTGATGGCCAAGGCTGCCGCCAAGAATGTTAAAATCCATCTGCCGGTGGATTATATCTGTGGCGATAAATTTGCCGACGATGCCAATATCATGGCGGCGGATGATGCCTCCGGTATCAAGCCCGGCTGGTTGGGGTTGGATGTCGGACCGAAATCAAACGCCCTTTTCTGTGATGCCATTGCCCGTGCGAAGACCATCGTCTGGAATGGTCCGGCAGGGGTGTTTGAGATGGAGAAGTTTGCCACCGGGACCAAGGTGATGGCCGATGCGATCGCCAAGGCGACGGCGGCGGGGGCTGTGACAGTTGTCGGGGGGGGCGATACGGCGACCGCAGCGAAGAAGTTCAAGGTTGTGGACAAGGTCACTCATTGCTCCACCGGGGGTGGCGCGAGTTTGGAATTTCTGGAAGGAAAGATCCTCCCGGGCGTGGCGGCTTTGAGTGATAAGTAATAAATTGTAATGGGAGCCACGAAAATGGTATCCCATCTCCCTTAACGAACAACTTTTTAGAGATTTTGGACTGAAACTATGCGCAAAAAAATTGTTGCGGGTAACTGGAAGATGAACAAGCTCACGGGGCAGGCGGCGGAATTGGCTGCGGCCTTGAAGGCGAAATTTGCCGATAAGTCGGATGTTGAAGTCGTGCTGTGTCCGACCTTCACCGCGTTGAAGACCGTCTCGGATGTCATCAATGGCTCACAGGTCAAACTGGGTGGCCAGAACATGCACTGGGAAAAGGACGGGGCGTTTACCGGTGAGATTTCGGCGGATATGCTCCGTGACTTAGGTTGTCAGTATGTCATCCTCGGGCATAGTGAACGTCGCCAGTTCTTTGGTGAAACCGATGCGTCCGTGAGTCGCAAGGTCAAGGCGGCCTTGGCGGCCAATTTGACGCCCATCGTGTGTGTGGGAGAGACCTTGGAACAGCGTGAAGCGAACCAGACGGAAGATGTGGTAACCACGCAGGTCACCAAGAGTCTGGCCGGTCTGGACGAAACCAGTTTCCGCCGCATCGTGGTGGCGTATGAGCCGGTGTGGGCGATTGGTACCGGGCGTACCGCCAGTCCGGCCCAGGCGCAGGAAGTGCATGCCTTGATTCGTCGGGTGCTCTCCAAGATGTGCAATCCCGGTGCCGCGCAGGCGGTTCGCATTCAGTATGGGGGCAGCATGAAGCCGGCCAATGCCAAGGAATTAATGTCACAGCCTGATATTGACGGGGGTCTGATTGGTGGGGCGGCGCTGGATGCCGCTTCGTTTATTGCAATTGTGGAAGCGGCAGTCTAAATCGAACGGATGATTCCGTGAACGGAAGGTGAATTATGGGCGGTTTTTTATATGGGTTTCTGGTCTTTATTGAGATCGTGTCGGCACTTCTGTTAATCGGGATCATCCTGCTGCAAAAGACGAAAGATGAAGGGTTGGGCTTGGCCTTTGGCGCCGGGGTGGGGGAAACTCTCTTCGGGTCCCGCGCGGGAAATGTCCTCACAAAAATTACCGTAACCTTGGCGGGGATTTTCCTGCTGAATACCCTGGCGATTGGCTATATTGCCGCCGGTCGCGCGGGAGCAGGATCCGTAATTGATCGCCTTCCCACCCAACAGGCCATGCCGATTCAATCCGCTCCGGTCACGCCTGCCCCGATGGCTATTCCGGCGGGGAGTGGAGATGCCGTTCCGGCCCAGCCCCCGGCAACAGCCACGCCTTGATTCCGGCGTTGGAGGGTGCACTGTGGTGAGGCCTTCAAAGGATCTTCTCTGGACTTTCCCAGGGTGGATCCTTTTGCTTTTTATCGCCCTTGCCGGCATGGCATGGGGCAGGGAATCGGTATTCTATGCCGAAACCAAACGCATCGCCGGATTTGATCCCGCCAAGGCGATGGATCTCCCCTCCATTCAGGCCATGAGCAAAATGTATGAAGGATTGGTCCAGTATGCCTATCTTGACCGGCCTTATCGTGTGGAGCCCTGTTTGGCGGAATCCCTTCCCGCCATTTCCCCTGATGGGACCGTCTATACGTTCACGATCAGAAAAGGGATCTATTTCCAGGATGATCCCTGTTTTGCAAAGGGACCGAATGTCGCCGGAAAAGGCCGCGAACTTTGTGCCAATGACTTTGTATATGGCATCAAACGTGTGGCGGATCTTAAAGTGGGGTCTCCCGGCTATTGGGCGTTTCGTGATCGTATTGTCGGGCTGGATGAGTTCAGGAATCGCTCGGGGCGAGGGCCAACCGATTACGATGCGCCTGTCGCAGGACTGGAGACGCCGGATCGGTATACCCTGCGCATCCATCTGATCCGCCCTTTCCCGGCGTTACTGTGGATCTTGACCATGAATTTTGCCTATGCGGTTCCCCGTGAAGCGGTGGAATTTTATGGGACTGATTTTGTTTCGCATCCCGTGGGAACGGGCCCCTATATCCTGAAGTCTCATGTTCATAACTATCGCCTTGAGTTCGAGCGTAATCCGAAATGGCGGGAAACCGGACGCGTGGACCGGTATCCTTCTTCAGGAGAGGGATCCGATGATGCCAATGGATTCCTGGCCGATGCCGGGAAAGAACTGCCCTTCATTGACCGGATGGTTCAATATGTCATCACCGATCCGTCGACACAGTGGCTTCTCTTTCTGTCCGGGCAATTGGAAGTGACGGCTTTGACCCGTGATAATTGGGATGCCGTGGTGACGCCTGAACGGAAGTTGACCAAAGAAATGGCGGAACGAGGGATTGTGTTGTCGATCGCCCCTGCGCTGGACACGGCTTATATTGGCTTTAACATGGAGGATCCGTTGGTCGGGAAAAACCGTTTTCTCCGGCAGGCGATGATGGCGGCCTTTGATCGGGACCGCTGGGTCAAGTTTCAGAATGGCCGGGTGACCCCTGCCATGGGGCCGATTCCCCCGGCGATGAGGGTCGCCGATACGAATGAAAGCCTTTTCCCCTGCGATCTGGAACGAGCCCGCCGCTTGATGATTCAAGCCGGTTATCCCGGGGGTAAGGATCCGGTCACCGGGCACCGGCTTGAACTGACGTTGGAGTTGGGATCCGGTGAATCGGAGACGAGGGAGATGGCCGAGGTGTTGGCCTCGTTTATGGAACAAATCGGCATTGTGTTGGTGCCCAGTTTCAATAATTGGCCGTCTTTCCTGAAAAAACTTGAACAGAAACGGGCGCAACTTTTCTATTTGAGCTGGATGGCGGATTATCCGGATCCGGAGAATTTCCTGCAGCTCTTTTACGGGCCTAATGTGACCCCGGGCGCCAATCGCTGCAATTATGTGAATCCGGAGTTCGACCGGCTTTATGAAAAAGCCGGGACGCTGCCCAACGGCCTTGAAAAAACGAAAGTCTATGCAGAGATGGAGCAGATTGTGAAAGCCGACTGCCCTTGGCTTTTCCTGCATCATTCTTTGTCGGTAACGCTTACCCATTCCTGGCTTAAAAATTACAAACCCCATGACTTCCCCCTCGGGCTCAGTAAATATTATCGGGTGGAAGGTCGGGAAAATGATAAATAGAGGTTATGAGCGAATCCATTAAAGAACTTGTTGAGCGTGCCAGGCGGGCGCAACAGATGGTCGAGTATTGGCCGCAGGAGAAGGTCGACATCATGGTTGCTGCGGTCGGCTGGGAACTCTACAGAGAGGAAAACGCCCGGCGTTGCGCTGAATTGGCTGTCCGCGAGACGGGAATGGGGGTGTTTGAGGACAAGGTACTCAAACATCGCAAGAAGACCCTGGGTGTATTGCGTGATTTGCAGACTGCCAAAACAGTGGGCGTGATTGAGGTCGACGAAGCCCGTGGCTTGATAAAAATCGCCAAACCAGTGGGGGTTGTGGCCGCCATTACCCCGGTCACGAATCCGACCTCCACGCCGGCGGGAAACGGGTTGGCGATTCTGAAAACGCGCAATGCGGTTGTTTTCGGGCCTCATCCCCGGGCCCGGCAGACGACGGGACTGGTGGTCGAACTGATGCGGGAAGGACTTCGCAAAGTGGGCGCTCCGTTGGATCTGGTACAGGCCCTGCCGGAGCCCTCTCGCGAAGCGGCCCAGGTACTGATGGCGGCGGTGGACCTGGTGGTTGCCACGGGGGCGGATGCCATTGTCAAGGCGGCGTATTCAAGCGGGACCCCGGCGTATGGCGTCGGTGCCGGGAATGCCTGCGTGGTCGTTGACGAGACGGCGTTGATTCCGGATGTGGCACAGAAGGTCTTTCTCAGTAAGACGTTTGATAATGCCACGTCCTGTTCCAGTGAGAATTCGCTGATTATTCAGAAAAATATCTGGAATGGGCTTGTCACAGCTTTGCAGGCCCAAGGCGGTTATCTATGTACGGCGGAAGACAAGCTCCGGTTGCGGGCGACCTTGTGGCCGGATGGCAAAAAGCTAAATCATCTTATTGTCGCCCGGTCGGCCCAAACCATTGCAAAAATGGCTTCGCTGCGAGTTCCTGAATCCACCCGCTTCCTGATGGTGGAGGGTGAGGAACCGGTCGGCGATGATCTTTTTTCCGGGGAGAAGTTGTCGCCGGTCCTATCGTTGTGGCGCTACAATGCCTTTTCCGAAGCGGTCGACTACGTTGAGCGTCTGACGCGAGTTTGCGGCTATGGCCATTCCTGCGGCATTCACAGTCTGGACCCGGCGCATATCATGGAGTTGGCCACGAAATGCCATGTCAGCCGGATGATGGTGAACCAGCCGCAATGCTATGCCAATAGCGGCAACTATGATAATGGAATGCCGTTTACCATGACTCTGGGGTGCGGGACCTGGGGCGGCAACATCACCAGTGAGAATATTGTCTGGAAGCATTTCCTTAATACAACTTGGGTTTCAAAACCCATTCCAGCGGTTGTACCCGACGAGGCCGCGATCTTTGGTGATTGCTGGAAAACGTTTGGGAAATAGGTCGCTTTTCATACCGGAACCCACACCGACACCGTTACCGTCGGTCCCGACACCGGTGGCAGCCGACCCCCGGCCCAGAATCCGGAGCCGGTGTCGCCAGTCGTCGAGCCCATTGAGCCACCGCCGCTGGCGCCAATTAGCTGTATAAATCAATAAACTGTGTGTTTAACAATGTTTTCATCCGGTGAGGATGAGGCTAGATTGTATGTCCCTTGGCATTTACTCGCGATGAGAATGTGAAATCCGTGAACTGACCCAATAGCCCCGACCTCCTCATCAATACATCCATCTGCCAGTCCTTGTAGGATCCGCACATTTGCATTTCTTCGGTAAAGCCAGTGATGCGCTCTTCCAGCGAACCCAAGGGAATTGTTATACGTTGTGACCGGAATTTTCTGACCCAATTCAGGCCGCGGTGATCGAATTACATGCCTGTTGAAGGCGATCAATTCTGGTCTTACCTTGGAAATGGGCTGTGACTATGGTTTCAACAGGAATTGTAATCGCTTACAGATATAACGTTCGGATTGAAAATGAGATAATGAATCAGGAAGAAGATTGTTTCACGCGAAGCCGCGAAGACACGAAGGGGAATTGAATTTCAAACCCTTCTTTTCGCGGCCTTTGCGGCTTCGCGTGAGAAAATCTGGAACGGCATGGATAAGAAACTGAAACGATCCGAACCACCGGCCGCACTGTACGCCTCGCCCTGTCGGGCTCGTCGCCAGTGAGTCGGAACGTTGGAGCAATATAATAATATGTATATATATATTGCTGAACTGTGCGGCCAATTGATAGGATACTGTCATGTCAAAGGTCCGATTCGAGTGGGATGATGCCAAAGACCGGGAGAACCTGAGAAAGCATGGGGTTTCTTTTTCGAGCGCCCAGTTTGCCTTTACCGATCCGAAGCGCATCATTGCCCAGGATTTGGCCCACAGTCGGTCAGAGCAGAGATTTTACTGCTTCGGCCAGGTGAATGATGGGATAATGACGGTCAGGTTCACGTATCGGAGTGATTCGATTCGGATCATTGGTGCAGGCTACTGGCGGAAGGGAAAGGCTATTTATGAGCAGGAAAACAAAATACACGGCTGAGCCCATTGGGCCGGTCAAAATCATCACCGATTTTTTGCCGTCACCGGATCAGTTGGCATTCAAAGAGGACAGTCAGAAGGTGACCATTGGTCTTAGTCGCCGCAGTATTGCGTTTTTTAAAGAGGAAGCGGCTCAATATGGGACTCCGTACCAGACCATGATTCGGCGCCTTCTCGATTCGTACACGGAAACATATACAAAACTGTCTCCAACCAGAAAATCCCCCGTACGCGCTACCGCGCGCCGTTGATTTTCGGCGTTCGGATTTAATAAATGATGAATAATTCGGGAAAAGATTGTTTCACGCGAAGGCGCGAAGACACGAAGGGGAATTGAATTCAAAACCCTTCTTTTCGCGGCCTTCGCGTGAGAAATTCTTGATCGGCATGGATGGGAAACTAAACTATACGAACCAGCGGTCGCTCCGTACGGCTTCGCCTCAGCCAGAGCAGCACGTTGCCAGTGAAAAATGATTTGACCCGCGAGATATCAATACATACACTGTAAGTACATGAGTGGTATTCAGTTCAAATGGGATGAAAACAAAAACCGCAAAAATAAGCGGGAGCATGGGGTCTCTTTCGAGGAGGCCCAGACAGTCTTCCTGGACGAAAATGCTATCCGGTTCTTCGATCCCGATCATTCGGAAGAGGAAGATCGATTCATCATGCTTGGCGTAAGCTTCAAACTCAGAGTGCTGGTCGTCTGCCATTGTTACCGGGAAAATGACGAGGTGATCAGGTTGATTTCCGCCAGAAAGGCCGACAAAGAGGAATGCAAGGATTACGAGAGGTGACCTATGAGAGCGCATTATGATTTTTCGAAAATGAAAGGGGTTAAAAACCCTTACATCAAGCAGCTCAAACAACCCATTACCATCCGACTGGATAAGATAACGGTGGCGTATTTCAAGTCACTCGCCACTGAATTGGAAATGCCGTATCAGAACCTGATCAACCTTTACCTCCGCGACTGTGCGACTGAACACCGCAAGCTGGCGCTCAAATGGGCATCATAAATTCGCCGAACCAGCCCTCCGAGCACGACAGCGCTCCCGCGCCGCGGCTCAAGGGCATCGTTCGGAGAGAAGATGGAGCCCGTCCGTTGAAGGGAGGGGCGTGGGGTGATTTGTTCACGGTCCGGCAGTTACGGTTGATGTAGTGGGTGATCCTGCGCCAGCCTAATGTCGAGGCGTGTTGATTTTTATACCTGCCGCCATTCCGGTGCAATGCCGGGCTGAGCCGCCATTGTTTGAGGCGGGGCGGATTTCATGGTGGTATTCCGGAATTGCCAGACTATGGTGGTGCGGCATCCGATAATCCGGATGCTGGAGTCGAAACTTCATGTGCTCAAAAGATCGGCTTGGGGTTGTCGTGTGGACAGTGCACTATTAGTATGTCCCTAGATTTGCGACGTGGAATTTTGATGCGTCAACCCTGCACCTCGAAGTCGATGTCGTTGACTCGCCAAAAGGGAAGGCCGATGTTATTGGATTCACTTTTTTACATCCCTTTTACTTAACAATCTGATTTTCTCTTCTACACTGGGTTTCGTGGCAATAATACCCGTTACAGAAGGAGAAAAGTCATGAACTCATTGCTCAAAGCTTTCACCCTGATCCTCTGTCCCTCCCTGCTATGGGCGGGCAACCCGGCGAAACAACTGGTGGTGGTGCCGCTACCCGTCGCCAGTATCAGTGTGAGCGAAATCAACTACACCGGGCATCTCTCCCGGAATCAGGCGCAGTTCACTGTCGCCCTGGATCTTACCTCCTCTGGCCCGGGCCCGGCGACGCTGCCTTTGGTGGACGGAGAAGTGGCCGTTTTACCCGCGACGTTACCGGAGAATGTGCGATTGCTGCGCGATGGGAACACGTTCAGTCTTTCCGTGGAAAAGGCGGGACGCTATCACGTTGCCATCGAATGCGTCGCAAAGATTGACCGTCAGGATCCCTGGAATCAGGTTTCGTTCATGGGTCCGGTCGCCGCCATCGCGTCAGTCTCTGCCCAGGCGGAAGGAACGGGTGTTGAAATCCAGTTGCTGACCGGCACCACCCAGGAGTTGATGACGAAAGACGGCGTTACCCATGTACGGGGGTTCCTGGGGCCGGAACGCAAGGTGAGTCTCCGCTGGAAAAGCAAAACCCTGGAAGTGGCGCGACAGGCTTTGTTGACCTGTGAGACTCGTGTTGCCGTGCAGTTGGCACCCACGGTGGTCAAATATAAGACCGACATGAATTTCGACATTCTTCAGGGAAGTATCCAGCAACTGAAGGTAACCCTGCCGGGATCACAATCGTTGACGAAACTTCAAGGGGACGGAGTCCGGGATTGGAATGCCAAGCCGGAGGGGGACCATCAGATTCTCACCGTGGAATTCATTCGGCCCATGGAAAAGTCCTACTCATTGGCCTTGTTTTCCGAGCAGTCCGTGGAGGGAACCGCCACAAAGGTCGCTATTCAGCCTCCCCAGTCTACCGCTGTGGAACGGGATAACGGGTCCATCTCGGTATCAGCCGAGGACGTTCTTGCAACACCGGAAGAGACCAGTGGTTTGCGGCAGGCCAATGCCCCGGCGGGGACCTTGGCGGCTTATCAATTTTACGGAAGGTCTTTTGCATTGTCATTCCGTCTGCAGAGGTTGGAGCCGGTCATCACGACGACGGACCGTGTTGCCATCCGTGCGGATGAGTCACGGGTACTCGTTACGCATGCCATTTCCTTGACGGTTGATAAAGCCGGCGTTTATGTGGTTGAGATGGTCGCCCCAACAGGTTTCGTTGTCTCGGATGTCAAGGGGGATGGCATCGAGGACTGGAAAGTCGCCGCCGGTAAACTCACGGTGAATTTCACCAGCCGGATCCTGGGGACACGCCGGCTGGACGTTCAGTTGGAAGGGGGACGGGTGGGGGGGACCGAAACCAATG
>Ga0073936_10010138_pt1 | contig 11584 bp, 7 predicted proteins | sample AliMusrvi5mmetaG_FD_87041 | JGI IMG/M metagenome (GOLD analysis project Ga0073936, IMG submission 87041) | Freshwater lake bacterial and archeal communities from Alinen Mustajarvi, Finland, to study Microbial Dark Matter (Phase II) - Alinen... | ecosystem: Environmental > Aquatic > Freshwater >... | reverse complement strand
TTCCATATAACGATGGTTCGGATACAGCACATTACCATTTTTATCTACAACGTCTATTGATGGGTATTTGTGGTGTAACCACATTGGTGCTGGTCGTATAGCAATATCCAGAATCACTTTAATTCCGGCTTGATTCATCATGTCCATAACTTTGTCAAACCAATCAAAATCAAATTGTCCTTCCGAAGGTTCATAGCTGTCCCAAGCTAAATGCCCCATACGGACAACGCTAAGTCCGGCAGCTTTCATTAGCTGAATATCACTTCTAATCTTTTCAAGATTCTTATCGTCATGGGGATGATAATTGGCTCCAACATACAACCCTTGAGCGTTCGATACGAAGCAAATAAAGAAAGGAATTGCAATTAATAACAAAATTTTATTCTTAGTCGTTTTCATTTAATTGTTATGTAGGTTAGCGTTTTATCATATTTAGCAAGAAAACGTCGTTTTCCCGAATATCCAGTTCTTTTGAAAAGACCGTATTCGCTTTAACTTCAATTACTTCAGTTGAAACAGAAGAGCCGTCATTATGTCTCTTTAATTGCTCAACCTGTTGTTTGTTAAGTTGTTTTGGCTTACCCATATCCAAATATTCTGTGTAAGCATCATTAACACGATAACCAACTTTATAAATTTCCAGTGTGTATTTTCCTACCGGAACATGAGCTATACTTACTTTCACTTTACCCTTTGACTTTGAGGGCAAATCTTTTATATAATAAGCCTGATTATGAATTGAATCGCCGGGATGGGTGTTGGTAAAGTCCCACAAAAGCAATTGGATGCCACCTTTATCATTTTTGCATGCCCATGAACGTGTGTCAGTATTCACCAACTCGGTTTTTCCCAGTTTATTCATAAACTTGTAGGAATACAGGGAAGGTTTACTTATGCCTTGAATAGTGAGCAATCCGAATCCACCATGAAAAGGAGTAAAGCGCGGTCCGGATTCTTCAAAGATATCGGTAAATACCCAGTATGACATTGAATTGGCAGCATTTCCGACCTGTTTGATTTTTTCTAAAATGTAAGCGGCCTCATGATAACTGTCATGAATAGGATCGGCAGGTGTGTAAGACGAACTCCATTCGGTATAATGCAACTCCAGGTTCGGCATGGAAGAGCTTGCAATTTGTTTACGCGAATTTAAAATGTCGCCGCTAACGGCCATCGGATCTTTGCTCAGCACAGTGCCTGAATTTCCATGTTCATCAAGAAAACCTTGTTTTACGCCATATGAATGGGTGCTGATGAAGTCTATCGGAAGATTGTTCTTGTAGCAAAAACTAATCATTTCAGGCACCCAGGCAGCCCCGGCAGTTGCTGGTCCACCTACTTTGTATTGTGGATTTACACTTTTGATGGCTTTCACCGAATACTGGTAAAGTTTGAAATACTCCTCTTGCGTGCCAGTCCAAAAGCCTGGTGATAAATTAGGTTCATTCCAAACCTCAAAATACCATGTTTTTACTTCATCAATACCATAGCGTTCGGTGAAATGTTGTGTGAGATTGCGTATGAGATCTCCCCATTTATTGTAGTCTTTAGGAGGTGTTACATTTCCTCTCCACCAGAAAATAGTTTGACTTCCACTGGCGAGTGCTGATGGCATAAATCCCAGTTCCACAAAAGGTTTGATTCCGATACTTAACAAATAATCATATAATGCATCGATATACTGATAATTGTATTGCGGATTACCTTTCCCATCCTCGGTGTAAACAGCCATATCGTCAGTCAAAAGCCCATGCATACGGATGTATTTAAAGTCACATGACCTTTTAACATAGGCCAGTTGTTGCTGCCAGTCGGCACGCAGGCCTTCATTGGCACGTCCGGCTCCAATACATTCATTAAACATAGTATTCAATGGGCCTTTCACTTTATTGAAATCGGCACTGATTATCCGTTCCGGTAAAGTAGATTTGTTGTTAGAATTGTTTTGTGCCAATACGCTACCGATGAATAGGCTTCCAAGAATGGCAAATAAGTGTTTTGTTTTCATTTTTTTAATTCTGATTAGTTTGTAATCAAATCCAATTCAGCATATCCAACCTCATCGGTGCCTTGCGTATTTCTCAGTGCCCTTAACTTGACATAACGAGCCGTTACTGGAGAAATATTTTTGATTTGCCATAACGGGTTGTTTTTTATATTCGAAAATTCCCCCTGATCTACAAGTTTCCATTCGAAATTGTCCTCTGAAACATAAAACTCGTAATTAGTAATGATGCCGGGATTCCAAATGCCCTGGTCAGGAAGGTATCTGAAACCACGTAGATTTTGTTTATTTCCCAGATCGATTACCAAATCAATAGGCATTTTTTTGTCTTTGCTTTGATGCCAGGCTGTTGATGGGTTTCCGTCCAGGATTGTATTAGCCTTTTCATCGTCCGTTCCGACAATTCTCCAATACTTTCGTGAAATGTCGAATTTTTCCCAGCACACAGGGCTGCTTTTACCCGATGCAGGATCGTAAGCAATTGCCCTTACCTGTACTTTCCCTTCTGTTTGAAAGGGACCGGTATATTTTGTCGATTTGGAGGTCGGCTCGCTCCCGTCTAATGTATAGTAAACAACAGATTCTGCATCAGCCGGAATAATGTTTATTTCACCGGATTGATTTCTGATAATGGAGGGAAAAGTCAAAATTTGCGGTGCATTATAAATCCCGATATTGGAAATTAATGGGCAACTTTTCGAGTCGACAATATTGAAACGAACCTGTGTCGCCTTGAAACAAGGAAAACGAAGGATCCGTTTATACCCAATAGTCTTCGCTTTTGCCACTTCTTTCCAATTTCCATCTACCAATGCTTCAACCGTGAAGGCTTTCACACGTTGTCCCAAACGAATATATTCTTGTACCAGAAACCGGTTGAATATGGTTGGCTTACCAAAATTTATTATTAATGAAGCTTTTGTAACGTTATCGTCTGTAGCCCAATAAGTATCTTTATGGTCGTCTATTGCATTAGCAGCCCTAAATTCTTTTGCATTTCCACGAACATTCGAAGCTTTTACTTCTGATTTTGCAGCAAGATTTACAGCAAATACTTCTTTCACTGCTTTGGAAAATTCAAGCGCCACTTTTTCATCATTTTCATGAATCAATCCATTTGGCATGATTGGGAAGTTGAGAAGTAAAGTGCCGTTGCGTCCAATGGAGTTGTAGTAAGTATCCATTAATTGAGGTAATGTTTTAACTTTGGCGTCTTCACTATGATGGTAGAACCACTCTGGTCTGATTGAAGTATTTACTTCGGCCGGCACCCACGAATTCCCGTTTTCTAAACCGTAATGCAACATATTCCATTCAACTTCGCCTGTGGCATTCAACAAACTCCAGTTTGTTTCGCCAACAAGACCTGCTTCGGTTCCAACCCAGCGAAGATCCCCTCTGTCACTTCCATCGTTCCATATCACGATATTGGGCTGTAACTTGCGGATCAACTTGTATGTAATACTCCAGTCATAATAAGTTGTACGGTCAATAGTGCGGGTTTCATTGGCTCCACCGTAATATCCCGAACCTCCATTGGCTCCGTCAAACCATACTTCGAAAATTGGCCCATAGTTGGTGAGGAGTTCAGTGAGTTGATTCCGAAAGTAGGCAATATATTCAGGTTTTCCATAATCCGGGTTGTTTCTGTCCCAGGGCGATAAATATATCCCTAATTTCAAGCCGTATTCTTTGCCAGCATCGGCCATTTCGCGAACCATGTCCCCCTTACCATTTTTCCATGGAGAATTTTTTACAGAATACTCCGTATATTTAGAAGGCCAGAGACAAAATCCGCAATGGTGCTTTGCTGTAATGATAATTCCTTTCATACCTGCTTCTTTGCAAATACGAGCCCACTGACGACAATTCGATTCTTTTGGATTAAACAGTTTGACATCTTCATTTCCATACCCCCACGATTGATCCGTGTAAGTATTTAATGAAAAATGAACAAAAGCGTAACTTTCCATTTCCTGCCATCTCATCTGATTTTCATTCGGAACAGGACCAAAAGGAGCTGGAGCTTTTGTCTGAGCATAGGTAAAGCCGATTGAACACACAGAAAGAATTATTCCACACAAAAAAAACTTGATCATACCATTTGATTTATATAGTTTAACCGATTTTATTCCACTTTAATGACTACCTCATCCCCGTTAAGTGTTTCTGATGAAGCCTTTAACCTGATTTCTCCAGCTTGTTTATTGGTTTGAACAAGCACCAGACAATACCCATTAAAGGCCAAGCGCTGACTTGCTTTATCTGGTTCATGGCTGCTAGGATTTCCGTTTCCAGTACCGATTATCTTACCCTGCCCTTCAATTGAAAACCGGACAAGATTATTGGCAGTTGGCACCACCCTTCCCTTGGCATCCTTAATGGCCACCCTGATAACAGCCACATCACAGCCATCAGCCTTGAGGGTATTAACATCGCTGCTTAAAACTACTTGCGTAGGAGCTGTGGTTGTTTCTACGATATCTTTTGTAATGACCTGTCCTGCTTTGTAACCCCACGCTTCAAGTTTGCCGGGTTTATATATAAGAGGCCAAATCAATTTGGTATATGGAACCGCTTTTTGCTTTCCTATGCTTTTGCCGTTGAGTAACAATTCGACTTCGTCACAATTGGTGTAACAATGTACTTTGATGCTATCCCCATCTTTCACAAACCAGTTCCAATGAGGGAATATATGCACAACGGGAGTATTGGTCCATGCTGCTTTGTATGCATAATACCCGTCTTTGGGGAAGCCGCATATATCCATAAATCCGAAATGAGATGTAACACACGGCCATTGGTATGGAGTAGGCTCACCACGGTAGTCAAAACCTGTCCAGACAAACAATCCTCCAAGGTAGGGGTATTTGACGATTTCCGCCCAGTCTTCACCTGGTAAAGGTCCCCAGTCGGGTTGCCATAACCCCAGGTTTGAAACATAACCTTTTCCCCAATCGTTCTCATATTCCCCACGTGTTGAGATAAAACTTGTGGTTTCGGTACAAAACTGGATTCGCTGAGGATATTTTTCATGGTCTTTCACATACGCCATTCCCTTGTCTCCATAATTGTATCCCACAACATCCAGCACATCGTTATACCCGCCTTCGTTCCGGCCATGGTTCATAGCGGCAGTCACGGGGCGCCTAGGGTCAATCTTATGGGTGGTTTCAACCAGTGTTTCAAGTATCCTTGTTCCGGTTACTGTACCTTGGATTCCTTCTTCATTTTCCATACTCCACATAAATACCGAAGGATGATTCCGATCCCTATACAGCATGGTAGCCAAATCCTTTATTCCATCTTCACTGCTTGACAGTAAACGGTTTTCGTCCAGGACAAGCATTCCTAGCCGGTCGCAAATATCGAGCAATTCAGGTGTGGGGGGATGATGAGAACAACGGTAACCATTACTTCCCATTTCTTTTAGCAACTTTATTTTATACTCGTTTATTTTATTTGGGAGGGCTACTCCTATTCCTGCAAAATCCTGATGGTTGCAAGTACCTTTCACAGGATAAAGTTTGCCGTTGAGAAATACCCCGTTGCGGTTGATTTCAATTGTTCTTACACCAAAAGTGGTTTCATAAGTGTCAATGATATTCCCGTTTTCAGAAACTTCGGTCAAGACTTTGTAAAGGGTTGGCGTTTCGGGAGACCAGCATAAGGGCTTTTGAATCGTTCCTTTTTGTGTTATCTCTATTTGACTAAAGGGTTCGATCGTCTGTGTCGACGTTTTCGTATCAAGTACAACGCCTCTATTGTCCGCAATTTTTGAAATAAGCATAACATTTTTAGCCACTTTGTACTCGTTTTTCAGGTTAGTTTTTATGTCAACAACAGCTTCTTCGGGCGAAACCGAAGGAGTAGTAACATATGTACCAAAACGGTCGACATGAAGCTTATCCGTTTTGATAAGCCAAACATGCCTGTAAATACCGCATCCTTCGTACCACCAACCTTCATATTCGGTAGCATCAACCTTTACAAGAATAACATTTTTACCTTCGTTACCGTAACGTAAGACGTCAGTCAAATCATAGTTTGAAGGTGTATAGCCACTTTGGTGGTTTCCAAGGAGCTGACCATTTACCCAAACTGTACTATTTCTAAAAACTCCGTCAAATTCAATTGATATTTTTTTCCCTTTATCAGTTTCCGGTATTTCAAATTCTTTTCTGTAAAAGCCTATCCCTCCTGGCAAATATCCGCTGACAGCAGGCGAACTCCCTATTGAATTATCATTAACAAAAGTCCCCTCTACACACCAGTCGTGCGGAAGGTTAATTTCCTTCCAGTCATCTGGCTTGAACTTAGCAGCTTTATCGGCATCGTTATAAGCAATGACGGCTTCTTTATTTGTTTCAACTTTAACATTGACATCGGTTAATCCTCCATAACAGCCAGCTTTTACTGCACGCTTGATAGCAATATCGCCTTTATGGAAGAACCAATATGAATCAAAATTATCTCTTGTTCTTCTTGAGGATGATGTCTTAATGTTTTGACTCAGTCCGTCATTAGTAAACAAGCCTAAAAATAGAGCAGGGATCAAAATAAAGTATAATAACTTACTCATATATAATTTATTTTTTAACTATTCATCCAGTTTACAAATCTGTTTAACCCATGTTGTCCAACCCTGTAAGTGATGCTAACGAACACGACACCTATTTTCGCAAGCTGTTCACCATCAGACCACGATTCGGCAGTTCCCCGTATCCATCCACTTTCAACTTTGACTTTTTCAGTTTGTCCACTGACATAAGTACCAGAAGTTAACAAAACTACTAGTACCAAAAACACGATATTTCTTGTGGCCTTTGCTTTCATCTACCGGATTGTAACTTTAACCATTTTCAAATCTTTAACATCAGAACTATTCCCATAATAAACTTCATATTCGTCTGGAGTTACCATCATTTTCTTAAATTGTGTCAATCCCCTCAACTTTTAATTCTATTGGGTCGCTCCAGGGGCCATCAATTGAACTGGCTGTTACAACATAGTTCTTATCATTTGCGGGGAAATAGATGTAATACTTGTTTTTATATTTCGTTAGATCAGGAGCCCAAACAGAACCTACGTATTTGTGCAAGGCATTGGTTACAGGTGTCCAATTAATCAGGTCTTTTGATTGCCAAATCAACAAGTCTGGATAATACTCGAAAGAGGAATGAACCATATAATAGGTATCGCCATCTCGCAGAATACTTGGGTCGGGATAATCACCTGCAAAAATTGGATTCAAATAATAGCCGGTGCCCTTACAATTCTTATCGGTTTGATATTGGGCATTCGCATTAAAAAAAATCCAAATAAAAAAGTTTATCAATAATAGATTCTTCATTTGTCAAAAACTATTGTCAAGTTAAAAGTAAAAAGGAGGAAGTAAAATAGCCTGAAAATAAGTAATATACAGTTATTTAAAATATCATTTCCCGTTTAACAAACACTCTATTTTTTAAAGATATTCAGAAAACCCGGAATTCTGCGCTTTGCTCCATTGTCAAAATGCTCATTTACTCCGGTAAAATCCATCTTCTGATACTGTCGCAAGCCCTGAATTCCGGGTTTTTAGAAGTTTACTTATTTACTATTTCCCTCCTGCAATAATGGCATCAAGAGAACGCTGATCATTTACTGTTAATTTACTTCGATCTAACAATCCGCCTGTGTCCCACCAAATAGGTTTAACACCATTGGCTATTGCTGTTTTAGTTACATATGTTATCCAATAATCTACCGATTTCTCGTGCAATGCTAAATCTTTGGGTATATTAGCAGAGCCGTCTCGTCGGTAAGCGCCATATTCGCCCATTAGCACAGGAATACCTTTATCTACAAAATTTGCTTTGAGCATTTTGAAATACGTAGTATGGGCACCTTCTTCACAATCCCAATTTGGATTGCGATCGGGTTCAATCGTCGAATGATTTGCGGCACCCCAGTAGTAAAACATCTTACCCCAGGAGGCATCTCCGTTCAAACATGTAAATTGGAAGGGGGTATAATTATGTTCTTCATACATCATTCGATTGGGAGTAGGGTCGGTTGGGAGTTTAGCTGTACTCATCAAATCACTTTCTCCTTGGATGACCAACGATCTATACATATTTCTTCCGCCCGTAGATCGTACGGCATTAATAAAAGTTTGATGGTATGAAAGCAATGTAGCAAATTTCAGGGGATCACCTACATTATTCGTACCGGTATTTGGTTCGTTTGCGCTGGCAAACATCAAATGCTCGTCGAAATCACGCATGGTTGTAGCTATTTGTTCCCAGAATGCTTTTTGCATGGCATTGACGGAATCTTTTTTAGCTTGATTATTTGTTGGGATATTATTTTCGAGCCATCCTCCATCCCAGTGGATATTGAGTAAAACATACATATCGTTGTTTACACAGTATCCAACCACTTCTTTTACCCTTTTGAGCCAATCTGTATTTATATGGGCATCTGTTGCATTATCCATGTGCCCATACCAGGCACAGGGAATTCGGATGGTATTAAACCCACTCTGTTTCATAAACTTTATAATATTCTCGGTAATTACAGGACTGCCCCAACCAGTTTCACCACCCGGCGCTTCCATCGTGTTGCCAAGATTCAATCCCAAGCCTATTTTAGCAGATAATTGCTCTGCGGTGCTACTCATTCCGGTTGCATCGGGCGCAATTGGTGTGGTATTGTAACTTGGGTAGAGCGTCGTTCTTCCGGCTTGAGATACATAAACATATTTCACTGTTTTGGTATCCATAACAAACAAAAGTTTGGAGGTACGAACACCCATATATGGATTTGCAATGGTAGTTACTGTTATTTGCGAAGTTGCTGAAGTCGAACTAATAGCAGACAAAGTACACCAGGTTTGGTCCGAAGCTGCAGCCCAACCACTACCATTCATTGAATCAGTCAATGTAAGGTACCCTCCTGCTATTGGAAACTTCAAAGAGTCTGGAGTAATCTTAAAAATGGCTTTTGTAACTACAGGTGTAATTATAGTTGCATTTTTTTTACAAGAAACAGAGAACGTTATTATAGCAGCTATTAAGAAAAATGAAATATGTAATTTTTTCATTCGATATTTTTTGAAGCCCACGCCAAACCTCCCCCGAGGGGAGGCTTAAAAAGAGCAAGTTCTGAATTTTACCCTCAAAAAATCATCCTCCTGTGTAAGAAAGATAATTAATAACCAACAAAACTATGGGAAGAGTTTTTATGATCTTCCCATAGTTATTTTAATATATAGCTCTAATGTGTATTGTAATAATCCAGCGAAATATAGTTGTAGATTAACCAAGCGCTACCGTCAGCTGCTGTAATACATATAAGTTGCATGTGGTCGGCATCAAGTGTTTTGACTGTCATTTTTGCAAACCAATTTTTAACATTATTTCCTTCTGCTTTGTCATGTAAAATCTGGGCGCCAAAAGTTGCGAACTGATTGGTAGCCGGATACACCATAAATTTACCTGTTCCTGACAAATCGGGAAACATCAAATTCGTAGATTTAAAATTTGCATTACCTATCAAATCAAAAGTCATGGTACCATAATTTCCCGCTGAAACCCCTGACCAACCGATATCTTTAAATGCAGGATCCCATTCCCATCCTGTACCACCAAAGTAAAATGAACACGAAAAATACTTACTTACCCCGTTAGCATCTAAATCCAGTACCCATGTTTTCGATTTTCCTAATCCTCCAGAAAGATAAACCCACATGGGGGTACTCACCGTTTTTTGGTCTAATGTAGCAACAATTACAGTAGCAGAATCAGAGACAAAACCGCCTTGAGCCTCTATACCATACACAATTTTATAGGTTCCGGGAAACGGGATATTGACCGTGTCCTTAAACTTTTCGGATACACCACTCGGCGTTAGCCATACAGGTGTAACGTTGGAGTTTGAACTTGTCAAGACAATATCATTAGGGTTTGCTGATGAAGGCGCAACCGTGTATTTCAAAGTACTCTTGTCGGCTAAGGCACCAAGTTGGTATTTATCGGGGGTACAGCCTATAAACAGCAGTATAATTCCCAATAATGGATATACTATTTTAAATTTATTTTTCATATCTGTATATTTTTAATTAAATTAATATTACCAACCAGCATTTTGTTTCAATACACCTGATGATAAGGTAATCTGGTCGTTCGGTATTTGCTGAAACCCACGTGTAGCTGTAATATTTGCCTGTAATTTTGAAGCAGTAGGTGGGGTAGCAGTGCCATCATTTAAGATGGAAAGAGTTGTATTCGCTGCGATTGTAGAAGCTGCTACACTAATTCCCTGACGTAATACATCCCAATAACGGATACCTTCACCCGCAAACTCCAACCTGCGTTCTGCCAGAATATCAGCTTTAGATACAGAAGAAACAGCGGCAGCAGTTGGTATGGCCCGTTGGTGAACAGCATTGTAATAACTTGCAGCAGTTGGGCTTCCCAATTCAGCAGCCATCAGCAATACATCCGAATAACGAATAGCGAAAAAATCCTGAGACTCACCAGTCTGAAAATTAGAAGAAATGGCAATAGGATTCAAATTTATATCACATAGCGAATGTTGTTTTTTCAGAAAATATCCCGTGTATTCACGACAATCGCTAGACTTGGTGTAAGCAAGGTTTTCGTCGACCACAGAAAGGATTGAAGCAAAGCGGCGTGTGTCAGTTGCGGAAAAAGCATTCCAAAGTTTAGGATCCACGGTGCATCCACCCCATCCGGCCTGATAAGGATAAATGCTTTGTGAACGTATTCCTTCCATTACCATCCAATGATTACCGGTACCATTACTCCAATTGTCTGTTGAAGAATATTTAATTGCAAATACCACTTCCTTGTTTGCTTCACCTGCATAAGTAACATTTTTACCGATTGAGGCTGCCGGCCACAACGTGTTGAAATCGCTAATCAATCCGTGCCCGCTATGGGCAATCACATCTTCTACGGCAGTTAAAGCAGTCGTTGCTGTTTCTGAACCAATAGCAGGTGTTCCGTAATAACCGGAATAGAAAAGATAAGCACGGGCTAATAAAGATTCGGCGGCCCATTTGGTCACCCTTCCGCTTGGCACACTTGAGTAGTTATTGGAAGGAAGACTATCAGATGCATAACGTAAATCGGTCATGATTTGTGCATACGTTAGGGCGGGATCAGATTGCGGTACATTGGCAGAAGAAGGTATTGTAAGCAAAGGAACTTTTTCCCACAAGCGGGCCATATCAAGATAACAGTAAGCGCGAATAAATTTGGCTTCTGCTTTGTATTGTTTTTTCAATGCAATGCTGTCGCCCCATGTAACCTGATCGATTTTTTGAATTAACACATTACAACGGTAAATGGTCTGATAATACGATGCCCAACTCGAACTAAGCATGGAAACATCTGAAGGCGAAACGGTTTTATCAAATTCATCCATCATTTCCCATCCATACCCGTCGTAAGTTCCTGTGCCTCCGAAACTGTTATCAGAAAAAACTTCTAATAAAGCGGGGCTCAGGCTACCACTATTATAAATTAAATTAAGTCCATTATAACATCCTACCAGGGCAGTATATGCATC
>Ga0073936_10010136_pt1 | contig 11586 bp, 9 predicted proteins | sample AliMusrvi5mmetaG_FD_87041 | JGI IMG/M metagenome (GOLD analysis project Ga0073936, IMG submission 87041) | Freshwater lake bacterial and archeal communities from Alinen Mustajarvi, Finland, to study Microbial Dark Matter (Phase II) - Alinen... | ecosystem: Environmental > Aquatic > Freshwater >... | reverse complement strand
GCCTTCTTGGAGTGATTGATGGCCTCCAAGGTTTGGGGCATGACACCATCATTTGCAGCTACAACGATGACCACAATGTCGGTGATATCGGCACCGCGAGCGCGCATATCCGTGAAAATCGCGTGGCCAGGTGTATCGAGAAAGGTGATTTCCTGTTCACCATGGATGACCTGATAGGCACCAATGTGCTGCGTGATCCCACCGGCTTCGCCAGCGGTGATCTTGGTCTTGCGGAAGTAGTCTAGGATTGAGGTTTTACCGTGGTCCACATGCCCCATAATGGTGACGATGGGAGGACGATCCTTCATCATGTCCTCCGGTTCCTTAACGGGGGGGGGGGTTCCTCGATAACCACATCCACCTTGTGAACGCCGAGTGTCTTGTCGCGTTTTTCACGCTCGAAGGTGAAACCGTGAATCTCACAGATCTTGGCGGCGATGTCCGGCTCCAGTGGCTGGTTGGGAGCGGGGAAGACCCCGAGCTTGATCAGGTCCGCCATGATATTGAAAGGCTTCAGCGAGAGCCTAGCAGCCAGTTCAGGGACCAGGATAGGTGGCTTGATAACGATCAGTTTAGGGTCCGAAGCACTTTCATCACTCGTCTCGTCCAATGCGACTGGAGTTGGAGCGGGAGCAATAACGACAGCTACCGGCGTGGAAGGCATCGGAGATTTGGTTAATGCAGGATCTTCCGGTTCCAAACGTTTCGAGATTGATCCGAGAATGTGTTTGGGAGGAGCAGCGGCTTTGCGGACCTTCGGTTTTTTCTCCTCGGAAAAAAGGTCGAGCGCTTCGCTCTTGGCCTTGTCCAGCTTACTCGGAGCGGGAGGAACTACTTCGGCTTCTTTGCGCTGGCGCTCACGACGTGAAGGCTTAGGGGTTGTATCGATCAAATCGAGAACCTTGTCTTTTTTCGGTGAGCTGTCGCTGTTTTTGGGCATCAGGCTTGTCTAAAATGTACGTGAAGAATCAGGATGGAAAATTATTAGTCGGATGACTCATCGGCTTCCACATCACCGACAATGGTGCGAGCACGAGCCAGAATGGCCTCGGCAGCCTCTTCTGTGATTTCGAGAGCGGTAGCGATGTAATCCACTGGCATATCGACGACCATTTCCGGACTGAAACCACCGGCCAAGGTAAGCTTGTTGGCAAGGTCGTCTGTAATGCCGAGTTGTTCGCCGAGCGTGTGTGCAGCACCGCCGATTTTCTCTTTGAATTGTTCCTCCTTGGATTCATCTCGGCGGACCTGCACATCCCAGCCCATCAGGCGGGATGAAAGCCGGGCATTCTGGCCCTTGCGACCAATAGCCTTGCTGAGATCAACTTCGTCCACAGTAACGTGCACCACGTGGTTGGCCTCATCCACTGTGATACCACGCAGTTCGGCGGGTTTGAGCGCCTCACGCACAAATTCCTTGGGATCCTCACTCCAACGAATGATATCTACCTTTTCGTTATTGAGTTCGCGGACGATGTTTTTGACGCGGGCTCCTCTCATGCCCACACAGGCACCCACTGGATCGACTTTTGAGTCGGCACTCCAGACGGCGACTTTAGTGCGAAAACCGGCCTCGCGAGCAATGCCGCGGATCTCCACGGTGTGGTCTGAGATTTCGTTTACTTCGGCCTCGAACAGGCGACGGACAAAATTCGGGTGGCTGCGAGAGAGAATAATTTCCGGTCCGCGGCTTTCGTTTTCCACGGCCAACACATAACAACGGATGCGGTCGCCGATGTTGTAGTCTTCGCCCTGGACGCGTTCCCGGTTAGGCATGATGCCTTCGAATTTCCCGAGATCAATCATCACATCGTTACGTTCAAAACGCCGCACTGTGCCGGAGACGACATCACCAGCGCGGTCCTTGAATTCCTCGTAAATCATCTCTTTCTCTGCTTGGCGGAGGCGCTGCATCATCGTTTGCTTGGCAGTCTGCACGGCTATGCGGCCGAAGTCCTTGGGGGTAACGTTAAACTCCTGTGTTTCACCGGCTTGTGCCGTCGGGTTCTTCTTGATGGCGGTGGATAGCGGAACTTGATTAAACTTGTCCTTATAGTCTTCATCTGCAACCACAGTGAGACTGGCAAAAATGCGAGTTTCTCCCTTGCGGGTGTTCACTTCCGCACGCAGCGTTTCGATCGCGTCAGCACCGGGAACCATCTTACGGTAGGCAGAAATGAAGGCGTATTCCAGCGCGGCCACGACCTTATCGCGGTCAATTGCTTTTTCCTTTTCGTAATACTCGATGAGGGCGACAATATCGTTGGTCATAGCGGCGGTGTCTGCGATCGGCATGGCGACATCTGGAGACGCAAAAGAGTGGGTGCGAGACCCACTCCTTTCTTTCGTCAGAAGCCGTGCGGGAATGCTCTTAGACCGCCTCCAAACGGGTTGCAAGCCTAAACTAGCCTGAAATGTGTCATCATTGGGCACGAGTCCGGATTTGATCGATCGCCCAAAGCGCGTGTTCTGAAATCAGTGGATCGGGGTCAGCAGCGGCTCGTTCCAAGGCTGCGAGATCGTCCCTAGTGCCGATGTTTCCCAGCACCACGCAGACATTGCGCAGGAAACGCGGGCGCTTGAGGCGTTTGATGGGGGAGTTGGCAAAGAGGGCTCGAAATCCCATGTCGTCCAGATCAAGGAAATCCCGGGCGCGTTTTTCAAATATGGCGCTCCGAGCTAGGAACGTCATTTCATGGGATTCTGTGGCAAAGCGGTTCCACGGGCAGACGTCCAGGCAATCATCGCATCCGTAGATCCGGTCACCTATGGCTTCACGGAACTCCAGAGGAATAGGCCCTTTGTTTTCGATGGTCAGGTAGGAAATACAGCGGCGGGCGTCTAATTGATGCGGCGCGGTGATGGCCCCGGTCGGGCAGGCCGTGATGCAGCGGGTGCAACTCCCGCAAAGGCCGCTTGAGGGAGTGTCCGGCGCGAGATCCAACGTTGTGAGGATTTCGGCCAGAAGAAACCAGGTTCCTAGCCTGCGGTGGATCTGCATTGTGGACTTGCCATTCCAGCCGAGACCAGAGGCAGTGGCGAAGTCGCGCTCGAGTACCGGCCCAGTGTCCACATAACACCTTTGCACGCCTCCGAGGGATTGCAGTTTTACATCCAGATCATGCAGACTGCGTTCGATTAGATCGTGGTAGTCGTTGTTCCACGCATAACGGGCGATGCGGTATCCTCCCGTGTGGCTCTCCTGGAAAGGACTTGCCCCCGGAAAATAATTCCGCGCCAGGCAGATGACTGCCTGGCAATCTGACAACACATTCTGCGGATTGCAGCGTCTTTCCGGCGTGCGCGCCATCCAATCCATGTCTCCGTGTCTGCCCACCGCCAGCCATTCGCGGAAAACTCCCGCGTGCTCAGCCTCACCTGCGCGGGTTATCCGACAGTCGTTAAAGCCCGCGTCGACCGCCCACATTCTGATTCTAGGTACCACGTCAGTCATGGGCGCTTGGAAAAAAAGTAACGCGCGCTTTCCAAGATACCTGTCGCCAGCTCGTGGCAGTCCAACTCTGATGTGTCGATCCTAAGGTGAGACGTTACTTGATAGAGCGGGCGACGTTCTTCCATGAGTTGTGCGATTCTCTCCTCAGGATTGTCCGTTAAGAGCAGCGGACGGTTGCGGGTCTTGCGCGTGTGTTCGATAATCACCGAGGCTGGCGCGTCCAGCCACACGACGTATCCCAGACTCCTGAGCATAGTTCGATTCTCCGCGCGCCCCACCACCCCGCCACCGGTGGAGATAATCCGGTGCGGGGCATCTGGATCCATCAGGCTTTTCAGCAGAGAGGCCTCCATGTCCCGAAAGACGGGTTCCCCTTCTTCTGCGAAGATTTGGGTGATACTCTTTCCCGTCTGCTTTTCAATGGCGTGGTCCATGTCTACCAAAGGATAACCCAAGCGCAAGTGGAGTTCGCGGGCCACTGTGGTTTTCCCGCATCCCATGAAGCCAATGAGAATAATGTTCTCAGGGGGGGTGATCGATGAATCCATGGCCGAACTCTAGACCGGGGGTTTGCCCGAAGAAACCTGAAAATTGAAGTTCGCATCCCAGCCCGTCCTCTGGCATGACTTCCGCCGTGCCAGATACCCGAATTGTTCAAGCCACTGATGAGGAAATGAAAGAAGCCGTGGACCAGGCATGCGCCTTGCTGCGCGCAGGAGAAATCGTCGCTCTGCCCACAGAAACCGTCTATGGCCTTGCTGCTGACGCATTCAGCTCGTCTGCTGTCGCCAAAGTGTTTGCAGCCAAAGAACGTCCATCCTTTGACCCGCTTATAGTCCACATCGCCTCGCGCGGGGACTTAAAAAAAGTTACCATCGTTCCAGATGATATCGCCGATACCGTAGGCAAACTCACAGCTGCATTCTGGCCGGGGCCGCTCACGCTCATCCTCCCCAAGCACTCTGACATCCCGGATCTCGTCACCAGCGGGCTGCCCACTGTTGCAGTTAGGCAGAGCGCACATCCAGTTTTCCGAGCCATCAACAAGCAATTTGACCGGCCGATAGCAGCTCCCAGCGCAAATCGATTTGGCCGCATTTCTCCAACCTCTGCTTCCGCAGTGATGAAGTAACTCGGCGGCCGCATTCCGCTCATCGTGGATGCGGGAGCATGCAGCCAAGGCGTGGAAAGCACCATCATCTCCATCGAACCGCGCGATGGCAAAAAACCGATATTCCGCCTGCACCGTGCCGGACCCATCACCAAGGAACAACTTCAGGAATTTGGCAAGGTGGAGAAGGTGAAGGAAAAAGCTGGTGACATGCCGCATGCGCCGGGCCAATTCCCTAGTCACTACGCGCCGCTCACTCCACTTATTTTATTAGGCAGCCCCGCTGATTTTAAACCTGAACCCGGGAAAAAATACGGACTGCTCAGTTATCGAGGTGAAGACGAGAATCCATATGTCAACCTGCACGATTGGGAAATGATCGAAGCTCTTAGTCCCGGTAGCGGGAAACTTGCCGAAGCCGCAATCCGCCTATTCCATGTCATGCGCGTGCTGGACGAGGCTGACCTCGACGCCATCATTGCTGAACCCGTGAGCGAAACAGGCCTCGGAGTTGCCATCATGGACCGTCTGCGCCGCGCTTCGGCCTAAGGATATTATCATCCCGCCGACGTCCGCATCGCGATGTGCGCCAGTGCCTCGTCGATCTGGTCGATGAGGATCAGGCAGAGGTCATCGGGTTCGAGGCGGGAGAGTGCAGTGTCGATGGCGAGGAGCTCACCGTAGATTTCCTCGGACCTTGTGGTGCGGCGCGCGTTTGTCAATCCGTCACGCAACAAGGCTAATACTTCACCATCTGACCGGCCGCGTTGACACAAATCCTGGTAGAGAATCACCTCGTCGAACGCATCTCCTAGAATTTCAGTTTGTTCACGTAGATCGCAATCCCTGCGATCTCCCGCACCACTGATGACGACGATTCGGCGCTTGGCGGGAATATGCTCCACAGCCTGAACCAAGGCACGGATGGCATCAGGGTTATGGCCGTAATCCGCGATGACAGTGGACTTGCGGTGATTGAAAATATTGAAGCGGCCCGGCGCGGTCTGCGCGTCAGAAACAAATGTGGCCAGACCGTTACGGATGACTTCCCATGGAATACCCAGCCCCCAGGCGGCGGCGGTGGCGGCCATCACGTTTTCAACCTGGAACTTGATAGTTCCGTCTCGGGTGAGGGGAATTTCGCTCAGAAGAATCGGATAGCGCAGTTTGCCCTTACCCATGACGATGCAGCCTTCCTCAACGAATACGCCGCGATTGCCTTGGGCGAGATGATTGGCCAGAACTCGCTCATGGCGGTCGTGGGCGAAGAAGGTGACGGACCCCGGGCAGACGTCGGCCATTCCCACAACGAAAGGATCTGCGGCATTGAGAACAGCCACGCCACTGGGAACCACGCTGCGCACTATGACACGTTTTACCACAGCCAATTCTTCCACGGTTCTGATGTAATTGAGGCCGAGATGATCGCCCGCTCCGATATTAGTGATAACGGCCACGTTACAGCGATCGAACCCCAATCCCTCCCGCAGAATGCCACCGCGGGCTGTCTCCAACACTGCAGCATCCACTTCCGGATGGAACAAGACATTGCGCGCACTGCGCGGTCCGCTGCAATCTCCGGTGTCAATCCGCCGTCCTGCGATATACACACCGTCCGAGTTGGTCATGCCAGTGCGCTTCCCTGTCAGGGTTAGCATATGGGCGATCAGGCGCACAGTGGTGGTCTTGCCATTGGTGCCGGCCACTGCAACCAGTGGAATGCGGCCATCCTCATGTTCCGCAAACATGGAGGAAATGACGGCTTCGCCGACAGGGCGACCTTTGCCATACGAGGGTTCGAGGTGCATGCGCAGACCGGGAGCGGCATTGACCTCAATCACTCCGCCAAACTGGCTTTCCAAAGGCTTGAGTACGCTTTCGCTTACCACATCCACGCCACACAAATCTAGACCTATCATATTGGCCGCTGCCACAGCACGAGCCGCCAGATCTCGGTGCACATCATCGGTTACGTCTGTCGCAGAGCCGCCAGTACTGAGATTGGCATTGTTGCGTAAGATCACGCGCGCACCCTTGCGTGGCACTGAGTCAGCATCCATTCCCTGTTTGACCAGCGCAACCAGGGCGATATCATCAATGCGGATCTTCGTTAGAGATGTTGCGTGCCCATTGCCACGACGTGGGTCGCAGTTAACCGCGTCGACAAGTTCGCGGATGGTGTGCTCTCCGTCACCAATGACCAACGGGGGATCACGTCGCGCGGCGGCGATGAAACGGCCGCCGATAACCAGAAGGCGGAAATCAAGACCTGCTAGAAACTGCTCAACCATCACATCGTCACTAATTTCGTGGGCAGCAGCATAGGCAGCCAGCACGCTCTCGCGGGATTCAATATTTGCGGCGACTCCTTTGCCTTGGTGTCCGTCGCGCGGCTTGATGACCACCGGCCCGCCAATTTCACAGGCAGCTGCCCATGCGTCTTCAGCATCCTTGACCGGCCGACCCTTGGGCACCGGAACACCAGCAGAATCCAATAGGACCTTGGTCAGTTCCTTATCCTGTGCAATGGAATCGCCGATCACGCTGGTGGTGTCCATTTCCGCAGCTTGAATGCGGCGTTGCTTGCTGCCCCAGCCAAACTGAACAAGACTGCCTTCGGTGAGACGACGGTAGGGGATGCCACGGGCCAGCGCAGCTGACACAATGGCTTTAGTGCTAGGTCCCAAACGCACTTCTTCATCAAGCTCACGCAAGCGTGTCAAAGCGCCATAAAGGTCGAAAGGAAGATTGTCGATAGCCGCGATGCAGAGCTCCATGGACAATTCCACCGCAAGCTTGGCAACGGCTTCCTCAGTGTATTCAACTACCACCTGATAGACTCCCGGGTCAACCATGACGATGCAGCGGCTGAAGGCAACGGGACATCCCGCCTGTGCTTGGAGGCCTAGCGCTGCAAGTTCAAACGCAGTGGCCATTCCGGCACCAGGTTCAAGAGCCCCGATTTGCGGGAAACGCTCGCGCAAGCGATCTTCAAAACCGGGCAAATTCTTCAAGAAAACTTCCTTTTCTGAGCATTTCACCACAACCTGGATGGCGGTGTGCAGACTCCACAGATTTGGCCCGCGAAGCAGTCGAGTGTTCAGGATATTCATGCGCGGAGATTCATCAACGGAGAGCAGATGGATCAGAAGTCTCAAGCCGGTTGAGATCATCTACATTGGCGGAGAATGTTTCCACACCCGTGCGGAGCACGTGATGGGGTATGCCAAGAGCCCAAGCACCCGCCACAGCTGCCAGCACGCTGTCCAGTTTGGCGGTCTTATCGTTACCAGAAATGAAGGGAATGCTGGATAGGGGAACCAATCGGGTTTCTGCCGCTGCTGTCGCGAGGATCAGTTGTTGTCCCCGAACAAATACTGCACGCCCTCCGCTTTGCCGATGTGCCTCTATGACAGGCAGCGATGGGTCAATGGCAAAATAGAGAACCTCCCCATCCGACAAGGAAGCCAACTCCACAACTCTAGAGTCCGCAGCATTAAGCACCGAAACCCCTTCTGGCAAAACTACGTCCACCTGAGTGCGCATCACTTGGATGACCCGCTCCGCTGTGTCGATGTAAAAACGTCCATAATGTTCTTCCGGCACGATATTGGTTACAATACCAACCAAACAGCGGTCATAGGCCAGTCCTTCTCCCAGAATGATATCCGCGCTGTTTTCCAAAACCGCAGCGTTCACACAACGGTTCATCAGCACCCGTCTGCCTGATTGCCAGTTGCCACAATCGCAGGTTTCCACCTGCCGGCCGTCGACAAACAATCCATCCCTACATGCCAGTCCGGTATGCTTGCCACTTAGACGCAGCAACTCTGCCACCACTCGTGCCACCTCAGTGCTGCCGCGAGTGCCCGTGATGCCTACTACCGGAATTCGTCCACAGTCGCCATTGGGAAACAGGCCATCGACGATAGCGCGGCCCACTGGTTGAGGTACGCCCGATACCGGTTGTATATGGGTGATCAGTCCAGGGCCCGCATGCACAGCGGTGATAGCTCCCTGATTTAGAGAGAGCGGGGCACTAACATCTTCCAACATAACGTCCACTCCTGCAATATCGAGACCCACTATCTTTGCGGCGAGGCACGCGGCACTTGCAGTAGCGGGATGTATCCGCGCGGTGACATCCGCCGCTCCTTTGGGAATGTTGGAGACTCCTGTGCCACCGTCAAGACGCGCTGCTGCTGCCAATTTACCACCCACAACTAACAACCTGTAATGGTCTCCAGGCATAATCTGTTCGACCATAATGCGCTTTGTGAATTCTGAAATTTTCCTGAATGCTCCCGTGACTTCCTCCTTTGTGGTGGTCAGCGTTGCGTGTTCAGCAAGTTCGAAGCTCACAGGTTTGACTATCACTGGCAGTCCAATATCATCCGCCGCCTCCAAAGCCTCGTCCTCGCTGTATGCGCGGTGCCTCTCAGGAATGGGAATCCCGCAGGTTGCCAATAAGCGACCTGTAAATTCAGGATCGCGCGAAATACCTTCCGCGATGGCCCCTGTCAGTTCTGTCTGCGCCCTCCATATCCGGCGCTGACTAGAACCGTAACCCAACTGCACTAGATTGTCGGATGACAAGCGGATGGCTGGTATTCTGCGGTCTTTGGCAGTGGCTGCATCAACAATACAAGCTGTAGTCGGACCTAATAAATATTTTTTTGCCACCTCCCGCAACTGCTCATGGGCAGCTGCCACATCAAAGGGCCGGTCTTCCATTGCCGCCAGAATCAGATCCCGCGCGGTCACAAGGCAGACGCGGGTGACCTCCTCATGAGGCGCTCTCACGGCGACTTTATAAATTCCGCGCACGCCAGTCTCACGGGCCTTGCCAAATCCTCCGGGTATACCGGCGAGGTCCTGTAGCTCCAATGTGACATGTTCAAGGATATGAGCTGCCCACGTTCCCTCGCGCAGGCGTTTGATAAAACCGCCCGCTTCGCAATAACTGCACCTGTGTTCCTCCAGTGTCGGCAACCACTCGCACAGGCGATCAACGAAACCCGGAATCGTATTTGAAGGAAAATCCTCGTAGATGCCTATGTCCACCCACACCTCCAGCACCGGATGATAGGTCCACAGGTTCGGGCCGCGCAGCGAGAGAATTTTGAGAAACTTGATGTTGGAGGGTTCCATGGAGCGAAGTCCCGCGCTGCGGTGACGAGGCGCTTTCTTTCCCTTTCTGAAGATCAAATCAAGCACGCTATATCAAATCTACCCCATGCAGACCACTTTTTCGCAAATTAAGGCAGGCCCCCCCCCAAAGCGGTGATCAGCAGGATGGTAATGCCACTTCCTCCAGAGACCATTTGGATATCTGGAGGGAGACGTCTGGAGGTAAAGTCGGTGACAAGGTCTTTGGTATTTCCATCCTCCAGATTGTTGGCGCGTTGCTCGGTTGTACCGGCGGCTCCTGGCATGCTTTGAAGAAACATGCCCACCCGGTCCCGCCAGCAATCAGGCCGATGATAAGTGGAACCACGGAACTAATCGATTGCGGTAGTGCCATGTGACGGTGGATTCTCACTTTCAGTGGTGTCTCTTCCAGCACATTCTACGGAAATGATGAAGGAGCGGGAAATATTCTCATGACCCTACGTGGGCATGTCATCACCCCGCACCTCCGCGCCGTGGGCATTTGCTTCGGGTTTTTTCAGGTTCATCCTTCCGGAAAAGATATTTCGCTAGAACCTTCAACCAGAACAGAGCTGCGATAGCCCAGGTCCATGCGGCGTAGATATGATGAGAAATCCTCACTTTCGGGAGCAAGTCCGCAGACATCCGTGTGAGGGCTGCAAGGACCACAAACCCCACCACCCAGCGCAGCCAAACGATTTTCCCAGTGAGTAGGTCATGGCGCCCCGCATGGCCGAGAATTACCCGTGTGCCTGCAGAGAGAGTGAGCAATCCAAGACCGGAAACAAAAAACAGATGCAAAGAACCGATTCGTGAGTCGGGCAAGAGTGCGGCGCAAATGAATCCACCCACCAGACTCGCCAAAGCCCAACGCAAGGCATTGCCCGGGGTAGTGGAGAGTTTTGCCCTGCGCATTAGCGGGGTTTCCATTGCAAACCAAATCAGCACTACCGCCGCACGCAGCAGTTGCCCCGCCAATGGGTGTTCCATGACCTCCAAGGCGAAACTGACGATAACCAGCAGACCTGCGGCAAGCGACCTGACGGCAACCCGTGTCCACCCCGGCGGAGGCATCGGTGAGTCATCAAAAGAGTGCCCGCTGTTGACCCCGAAAAACCTCGGCAACAAATAGGGTCCTATTCCCATCAACGGCAGCAGGAGAAATCCCTGAAAGAGAAACAACCTAGCACATAGCACCGCTTCCGGGGATAGCGCACGGCTCCACCCGAGGAAACCTGCAGCTACTGAGGCCCCGAGAAAACCTGCCAGAGCAAGAGAGAATCCCGGGGGCGGAGTGTCGCGGTTTCCGAAAACCCAGCGCCAGACCATGCCGGTGAAAAGGACTGCCATTAACGCGCTGAATGCGCGATCACCCAAGTGCACATCTCCAACCGAGTGGCATGTCACCGTGAATATCCAAATACCTAACAACAAAAGCAACTCCTCACCAAACCACGAACGGTTTCCGGTGAGCCGAGGATAGGCCGTGCCGATGAATCCCAACACAAACGCCCCCATGAAACCCTGGGTCATCAAACGTGCATGGGCGTCCGGCGGATAGAATTTCAAATGCCCAGCATACCATAACGGCCATAGCATTACACCTACCACTCCTCCCACAATTCCCAATGGGAAAAAAATCCGGTAAGGTTCCTCCCTTACCATTTCCCAAAAACGTTTCATCCAGACAGTCTGTGAATGCGCTGCTTGATCATTCAAGATGAAAAATTCACCAATCAAGGATTGAGTAGGGCGTTTGGTTTGAACCGCGCCAAGCCTTGATTTTGCGATATTTCAAATAGGGCTAGACAAAAGGGCACAAAAATGCAGGGATAGGCTCGTGTGCCAAATACTCGATTCCTCAACCGGC
>Ga0073936_10010134_pt1 | contig 11587 bp, 7 predicted proteins | sample AliMusrvi5mmetaG_FD_87041 | JGI IMG/M metagenome (GOLD analysis project Ga0073936, IMG submission 87041) | Freshwater lake bacterial and archeal communities from Alinen Mustajarvi, Finland, to study Microbial Dark Matter (Phase II) - Alinen... | ecosystem: Environmental > Aquatic > Freshwater >... | reverse complement strand
GGTCCGGGTCGTCCCGCTGTTCCAGAGACTCGGTTTCCGGAGCTTCCTCGACCGGTTCTCGCTGCGACCGGTCGAGGACCCGAAGGCGGTCCACGGGGTCGATGCGCCGGTCCAGGGACTCGATGAACTGCTGCGCGCCCGCAAGGAATATCCGGGCCCCGTCGGCCTGTCGGGTGGTCGTGACGGGTCCTGGGCGGTCTCTTTCGAGCAGGGTCCGGCCGTCATGCTGACGTCCGAACAGGCCGCCCGAGGCCTGGAAGCCGTTCTGGCCCCGTTGGAGTCCGCTCCCTCCTTCCGTCTCGTCTGCGACGTCGCCTGCCACGGCAGCAAGGACCTGCTGAAGGGACCCTTCGCGTTGACCGAATCGACGCCGCCGCTCGCGCGCCGTCTGTTCGACCCGGGCATCGCGGCCTATCTCCTCGACTCCGGCAGCACGAGAAAGAGCCTCTCCTCCTTGTACGAGACCGCGACGGGGAAGGCACCGATCGATTTCCGGAATCCGGGGACGGCTCCCACGGCCGACGACCGCAGGACACCTCCCCAGACCGACCTGTTCTCGCTCGGGATGGCCGACCCGGCCGCCGCGTCCCGCGCCCCCGACGAGGGCCGTCCGTCGGACGCCGCGCTCGAGGCCGCCGCGGAGGCCGTCGAAGCGCGCATCGTCGCGGAGCTGCAGCGGAAGGAGATCTCGGAGCGCAGGCTGGAATATCTGCTCGAGGAGGTCGAGATGCCGCTCGCCGGCGTCCTGGCGGACATGGAGTGCATCGGGTTCCGCGTCGACACGGAGGTCCTGCAGGCGCTGTCCGGACAGCTGAGCGTCCGGCAGGCCGAACTCGAAGCGGAGATCCACCGCCTGTGCGGCACGGTCTTCAACATCAACTCCCCGAAGCAGCTCGCCGAAGTCCTCTTCGTCCGACTCGCGCTCCCGTCGGCGCGCAAGACCGCGACCGGATTCTCGACCGATTCCGAGGTCCTGGAAGGGATCGCCGACCGCCACGAGGCGGTGCCGAAGATCCTCGAGTACCGACAGGTGTCGAAGCTCAGGGCGACCTTCGTCGATGGCCTGCTGCGTCTCGTTTCGCCGACGGACGGACGCGTCCACTCGACGTTCCACCAGACGGCGACCGCGACGGGGCGCCTCAGCAGTTCCGACCCGAGCCTGCAGAACATCCCCGTCCGTATGGAACAGGGGCGCGAAATCCGGCGGGCGTTCGTCCCCGAACCCGGCATGTTGCTGATCGACGCCGACTATTCGCAGATCGAGCTCCGCTTGATGGCCCACTATTCGATGGACGAGGACATGATCCGCGCCTTCCGCGACGACGTCGACATCCACGCGGAGACCGCCGCGAAGGTCTTCCACGTTCCACTGGACCAGGTCACGAAGGTCATGCGCTCGCGCGCGAAGGCCGTCAATTTCGGCATCCTGTACGGGATCGGGGAATACAGCCTCTCCCGGGACATCGGCTCCACGCTTCCGGAGGCGCGCCGCATCATCGACGACTACGACCGCCAGTTCCCGGCAATCCGACGGTACCTCGACCACACGATCGAGGAGGCCAAGCGCACCGGCTACGTCGAGACCCTGTTCGGCCGACGCCGGACGCTGCCCGAGCTCTCGTCCCCGAACCGCGCCATGCGGTCCTTCGGTGAGCGCGCCGCCATGAACACGCCGCTGCAGGGGACCGCCGCCGATATCATCAAGATCGCGATGGTCCGCGCCTCGGACCGGCTGAAGGCGCTCGGGATGAAGACCCGGATCGTCCTGCAGGTCCATGACGAACTGATCCTCGAGTCTCCCGCAGCGGAGGTCGAGGAGGCCACCCGGATCCTGAAGGAATGCATGGAGACGGCCGCGGACCTCGCGGTGCCGCTCCGGGTCGACGTCCACGCCGGCTCCAGCTGGTATGAGACGAAGTAGGGGGAACGCATGTTCGTGATCGGCATCACCGGGGGAATCGGGAGCGGCAAGTCGACGGTATCCGCGCGCGTCGCGCAGCGCGGGGTGCCCGTGCTGGACGCCGACGCGATCTCCCACGAGCTGACGGCCGCGGAGGGCCGCGCGATGGGCGAGATCCTCGAGGCGTTCGGCCGGAAGGCCGTGCGCTCCGACGGTTCGCTGGACCGCAAGGGGATGGCCCAGCTCGTCTTCAAGGACCGGATGGCCCTGGACCGGCTGAGCGCGATCGTGCACCGGCACGTGCTGGCCGTGATGGGCGAGCGCCTCGAGGCGCTGAAGGAGAAGGGCGCGAAGGTCGTCGCGCTGGACGTGCCGATTCCCGTGAAGAACGGGTTCGTGGACGTCTGCGATTCGATCTGGGTCGTGCACGCCGGCGAGCCGGTGCGGATCTCCCGGCTGGTCGCGAGGGGCATGAAGGAAGACGAGGCGCGGCGGAGGATCGCCGTGCAGATTCCGCAGGAGGACTATCTCGCCCTCGCGGACGAAGTCCTGGAGAACGACGGGGACCGGGACGAGCTGGAACGGCACGTCGACCGGCTGCTCGAGGACACGCTCACGACGCGCGGCATCCGGCTCCCGAAGGACCGGCAGACCTGAACGGACCCTGGCTCCGGATCGGAATCAGACGTTGAAGCGGAAGACGACGACGTCGCCGTCCTGCATGACGTACTCGCGGCCTTCCGACCGGACGAGGCCCTTTTCGCGCGCCGCCGGATAGGAGCCGAGGGAGACGAGGTCGCGATAGGCGACGACTTCCGCGCGGATGAAGCCGCGTTCGAAGTCGGTGTGGATCTTGCCGGCTGCCTGGGGGGCCTTCGTGCCGATCGGGATCGTCCAGGCGCGCACCTCGGTCGGACCGGCAGTGAGGAACGACATCAGGCCCAGCAGGCGGTAGCCCGCCGTGATCATGCGGTCGAGGCCGGAATCGTGCAGGCCGAGCTCCTGGAGGAACATCGCGCGCTCCTCTTCGGGCAGGGAAGCGATCTCCTCCTCGATGCGGGCGCTGATCGGGACGACTTCGGCGGACTCCGTCGCGGCGATGTCGCGGACGGTCTTCACGGCCGCCGACTCGGGCAGGGGGACTTCCTTCTCGGCGATGTTGGCCGCGTAGAGCAGCGGCTTCATGGAGAGCAGCGGAAGCGCCTTCGCGAAGGCGAGTTCCTCGGCGGGGAATTCGAGGGCGCGGGCGGATCGGCCCTGTTCGAGCGCGTGCAGGATCCGCTCGTAGCAAGCGAGTTCGTCGGCGTGCTGGCTTCCCCCGTCCTTGGTCATCTTGCGCGTGCGGTCGACGCGGCGCTCCATGAACTCGAGGTCGGCGAGGACCAGTTCGAGGTCGATCGTCTCGATGTCGCGCTTCGGATCGACGGTGCCTTCTACATGGATCACGTCCGGGTCCTCGAAGCATCGGACGACGTGGACGATCGCGTCGACCTCGCGGATATGGGAGAGGAACTTGTTGCCGAGGCCCTCGCCCTTGCTCGCGCCGCGGACGAGACCCGCGATGTCGACGAATTCGATCACGGCGGGCGTGATCTTCTCGGGCTTGAAGATCTCGGCCAGCCTGCCGAGCCGGGGGTCCGGGACGGCGACGATGCCGACGTTGGGTTCGATCGTGCAGAACGGATAGTTCGCGCAGGCCGCCCCAGCCTGGGTGATCGCGTTGAACAGGGTGCTTTTGCCGACATTCGGCAGTCCGACGATTCCGAGACGCATGCAGGTCCCTCCTTGTTTCCTGTTGGATTATAGACCGCGCGTCCTGCGGATGGCAATCGGAAGCGGAGAACCGGCTTACCGCCGACGAATCCGAGGCCGTTTCAGGAGGAATTCGCAGCGAATGCGTGGAAATTGTCGTAGTCGCACGGAGCCGGACCGCGCGTCGCTCCGTATGCTGAAGAAAACGGGAAGGCGAGGACGGATTCATGGCGGGAAGATATGCGGAGGCGATCGGCAGCGGGCTCCAGGGAGTCGATGCGACGCTCGTCCGGATCGAGGTGTCGATCCAGAACGGCATTCCGTCCTTCGACATCGTCGGAAGGGTGGGGTCCGACGTGCGCGAGGCCCGGGAACGGGTGCGAGCCGCCGTGCGCAACAGCGGGCTCGAGTTTCCCGGCGGCCGGATCACGGCGAACTTCGCGCCGGCCTGGATCCACAAGGAAGGGACCGGCTTCGACCTGCCGCTGGCGCTGGCAGTGCTGGCCGCTTCGGGTCAGATCCCTCCCTTGCCGGCGGGACCTTCGGTCCTGTCGTTCGGTGAACTGTCGCTGACCGGCGAGGTACGCGGCGTGAACGGGGCGGTCAACCGCGCCGGCGTCGCGGAAGAAGGCGGAATCCGCACGGTGCTCGTCCCATGGGACAACCGAAGTGAAGCCGGGATGCTGACCGGACTCCGCATCCTGCCGGTGCGGAGCCTCCGCAAGGCGATCGGGGTCTTGTCGGGAAAGACGGCGGATTCCCGGGCCGCCCGCGAGGGAATTCTCGAACCTCCGTCCGAGCCACCTGTCGTACCTGCGGTGGTCCGCGGCCAACTCAAGGCGCTTCGGGCCGTGGAGATCGCCGCGGCGGGCATGCACAACCTCCTCCTCGTCGGCAGCCCCGGGTCCGGCAAGACCCTGCTCGCGTCGCTGCTTCCGTACCTCCTGCCGGAACTCGATGCGGCGGAGTCGCTCGAGGTCACCCGGGTCTACAGCGCGGCAGGACTTCTTCCGCCTCGAATCGGCCGGATGCGCGAGCGTCCCTTCCGTTCGCCCCACCACTCCGCCACGGCCGCCACGCTCGTCGGAGGCGGAGGACGGCCTCGGTTCGGCGAAGTGACGCTCGCCCACAAGGGCGTCCTGTTCCTGGACGAGCTCGCCGAATTCAGCCCGCACGTCCTTGAATCCCTGCGGACGCCTGCGGAGGAGCGGGTGGTCCGCATGTCGCGCAACGCAGCGCAGCTCGTATTTCCCGCGGAGTTCGTCCTCGTCGGCGCCACGAACCCCTGTCCGTGCGGCGCTCGCCTCGAGCCCCACGGAGGTTGCCGGTGCTCCCGCACTTCGGTCCGAAAGTATGCGTCCCGGATCGAGGGACCCCTGATCGACCGGATGGATCTCCAGGTGGAGGTGCTGCGCGTCGCCGCCGAGTCGATGGAAGAGACGGTACGGGATTCCGGAAGGGAGGACCTCGTGGCGATGAAGGAGCGCGTGGCGCGTGCCGCCGCGCTGGAAAAGGAAAGGAACGCCGCTGTCCTAGGGGAGGCTTGCTGGAACGCGAGGATTCCCGGCGACCGACTCGAGGCGGTGCTCGGGTCGGCACCCGGCACCGTCGCGGAGGCGGCCCGGCTCGCGGAGGCGAAGAAGCTGAGCGTACGCAGCTTCCAGAAAGTGCTTCGCGTCGCCCGGACGCTGGCGGACCTCGATGGGACGCCCGCCGTTGCGGGAAACCACGTGCTCGAGGCGCTGGACTACCGCCTGGCCGAGTACGACCGGGGGAGGGACTGATGGAGACGCGACTGCAGGCTCTCGTCTTCGTGTCCCTCCTGATGGCGAAGGCGCGGATCCGGGGTGCCGCTTTCGAACGGATGAAGGGTCGGCTGGAACGGCCGGAAGCCTTCTTCGAGGCTTCGGACCGGACGCTGAAGGAACTGCTCGGTGGCCCGCCCGAAGCCGTCGAATCGCTGGGAAGGTTTCTGAAGGAGGGAAGAGAGGAGGCGCGGCGTTCCGCACAACGAATCGAGGCGATCGGCGGCGGCGCGGTCTGGCAGGAGGACCCTTCCTATCCGAAGCGCCTCCGATCGATCGCCGGGCCTCCGCGGGTCCTGTTCCACCTGTCGTCCCTCGCTTCGCCCCTGGAGATTCTCGAGCGGCCGTGCGTCGCCGTGGTCGGCACGCGCGAACCGACTCCCTACGGAGAAGAAGCCGCCGTCCGCTTCGCCAGGGATTTCGCGCGCAACGGCGTGGTGGTCGTCAGCGGGCTCGCACACGGGATCGACACGATGGCGCACGAGGGGTCCCTGGAAGCGGGCGGACCCACCGTCGCGGTGATGGCCAACGGAATCGACTCGGTCTATCCGCGCGAGAACGAAGGGCTTGCCGCTCGCATCCGCGGAAACGGCGTCCTGCTCAGCGAACTGCCGCCCGGTACGCCCCCGAAGAGCAATCTCTTCCCGGCGAGGAACCGCATCATCAGCGGGCTCTGCGACGCCACGGCGGTCGTGGAGGCCTCCGCGAGGAGCGGAACGATGATTACAGCGGGATGCGCGCTCGACCAGGGGCGCGACGTCTTCGCCGTGCCGGGCAGCATCTTCAGCGACCGTTGCGACGGTACCAATCAGCTCCTGAAAGAGGGCGCCTTCGTGCTGACCGATTCCGAGGACCTGCTGGAGCGGCTGCCCGCGAGCCTCCGACTGGGCGGGTTCGCGACGCCGGGCCGGACGGTCGGCGATCCCTCCGGAGAAGGTCGGGATCCGGAGGAGCGCATCCTCGACCTGCTGCGTGCAGAACCTCTCGACGCCGATTCCCTTTCGCGTAGGCTCGGCTTCGGAATCCAGGAAGTCTCGATCGCGCTGGTGCGCCTGGAGATCGAGAATCGGGTCCGAAAGGAGAACGGACGGTATCGTGCGAGCCGAAAGGTCTTTTGACAAAACTCGCGGCATTCGGCTATAAAGTAAGTCGAGCCGGAGCCCCCGTCCCCGAACAGGATGCGGAGAGCCCGGCACAGGAGGACGGATGTCAAGAAAGCTCGTGATCGTCGAGTCCCCGGCGAAGGCGAAGACCATCGGACGGTACCTAGGCAAGGACTACCACATCACCGCCTCCGTCGGCCATATCCGCGACCTGCCCGAGAAGAAGACCGGCGTCAACGTCAAGAAGCAGTACGCGCCCTCCTATGTCATCAAGGACGGCAAGGAGAAGGTCGTCGCCGAACTCAAGAAGGAAGCCTCGCAGGCCGACACGATCTACCTCGCGACCGACCCCGACCGCGAAGGGGAGGCGATCGCCTGGCACATCTCCGAGGTCCTGGGTCTTCCGGAGGGACAGGCATGCCGCATCTCCTTCAACGAGATCACCGAGCCGGCCGTCCGGGCCGCCGTGGCCAGTCCGCGCCCGATCGGCATGGACCTCGTCCACGCGCAGCAGGCCCGCCGCATCCTGGACCGCCTTGTCGGCTATGAACTCAGCCCCGTCCTGTGGCGCAAGGTCCGGAAAGGACTCAGCGCGGGACGGGTCCAGTCCGTCGCGACCCGCATGGTGGTCGACCGGGAGAACGAGATCCTGGGTTTCAAGAAGGAAGAATACTGGGTGCTGACGGCGGTCCTCGCGAAGAAGGCCGCGAAGCGGACTTTCAAGGCGAGGTACTTCGGCGAGCTCCCCGACGCGCCGAAGAAGACCGGCAAGGCGGACGGCGGTCCCCGCAAGGTCAAGGTGGAGGACAAGGAGACCGCGGAGCGGATCCTCGCGGACGTCGAGAAATCCGCCTTCTCCGTCCTCTCCATCAAGAAGGGTACGAAGAAGCCCTCCCCGCAGCCTCCTTTCACGACCAGCACCCTCCAGCAGGAGGCCTCCCGTCGTCTCGGCTTCCCTTCGAAGAAGACCATGAGCGTCGCCCAGCAACTCTATGAAGGCGTCGAACTCGCCGGTCAGGGCACGATGGCCCTCGTCACCTATATCCGCACCGATTCCGTGCGCGTCTCGGAAGAGGCCGTCGCGGAGGCGCGGCGTCTGATCGGATCGACCTATGGTCCGAAATACGTGCCTTCCAGCCCCCGCCGCTACGCCAACCGGAACACGTCTCAGGACGCCCACGAGGCGATCCGTCCCGCCCATTTCGACCTGTCCCCCGAGTCCGTGCGCGCCTCCCTTTCGAACGACCAGTTCCGCCTCTACAGGCTCGTCTGGGAGCGGTTCCTCGCCTCGCAGATGCCCCCGGCGGAGTTCGACGTGGTCACGCTCGACGTCGCAGCCGGCCGCCAGGTCTTCCGTGCCGTCGGCGAGACCCCGCGCTTCGACGGATTCCTCGCCGCCTTCGGAGAAAAGGACGTCGAGAAGGACGAGGAATCGGACGAGGACGACGGCAAGGAGCGCATTCCCGAACTCGTCGAAGGGGAGCCCCTCGACCTGTCCGGCATCTTGAAGGAACAGAAGTTCACCCAGCCTCCGGCGCGCTATACCGAAGCGACGCTGATCAAGGCGCTGGAGGAGGAGGGGATCGGACGCCCGTCGACCTATGCGCCGACCCTCTCGACGATCCTGGACCGCAAGTACATCGAGAAGGACAAGAAGTTCCTCCTTCCGACGGAACTCGGCACCAAGGTGACGAACTACCTGCTCAAGAACTTCGAGGACATCGTCGACGTCAAGTTCACCGCTCGGATGGAAGGGACGCTCGATACGGTCGAGCAGGGGGAGCGCGGCTGGGTCGCGGTCCTGGACGACTTCTATCCCGGCTTCCACAAGCTGGTCGAGAAGGCGAAGGACGGCGACGGCGACAAGATGCCGCCGGTGGTCGTCGGGAAATGCCCCGATTGCGAGGATGGCCAGTTGCAGGAGAAGGAAGGGCGGTTCGGGAAGTTCATCGGCTGCTCCAACTATCCGAAGTGCAAGCACACGGAAAAGATCCTGAAGTCCGTGACCGGACCGGACGGCACGACGACGACGGAGCCGGACGTCTCCAAGGGCGTGCCGACCGGAGAGAAATGCCCGGAGTGCGGGGAAGGCGACCTCATCCTGAAGGACGGCTCGTACGGGAAGTTCATCGCCTGTTCCCGCTATCCGACCTGCAAGTACAAGAAGAACGTCGACCAGACGGTCAGGGGCAGTTGCCCGAAGTGCGGCTCGGGGCTGGTCGTCCGGATCTCGAAGAAGTTCCGCGGCAAGCGCTTCTACGTCTGCGACAAGAAGGGCAGCGACCCCGCCTGCGACTTCATCAGCTGGGATCTCCCGATGGAGGGCCGCACGTGCGAGACGTGCGGCAGCTACATGGTCTGGCGGAGCTTCAACGGCAAGGGCGGCTTCCCCAAATGCGGCAACCGAGAGTGCCCGACCAACCAGAAGCGGGAAAAGGGAAGCGCGCGGGCGGAGAAGGCCGTCTCCGCGGAAGCGTCCCCGGCCGCCGATGCCTGAACCCGCCGTGCCGACCCGTGCGGGCGTCGTCGGTCCGGGGCGCGCCGGAGGCGAAGCCGCCTTCCAGCAGGCGCGGCGCGGGGCTCCCGTCCTTCTGCTCCAGATGGAACCCGGCCGGAAGACGCCCGCGCACCACGCGGACACCTTCGCGGAACTCGTCTGCAGCAACTCGCTGCGCTCCGACCGCCTTGAGAACGCGGTCGGGCTCCTGAAGCAGGAGATGCGAACGCTCGGCTCGCTGATCCTGGCAGCGGCGGACCGCTGCCGCGTTCCGGCGGGCGGCGCACTGGCCGTCGACCGCGACGGGTTCACCGGAACGGTCACCCGCGCGCTGCGGGCGGACCCTCTGATCGAGATCCGGGAGGCCTTCGTCGAGTCCATTCCCGACGGGCCCTCCATTATCGCGACCGGCCCTCTCACGGAGGGCCCGCTCGCAGATGACATCGTCCAGTTCCTCGGCTACGGTTCGCTCCACTTCTTCGACGCCGCGGCGCCGATCGTCTCCGCGGACTCCGTCGACCTCTCCATCGCCTTCCGCGCCTCCCGCTACGGCAAGGGCGGCGACGACTACCTGAACTGCCCGATGGACGAGGCCGAGTACCTGGCCTTCCATGCAGCGCTCGTCACCGCCGAGACCGCCGATATCCACGACTTCGACAAGGGAGCGGTCTTCGAGGGCTGCATGCCGGTCGAGACCATGGCCGGCCGCGGCCTCGACACGATCCGTTTCGGTCCCCTGAAGCCCGTGGGGCTCACGGACCCCCGGACGGGAAGGACGCCCTACGCAGTCGTCCAGCTCCGACAGGACGATGCGGCACGAAGCCTCTACAATCTCGTCGGGTTCCAGACCCGCCTCAAGCAGAAGGAGCAGATGCGCGTCTTCCGGATGATTCCGGGCCTCGCCCACGCCGAGTTCGAGCGGTTCGGCGCCATGCACAGGAACACCTACCTGCCTTCTCCGGGTCGACTCGCCGCCGACTATTCCGCGACCGGACCGCTTCTGCCGAACGTTCGCCCGGACCTCTTCTTCGCCGGCCAGATGACCGGCGTCGAGGGCTACGTCGAATCCGCCTCGTCCGGGCTCCTCGCGGGCATCAATCTCGCGCGCCGCCTGCTGGTCCTGGACCCGTTCGTTCCTCCGCCCTCGACCGCCATCGGAGCTCTGTCCGCCTACGTCTCCGGCGAACGGTCGAGCGCCTTCGAACCGATGAACGCCAATTTCGGCCTGATCCGCGTCCCCGAGGGCCGATCCCGCAGGAAGGACGACAAGGTGCGCGCCACCATCGAGGAATCCCTTTCCGTCGCCACGTCGCTCGCCGCGGAACTGCCACCTTTCCGCTCCCCGGTGGATGCGCTATAATCCAAGGACGCGCGTTTCCGTCCCCCAAGGTTCTGGAGGTTCCCATGCCTGGCATTTTCGGTTTCTTCGACTACACCAAGGAGGGTCCCGGCGTTCCCGTGAACGCACCGGTCAAGGGCCCCTTCAAGCTCTTCTTCGAGATCCTCTTCCGCAAGTTCTGGAAGCTTGTCACGATCAACCTGATGTACGTCGTGTTCAGCATCCCGGCGCTCCTGATCGCCTTCTTCCTCGTCACGCCGATCCTGCTCCAGTTCTTCGTGCCGGGACTCACGCTCGACAGCCTGCAGACCCTCATGAAGGATTCGGCCACGACGTCGACGACCGCCGCCGACCTGGCCTCGGCCGCCAGCTACTACATGGCCTTGATCTACGTGATCGTCAGCGTCACGTCGGTCGGACTCTCGTACGTCGTCGTCGGTCCGGTCCAGGCGGGCGTCACGTACCTGCTCCGCAATTACGCCCGTGAAGAGCACGCCTTCGTCTGGATGGACTTCAAGGAAAGCGCGAAGTCCAACTTCAAGCAGTCCTCGATCGTCGGACTGATCAGCCTGGTCGCGATCCTGCTGCTGGCCTTCGACTACAACTTCTTCTCCGGCCTCGCGAGCCCGGTGATCCAGGGCCTGCTGTCCGGGCTGATCCTCGTGCTTTCGCTGCTGGCCACGATGATGCTGATGTACCTCTACCCCATGATCGTCACCTTCAAGCTGCCGCTCGGGAAGATGTTCCGCAACGCTCTTCTCCTGACGGTCGCGCGCTTCCTGCCCAACCTCGGGATCCTCGCGCTCGATTTCTTCCTCCTCTTCGTCCTCCCGATCCTGTTCGCGATCTTCCTCCCGCAGGGCGTCGTGATCTTCATGATCATCTTCTACTGCCTGCTCGCGTTCTCCTTGACGCTCTTCCTCAACAACTTCTTCGTGTATCGCCAGTTCCGGAAGTTCATGCTCGACAAGGCGCCCGCCGCGCCGACCGTGAAGCATTATCCGAATACGCCCGACGACGACTTCCACGCCGTGGGCTGATTCCTTCGCCCGACCCCCGCGCTGCCCCTGCAAGCGACGAAAAGGACCACCCTTCCGGGCGGCCCTTTTCGTTTCGTTGCAGGCGCGAAACGTCCGCGTCACATCGACGCGATCAGGTCCTTCATCGTATAGGCGCCGGGAGCGCGTCCGG
>Ga0073936_10010130_pt1 | contig 11591 bp, 14 predicted proteins | sample AliMusrvi5mmetaG_FD_87041 | JGI IMG/M metagenome (GOLD analysis project Ga0073936, IMG submission 87041) | Freshwater lake bacterial and archeal communities from Alinen Mustajarvi, Finland, to study Microbial Dark Matter (Phase II) - Alinen... | ecosystem: Environmental > Aquatic > Freshwater >... | reverse complement strand
TAATTGAATGTTGTTCTTTTTCATGTGTATCCTCCCGATTCTTGATATCAGGAGAATAGCAGATACATACGACAGAAAAAGTCATACTGAAAACACAAGCGCTCTATTAGAACGATTCAGGTTTTCCCTTGATATAAGCGCTATATAAAAATATAATTACGCATAACCCTATGATTCAGTCTTTCGGCAGAGGCGAACCGCAGGCACACAGACATGCACGTTTTTCTCCACGGTGAAGAGCCGGACATCAACGCCGTAAAGTTCTTCCAAGCTTGACGATGTCACTGTTTCCTCTGCAGGGCCGTCGTGCAGAATTACGCCATTCCTCATCATTACGACCCGATCAGCCACTGACATGGCATGATCGGGGTGATGAGTGGAGAAAACAAATGTGAAACCTTCGCGGGATAATTTTTTGAGCCTTTCCAGAAGGCGTATCTGATTGCCGTAATCCAGGCCGTTGGTCGGTTCGTCCATGACAAATGTCCGGGCACCCTGGGCCATGGCTCGGGCAATAAGCGCAAGCTGTCTCTCTCCGCCGCTAACCTCGGTATAGGGGCGTTCAGCCAGATCGGCAATTCCCAGTTTTTCAAGCGCATCCCTTGCAATTCGCCGATCTGCCTCGCCGTAGCGGGAAAAGAACGGCTTATGCGGCATCCGCCCCATCAGGACAACATCAAAGACCAGGTAGCCAAACGTCTCCTTGTGAATCTGGGGCACATACGCTATCAGACGTGCCAACTCTTTATGAGGTATTGAATTGATATTGCGTCCGTTTAAGAGGACGTTTCCGCACGCGGGCTTGAGCAGCCCAAGTACAAGTTTCAAAAGTGTCGTTTTGCCGCTGCCGTTCGGCCCCAGAAGGGCCATACCCCCCCCCTCGTCAATGGAAAGGGAAATAGTATCCAGCACGGTTTTACGATGATAGCCAAATGAAAGACCTTCCACCCTGATCAGCGCCATCAGTGCCATCCTTTACGGGCATTTTTCAGCACCACCAGGAAAAACGGGATGCCGACCAGGGCGGTGACAATGCCGATGGGGATCTCGAAGTTGAAGGCAAGCCGCGAAATATCGTCCACTATCAGCAGATAGGCTGCTCCCATCAGTGCGGAAGCGGGGATAAGTGTTTCGTTGTCCGGACCGGTGATCATGCGGGTGATATGCGGTATGATGAGGCCGACCCAACCGATGACACCGGCCATGACAACGGTCAGGGCGCTTATCAGCGTAGCGCAGATGATGACGGTAATGCGTACAAGCATCACATTTACTCCCAGGGCGCGGGCTTCTTCGTCACCCATGCTGAGTACGTTGAGGTGGCGCCCCATGAAAGCAAGGCAGAGGATGCCGAGACAGATCGGGATACCGGCGGTGATAATCATGGAACGGTCAGCCATGGCCATGTTACCCATCAACCAGTAGACGATGGCCGGCAGTTGGTTGTAGGGGTCGGAAACGTACTTTACCAGGGAGAGAAGTGACGTAAAAAACGCACCGCTGATGATTCCGCCCAGCACCAGCATGATGGTTGTGTTGATCCGGTAAACGCGTGCTATGCCAAGCGCAATGGCAACCGCCGCTATTCCTCCTAGGAAAGTGGCTATTTGAACGGCATACCAGGTTTTCAAAAATACAATCCCCAGCGCCGCCCCGAAGGAGGCCCCTGCCAGCACCCCCAGCAGGCCGGGAGAAACAAGAGGGTTAATAAACATTGCCTGATATGCTGCTCCCGACACCGAAAGAGCCGCACCAATAAGCGATGCAGCCATGATGCGTGGCAGTCGTATCTCCAGGATGAGGTTTTCCAAAAGCCGGAGCCGTTCCGCTTCGATCACACCTCTGCCGAACAGCTTGTAGAGCAGAAAACTTGCAATATCCGCTACCGGGAGCGGATACTTGCCGAGAGAAAGAGAAATCAGAACCACTGCCAGAAGTATTAATGCCAACAGTACCAGGGGAAAAAGCTTCATCGGTTCAGTATCTCCCGCACATCGTTATCGCTCGGTTCTACCCCCAGAAAGAGCTTGTAGAACTGTTTCGTCTCGGCATGAATGTTCAGAGGATACCGTTTCGGATACATCTGGTTGGTAAGCCATTTGAGCCCCAAAAGGCGCATGAATGAAGGGGGGCGGTCGAACCAGTTGAAGGGTATTCTGGGGATGAGATAGATTTGTTTGTTCTTGACAGCCCGTATGCCTTGCCAACGTCGGTCCTTGGCAAGCGAATCGTAAAAGATCCGGTCATGGGTAATGATCGTTTCAGGGTCATAGATCAGAACCTGTTCCATACTGACCTTTTCCATGCCACCGCTTTCAAGCTGCTGTACCCCTTTATGGACATTGTGTCCTCCCGCAAGCGGAATCAGCTCCGCATGCCATGAAGATTCCCGTTCGGTTGAAAGACCATCCGGCCCCTCCGCGTAATAGATTCTTCGCCGCTCTTTTTCCGGTATGGCAGCCACAGCCCTGGATACGCTTTTGAAGGTATCCCGGCTATAGTCGGCGAGTTTGCGGGCGCGCTCCTTTCGATCCAGCAGATTACCGAGAAAAAGGAAAGCCTCCGGGTAGTTCTCCAGCCGGTCGAGGTTGACAAAAACCGTAGGGATACCGGCTTTGTGAAGTTTCTCAACAAACTGTTCATCGTACTTCTGGCCAAGAGTGCTCCAGATAACAACCACGTCCGGTTTGTGTTGCAACAGCACTTCCATGTTGATGCTTTTCCCTTGCCCGAAAAAACCGCCCACCACAGGTATCCGGGCGATTTCAGGGCGCATGAAACGTAATTCTTCGTCCCTAAATTTATAATTGACTCCAACCAGAAGCGTTGGGTCAAGAGCGTACAACATATATGTTGCGGGTGGTGAGCCGGTAAAAACACGGTGGATAGTGTCGGGCACCGTCACTGTGCGACCTGCCATATCGGTGATCTGGCGGGCCTCGACAATCGTGGCGCATGACAGTGCAAACAGCAGGGTCAACAGGAACATTCGCATGTGTTATCCTTTCGTGAATTTATTCCAGTACATACTCCAGCGGGATTACCAAGCGGGCGCTGACCGGCGGCTTGGGAAACGGTCCGCTACGCCGGACAGTATCCACTGCGTCTTTGTCGAGGAGCGGTATACCGGAGCTTTTTGTGATGCGTATCATGTCAACTGCTCCTGACTCCAGAATGACGAACTCAATGGCCAGCTTGCCGGTCCACCCCATCTTCCGTGCTTTGACCGGATATTGCTGGTTTCCTGCAATAGCATTCCGTATGTAGGCAAAATGTTCATTCAGATAGCGTGTTTGCTTGGATTCTACGCTGTCTCCATGCGAGCCGGTCCCCATGCCGGTGCTCTTTTCACCAGCACTGCTGCTTGTGTTCTGACTGCCATTGCCGGTTTTTCCCGGTCCCGGCTGCGCCATCGCTCCCCCAATGGTTGGCACGGCAACGGGGACCGGAACCGACGTGCCAGTGTAAGATGGTGGTGAAGCAATTACTTCGTTGGCAGGTTTCACCGGAATGGAAGGCATCTCGGGAACCATGGTTGAAGTCGGCACAATCTTTTGCGGTGACGGCAAAGAAGGTGTAGCGTGTGTAGATGGAGCACCCGAATCACCCTGCATTTCGCGTTTTTTCGCAGGCGGTTCCTGTGCCATGGTAAAATCGATCAGGATCGGCTCTTGAGGCTTTGGCGGAAATGTGGAGAAATAGGCTGCGCCTCCCACGAGAGCAAGATGCAGCAGGACCGAGGCAGAAAAAGTTTTGCCTTCGGTCTTCATTGACCTATGTCAACGGCACGTAGTACCTGATGCCAGTCTGGCAAGGCCTGCATAACGTTTCCCCCTGATGCTCCATCTCACGACCATCCAGAATCTTCTCGCTGCACCTGTCACACAACGCAGTGCGAACCGGTTTGCCCGGCAGATCCTCAGGCCGTAACGGAACTTCCACCTCTGTTATGGAAAACAGCTCGTCATCGGTTGCTGTCGCACAATCCGGCCTTTCGTCAGAGTCATTACGCCCTTTAGATGCAATACGGACCGCATTACCCGACTCCAGATTGATAAAAGTTGCCGCCATTTTCCCGTAATCGACAATCTTCATAGTCCGTTTTCCCGGCCGACAGCCGGTTACGGACATAATTGCGTCGGTAGCACACCGGTCGATCTCAACAAAAACTATCAGCTTCTTTCTGTCTGCGCCCTTTGGATCACTGATGCCAATGCGCTGCAAGCCGCAGATGGCCATGCGGGTGCCGCTCTCGATTCCGCCACAGACATGCCCGTGAAACGTGACCGCTTCTTCCAGCAATGTTGCGTAATTTTCTGTTGATATATTCTTCACTGGTCTGTTTCTCCGTTTGTCTGTTTCTGAAATGTGATCCAAAAGCCGCTTTCATCCCGGGTAATATCAAATTTTGAAATTCCGGCAGCCTGTAAATCCTCTGCATAACTCATGTCATCGCGGCTTTTGTCAAACCTGGGCGCCCAATCCTGATCGCGGCGTTGCATTGTTTCCAGGATCTTGTTGCGCAGTTGTTTGGAGCCGAAGCCGCCGCCCACATATGCATACCCACCCGGTGACAGTACACGCCAGATTTCTCGAAATGCCCGTGGGAGGTCATCCCAGAAAAAGAGAGAACTACGGCTTACCACAAGATGTACGGATGCATCCGGTAGCGGAATTTCATGGGCATCTCCGGCAATGGCACTGACTCGCTCCGCTAATTTACGCTGAGAAATGTTTTTGGTGGCAATCTCGTACATGTCTTCTGATTCGTCCAGCAAGCAGACTTTCAAAGTAGTCGCTTCAGCCAGGGCCAATCCGAGATAGCCGCCGCCGCTACCAAGATCCAGACAATTCCCGGCCACAACTCCCGTCTTCTCAATTATTTGACTGGTTAATAACGGGTAGGCCGGTGCAAACACGTTTCGGGCAATTTCGTCAAATTCGTAGGCATTGAACCCCATGGGACCTCCCGTCTCAAACTTGTTGCGTTATATCTATTACTATATAACGCTTGTTAAAATCCAGTAGAAAAATATAGGCAGGGTTTATGTTGCTTGACAGTGGCAAAAAAATAAAGACCCATTGACATTAAAGACAATGCTGCGACACTCCAGTTTTACCGCTGATAATTACTTCGTCACGTCGTTGCTTAAGCCATGGTGGCGGAGTCCCGTCAAGCACACTCTGCAACTTGCCGATTATCGTTTCTATCGGAACATTTGTGCCGGTCTTCATCGGATGAACAGAACGGTTCACCAGCTTGGCAGCTGACGGCCCATTGATCTGACGGGCACAGACTATGGCGCAATCCCTGACCGCTTCCGCCCGCAGGGCTATCCGGTCATCCTCACTGACACCCGCTGCCTTTATAAATCGTGTGGTGACGTAATACGATTCGCGTGGGCCGATATCCCACACAGAAAAGCTGCTTGACGTCCGAAAATTACCATCCACGTGAGCACCTGTTGACGAGGAAAAAGCTACCTTCATATTCACCTCCGATCAGTACGTTTCACATTGCTACGCTGCCTCTGCTACACCGACTACTGCCTCATCTTCAATCTCCATGACGCCAAACTCCATCAGGAGATCTTCCAATTCTTCCATTTCCAGAGGAGACGGAATCACCAGCATCTTGTTATCCAGTATTTTCTGAGCCAGGGTGCGATACTCCTCGGCCTGTTTGTGTTCGGGAGAGTATTCGATAACGGTCATACGACGAAGTTCCGCACGCTGTACCTGATTGTCGCGCGGAACGAAGTGGATCATCTGGGTGCCCAGTTTGCGTGCCAGCGCTTCTATCAACTCGTCTTCCCGGTCTGTCTTGCGTGAGTTGCAGATTAGCCCTCCAAGGCGGACTTTGCCGCTGGCGGCATATTTAAGAATTCCCTTTGAGATGTTATTTGCTGCATACATGGCCATCATCTCTCCGGAAGTAACGATGTATATTTCTTCAGCCTTTCCTTCCCGGATCGGCATGGCAAAACCACCGCAGACAACGTCGCCAAGTACATCATAAAAAACAAAGTCAAGGTCAGGGGTATAGGCGCCCTCCGCTTCAAGAAAATTAATAGCAGTGATAACACCGCGCCCGGCGCACCCGACTCCCGGTTCTGGTCCGCCTGATTCAACACACATGACATCGCCATAACCGACCTTCATAACCTCGTCCAGCTCCAGATCCTCAACCGTTCCCTTTTCTCGTACCAGATCCATGACTGTGTTCTGTGCCTTGGCATGCAAGATCAGGCGGGTAGAGTCGGCTTTCGGGTCACAGCCAACAATCATGACCTTTTTGCCTAGGGAAGCCAGGCCCGCCACCGTATTCTGCGTTGTTGTCGATTTTCCGATACCACCTTTTCCGTAAATAGCTACTTGTCTCATCTGCTTCTCCTTTTGATGTCCGGTTGGACGGTAATGTTGTCGGCTCACTCGGCATCTGTCCGTGCCGATAAGTGAATACCGCACGCCGTTGTGCGGCGTCGGTGACATCGTTGTCCAAATATGTGCCGGCAACCGCCATGGTTCCGGAAGTGTGTCGCCTCATGCCACGAAATAGCTCAATTCTGTATTTCATGACCAGCAGACATCGTAGTTTTCAATCTACAGCCAATTGCCAGTGGGAGCGCCCTGTTGTGGCGCAGGAAAGCATCCTCTACACTACGACCATCCGTTATGATGACATCATCCGCACTGTAACGAGTCAGCGCAAAACCTCTGCCGTTTGCTCGAGAGAACACCTCTACCGAGAATTCAGTTCCCAAAATCGATATTTCCGTTTTCCAAACCATTTTCAACGGTTCCGGTTCCATGCGACACCTCCTCAGTGGATACGGGAAATGAAACAAAACGATATAATGTTAATTATATAACGATTGGTGCAATCCGATACTGATTAACAAAATTGAGTCCCTGTGAATTCGTTATATATTTTATTACATAATGCATGCCAAAACATGCTCAAACGTAATGCGCTGTATTCATTTAGTTAATTTACGAGCTGCCACACTTCGCAATATATTACGCTATATTACGATGCAAGTTGTTCAAAATTGATGCATCGGCTTGAGATGATTTTAGAGAAATTTAGCAAAACGTTACATATGGTTTTCAATCCGCTCCCCGTTCCTTAAGGCATTCCGCACCGCAGCCAGCTTGGCATCCATCTCTTCAAACAGCGTCAGATTAGCCCGTTCAGCTTCACTGGTCACGATGATGGCACTGATGCCGCCGTTTTTGAATATCAGCCGCCGGTCGCCCATGAGTGCCAAAATCGGGTCATGCGTTGCCATGAGTACAATTTTGCGCTTATCTACCAACGTGTGAACAGCCCGTTTACGGTCGATGCCGGCATTTTCAATTTCATCAATGAGAACGATGGGTGAAGTACTGAGGCAGGAAGTGTCGGCAATCATAAGCGCCCGGGACTGACCTCCCGAGAGTGCGGTGACCGGTGTTTGTGGCGTAAACTTTTCTCCGGCCAGATCGTTAGCCAACTCGATGATGGTGGCGGTTACCGTCGCTACATCTTCCACCATGCGGCTTTCGGCATGCATGGTGATGAATTCTTCTACCGTCAAATCCATCACAAAGTTCATGTTCTGCGAAAGTTGTGCCACCAATTTATGCTCGATAGAGAAACGCTGGGTAGGATCGGGAGTTTTACCGTTAATCAGAATGGTGCGACCGGTGGGAGTATCTCCCTGAGCCATCCACTCGATGTCTGCTAGAAAGCGGCTTTTGCCCGATCCTGTTGGCCCGACAATACAGATCACCTCGCCAGGCTTGACGGTCAGTTCATAGTGCTCCGGCTGGCTGCTCTTGTCGTGTCCTCCCCGGATAGTAATGGATTCAATTGGTGTGTGGCCTGATCTGTTCTTCAGGTTTACCATCAGCTCAATGAATGCCGTAAAACGCTCGGACAGCGTGTGCCGCTCAAGCCCCAAATCCTCCAGCAGTTCCGCGTCAACTGCCGCAAAGTATTCTGCCGGACATGTCGCTCCCTCCGGCAGGCCAAGACCAAGTGAAGCAAAAAAATCTTCTACAAATGGAGCAGTTCGCACCAACTTGGTCATGGGGAGAGTAATCAAAGTTTTTACATCCATCTTTTTGGGCATCTAGAGTCTCTATGTAAAAACCATCTTCTTGACGTTACCCATCTGAAAATCACTCCCGATTTTCCGTTGCCCCAGACAGTAGGAGCAGAGCGCCGCAGGCATGCTGAAACGGAGCAATTTCCCCTCAAGGTCGGCTGTTTCAGGCGCATTGAGTAAAAGCTTACCCAGTTCGTGGCCACCCTGCCCGGTTAACCCATTGACATGTATAATGGTGGCGTTGTTGTTGACCTGGCGCACCCGGTAGGCAAAGACCTCGCGCTCGGCCTGGGAGACAATATCTCCCTTGGTGATAACAACCACATCAGCCATTTTCAGCATCGGCCCGATCTTCTTGGGTGTGTCAACCCCGCTTAGATTGTCGATGACGCAAACCGCCAGCACCCCCTGAATATGCGGAGCGCACCGGTTGCACAGACCGGCGCTCTCGATTGCCAGCAGATCAAAGCCTCTGTGCATTCCCCAGGAAAGGGAGTCGCTCACGTTGCTGACAAAAAAATGGTCAGGGCAGAGGTTTCCCGCCAGACCGGTTGTTGCCGCCACGCCATGTTTTTCATACAGCAATTGATCCTGAGTGGAGAGGCTGTCAAACTTTACCACGCCAACCTGGACGCCTTCCTGTTGCAACGAGGCGATAGCCTTGATTGTGACGGCCGTTTTGCCGGATGAGGGAGGGCCGGCAATGGTAACCAGCTTCATGGCAGCTTACTTTCAAATGCTTGAAGAAAGATGCTGTTCGTAATGCCGATAAGTGATTTGAGATCACGATTCTTGACGAAATCCCAGCCGATCCATTTGAAGGTGGCATTTTCAGGCAAGCGGTTGTCTACAAGAGGATGCACGGCCGGAAAGGCGGCCCCGGCACAGATGCGCGCGACCTCGGTACCGATAAAAAAATCTATGAGCGGGGCCAGTTCATCTCGCTTGTCCGTTTTGACGAGCATGGTGACCGGACTCACCAGGGCGCCGTCGGTAGGCCAGACAATGGTGACGTTTTCCCGGTTTTTGATTGTATTGGCAAAGAAGAGCGGCATGACGCTGATGGCCGGAGTATCCTCCCGGCCACTGCCGGCCGACTTGACCATTTGAGACGGATGCCATCCCCATGCAACGTTTTGTCCTAAACGGCGTAACCCATCACTCCGCAAATCCTTATAAAGCGACAACAGGAGCGTTTCACAAAAAGAACCATCCCGATTGCCCCGTATTGCAATACTTTTCGCATATTCCGGCTTAAGTAAATCTGTCCAGCATTGCGGCACGGAGCGATCCCCCAGACGGGAATGATCCACCACCAGCACCAGCAAATTCATGGCCAACATGGTGTAATGACCTTCAGGATCCGTTATCCCCATTGCTTCCAGATGCCGGTCTCCGGCAAATGTGTTGACACTGGTAAACTGGCCGGTCTTGATGAAACGTTCAACAAAATGCGGGTGAAAGAAACTGTTAAAGCCGGGGGTAATGATGATATCCGGCATATCATTCAGAGCCTCAAAGTGATCGGCATAATCTGCATAATCGAGCTGGCTATTGGCGTTTCCTTCTATACAAAAAGTAAATTTGGTACGTTGTTCTGCTGGGAGTGTTGCCATGAATCCATTGAATGCCTCTTCAATTGGCACTTTGAGTGGGCATGGAAGCAAAGCAAACAGATTTAAGGTTTGACTTGACTGCAAAAGTGAAGGTTGTCTGCCAGTACGTGCCATGGCCGTAGTTATGGCTTCTTCCATATTTTGCCTGAATTGATCAGCATTGATCCCCGCCGACTTCAGTACAGTGCGAAGCCTAACTGCGGCACCAAGTGTGAAACGTATTTCGTCATCTGCAAATATTCCCAGCCCGTTTGATTCAAAAATCGGAAGCACTTCAGGGTGTCGGATAATGACCTCGCGAACGGTTAGGTCAAATAGAGAAAGAGTCACAGGTTGTTCCTTTGGCTTTAATTGCAATTATGGACATTTTGCTGACTCAGTAGTTGATGGAGCTTGAGAACAGGCCTGGTACTCTGCACTGTTAAAAATGGCAATTTGTGGTGTTTTAAGTCCGACCCAGGAATTAACTGTGGTTGGATCAAAACCGCACATCCGTTGCCCTCCTGATTCCATTAATGGCCGCCGTATCGGTAGGTGATCTTGAATCATCAGAGCCAATGCGGCAGAAGATTCATAATCAGAGGGCTCGATTTCTCCGGATTTTACTCGTGGAGAGTTGGGGTTGAACCATAATTAAACCGGCAAATCACCAAAAAAAGTCAACAACTCTTCTGGCAGCCAGGGATGTGCCAGCAGGTCGCGCATTTCAACCTCGTGCCCAGATTGGCGTAGTAAATCGATCTGCTTAGCTGAGGTCGCACAACCAAGCTTCGTATAATAGGTAATATTTGCCATTTATATACAAACTCACTTATCTGAAATATGCGATATGTTTGACAATACATAACGTATGCCAATTTAATAAAATAAATAAACCTATGATTATGGATAGTTCGCAATCCTATTAAAATTTGGCAGACGGACATATGCGGGAACTTTTAGCAGAAGAAGTAATTTTGCCCAAGAAGTAATCTCTGATGTTATTTTACAAAAACTAATCGTGTATAAAATTCCTTTTGCAGCGGATAATTAAAGTTATTACATCCATGTGTGCTTAGGAGTACCCCTGCGTTCGCGGAATAACACAGATCCATCCGGTGCAAGCAGAGTTACTTCCGTTTTGGTACCACTGAGATCAATTCATATGGCCCTTGAGTTGTGTAATAGCATTCCCTCCAATCAGAGATGGAATATGCAGGAGAAAATTAAAAAAATCTGGTATCTTTTACGAATAATACTCAAGTGTTTCTAACATCTTATCAACATATCCTTCGGCTGCTTCCAATCCGTCATTCAAGGCGATCCTGTAAGCCCTCGCCAGAAGTTTCGACCGCCTAACCTCAGATACATCCTCCTCCTTGCCGCGAGTGGCAACGAAAACCTTAAACGCCATCTGCTGCAATAATCTGTCATCGGGCAGCACGATATACATCGATCCATTGCCCGTCAAAATCCAATTTACGTTTATTCCCTTCCCAACAAGCTTTGCCAGCGCGAGGCCTCCTGGAACCGATTCATTCAGCTCATATTTTTGCAGTGAAGGTGCAGAAATGTCGAGTTCCTGAGCAAATTCTTTTTGCGTTTTGCTGCCCCTGACTACTTTCAGCCTTCCGCCTATAGTCTGAAAATCATCTTCCACGGTGTCTCCCGAATCTCATTTTAAACATATGATAGTATAAAATAACAATTGAAATACATAATATTTTATGTATAATAGCTCTGTAAGCATACTATACTATGTTGCACTTGGAGCGCAAGGAATAAATTCTTTTGAGTAATCCCCCACCTTTGGTGGGGGACTCACAGAGTTTGACAGTTCCTGAAATATGTAGAAGCCTCCTTAACGTGAACCGCTCAAAGCACACGAAAAGGAGGCTTCAAT
>Ga0073936_10010127_pt1 | contig 11592 bp, 9 predicted proteins | sample AliMusrvi5mmetaG_FD_87041 | JGI IMG/M metagenome (GOLD analysis project Ga0073936, IMG submission 87041) | Freshwater lake bacterial and archeal communities from Alinen Mustajarvi, Finland, to study Microbial Dark Matter (Phase II) - Alinen... | ecosystem: Environmental > Aquatic > Freshwater >... | reverse complement strand
TGGCGGACAACCACGGAACTAACTTGGCAGCAAAGGCACCAATTTAGTCAGGAAAACCCGTTTTGTAACCCATTGGAAATCAGTGGTGGAATTTCAAGTTAGTGGGGAGACTCGCGGTCCGACACCGCCTTGCGGCGGACAAGTGGGTCGGCCGAGGCCGTCCGACCCTACCTCAGCTTATCTGCGGCGGGGCGAAACCCTCACGGTAGGTGCGGCGGACGATGGTTTTGGAAGCCGCTTCGTTGTTAGAAAATGTCAGGGTTGCCTTGTCCCAGCGCAGTTCCTGGCCGGGGAAGCGGGTGGCTTTGACGGCGAGCTGGGTGGCCTCGGTCATCCGGATGGCATCCTTGAAGGGACTTCGCAGCTCGGTCTGCTTGCCGATACAATTGTCCACCCATGCGTGCCAGTGGTTCATTTGCGGAAACTCCGGCAAGCCGGGCAGTTGCAGGCCGGAGGTCATCTTGCCGTCGCGCCAGATTTCCAGTCGCCCCTCGGCAGTCAGACACAGCACGCCGCCTTCGCAGACGACCACGGTCATGTTGGTATCCGGCCATTTTCCGGCGGGCAGTCCCAGCGCGGCACGCGAGACGGCTTGGGCGGAGTCGCTATAATGGATGGCGAATTGTTTGCGGGCAAAGGCCGCGGATTTCACCTGATAAGTGAGGGTCGAGTGGCACGGGTGGCTGTGAAACAGCGGATTGGGCGAGGCCACACAATGCGTTTGCACCGCGATGGGCGATATCAATTCATCATAAGCGAAAAAGATCACGTCCAACACATGACACCCCCAATCGCCCAGACCGTTGCTGCCGTAATTCCACCACGACCGCCAGACAACCGGCGCGATGCCCTCACGATAGGGCGTTTCCTCACACGCGCACAGCCACAGGTTCCAATCGAGATTGGCCGGGGGCGCAACCGGCCCGCCGATCACGCGGTCGAGGTTGAAATAGTCGCGCTCGTTCGGCGAGTTGACCCAGACGTGGGCCTCGACCGCCTTGCCGAGCATACCGCCACGCAGGATCGCCACGGCCGCGCGGCGCCCGACCGAGGCCATCCGCTGGTTGCCGACTTGCGTGACCAACTCCGGCCGCGCGGCGATCGCTTTCTCCATCATGACCAATTCCTCCAACTGATGGACGAGCGGTTTCTGGCCATAGACGTGTTTGTGATGGGCCAGCGCGGTGAGCATGATGGGCGCATGGCTGTGGTCCGGCGTGGATACGATCACCGCATCGAACTTGTCGCCATATTTCGCGAACGCCTCGCGGTAATCACGGCAGGTGAACGCCCCCGGATGATCCTTGGCCGCTGCCGCCAGCGACTTGGCATCCACATCGCACAACCCCGCCATCTCCACCGCCGAATGCGCCGCAACCTGTGTCCGGTCCACATGCCCAATCGTCCCCACAACCCCAATCGACAACACCCGCAATTTGCTGTTCGCCGCCACCGCCGGCTCGCCCACCTGCGCCCGCCCACCTGCGGAAAACCCCAGCCCGGCTGCTCCCGTGGTCCATATAAATCGGCGGCGGTTCATCAGCGCTGGCATGCGCCAGCCAATACGTGCCAATTAGTCCGGATTTTTCATGCGGGAGCAGGGAAATTGAGGGTCGAAGATCGGAAATTGGAACTAGGGCAGTATGGTTCTTCCCTCGAATGTCCGGCATGCTTCCATCGCCCGCTCCCGACATGCCGGTTGTTATATTTCACTTGTCCCTTCCGGCTTGGCCTGAAACATTCCCCAAAAATGCCTGAGCCACGCAAAACAAAATCCCGCCATCCGCCCTCGTTTGCGGATGTTGTTTCGGCGATCACTGGCTGCAACCGCGGACAGGAGCGAAATCTATATCCCTACATCCGTGACCTTTTCGTCGGCGTTTTGGGCTACCGCCCCGCGGATCTGCTGGTGGACATTGCAGACCAAGCCGGAGGGATTCCCGACTTGTGCGTTCTCGCTCCGAGCGGGATACCCGACAGTGCTCCCACCCGTTGGCTCGTGGTGGAGGTCAAGGACGAACCGGGCGTCTTTCTCAAAGAAAAAAGTCGCGCCAGCATCTTCCAGGAAAAAGCGAAGTACATAGGCCTCGATACCGCATGGTTCGTGATGATCGATCCGAAGTGTTTTGTTTTGCGGGCGGTCACCTCGCGGTCGACGCGCTATCACCCGGGCAACGACAGTGTCTTGCGCTGGGCTAACACAACGGAAGAGGAATTCCGTCGCGCTTGTGCCGAAATCCATGCGGATCATTCCACGTCAAACCCGCGACTCGAAGCTTTCCGCCGCGGCGATGAGTCTCCCATCGCGGAGGTGAAGCTCAGCAATCGGCCTTACGCGCCCGTGATCCTTGACGAGATGGAACTCATTGAAGCGCGCGCGGAGTTCTATCTGGCGCTTCGCAGTGCGGCGAATTTGCTCAAACTCGCCAGTCAGCGCGCCCTTGAAACGCTTGCCAAGCGGGCTCGTGAGATCCGCAATCTGAAAGATGAATTCGCGGCTGAGTTCGGGATTCGCCAGTTCCACCTTGATCCCTTCAGGCTCGTATCCAACGAGCTTCCGACGCGCGAAGCCGTGGCCCGTCGTCGCGACGCGATTGCCGTGTTCCGGCGGGTGGTACGCGACAATCCGGCCGCGGCACGCCTCGGTTGCTTCACGCTGGCCGAATACGAAGAGCGCGCGAAAGGAGAAACGCCGCAGGAGAAATGCGAAAAAGCCGTCACCCTGCTTGCTTCCGAGACGGCAAGCCTCCTCATCGCCCGCTGCCTGATGCTACGCTTCTTCGAGGATCACGGGTTCTTCGGCGGTAACCGGTATCTTTGCAACGGCGGAGTCGCGGCATTCCAGACATGGCGCAAACATTACAAGTCAAGTTATGCTTGGTTTCTGCGGGAAAGCTATGGGGCGGCGGCGCACCTCGCTGCCGCATTCTTCGAGGAGGGTGATCTCGATTGGGTTCTCACTTGTGCCGATCCTCACCTTTCCGATGCTATTGAGCGCGCGCTTTTCTATCTCTCCCGCTTCGATTTTTCAACTGTCGAACAGGACGTTCTCAGCGGCGTCTATGGCCAGTTCCTCGACAACACCCAACGCAAGGAATATGGCGAACACTATACTCCTCCCGAAGTTGCACGCTTCATCGTTCGTCATCTCGACTTGAAGCCCGATGACCGGGTGCTCGACCCATCCTGCGGTCTCGGGACATTCCTGATAGAAGCGTGGAAAGTGATGATCGGAGATTCCGCGAATCGTGGTGCCGCAACCTGGGAAGATGTCCAGACCACCCTGGCCAACGTGCGCGGCAACGACCTCAATCCCTTTTCGGCAACGATCGCCCAGCTCCAACTCCTCTGGCACCTCTTTACTTTCCGCGAGCAGTTGCAGGAGCAAGGGTTTCCCGAACCCACCGTCACCGGTGGTCATGATTCGTTGCATGCCCCGCAAAACACCAGCGAACTTTTCGAGGGTGAAATGGGCGAGTTCGCAATCATCGACACCTTCGGTTATGACGCGGTCGTCGGCAATCCACCCTATGTCCGCCCCGCGCGCCAAACCGTGGCCCTCGACCCGGCGGCGGTGCGTTATTTCGACGAAGAGTTCTCCTCCCGAAGCAACCTCTGCAATTTGTTCCTCTACAAGGCGCTCGACCACTGGCTGCGCCAAAATGGCGATCCCCAGCGCCCTCCCGGCCGTCTCGGTTTTGTCATTCCCCTGTCCGTGTGCGACAATGGCGACAGCGAACCGCTCCGGAGGCTGTTTCACCCGGAAACGGGGCGCTGGACCGTGCGCGAGATCGTTGACCTCGAGTTGATCAGTCCGCAACTATTCGGCGCGGACGTCGTCTGCATGATTCTGCTAGCCGAGCGGCGGCCGCCATTGACTGATGATACGGTCCGCCTGCGAGTGGCTGACGACAGTTGCGCGATTTTCACTCAAGGCACGGAAGTTCACGTTCGCTTCAATTTGGATGATGTGCCGGTGAGCGAGTTGCCATACTCCGACCTTTTCAGCCCAGATGGGCGCTGGCTGACGCGGCTCACGCCCGAACGCAAGCGTATCCTGGATCGCTTCGCAGGAATGACCTTCGGCGACATCGCGCTGAGGTATTGGGTTGGCAAGGACAAGAAACAACGCATCGTGAAATGGTCGTTGGAACCGCCGGCGGAACCCGACGATTTGCGCTGGCAACAGGAATCAATGATCCGGATGGGAGCTGCCTTTCGCGGCAAGAAATATCACGCGGAAACCGGCGGACTGCCCGTCTTCAAGGGCGAAAATGTCACCGCCTGCGAAATCGCGGGCGAGCCGGTTGAAACAAATATTGATATGTCCCGAATTGACGATGCCAGCGTGTGGCGGTTTGCAGATATTCTGCCCGGATGTGGTTTTGCGTTTCACCAAATCGCACCGGCTCTGTATTGCGCACCGTTCGAGCCGGGAAAATTGGTTTTCCTAAATACAACGAGTCTGTTTTTTCCAGAACATCGCCTCGCCCATTTCCCATTTGACTTACTTGTTCTTTCGCGGGTTTACCAATACGTCTGGGCGCTCGGTCATCGCGAAGGTGTGCTTTTTAGAGCTAGAGCGCACGTTTACCCTACAACTGTGCGCCGCCTCCCGTGGACGGATCGTTTGCTCGATTCCGCCGAGCCGTTGCTTCAGTTGCGCGAGAGATTTCTGGCAGCCTGCAAGCAGCTTCATCAGGCGGAGCAAGTCCTGCGCACCAGACTTGAAGCGTTTGGCACCACGACCGTGCGGGCTTCTTTGGCCCGCGAACTGGATCTACGCGTTGATTGGAGTCCCGCGTTGCAGGGCAGCGAAGCATGTGAGATCGGCGAGCCCGCGGTGAGGGAATTCGAAGGCCAATGGATTGTACAAGCGGGCGACAATGTCGATAAATGGGCGGCATTCAACGACCGGGACCTTGCCGCCGCGTTTGTCGAGGGTTTGCTCCTGCGGCCGGGGGGAAGCCTTCGGCACGGCCAGTTGCTCGATCTCCTGATTCCACCGCCAGACAAACTCGATGACTGGCGCACAATCGCCGCCCAACTCACGGCGGAAAGCGGGGCTTCCGCTCTTGAAGTAGTCCTTGATGCCGTGGATGCCTGCGTGGCCGAGGCGTTCTCACTTCCGCAGGCCGAATTGGAAACCATTTGGCGGGAATTCGAGACCGACCCGATGCTGCGCCGCGTTCAACCAAATCTGCCCTACGCGAAACGCCGCCGCCTTGGAATCCGCACCGGATTGACTGCCTCGGATCGCTTCACCCGCGCTTATCGAACGCGCAGCCAGTCCTGGTAGGATGTGAGCAATCAAGGTTGCGGTGGACCGGGAAAGTGGCTGGCGCATCCTGCGCCAGGCCGTCTCCAAGGGGCATCTTGCCCCGTCTCTTCCTCCAACCGCTTCGCCATCTCCGTCGCCATCTCCGACACCGCCGCGCAAGCGCTTTTCTATTATTCCTCAGTGGCGCAGTCGCGAGATTGCGGATTCTGTCGGCCATGCGTTGCGCCTTCTGTTCGGCTCCAATTTCAATGGTCGCTTGTCGCGTAAATCATCCTCTGCAGATCCGCATCATAAAACACGGTGATGCCACCACAGTCCGGCCTCCTGGATTCATATTTATACCCGCGATGAATTAGATCCACAGGTCCGACGATTTCGTTCTTTCGTAGGTGAGGCAAGCCCTCGATTCGCAAATATGCAAAAAAGTCTTTCTGTGGCTCTACCTTCCAATCCATTCGTTCCGCTAGCGCGAGAAAGTCATCTTCCGGAAGAGTGCACTCGATATCCTCGCTTGCGGCAAAGCCTCTGCGGATTCTGTGGCTTACGTCCTGAGCGCTGGCCGGCAGCCAGCCAATGCTCGCGGTGTGAAGCGTTGTCACATACTCGCCCGTCCAAAGCATCGACGCAATGAGAGCGAAAAAAAGCGCCCCGATGCATCCCAATGGGATGACGATGAATTTCAGCGCGAGTTTCATGTCTTCGGCAAACACTCGGATCTTAGATCTATTTGGCACGATCTTCTCAGCTTTTGGCTCGATTGCACATTGGACCTGCCCGTCCAAAGCATCGGCCGGGGGTTCTTTGATTTGCGGTTCATCCGGCCTTCCGGCGAGGATTGCCCCGGCAATCCTGAGCGCGTCATCGGACCACTCGCCGCTGTCAGCACCGGCCAGAATTCCCTTTAACTCCGAAGTGGACTTTCGCTCGAAGTTCTGAAGGATTTGTTGGTAGAAGTGATCGTTCATTTGTTTGTTTACCGAACACGCATATTGAACCGCACGCGGCATGGGTCCTGATGATACAGTGCGGCCTCCATCCACCGGCGGTTTATGGGGAACGCCCTTTCACCGGGAGTTCTAGCATTTTCCCCGGAGCGGGCAAGGGAAATCGGCCACGGGACGCGGGCAGAAAGGCGCGAGACGCGGGCCAGGAGACGCGAGCAAAGAGTCCAGAGCCGCGCTGCGCGCTCTTTTACCCTCGATCCTCGATCCGCCATCTTCGATCTCTTCCGGCGCCACCGCCAAACAAACCCTCGCGATTTTCACTTCCGGCGAAAACATCCGCTACTCACGAGCGTTTGGTCATCATGGCCACGTTCCATTTCCCTCGTTATTTCCTGTGCTGGATTCTCGCCGCGACCCTCGCCACCGCCGCCACCGACAAGAAAGAACGCTGGATCTATCTGCCGGGCAATTTGCAGGTCGCCGAACAGGCGGATAAAACCATTGCTTTGTTAGAACGGGCGCGGGCCGCCGGCTACACGCACGCATTGCTGGCGGACTCGAAGTTTTCGCGCCTGGGCACGGTGCCGGATGTCTATTTCACCAATGCCCGCCGGGTGAAAGACGCGGCCGCCAAGCTCAAGATGCAATTGATTCCGGCAGTGTTTCCCATCGGCTATTCGAATGCGATGTTATATCATGACCCGAACCTGGCGGAAGGACTGCCGGTTTTGGACGCCTTGTTCGTGGTGAAGTACGGCATCGCCCGCCACCTCGCGGATCCCGCGGTCTGCCTGCCAAACGCCGCCATGGGCACGCGCAAGGACTGGGGGTTCGTCGATGACAACCTGACATTCTCCGATGGCGCCTGGCAATCCCCCGCCACCACCGGCAACGCCCGCATGATGCGCAAACTCGCCGTCGCGCCATTCCGGCAATACCACGTTTCCGTTAGAATCCGCGCCGCCGGCCTGCGCGGCGGCTTGCCGGAAATCAAGGCGCTGGTGACGGACGACGTGTCGTTGCAATGGAGCAACCTCGGCGTGAAGCCCGACCAGGATTGGACCGTCCACGATGTCACCTTCAACTCGCTCGACCACCGCGAGGTGAATCTATATTTCGGCATTTGGGGCGGGCACCAAGGGACCCTCGCCTGGAAGGATCCGCTGATCGAGGAATGCGGATTGGTCAATTTGCTGCGGCGGCCCGGAGCGCCGTTCGTTGTGCGCACCGAGGTCGGCCGCGTGCTGCGCGAGGGCACCGACTTCGACCCGGTGGCAGATCCGAAAATGGGCACCGTCCCGTGGCCAGGCGAATACACCCGCTGGCACCAACCGCCGGATATCCATACCCGCGGAATCGCCGATGGCACCCGCCTGCGCGTCTCGTTCTATCACCCGCATGTCATCTATGACGAACAAATGTGCATCTGTCCGTCGGAACCGAAAACCACCGCCCTGCTGCACGATGAGGGACGCCGCGTTCACGAGTTATGGGATTCCGCAACCATGATGATGAGCCACGACGAATGGCGCGTCCTCGGGTGGGATGAATCGTGCCGCAAGCGTCACCTCACGCCCGGCCAGATCATCGCCGACAACGCCCGCACCTGCGTCAACATCCTGCGCGAGACCGCCCCGCGCACTCGCATCGCCGTCTGGAGCGACATGTTCGACCCATTCCACAACGCCAAAAAGAGTTATTATCTCGTCGATGGCGATCTGACAAACTCATGGCTCGGCCTCGAGCACGACGTCCTCATCATCAATTGGAATTCCGGCCACGCCAAGGACAGCCTGCGCTTTTTCGCCGATCGCGGCCACCGTCAGTTGCTAGCCGGTTACTACGATGCCCCGCCCGCCAACATCCGCCCGTGGCTGGCCGCTGCCAAGGACGTCAAGGGCGTCATCGGCGCGATGTACACCACCTGGCGCAACGACTACAAGGATCTCGAAGCCTTCGCCAAGGAACTCGACGCCGCCGGGTTCTGACACATCTCATGATTGCAGGACCTCTCTCCTGGTCGCGGAGCGACCTCATGATGGTAGCCGTGGGGTTTCAACCCACGGTTGACATCATCAAAATGCGCTTGCGTCGCGGAGCGACGTTTGAAACCGGGGAATACGATCCGAGGCCGCCCCATCATGCGTCGCGCCGCGACGCAATATCCTCCCGTCCGCTGAACCGTGGGGTTGAAACCCACGGCTACCTTCGGGGGTCGCTCCGCGACCAAGGAAGAACCAACCCGCGATCCATACCATGAGGGGAATCATTCCCCGCGAACTGTGTATAAGGACCAGAGCAACGCCCTGGGTAGCGGCCTGGTCGCGGAAAAAGCCGCCAAATGGAGCAGCGGCATTTCCCTCTTCAGGGTCACTGTTTCGGCTTGAGGGCGGCGGCGATGACCTGCCGCGAATCCGCGGAAAGTTTATCTAATTGATATGTGGCCTCGCGGCCGTCAGCCAGTTGGAAGGTGACATTCATCTCATTGGCCTTTTTGACAGCGGCGCGGATTTCATGGCCCTCGGCGTTGGTCCAGGCCCGCATTGGAATCAAGGGTCCGGAGGCAACCGTGGCAACCGGCACCACGGCGGTCTTCACCTCCCCGAGCGCATCGTCGATGGCTTTCTCGAACGCCGAATCCGCCGGTTGCCCGTCGTAAACCAACTTGCCGTCGGTGCCGAAGACAAACGCGCGCGGAATGCCGGTCACCTGGATCGGTCCCTCGGCTCCAGCCGTGATCGTATATTCGACTTTGGCTTTTTCGATCAACGGTTTGATCTGTTCCTTGGTGCTGCCCTGGCTCTCGGCACCGATGATGCGCAATCCCTTGTCCCGGTTCTTCTGGTCGAGTTCGGCGAGGTGCGGCAGCGAGGCGATGCACGGCGGACAATGGACCCCCCAGTTCTCGATCACCACCACCTTACCTTTAAGATCGGTTTTGGTGATCTTTTCCCCGAACAATACCTTGCCGAGTTTCCACTCGGACAGCTTGTGAGTGCTTGCCTCCGCCGCAATAACGGGCAGGGCGAGAAACTGGCAGGCCAACGCCAGCCCCGAAAAAATGCGGATTTGCGGTTTCATCTTGCCGCAATCCAAGCACCCGGCCAGCCACATGTCGAGCAGAAATCAAAGCGCTCCCCGTGATTTTCGTCTTGTCGCGGGGCGTCTCGCTTGTTTGGATGTAGCCCCCGATGGCAGCTCCGCAAAACATCATCGCGCTGGTTTACGATTACGACCAAACGCTCAGCCCGCGCTACATGCAGGATGACGTGTTGTTTCCCGAATTCGGGATTGACCCGGTCCAGTTCTGGAGAAAATGCGATTCGTTGGTCAGCGACCAGAAATGGGATGGCGAGCTGGCGTATATGAAATGCCTGCTCGATTACCTCGGCATGGACAACGTGACTAACAAACGGCTGGTCGAGCTGGGTGGGGGGTTGCGGTTTTTTCCCGGACTGCCGGAATTGTTTGGGGCCTTGCCCGCCGCCGCGCTGACTGCGGAACACGAGGCCGCCGACATCAGGGTGGAACATTATATCATTTCCTCCGGCCTCAAGGCGCTGTTGGACGGGTCCCGCTTGCGACCTTTTGTCAAGGCCATTTTCGGCTGCGAGTTCGGTGAGGATGCCGAGGGCCGGATCAGTTTTCCCAAACGCGTGATCTCCCACACCACCAAGACCCAGTACCTGTTTCGCATCAACAAGGGCATGCTCAACTACGATCAGGATGTCAACGATCACATGCCCCACGAACAACGACCGATCCCCTTCGAGAACATGGTCTATGTCGGCGACGGCCCGACCGATGTCCCGTGCTTCACCGTGATGAACCGCAACGGCGGCCATGGCATCGCCGTCTATAATCCCGACGACCTCAGCGGTCGCTCGTTCCGCAAGTGCTATCAACTCTCCACCCATGCCGGCCGCGTCAAGCACATCGCCCCCGCCGATTACCGCCAGGGTTCGCACCTCTGGCTCCTGCTCGCCGAAATGATCCGCGAAATCGCTGAACGCATCCTGCGCCGCCGCTGTGAGGAACGCGACCAGTCCACCGTCCCGGCACCGGGGTTCTGAGGGTTATTTCCTGAGTTCGGGATCGGCGCGGACGCGTTCGGCTTGCTTAAGGGTTGAGTTTGCGCACCCACACATTGCGGAAGCGCACCGGATTGCCGTGGTCCTGCAGGTAGAGCGGTGCTTTCTCGGCATAACCATTGAGCGGTGCGGCGGTGGTGCTTTCCGCCCCGACCGGGATGTGGTCCTGGATCAGCACCCCGTTGTGAAACACGGTGAATGATCCCGGCTGCACCTTGCCGTCGGCAGCCTTCTTGGGCGCGTGGAAAACAATATCATAGGCCTGCCACTCGCCGGGTTTGCGGCAGGCATTGACCAGCGGTGCGTTGTGTCCGTAGAACGCGCCACACTGGCCGTTCGGATAGGTTTTGTTATTATAGCAATCCAACACCTGGATCTCATAGCGCCCCATCAGATAGACGCCGCTGTTGCCGCGGCCCTGACCCTCGCCCTTCACGACGCTGGGCGACGCCCATTCGACGTGCAACTGGCAATCCGCGAATTCCTCCTTGGAAAAAATCCCGCCACCGGAGGTGGTTTCCATCACCCCGTTTTCGAGTTTCCATTTCGATTCGGGGCTGTTCTGGCCGCGGAACTTCGACATGTCCTTGCCATCAAACAACACGATCGCATCAGACGGTGCCGTCCCCGGCTGGCCTGGATCGATCACCGGCGGCTGGGGATCTTCCGCCTTAGCGGCTGTTATGGAAAACACACTGAGCGGCAGCCAACAAAGCAGGGCGATATTGCGGACCCGGGCTGCGATGGAAGTCGGTTGATTGTAAAATTTCGGTTGCATGGTGATACCAGGTTACGGTCAACGGATCGCCGGACTTTCAGGAAATCCTCACTGGCGGCTCGAATCGAGGGACTAGCGGTCAGGGGCTAGGGGCTAGTGGCGAATGGCGCTAACTTAACGAGGTTTTGGGATTTCTCTCATCCAATGAACCGTCAATGCTCGGAAATCTTGCAGGCCGTAGGCCTACCCCAAGGTAGCCCCAAGGGCAACGCCCTGATCCTTATACACATCTCACGATTGCAGGACCGCCCTCCTAGTCGCGGTAGCGACTTCATGATGGTAGCCGTGGGGTTTCAACCCACGGTTGGCATCATCCAAATGCGCTTGCGTCGCGCCGCGACGCTTGAAACCGGAGACTACGATCCGGAGCCGCTCCATCAAGCGTCGCGCCGCGACGCAATGACCTCCCGTCCGTAAAACCGTGGGTTGAAACCCACGGCTACCTTCGCAGGGTCGCTCCGCGACCGAGGAAGTCCAACACTCGGTCAATATCATGAG
>Ga0073936_10010125_pt1 | contig 11593 bp, 5 predicted proteins | sample AliMusrvi5mmetaG_FD_87041 | JGI IMG/M metagenome (GOLD analysis project Ga0073936, IMG submission 87041) | Freshwater lake bacterial and archeal communities from Alinen Mustajarvi, Finland, to study Microbial Dark Matter (Phase II) - Alinen... | ecosystem: Environmental > Aquatic > Freshwater >... | reverse complement strand
TTGAATGTTGTTCTTTTTCATGTGTATCCTCCCGATTCTTGATATCAGGAGAATAGCAGATACATACGACAGAAAAAGTCATACTGAAAACACAAGCGCTCTATTAGAACGATTCAGGAATCAGTATGACCTTATTATAACGGACATAGTTATGCCGAATATGGACGGTATTGAAGTCATAACAGAAATCAAAATGAAACACCCGAATGTCAAAATAATTGCCATGACCGGGGGATCCGCAAAACTCGATAGAGATTTTCTGGCCGGTATTTCCAAGGCTATGCGTGTCGACAAGGTAATCACCAAGCCGTTCAATGTCCGTGATGTGCAGAAAGTGGTGGACGAACTCCTGAACGTGTGAAGCTGTAGAGACTACTTATATGAACCGCTCAATCATACTGTTGCGTACCATTCTCTGTGTGGGCGTTGTTCTGTACGTTTTTTGTACACTTTCTTCCGCTTCAGCAATGGAAAAAGTCACGCTTCAGCTTAAATGGGTACATCAATTCCAGTTTGCCGGGTACTATGCCGCCCTGCAGCAGGGATACTATCGCGATGCCGGATTGGATGTGTCAATTGTCCCCGCCACTCCCGGTTCCGACCCTGCTCTCGCCGTAATTGACGGAAAAGCCGAGTACGGAGTCGGCACCAGCAGTCTGCTGATTCAGCGTAATGCCGGCAAACCGGTGGTGATCCTGGCGGTTATTTTTCAACATTCTCCCTATATACTCCTGACCAAAGAAGGTTCGGCAACGCAGAGCATCCATTCTTTTGCCGGTAAACGTTTGATGCTGGAACATCAGGCGAATGAACTGATTGCGTATTTACAAATGGAGGGTTTGCCACTTGATAAAATGCAGTTGGTTGAGCATAGTTTTAACGCAAAGGATTTGATAGACGGCAAGGTTGATGTTATCTCAGGATATATTACTGACGATCCGGACGTCCTCGCCCGGGCCGGTTTCCGGTATCAACTGTTCACGCCCCGTTCCTGGGGTATCGACTTCTACGGCGACAATCTGTTTACTACCGAAAGAGAACTGAAAGGGCATCCTGGTCGGGCCAGGGCTTTCCGTGAAGCAAGCCTGAAGGGGTGGCTTTATGCGATGCAGCATACCGATGAGATTATCGATCTTATCAGTACTACATATGCCCCCAAGAGTGATCGCGCTCATCTGAAGTACGAAGCTGAACAGGTGAGGCAGCTGATACAGCCGGATCTGGTTGAAATCGGGTATATGCACGCCGGTCGCTGGCGCCACATTGCCGATACGTATGACAGCCTCGGTATCAAATCCGATACGGTCGATCTTCAGAAGTTCATGTATAACCCTCACCCCGATAAAGACCTGACGTTACTGTATAGAATCGTCTCGGTTTTGCTCGGTATCGGTCTGCTGGCCAGCGCTGTCCGCCTGATTGTCACTTCCCACCGCCTCAAGACCAACGAAGCGCAGATTCGTGTTCAACTGAATGAAATAAATCAGATAAACATGTCACTGGAAGAGCAGGTTGAAAAACGGGCCAAAGAGATAGAAAACGCCAACGTCCTGTTACAGCTGTTTATGAAATACTCGCCAATTTACACCTTCATACAGGAGTCAACACGAACGGAAAGCCTCGTGCTGATGTCCAGCGAGAACTATCGGGACATGATAGGCATATCCGGTTCACAAATGGTCGGAAAAACCATGTTCGAGCTATTTCCTGCAGAACTGGCGGAAAAAATCACGGCTGACAACTGGGCAGTCATATCCGGCGGTCAGGTGGTCAATATGGAGGAAAGTTATAACGGACATGTCTATTATACCATAAAGTTCCCGATTCCATTGGCGGATAAAACCCTGTTGGCCGGCTACACTATCGATATCACTGAACAGAAACAGTTGCAGACGGAACTGCAACTGAAAAATAGCCAACTGGCTCTGGCCACAAATCTGGCAAGAATTGTCCCCTGGGAGCTGGACCCCGTGCGGTTTGAGTTTATCTTCAACGACCAGTTCTACGCATTTTACGGTACCACTTCCGAACGGGAAGGGGGCTATATCATGCCGGCAGAGACATATCTCCGCGAATTCAGCCATCCCGAAGATGTCCCGCTTGTTCAGTATCAGATCGAGAGAGTGTTTGCCCCCGGCAGCGACGTTATGCTGGTCGAACTTGACCATCGTATCGTTTCTCGTGACGGCATGGTCAACAATGTTATGACACGGGTCACAATCGAACGGGATGATTCAGGCGCCGTCACCAAGGTGTTTGGCTACAATCAGGATATCACCGAGCGAAAACAGATGGAGTTGGCGTTACGAAATGCCATGACCGCCGCGGAAGCTGCCAATAGTGCCAAAAGCCTGTTCCTGTCAAACATGAGTCACGAAATCAGAACACCTCTTAACGCTGTTATCGGGTATTCCGCTTTGATGCTGGGTCACAATCTGGAGCCGGGAATTCAGGATTACGCCGGCAAAATTCATACTTCCGGTAAACTTCTGCTTAACATTATTAATGACATTCTCGACTATTCCAAAATTGAATCCGGCAATTTGACGCTTGAAAAAATCACCTTCAGGCCCGAAGTCGTAATTGGCAACCTGCTCAGCATGGTACAACAAAATGCCCGGGAAAAGGGGTTGATTATCCGGTCACATCTTCCTCAGGAAATAGCCCCGTTCCTCGTTGGTGATCCGCACCGACTGACCCAGATTCTTGTTAACCTCTTAAGTAACGCCGTGAAGTTCACCATTCACGGAGAGGTTGAACTTACCGCCACACTTCTGCAGGAGGTAAACGACCGGCAGTTGCTTCAATTCTCCATCCGGGATACCGGCGTCGGACTGACCACTGAACAGATCGGCAAGCTGTTCCGTCCTTTTACCCAGGCGGACGAGAGCACCACCCGACAGTTTGGGGGAACCGGTCTGGGATTGTCAATTTCAAAGCAGCTGGTTGAGTTGATGGGGGGAGAAATAAGCTGCACAAGCAGACAAGGAGCGGGGAGCACTTTCAGCTTTACGGCCTGGTTCGGGATTGGCCATGCTACGGATGCTGATCTGTTTGAACTCGATACCCCCCCATGCGCCGAAAGTACCTCTTCTTTCGATTTCAGCGGCCGTAGAATTCTGCTCGTAGAAGACATTCAGACCAATCAGCAACTGGTTATCGAGCTGCTTAAAGATACCGGGGTCAGCATTGATCTGTCTGACAACGGCTCTGACGCAGTGGCACAGGTCTGCAACAGCGGCAAAACCTACGATCTGGTGCTGATGGATATCCAGATGCCGGTTATGGATGGCTATCAGGCGACTCGACTGATCAGGGCGGACGGTCGTTTTGCCGGTCTCCCGATTATCGCCATGACTGCACATGCCATGGTAGAGGAACAACGCAAGATCATGCAGGCCGGCATGGATGTGCACATAGCAAAACCGATTAACATCAGAATCCTGCTTCAGGTCATGAACCTGTTCATCAATGCGCCACAAAAACCCCCCGTGCCCGGCATCACACCACACCATCAAGAACCCGTAATCCCGTCCAAGTCTCAAATCGGGGAAAATGTCGGCACTCCTGCGCAAGTTCCTGATGGTGTGGAGGAGGAGAGCCTTCCCCGGCATGTTTCAGGCCTTGACTTCGATGCCGCCCTGCTCCGTCTGAACGGAAAAGTAAAGATGTATAAGTGGCTTCTGCGCTCCTTTGTCGAGAACTGGGCTTCCGGTCCGGCGATGATTGAAGAAGCCTTGAACGGCGGGGATATGGAGCTGGCTGCGCGTCACGCCCATTCCATAAAGGGGAGCGCCGGAACTATCGGGGCCGATGAACTTGGGGCTCGGGCCCAGGCTCTTGAGGCGGCGGTCAGTTCCGGAGAATCGTTGGATTCCGTAGTTAACCGTCATCTCCCACATTTTGCCGAAGAACTTAACCGGCTCATCGCAGGGCTGACCGGCGGAAGCAGTGAACAAAAATAACCAATTGCCATCTGATCAAAACGAGGCGACAGAAGAACCATGATACGCAAACTCTATGGCAACGGCAGGCCCATACTGCGACCGAGCGCTACCTTCACTGCTGTTGCCGTAGTCGGATGTTTGCTGACATTTGCCCTGTCAGCATGGGGATGGAAGGTCTCATTTAATGAGTATCAGGCCACGTTCTTTAATGATGCGGATGTGCGTACCAAAGCAATTACCAATTACTTGCAAGCCCAGATACAGGATCTGGATGCTCTGAAGCGCCACGCTGAAGGAAAGGCGGTATTCGATTGGCCTTCATTTCACGCATTTGTCAAACCGATGCTGGAAAGGAAGGGTGTCCAGGCAATTGAATGGATACCTGTCGTTCCGCGTTCTACACGTTCTTTGCTTGAGAGTGCTCCTGCTCCGGAGGGGATGAGCCGATTTCGGATAACAGAGCGCACCGGCGAAGGAGTACTGGTCCCGGCAGGAGAGCGAAATGTCTATTACCCGGTTTACTTCGTTGATCCTTTACAAGGGAACGAAAAAGCGATCGGTTTTGACCTGGGCTCGAACCCGCAGCGCCTTGAAGCAATCAATGCCGCCATCAAAAGTCATCATCCTCAGGCAACCGCTCGTATTACCCTCGTACAAGAGCAAGGAAAGCAGTTTGGCTTTCTGATCTTTTCACCGGCCTATCGTGATGGAAAACTTTCCGGATTTGCTCTCGGGGTGTTCAGAGCCGGAGATATGCTGGATAACGCTATCAGACGCACCAGAGCTACACCAGCCAATCTGCGCACCACACTGAATGATCTTTCAGCACCGACAAAAACGAGAGAAATGGCGTCCTGGGACGGCTATAAAGCGACAGTGTCCGATACGTTTTACCTCAAATCCGTATTATTTCCGCTTCTGAACGTTGATCATACCGAAGAGTTTGCCGGACGGACCTGGCAGACTACCATTTCTACAACCCCCGAATATCGGGCATCGGCCACGTCCCTCGCCTTTATCATGATTATTCCGGCAGGACTCATTATTACATTATTGGTAGCGTTTTATCTGGATGCTGTGCAAACCCACAAAGACAAAGCTGAAATCCTGATCGGGGAGCGTACCGCGGATCTTGATGCTGCAAAGAAGCTGGCTGAAAAGATGTCAAGTGATGCCAGAAAGCATGGAGACACATTACAACTTATCCTTGATTCAGCCGCTGAGGCCATTTACGGTATTGATACAAACGGAGAGTGTACATTCTGTAATCAAGCCTGTCTTGACATTCTTGGCTACACACGTGTTGAGGAACTGCTTGGTAAGAATATGCACTACCAGATCCACCATACGTATGAAGACGGTAACTCTTTCCCGGTTCATGAATGCCAGATTTTCAGGGCATTCCAGAATGGCAAAGGGTGCCACGTAGTTGATGAAGTGCTCTGGCGCAAAGATGGTTCTTCGTTTCCGGCTGAATACTGGTCATTTCCGCAGGCGATTGATGGAGAGATTGTCGGAGCTGTCGTTACGTTTTTCGATATTACCGACCGCAAGCAGGCTGAAATAGCAATCAACCGGGCCATGAACGCCGCAGAAGTTGCAAACCTTGCCAAAAGCCGTTTTCTCGCTAACATGAGCCATGAAATACGTACACCAATGAACGGTATCATCGGCATGGGGTATCTGGCATTGCAAGAGGAATTAACACCAAAGGTGTACGATTATCTCAATAAAATGACGTACTCGGCCGAATCACTGATGGGAATACTCAACGATATTCTCGATTTTTCAAAAATCGAGGCCAACATGCTTACCATTGAACGGGTAGAGTTTTCAACAGTGCAGTTGCTTGAAAACATTAACACCTTGTATAAAATTACGGCTGAAAACAAAGGTCTTAAACTGACTCTTCCCGCTCCGGATGCTCTCCCGAATATACTGGTTGGTGATCCTCTGCGTATCCAGCAGGTTATTGCCAATCTGATCAGCAATGCCATTAAATTTACGGCACAAGGGTCCGTTACGGTACGTGCTGCAATTAATGAATCAGATACGGAGCACAATCGCGTCAAAATTGTCTTTACCGTTCAGGACAGTGGTATCGGTCTCACCTCAGAGCAGATTGAACACCTGTTTATCCCGTTTACCCAATCGGACACGTCAACAACCCGGGAATATGGAGGTACCGGCCTCGGCCTCTCCATCTGTCAAAGTCTGGTGCAATTGATGGGGGGGGAAATATCAGTAACAAGTACCCATGGCGCAGGTAGCAGCTTCACTTTCTCCGTATGGTGCGGATGCGGTCCGCCCCTGGCGATGAACAGCGGCCTGTCGACTCAAAGTAGCTCTCATATGCCTGATGGAACGGGATCAGGTGTTCCGGTCAGTACCATCACGGCTCATCAAACACGACAACATTTTTATCGACACCGTGATGAATTCGCGGGGGTGCGGATACTTCTTGTGGATGATAACGCCATCAATACCCAACTGGCGTCAGAACTTCTGGAGCGGGTCGGTATTTCCGTTACTACGGCGGCAAACGGGCGTGAAGCCGTGGAAATTGTTAACAGCTATAACGGTAACTTTGACCTGGTACTGATGGATGTACAGATGCCGGTTATGGACGGCTATACGGCTACAAAACAAATAAGGGAACGCTGGAGTGCCTCCCGACTGCCGATAGTTGCAATGACGGCACATGCCATGTCGGAAGAACGTGAACGCTGCATGAATTCCGGAATGAACGACCTGCTCACAAAACCGGTAAATCCGAATAGCTTGTTCCGCATGGTGGCAGACGTTATGAAGCACGCGGATAGTTCCGAAACTATTCCGGCGTCATCACCAGAAAAGTCCCAGCTACCTGCCGTGGCAGGTATTAATATTGTTGAGCTCCAGACGCGATGTATGGGAGAAACGGATCTAACGTTAAGAACGCTTGAGAACTTCCTGGAGGGGGGGCAAAAAATTGCAGATGATCTGTTCGCTGCAATAGAGTTGGACAGGAAAGAAGATATTGAAAAACATGCTCATACATTAAAAGGCATTTCGGGGAATATTAGTGCCTCAGAGTTATATAATGCATGCAAAGAGATAGAATCAACACTTCGAGCAGACGGGACTTCTGCCGTATTGCACCAGCATGCGGCTGTAATACGAGAGCAGATGCTGCTTGTAATGGACTCTATCAAAACTCTTATGGCCTCGGGATTATCCGACACGGCACGTGCTTGTACGCCTCCAAGCTCAGGAGAGCCGAATGGACATTAATAACTCGGCATATGATGAGTTGCTGGCCTTTCTGAACCAGATACCGGTGGCTATAGCCCGGATTTCTGCTAATGGTGACGTCAAAATGCTTACGCCGAGAGCGGCGGCACTGCTCGCGCGTTTTACAGGCCCGGGGCCGTTTAAAAATATTTTTCACGCTCTGGACCCGGTTATTCCGGAAATTCACACCGCGATCGCTGCGTTTACCGGTGAGAGTGGGATGGTGTGGGAGGAGTTCCCGGTCACTATTGAGTCCGGTAACGGCAACCCGGACAGATTGATGCTTGAGATCACTGTTAAAAAGGTGCACGCCGATGAGCTGATGATCGTTGTTACCGACGTTACCAATAAAGGCGCCATCATTGGAGTGTCTGCAATTTCACATGACATACCTGATCGGGTAACCATAACGGCGGATCTTCAGGAGAAGCAGAAGGAGCTGGAAGCGGAGCGAGTTCGGCTGGGTGGCATCATTAACGGTACCGGGGCGGGAACCTGGGAGTGGAATATCAAAACCGGCGAAGCTGTCGTCAATGAACGCTGGGTAGGCATTTTCGGTTACACTCTTGCGGAGCTTGCCCCCGTTTCTTTCCAGACGTTACTGACCTATGTTCATCCGGATGACCTGAACAGCATTGACGAATCATTCAACATTCATGTCAAGGATCCCTCCAGGCCACTACATAACGAATTTCGCATGAAACATAAGAATGGCGGGTGGGTCTGGGTTAGTGATTACGGGAGCATAACTCATTGGGATCAGGATGGAAAACCACTGCTCATGCAGGGATTTCACATTGATATAACAGAGCAAAAACAGATTTCCGACTCGCTTTCGGTAAGCGAGCATTTTATGAGAAAGCTGATTGATATACTCCCAGGAATGGTTGGCTACTGGGATCAGGATCTCTGCTGCGGATTTGCCAATCATGCCTATCAGGAATGGTTCGGAAAAAGTCCGGAGCAGATGAAGGGGATCCATATCCGGGATCTTATGGGCGATGAATTGTTTGGCAAGAATGAGCCATTCATAACGGCAGCCATGGGAGGCCAGCATCAGCATTTCGAACGTACCTTGACCAAATCCGATGGCAGTACCGGCTATACCTGGGCCCATTATATTCCCGATGTCGATGGTGACACGGTCAATGGGTTCTTTGTGCTCGTAACCGATATCACCGATTTAAAAAAAGCTGAAGCTGACCTGACAGCGCAGGATCAGTTTTACAAAGCGACTCTTGACGGCATCAGGGCGCATATCTGCGTAATAAATCCGATGGGAACCATCATTACGACCAATCAAGCCTGGGAATCTTTCGGTGATCAGAACGGTGCGGTAAAAGAGTTCAGCAGTATAGGAGCAAATTACCTCTTTGCCTGCCAGTCCCCTGCCGCCGGGCAGGATCACTCGGTAAATGAATTTATCACCGGAATCCAATCTGTGCTGAATGGCACTTCTGCGCAATTCATAAAGGAATATCCGTGCCACACTCCGGAAAAAGACCTTTGGTTTATCTGCACGGCAAGCCCCTTCAACGTTAACGGCATCAGATACGCGGTAATATCGCATGAAGACATTTCCTGGCGCAAGATTGCCGAAAGACAACTGAGTATGCTTTCCCGTGTCATCGAGCAAAGTCCCGTTACCGTTGTTATTACCGATACGGATGGCACGATAGAATTCGTCAACCCGTTTTTCGTCGAATTAACCGGCTATTCTGCAAAAGAAGCCATTGGTCAGAATCCGAGAATGCTCCATTCGGGCTTAACTCCGCCGGAAACGTTCCATGAACTCTGGGCAACTCTGAAGAGTGGGAAAATATGGGAAGGGGAGTTCATTAACAGAAGCAAAAATGGCGATATCAACTTCGAACACGCCAGAGTTTCACCGATTCGCGATGAAGAGGGGATCATAACTCATTATGTCAGCATCAAAGAAAACATCAACAAGCAAAAGGAACTGGAATCATCCCTCATCAAGTCCAAAGAAAAAGCTGAAATAGCAAACCGTGCCAAAGACGAGTTTTTGGCGGTAATGAGCCACGAGATGCGTACCCCGCTTAACGGGGTGATCGGCATGACTGACCTGCTGCTTGACTGTGATCTGACCGGTGAACTGCGTGAATACGTGCAAATAGCCAACCAGTGTGGTAATAACCTCCTCGGGATAATCAGAGACATCCTTGACTTCACGTTGGTCAGGGTAAACAAGCTGGCTATTGAAAGTGAGGATTTCAACCTCCGGAGTATCCTGCATGAAATGACCGGCAAGCTTGTCCCCCGGGCCACGGAAGCCGGGCTTGGACTGACCTGCCGCATAGCCCCCTCTGTCCCCTGCCACTTGAACGGGGATGCCGGTAAATTGCAACAGATAATTGCCAACCTGGTGGACAATGCCATAAAGTTCACCACAAAAGGCGCCGTTGTCATATCGGTAACATGCCCGGCGGTGGAACATGGCACTGCAATTATACGATTCGATATCCATGATACCGGAATCGGTATTGAAGAATCCCAACTGAAGGACGTTTTTTCCGCATTTTCCCAGGCTGATAGTTCATCCACACGCGCCCATGGAGGCACCGGTTTAGGGTTGGCACTGTCCAGGGAACTGTCGGAGCTCCTGGGGGGAGAGATCGGTGTGTCGAGCGAAGTCGGAAAAGGTTCGACCTTCTGGTTTACGGCCCGATTGGAGCTTGCCGGACTGGAACCGGGTGGGGATTCAAAAATACAAAACAGTGCGGCAGTTTCATCGTCGGAGGGGACTAATACCGACCAGCCAGAAGCGGTAGTGAACGCTCCGGAGACCCGGATTCTCCTGGCGGAAGACAATGCCATAAATCAGAAAATCATGTGTAATCTGCTGAAAAATATCGGCTACACGGCTGATGTCGTCGACGATGGACTGAAAGCGGTGCGGGCATTGGAAATATGTGATTATGATCTCGTACTGATGGATTGCATGATGCCGGAAATGAACGGCTATGAGGCAACCGCAGTGATCAGGGATGTAACATCAACCGTTATCAATCACAACGTACCGATCATTGCGGTAACGGCAAATGTCCTGGAGGGGGATCGCGAGAAGTGCCTTGAGTATGGAATGGATGACTACCTGGCAAAACCGCTTAATAAAAAAGCCCTGGCTGAAATTTTGGAGAAATGGCTGCCTCCTGGTAAAAACATGAAGGTCGGCAATGAGTAGAAAAGGGGCTTGATATGGAACCGTCTCAGTCAAAAGATGACTTCGCCTTGCTGATTCATGCGTTTACTGTAATGACTGACAATGAGCTGGATGGAAAAATGAAGGAAGCCGGTGCTCTTATTGTTTCGGCGGTATGTGATGAAAAGGCCGCTGTCAAGGTCGTTGATAAAACATCCCAACACTTCGGCATTCTGGTGAAAGATTCGGAGAGTAACAACTCACAGTTGGGACGGATCGCTGCTGCAACGGAAGAAATCTCAGAAACCAACGATGAGATCAATCGCCAGATAGGTGACATACATAGCTTGAGCATCGGCACCCTCGGTCTTTTGAAGGAAGCCAGCATATCGACAAAAGATTTGAGCTCCATCACGGAACAGATGCTTGAGCGGACGTCGCGAATCAAGACAGGAAAAGGGAAGATTGAAGATGTAATCAACTGGGCACTGCAACTCGGGAATGTGTACCAGAACAAACTGATTGAACTCCATGCCAAAGGCGTCAACGTAATGGACAGGGATTATAAACCGGTACCCAACACCAACCCCCCCAAATATACCGTTTCCTACAATGCTCTCTTCGATCGTGAGCTACAGCCATTGTTTGACGCGCAAAGGGAGTCTCTAAAGGGATCAGCATACTCCCTTCTCGTTGATGTCAATGGCTACCTCAGCACACATCATAGCAGCAACCAGAAACCACTCACCGGAAACTATGATATCGATTTAATCAACAGCCGAGAAAAGATCAAATACTGGAATAATGATACGGAAATCCGGCGTGCACAAAACACCATGCCGTTCCTGCTACAGACCTACATGAGAAATACAGGTGAAATTATGAACGACTTGGCAATACCCCTCTACATAAACGGTATTCACTGGGGAAATTTTATTACCGGCATGAAGCCTGAAATATTATTGGAAAACTAACCGTACAGGGGTTGTAAGTTCAGATTTCCTGATCCGGACGGCATTTTGAGCCCGGATTGCGGTATTTGAATTTGGCATATTTATATTGAAGATTCCATCGATATTGGCTAAGATTTGCCAACCTTTTTACGATGGAGGCCTCCAATGTCCAAGCAGTCATTTCTTCCTGGTTTTCCGGGAGGCGCTATAAAAGTTGGAGTTTCGTTAACTCTCTAATATACTGCATTATTTCATCG
>Ga0073936_10010124_pt1 | contig 11594 bp, 11 predicted proteins | sample AliMusrvi5mmetaG_FD_87041 | JGI IMG/M metagenome (GOLD analysis project Ga0073936, IMG submission 87041) | Freshwater lake bacterial and archeal communities from Alinen Mustajarvi, Finland, to study Microbial Dark Matter (Phase II) - Alinen... | ecosystem: Environmental > Aquatic > Freshwater >... | reverse complement strand
GCAATTCACCGGGCGCGCGAAGTGCTATGACTCTCAGGAAAGCGCGCTTGCCGCGATCTTGAAAGGAAAAGTCAAAGACGGGGATGTGGTGGTGATCCGCTTTGAAGGTCCCAAAGGCGGTCCCGGGATGCAGGAAATGCTGTCGCCCACCTCGGCCCTGAAAGGGCGCAATATCAAAGCGGCGCTGATCACGGACGGCCGTTTTTCGGGAGGAACGCGCGGGCTTTGTATCGGCCACATCTCTCCGGAAGCGGCGGCGGGCGGACCGATCGCGATCCTCCGGGACGGTGATACCATCAAGATCGACGCCACGAAGCGCACCATGAATGCCGAGCTCACGGCCAAGGAGATCAAGAAACGTCTCTCCAGGCTCAAGCCTTTCACGCCCAAGGTGACGGGCGGATGGCTCGGGCGCTATGCCCGTCACGTCTTAAGCGCTCACACGGGCGCCGTGATGGATAATGTGGTGCTTTATTTGTCAAAATCGAAAAGGAGAAAATAATATGATCACGAAAAAAATGACCGGGCTTTTGAACGACCAGCTCAATTTCGAATTCCACTCCGCTTATCTGTACCTGGGGATGGCGAACTACGCGGCCTCGCTCGGCCTGAACGGTTTTGCCGGATGGTTCAAGTTCCAGGCCACGGAAGAAATGCAGCACGCCGTGAAGTTCAATAGCTATATCCAGCAGCAGGGCGGAGACGTCGTCCTCGGGGATGTGGCGGCGCCGGCGCAGAAATACACGGCCGCGGCCCAGCTTTTTGAGGAGTCCCTCAAGCATGAACGGAAAGTGACCCGGATGATCAAGGATCTCGCGGGAGCCGCACGGAAGGAAGACGATTATTCGACCGAGGCTTTCCTCAACTGGTTCCTGACCGAACAGGTCGAGGAAGAGGCCCAATTGATGGACATTCTCCAGAAGCTCGAGATCGGCGGAAAAACGGGCAATTCTCTCCTGATCCTTGACGGGATCCTGAGCCAGCGGAAATAAAGGAGATCTTTCATGAAAGCGATTCCTATCGCGGAGAATATCTGGTGGGTCGGGGCGATCGACTGGAACGCCCATCATTTCCACGGACAGACCTTCACCACGAAGCGCGGCACGACTTATAACGCGTATTTGATCGTCGATGAGAAGATCACGCTGATCGACGCGGTGTACGGACCCTTCGCGGAAGAGATGTTCCAGAGGATACGGACGGTGGTGCCGGTCGAAAAGATCGACACGATCATCGCCAACCATATCGAACCGGACCATTCGGGGGCCCTGCCGGCCCTGGTGAAGCTTTGTCCGAAAGCCAAGATCTACGGCAGCGCGAAGGCGGGGCAGGGGCTTGAGCGGTATTATCACCAGAAGCTCAACTTCCATCCGGTCAAGACCGGGGACAAGCTCTCGATCGGGAAAAAGACCTTGCAGTTCATCGAAATCCCGATGATCCACTGGCCCGACAGCATGATGAGCTATCTTGTCGAGGACCAGATCCTCTTTTCCAATGACGCGTTCGGGCAGCATTACGCGACGAGCGAGCGGTTCGATGATGAAGTCCCCGAGGAAACGCTCATGGAAGAGGTGGGGAAATATTACGCCGGGATTCTCTGGCCCTTCAGCCACCTGATCGCCCAAAGGATCCAGGAACTCGAGCGGATGGCCCTTCCGATCCGCATGATCGCCACCTCGCACGGCCTCAGTTGGCGGAAGAATCCCGGCAAAGTGATCGAGGCCTACAAATACTGGGCCGCCAACTCGACCCGGAAAAAGATCGTGGTTGTTTATGAGACCATGTGGGGATCGACGGCGAAGATGGCGCAGAAGATCGCGGAAGGGATCAGCGACGCGGGAGGCGTTGCCTTCGAGATTTTTGACATGGCCCACTCCGTTCGGACGGAAGTGTTCCACCAGATGCTCGATGCCAAAGCTTTTATTGTCGGCTCTTCAAACCATGACAGCGGGATTCTTCCGAACATGACATCCTTCATGGAAATGCTGAAGGGGCTTCATCCGAAGAACCGCATCGGCTGCGCCTTTGGCTCTTACGGTTGGTCCGGGATCGCGATCCAATCCCTCCAGAATACACTTGCCGCCTCGGGCGTGGAGATCGTTCACCCATTGCTTTCGGTGGTGTATGCTCCCGATGAGGTCCAGTTAGCCGCTTGTTATCAATTGGGCAAAACCATGGCAGAGTTTGTCAAAAAGGGGTAATTTATGGAAACTCTCGATGCCATCGCAAAACGTGCCAGTGTCCGCGATTACATGAATCAGCCGGTTCCCAAGAACCTGTTGGAGAAGCTTGTGGACGCGGGGAGACGCGCGCCGACCGCCCGGGCGGTTGAGCCCTGGGAATTCGTGGTGATCACGGAGCGCTCGATGCTCGACAAGCTCGCGGGCATCATCAGCACCGGCGTCTTCCTCAAACAGGCGATGGCCTGCGTCGTTGTGTTCTGCAAGGAAACCAAGTATTACCTCGAGGACGGCTCGGCGGCGACGGAGAATATTCTCCTCGCAGCAACGGACCTGGGACTCGGGACGTGCTGGATCGCCGGCGATAAAAAAGAATATTGCGAAGAAGTGTCGAAGCTTTTGGGCGCGCCCGGCCATCTCAAGCTGATCAGCCTGATCTCTGTTGGTTGGGCCACTCGGGAGGGGAAGCAGCGCAAGAACCGAACCCTGGAAGAAGTCCTTCATTGGGAAAAGATCTAGCCCCGGGTTCATCTAACAATTAAGGGTTCACGGTACAGTCCCAGTCGACATAGAGATCCTATGCCCTACAAACACACGCAGACCGGATATGCCGTGATGGGGGCCATGCTCGCCTTCATCCTCATCGCCTGGATTGTAAACTCGCCGGTCTTCTTGCTCGTCTCGCTCGTCGCGGGGATCCTTTTCTCGACATTGACCGTCAAGGTCGAAGGGGACGGCGTCAGGCTCTGGTTCGGTCCCGGCTTTCTTCCGGTGTATTTTTCCATTGGAGACATTGAGGCCTGCCAGATCTCACGATCCCGTTGTTGGGGCTTGGGGATCATCGGCTGGCCGGGGAAATGCCGCTATTTCCATGTTTCCGGAGCCCGGTCCGTGGAGCTTAAGATGCGGACGGGCGAGAAGTGCTATGTCGGAACGGATCAGCCCGAGGCTTTGGAGAAGGCGATCCGCGAAGCCCTGCACGCGTTCCTTCACCGGGCCATAAAATCGGAGTGAAAACTAACTCAGAAAAAAGATGCAAAAGCCGGGGATTTAACGTATATTACGCCATCAAAAATGACGTAATCCTTCAGGGGGCTTCTTCCGGAGGATGCGTAACATAAAGAAGGAGATTCACCGTAATGGCAAAAGGTAAAGTCAAGTGGTTCAACAATCAAAAAGGTTATGGGTTCATCACGCCTGAGAACGGCGCCGATGTGTTTGTCCATCACACCGCCATCCAGGGTGAAGGCTACAAGTCCTTGGAAGAAGGGCAGGCTGTGGAGTTCGAGATTACCAAAGGCCCCAAGGGCGATCAAGCAGTCAACGTCGTCAAGATTTAAGAAGGTTGCAGGATCTGAGGCCCGGCCTCCAAGCCGGGCCTTGGTTTTTTAGAGTCTCAGTTCTTCTGTTTTATATCCCTCGCTTGAAGAGCCAAGGTTCTCCTCTCCGTCTTGATTTATTATTGAATCGCGTGTGCGGGAAAACACTGCTCGCATACGGCATACAAAAGGATTTATGCCCACTCAGAAAAGACGCAAAGATGTCCGGAATGTCGCCATCGTGGCCCACGTGGACCACGGCAAAACCACCCTCGTGGACGCCCTTCTCAAACAAAGCGGCGCCTACAAGTTCGAGGCCGGGGAGTCCACCATCATGGATTCCAACGATCTTGAGCGCGAGCGCGGGATCACGATCTTTTCCAAGAACGCCTCGTTCCGTTACAAGGACGTTCAGTTCAATATCGTGGACACTCCGGGGCACGCGGATTTCGGCAGCGAAGTGGAGCGCATCCTCAAGATGGTCGACGGCGTCCTGCTTTTGGTTGACGCCTACGACGGTCCGATGCCGCAGACCAAGTTCGTTCTGAAGAAATCCCTGGCGCTTCATCTCAAGCCGATCCTCGTGGTCAACAAGGTCGACCGTCCGAATTGCCGGCCGCATGAGGTGATGGACATGACCTTCGATCTTTTTTGCGAGTTGAACGCTACCGATGAACAGCTGGATTTTCCCGTGGTGTACGCCTCGGGGCGGGAAGGCTGGGCTGCCATCGATCTCGAGGACGAACACAAGGATATGACCCCGCTTCTCGAGACTATTTTACACCGCGTCCTTCCGCCGATCGCGGACCCCGAACAGCCGTTCCAGATGCTTGTGACGATGCTCGATCATGATAATTACGTGGGGCGTATCGCCATCGGACGCATTGCCCACGGGCAGATCCGCTATGGCGATCCTATGGTGGTCGTCAAGCACAACGGTGACGTGATCCGTGGCAAGGTGACGAAGATCCTGAAGTACCAGGGCCTCAAACGCGTTGAAGCTCAGGACGCGATGGCCGGGGATATCATTTCGATCAGCGGGATCGACGACATCAAAGTGGGGGAAACCCTGGCCTCTCCGGACAAACCCGAGGCGCTTCCCTCCATCAAGATCGATGAACCCACGATCTCGATGAATTTTTCGCACAACACCAGCCCTCTGGCGGGGAAAGACGGCGGCCGTTTCCTGACGTCGCGTCATATCCGTGAGCGGCTCGCGCACGAAGCCATGATGAATGTCGGCGTCAAGGTGGAAGAAGTGGAGGGCGGGGAGCGTTTCAAGGTCTCCGGCCGAGGGGAGCTCCATCTCGCGATCCTGATCGAGACCATGCGCCGCGAAGGTTATGAACTGGAAGTTTCTCCTCCCAAAGTCATCCTAAAGATGATCGAAGGGGAGCCTTATGAACCCGTGGAAGAAGTGACGGTGGAAGTGGACCCCGGGTACCAGGGCTGGGTGATCGAGGCCATGGGGAAAAGGCACGCCGAAATGAAGCACATGAACATGAGTGCTGTGGGCGGCACCATGCGCATGGAATTCCATGTCGCGTCGCGCGCGCTCCTGGGTTTTCGAAACGAATTCATGGTCATGACGCGCGGCACCGGCATGATGTATCAGAATTTTTTTGAGTACCAACCTTTCAAGGGCGATATGCCTGAGCGTCAATCCGGAGTCCTGGTCTCGCAGCTCGACGGGAAAGCGGTGGCCTATTCGCTTTGGGGCCTTCAGGAACGCGGGGAGATCTTCGTTCAGCCCGGAAGCATCCTTTACGAAGGCATGATCATCGGGGTGAACAATAAAGGCAATGACCTGGTCGTGAACGCGATCCGTGAAAAGAAGCAGACCAACATGCGTTCCTCCGGGGCGGATGAAGCGATCCAGCTGATCACGCCTCGGGAAATGACGCTGGAGTTCGCGCTGGAATTTATCGAGGAGGACGAACTCGTGGAAATCACGCCGAAGAACGTCCGCCTTCGTAAACGGTATTTGACGGAAAATGAGCGCAAGGCCATGGGCCGTCTGGCCGTGGGGAAGCGGCTCGGTTCCTCATAGAGGTTGCGGGAATTTTTTTAATAGCGGATTTTTTAAACCGAAAGGAGTTTCAATGAAGAAATGGTTGTTGCTCTCTTTTTGTTTGCTGCTCGCGGGATGTTCCACTTCGGCGACCCGCAGCGTGCCGGTCAAAACGCCGGTGGTTCCTGAAAAGATCGCTGCCGCGGCGCCCGCCGTTCCTCTCACGCCTGTCACTCAAACCGCAGTTCCCGTAACCGGAAAGGAAGATATTATCGTGAAGATCAAGATCGAAACGACCCAGGGAGATATTTACGCCGAATTGAATGAGACCGAAGCCCCGAAGACCGTAGCCAATTTCGTGACCCTCGCCCAAAAGGGTTTTTATGACGGGATCATTTTCCACCGCGTTATTCCTGATTTCATGATCCAGACCGGTGATCCCACGGGTACCGGGATGGGCGGACCGGGGTATCAGTTCCAGGATGAGTTCTCGCAGAAATTGCGGCACAATAAGGCCGGAACACTTTCCATGGCGAACTCCGGACCCAACACGAACGGCAGCCAGTTCTTCATCACGGAAGGACCGACCCCGCACCTGGATGACCGCCATTCCGTTTTTGGTTACGTGACCGAGGGCATGGATGTGGTCCATAAGATCGCCCGGGCGCCGCGCGATCGCCAGGACAAGCCCGTCCAGAAGATCGCCATGATCAAAGTGACCGTTCTTCCGAAGTAATTTTTTAAAAAGGACAGCCTTCCTGAAGCAAGGGGGGCTGTCCTTTTTTTCTTCTAGGGGGCCTTATGCCGGAAAAATCCTGGGATGTCGCGGTGATCGGCGGTGGACCGGCGGGCCTCATGGCGGCAATCTCCTGCGCGTCCGGGGGACTCCGCGCCCTGGTGCTCGACGGCAAGGAGACGATCGGCGCCAAGCTTCTCATCTCCGGCGGCGGCCGTTGTAACGTTACAAATCTCAAAGCCGACGAGAAGGATTATCGATCCGGCGAACCGCGCACCGTCCGCAATGTCCTGCGGGCTTTTCCTCCCGAACGGACCCTCCGGTTTTTTAAGGATCTCGGTGTGGAGATGGTCCTTGAGGAAGGGACGAAATATTTTCCAAAAGAGCAATCCGCGAAAGTGGTTCTTCAGGCGTTGCTTGAGTCCTGCCGGCAAGCCGGCGTGGTGATCGAACGCGGGAAAAAGGTCAAAACTGTTTTACGGAAGGACGGGAGCTTTCATCTTTCCGGAGAGGGTTTTGAATATGCCGCCGGGAGGCTTGTCATCGCGCCCGGAGGTTTGTCGTACCCGGGAACGGGGAGCGATGGCTCCGGATACGCGCTTGCGCAGACGCTAGGCCATACGATCATTCCCACCACGCCCGCGCTGACGCCTCTTCTGACAAGTGACGCTCCTTGGAAAAGCCTTTCCGGCATTACACTTCCGGTCGAGCTTTTGCTTTTCGCGGACGGGAAGCATATCGCAAGGAGCGCGGGCGCGTTTCTTTTCACCCATGTCGGGTTCAGCGGTCCCGCGGCTCTGGATATCAGCGGGCCGTGGCTCCGCTGTGAGAAACAGGGCCGGGAACTTTTCGTGAATTTTCTTCCGGAGCACCGGGAAGCCGACCTTTCCGCGGAGTGGACGACCCTTGCCGCCGGGCATCCGGACCGGAGTTGGAGGAAATCGCTTTCACGCCATTTCCCCGAGAGGCTCGCGGAAGTGCTTCTCAGAAAATACGGGATCGAACCGGGGATACGGATCGACCAGGTCTCCCGGAAAGATCGGGAAGCGTTCCTCCGGACTCTTTTTAAATTTCCCGTCAAGGTAAGCGGCACGCAGGGTTACGATAAAGCGGAATCCACGGCCGGCGGCGTCGACCTGAAGGAAGTGGACGCGAAGACGCTGGAGTCCAAGCTTTGTCCGGGGCTCTTCTTCGCGGGCGAGGTCCTGGACGTGGACGGGCGTATCGGCGGATTCAATTTTCAGTGGGCCTGGGCGAGCGGTACCGTGGCCGGGCAGGCGGTACTCCGCGCTTCACGCGGCCATTAAGCCAACCCGCTTTTTTGTCGTTACTAGAAAGAATAAAATAAATAGTCACGGATAATTTTGGTGTAGATTATGCCGTGCTTCTTTACCATGAATTTCTTTAGGTCGGAACACCCTTAAATGAGGCCTTACATGAAAAAAATCCTTTTTTATCTGTTTGCTTTCCTTCTTGTTTCCGCGGCAGCCTACGCGGATGACGATTTGCCGCCGCTTCCCAAAGGTCCCATGATTCTCACGAGCGCCACACCGGCGATGCAGAACGCCGAATACTGGATACGGAAGATCCCGAACGCCGAAAAACCCATCAAGACGATCGACCAGATGAAGCATTTCAACGAAGAGATCAAGAGTATGGTCCCTGAGAATATTGATGTGCTGAAGATCGAGAAGGTCCGCCCGGGCAAAGCCGTGATCGACCAGCTTCAGCTGGAGTACGACACGCTCATGAACCGGAAGCTTTTTGACGCGAAGGATAAGGTCGTTCCGAAAAGTTTTTTCTCGCTTGAAATAAAACCGCTCATGCAGATCGACCAAGTGCCTTCCAAGATCAAGGTGAAATATGCCGTGGCGACGCGGGCGACCTCGGTACGCGCGATCCCGACCATGGTCGAAATGATCGAAGGCAAAGGGGACATTGAATTCGACCAGCTCCAATACTCCCTGATCAAACTTTGGACGCCGGTGGCGGTCTATCATCATTCCAGCGACGGCAAATGGCTTTATATTCAGGCACCTTACGTTCGTGGATGGGTGAAGGCCAAGGACATCGCTCTTTTCTCGGACCGCGACGCATTGAGGACACGTCTCAAAACGGGGATCCCCCTTGTAGTGACGGGAGAAAGCGTCCGCGTGTTCTCCGACGCGACCCTCAAGGAACTTGTTCAGCGTCCGAGCATGGGGACCGTGATCCCGATGGCGACTTCCAAGTCCCCGGACGGTCCTTATCCCGTCTGGATCCCGAGCCGGAAGGACGACGGTAGCGTGAGCCTCAAGAAATGTTATATTAGCCGGAAAAGCGATGTGACGAAGGGGTTTCCGGTTTACAGCCAAGCGAATGTGCTCCGTCAAGCTTTCAAGCTTCTCGGCGCGCGTTACGGCTGGGGCGGGATGTACAACGGCCGGGACTGTTCGGGTTTCACGCACGATGTTTTTCTGAGCATGGGAGTGGATCTTCCCCGGGATTCCAAGCAGCAGGCCATGGTCGGTACCCAACTCGGGTATTTCAAACCTTTTCAGGACGATGTCGAGAGGAAAACGGCGCTGAGGGCGGCGAGGCCGGGGATCACCCTGCTAAAACTTCCGAAACACCAAATGATCTATCTCGGGACCGTGAACGACCAGTTCTACGTGATCCATTCGACCTGGGCCGAACGCATCGGCGAAGATAAGATCGCGGACGAAAAGAATCGCATCAATCAGGTGGTCGTGTCCGATCTGGAGCTGAACGGCCGGTCCTGGGTCGGATCGCTCGGGGACCGCATCCTGTCCATCAACGAGGTTGATTAGCTTGGCGCGCAAGTCCTGGCTTTTCGCGCTGATCTTGGTCTTGATGCTTCCCGTTCTCCCGGTCCGTGCGGCGGAAGTCGTGCCTGCCAAGCGTCCCTTTACCGTTTCGCCTTCCGCCGAATGGATGGTGCTGCCCCTGCCGCTTCAAGGTGTGCTGGTTTCCTATGGCCGGAAAGGGACTTTGGCGACTTTCCACATTACCGAGCGGGATCTCGATCAAGGGAAAACCCTGGAAGCTCTGAGGTGGGAGGACCTTTTCAGCCCTCAGTTCAGTTCGATTGACATCCATAAGCAGGGCGATGCCGTTCTGGCGGGGGAAAAGGCCAAGTTCTGTATTTACACGCTGAAGTCCGGCGAATTCAAAGACATCATGGAGGGGAAACTCGCGGGCAAGTACATCAATTACGTGCTCATCCATGGAGGCAAGCTTTTTTCCATCACGTTTTATGATACCGAAGACGGCTTCTCTGTGGATTATCCCTCCTTTCTCACCGCGATACGGACGCTCCGGTTCGAGGCAGCCAAGGCCGGTCCTTCCCGGAGAAAAGCATGAGCTTTCAAGAAATGCTCGCCGAGATCCAAACGCTGAAGCTTGCGGAAAAACGCGCTCAAACAGCCGATTATCTGGAGGTCGTGGTCGAGAGAGACCATCTCGGTTCGCTTTGCAAGATCCTCGAATCCTATTTCGGCGTTCCCCTCAAACCGGAGGGCCAGGCGCCTTCGGGGAAGGCAAGCCAGCTTGCCGAGCCCTACGGCGGCATACGCGAGGATCAGACGATGTATTGCCTTCAGGGAGCGGAGCGCGACGAGTTCGCGCTTCTTTGGCCCTGGGGCAATGGAATCCGCATCACGGCCAAGATCATCCAGGCGTCGCCGTCTCCGAAACCGTGCGGATTTGCGGCCTTTTTGAGTAAGCTCTTTTGCCGGAAGTCCTGATGCCTCACCCGCCAAGACCCCGTTAATACCCGGTCTTCCGCGAAAGACCGGGAATTGAAAGGGCTGGCGGCAGTACGGTGAATTTTATATGCGGCGAAACAGATATCCTAGGAGGTTTTGCTTATGCTCAACGCGCATCCCGTCGCTCTCTCTCTTGAGAACCGCATGAATCTCACCCGCGCTAGGAAAAGCGAAACCGCCGTCATCCTGAGCCGATTTTTGGCCGAAGGATCTCGCTTTGAGATTCTTCCCACTCTCTTGTTTTGCAAGAAAGCGAGAGGTCAGAATGGCGGGAGTTTTCCTGGGGCTCTCAGGATAGCGAGCGTTGCGATCGCGCTTTGCTGCGTTTTCGCGGCGCCCGCTTTCGCCAATGACATCCAGATTACGGTTACAGCCCTCACGGATCAGAATACCGGCGCGGATACGATCAAGATCCCGTTCAATATTTCCTGGAAGAACTCCTGGAATGACGGTTCGGGGAATTACGACGCGGCGTGGGTGTTCGCGAAATACTGCACGTCGGATTGCCAGGACGGCGGCACCGGGACATGGAAGCACGTGACGCTTACGGCGATCGGCACCAATCCCTCCGGCTTCGTCCAGGGCACCGGCACCGCGATCAACATTGTGGTTCCGACGGACAAAAAGGGAGCCTTTATACAGCGCTCCGGGTCGGGGACCGGGACTCTTTCTACCATGGGGGTCAAGTTCGTGTGGGATTACGGCACGGACATGGCCTCCGACGGCTCAAGAGACGCGACAGTGATTGCTCTTGGCACGAGGGTCCGCATCTTCGCGATCGAGATGGTCTATATTCCGGCGGGCGCTTTTTATATCGGCGACGGGAACGGCTCGACTGAATCAACTTATGCTTTCCATCAGAATGGTGTGGATAACACAGCCGTTCAGATCACCGGAACTCCAAAATCTATTACCGTCGATTCTAATGGCTACGACGATATTGACACGTCCCCCCTCTCGATCAACTCAGGCGGTATCGCCGGAAATTCGAGCTGGCCCACCGGCTACAACGCCTTTTATCTCATGAAATATGAGATCTCCCAGGGGCAGTACGTGAGATTTCTGAACACCCTCACCCGCACCCAGCAGGGCAACCGCGTGGCGTCCGATATTTCCGGCACGGACGTGTATAATACCTATGTGATGGTGAACAGCGTGGCGACTCCCTACCGCACCACAATCCAGTGTCCGCTCCGTGGGAACGGCTCGGGGTCGACCCGCGTGATCTTTAACACCGGCGGCCGGGATTCCCGCGCGGCAAATTTTATTTCATGGTCGGATCTCATGGCCTACACCGATTGGGCGGGTTTAAGGCCGATGACGGAGCTGGAATTCGAGAAAGCCGCGCGCGGTTCCGCCGCGGCGGTAGCCTCAGAATACGCTTGGGGGTCGAACAGTATCACAGCATGCGCTACGATCAGCGGCACGGAGGATGGTACCGAAACCTGCACGACGACCAATGCTAATTGTAATTACTACGGGCAAACTTTCACAGGAGGCGACGCGGGGCAGGGTCCTTTACGCGTCGGCATTTTCGCGACGGGCGCTTCCAGCCGCGTTCAGGCTGGCGCTGGATATTAT
>Ga0073936_10010121_pt1 | contig 11595 bp, 7 predicted proteins | sample AliMusrvi5mmetaG_FD_87041 | JGI IMG/M metagenome (GOLD analysis project Ga0073936, IMG submission 87041) | Freshwater lake bacterial and archeal communities from Alinen Mustajarvi, Finland, to study Microbial Dark Matter (Phase II) - Alinen... | ecosystem: Environmental > Aquatic > Freshwater >... | reverse complement strand
CTGGCCGTTGATCTGATCCTCGACGGCCTTGGCGAGGCGGCGGGGATCGCCCGCGGGCAGGGTGTCATTGCCGAGGGAGGCGACCACCCGCTGGCGCGGCTGACCCTCCGTATTGCGATAAGCCTCAACGAGTTGCAGCAACGGCGTGCCCTTGATTTGTTTGGTGCGGAAAAACACATGCGAAAATAGCGGGGAAAGCCGGAAAATGGCAAGAAAAATATTTTTGCGTTAGGCACTACATTTCAACTTTAGAAAAAGAGCCGTCATTGACTGTCAATGGATTACGAATCTGACATGCCAGAAATAGGTCAAAACCAGGCGAAAAAAAGTGAAGAAAAGGCAAAAAAATGGCGGAATGAAACAGTCGTTTAATAAACTGAGGTGAACTTGGGGACTGCGGCGAAGCGCTCCCGCTTCACCGCTTTGGTTAGCCGCTCCGTTTCCTTGCCACACTCCCTCCAATCTCCCACGGGCATGCAATCAGGCTTGCCGGATTGGTTCGGTGAACAAGCGGAGACAGGAACTTCAAACGGTGAATTTGGGCGACGGGCAAGAGGTTGCAGCCGGGTTTCCGGGAGATGTCCTTCGGCGTAATATCACAACCAACGGCCGCTTGCGGGGTTAATCTCCTGTTGCGATGCGTCATCTCAGGGCGCACCACGAACAGCAACCGCCCGGATGTCAGCCAACCTACCTCCAACCGCCCGAATCACCCGCCGCTGGCAGCGCCACCTCGCCTGGTGGATCTCGATCACCCTAATCGGGGTCGCCACCGCCGCTGGCCTAACGGAATCAGCCGATCCCTACGCGGGGACCGTTCCACCGACGCCGCGAAGTAATATCGACCACGCGGTTTTCGCGCGTCTGCACTCCCTCGGCATCCAACCGGCCCGACTGTGCCCGGACGCCGTGTTCGTGCGCCGCGCGTTCCTCGATGCCATCGGCACGCTGCCCACCGCCGCCGAAGTGTCCGCCTTCCTGGACGACAACCATCCCGACAAACGCGACGCGCTGATCGACCGCTTGTTAGATCGCGCCGAATTCGCCGACTACTGGGCGATGAGGTGGTGCGACCTGTTGCGGGTCAAGTCCGAGTTCCCCATCAACCTATGGCCCAACGCGGTGCAGGCATACCATCACTGGATCCACACCGCGATCCGCGACAACATGCCTTATGACCGCTTCGTCCGCGAGATGCTCACCGCCTCCGGCAGCAACTTCCGCGTGCCCCAAGTCAATTTCTACCGGGCTGTGCAAAACCGCAACCCCCGCAGCGTTGCCCAGGCCGTTGCCCTGTCGTTCATGGGTGCCCGCACTGACAAGTGGACCGACGAGCGCCTCTCCGGCATGGCCGCGTTTTTCTCGCGCGTCAGTTACAAGTCCACCTCCGAGTGGAAAGAGGAAATCATCTACTTCGATCTGGCCAAAGCCATCAACACCACCACCGACGCGATCTTTCCGGACGGCACCCGCATTCACATCCCGCAAGGTCAGGACCCGCGCGAGGTCTTCGCCGACTGGCTCATCTCCCCGACCAACCCGTGGTTCGCCCGCAATGTCACCAACCGTGTCTGGGCCTGGCTCATCGGCCGCGGCATCACCGAGGAAACCGATGACATCAGAAACGACAACCCGCCCGTCAATCCCGAACTCGCATTACTGTTAGAAAGCGCGTTCGTCGCCAGCCATTACGACCTGAAACAATTGTACCGCACGATCCTGAAGTCCCAGGTCTATCAGTTGTCATGCATCCCGGCATCCGACACCGCCGCTGCGGCGCGGAATTTCGCCAGTTATCCGTTGCGTCGCCTGGACGCCGAGGTGTTCATCGATGCGATCAACCGGATCACCGGCGGAACCGAAAAATACTCCAGCCCCATTCCCGAACCGTTTTCCTTCATCCCGGAAAGCCAGCGCAGCATCGCCCTGGCAGACGCCAGCATCGACAGCCCGTTCCTCAGCCTGTTTGGCCGCTCATCCCGCGATACCGGCATGGAATCGGAACGCGACAATTCATCCAACGGCGCGCAATGCCTCCATCTGCTCAACTCGTCACATATCCGCAGGAAAATCGAGGACAGCTCCCGCCTCTACTCGCTGCTGCAAGCCAAATGCTCCGCGCGTGAAAAAGTGGACAAGATCTATCTGACAGTCCTGTCGCGTCATCCCGGTGCCCGGGAAACCGCCATCGCCGCCGATTACAAGCCATCCGGCGCGTCATCCTACCGCACCGGCCTGGACCTCGTCTGGGCCCTGATCAACACCTCCGAATTCCAGTTCCGCCATTAACACCCATGAATCCAACCCTTTCCAGACGCGCAATGATGCGCCAATCCGCGGCAAGCGCGGCTGGCCTGTGGCTGGCCGGCAACCTGCCATTCCATGCCTGGGCTGCCGCTCCCGATACCCGCCCCGCCGCCAAGGCCCGCTCCATCATCCAAATCTGGCTGTGGGGCGGGCCGTCGCATATCGATACCTTCGATCCGAAACCGGAAGCCGGCAATGACATCGCCGGCCCGCTCAAGGCGATCGAAACCAAGGTTTCCGGCATCCGCATTTGCGAATTGTTGCCCAATCTGGCGAAACTTGCCGACAAGTACTCGCTGATCCGCGGCATGACGCATGGCAGCAATGCCCATGAAACCGCAACCTACATGGTGCAAACCGGCCGCAATGCCGGCGGCCGCCTCGTCTATCCCGGCGTGGGTGCCGTCGTGTCTTTGTTCAAGGGATCAGGCGGCGGTTACAAGGGACAAATCCCGCCCTACATCGTGCTCACCGAACCCCAGGGCCGCTTCGACGAGGCGGGCTTCCTCGGCGCGAAATACAAACCGTTCGCCACCGGCGGTGATCCTGCACAAACACGGTTCATGGTCGAAGGCATCGTCGCCGAAAACATCACCGAACAACAACAGCGCGACCGACGCGGTTTGTTAGAGCAACTCGACACCCTCCAGCACGCGATGCCGCGCCACCCCGCACTCCAAGCGCTAGCCCGGTCACAGGGACAGGCCTACGAAATGATCCTCGGCGACGGCTCGAAGACCTTTGATTTGTCCGCTGAGAAAAATGAGGCGCGGGATCGCTACGGGCGCAACACCTTCGGCCAGTCCTGTTTGATGGCGCGGCGCCTGGTCGAGCGCGGCGTTCCCTATATCACGATCAATTACAAAGGTTGGGACACCCATAAGGGTCACTTCGTCACAATGCGCCGCAAACTGCCGGAACTCGACATCGGCCTGTCAGCGTTGCTGGAAGATCTTTCCGCGCGAGGACTGTTAGAAAGCACGATCGTGTGGTGCGGCGGCGAGTTCGGCCGCACGCCGAAAATCGAATGGGGCGCCCCGTTCAACGGCGGCCGCGGCCACTGGGGTAAGGCGTTTACCACGCTGGTCGCGGGCGGCGGATTCAAGGGCGGACATGTGGTCGGCGCCACCGATGCCCGCGGCGAGGAAGTCAAATCCCGCCCGGTGGCACCCGTGGATGTCATCGGCTCCATCTACGGTCTGCTCGGGATCGATGCGAATGCCAAGCTGCCCCACCCGCAGGGCCTCGACGTGCGGGTTATGCCGGTGGCCGCCGAGAGCGTGGCCAGCAACGGACTGCTCAAGGAAATCACCTGAACATGAAATCCATCTATCGGATTGTTAGCCTGTTGGGAATGGTGACGGCCGCGTCCGCTGCGGACCGCGAGCCGCATATCGGATATATCTATCCGGCAGGCGGCCGCAAGGGCACGAATTTTGAAGCGGTGATCGGCGGCTTCAACCTGAACGATGCCACGTCGGTCCGCTTTTCCGGCACTGGTGTCACAGCGGAAATCATCAAACAGGAACGTCAGGTCACCCAGGTCGAACAACAACAACTCAAGGATCGCCTGGCGAAACTCCAGGAAAAGCGCCGCGAAGGCACGCCCCTCACGGCTGAGGAACAAAAGAGCGCCGCCGACATGATGAACACCTTGATTCACTTCGGCCGCCGCCTGGCCAATCCGTCACTCGGCGAATTCGTCACGCTGCGTGTCACCATTGCCGCGGATGCTACTCCCGGCGAGCGCGAAATCCGCCTCGGCGTGCGCACTGGGTTCTCCAATCCGCGACTGTTTTGCATCGGCGAAGCACCGGAATTCAGCAAACACGATTGGAAGAACCTCCCGAAGTCACGCAAAAACCGCGAGGCCGAAAACAATGCCGAACCGCCACCCGTCGATATCACCCTGCCCGCTACCCTGAACGGACAAATCTCGCCCGGATGCCTCGATAAATACCACTTCGCCGCGAAAACCGGCCAGCACCTGGTGGTGGATGTCCGGGCCCGCGCATTGATTCCCTATCTGGCGGATGCAGTGCCCGGTTGGTTGCAGGCCACCGCCACGCTCCGCGACGCGCAGGGCAAGGAGGTCGCTTATGCGGACGACTACTGGTTCCGCCCCGATCCGGTGATTTTCTATAAGATTCCCAGTGACGGCGAATATACCCTGGAGATCCATGACGCGCTCTATCGGGGGCGCGAAGACTTTGTATATCGCATTTCGATAGGTGAACTCCCGTTTGTCACCGGCGTGTTTCCCATGGGGGGACGCATCGGCTCGGTAACCAACATTACCCTGACCGGTTGGAATTTGCCAGGCAATCAAATCGCCCTGAATCTGATAGACAAACAGCCGGGCATCCTGATGATCCCGCCGTCACCCTTGGCGAACCAGGTGCCGTTCGCAATGGACGCCTTGCCGGAGGATTCCGAATGCGAACCCAATGATGCCAGGACCAACGCCCATGCCGTCACCTTGCCGGTCATCATCAATGGACACATCGACGATCCGGGTGATGTGGATGTCTTCCGCTTTGCCGGGCATGCGGGACAGAAGATCGTGGCCGAGGTCATGGCGCGACGGCTCGATTCGCCGCTCGATTCGGTGCTCATGTTGCTCAATCAGGCGGGCGATCAACTGGCGACCAACGACGACCAGGAAGACAAGGCCTCCGGTTTGAACACCCATCACGCGGATTCCTATCTCACGGCATCTTTGCCGGCCGACGGGGATTATTATATATGTATCGGCGACACCCAGCACGGCGGCGGCCCGGCATTCGGCTACCGCCTGCGCATCAGCGCACCCTTGCCTGACTTCGAATTGAGGTTCACACCGTCCTCGCTCAACGTGCGCGCCGGCACCAGCATTCCCTTCACCGCATACGCCCTGCGCAAGGACGGCTTTGACGGTGAAATCACCTTGTCTCTAATAAACGCCCCCGCAGGTTTCAAACTCGGCGCCGCCGTCATCCCGGCCCATCAGAACCAGATGACCTGCACGCTTTCCGCGCCGGCGGCCCGACCGCCCGTGCCTGGTTCCATCCTGGTCGCTGGCAAAGCCACCATCCATGGGCATGAAGTTGTGCGTCCCGCCGTGCCTGCCGATGATGCCACCCAGGCATTCGCATATCATCATCTCGTACCTGCCCAGGAACTCACCCTGGCCGCCGGCGGACTCTTCCGCCCCGGCGATGAAAACTCGGTGCTCTCACCCACTCCGCTCCACATCCCCGCCGGCGGTTCCCTGAAGGTCAATGTCCATGTGCCACTCGGCCCGAAAATCCATAACTTGGAATTCGAGTTGCTCGATCCGCCGCCCGGCTTCCGCCTCGGCGAATCAGCCATCAACTCGCTGGTCGTTCTAACTGACAAGGCCGTGGTCAAACCCGGCCAATCCGGAAATCTGATAGTGACGGCCTCCGCCGAACGGCTATTGGCAGGCAACGCCCCCGCCAAACCTGCCAAGACCGCCACTCCAGCAACTCCTGCCACACCCGCCACACCTGCCACACCTGCCACACCTGCCACACCCGCCACACCTGCCAAGGCCGCCGCCAAACGGCGCGTCCCGTTAGGCGCGCTGCCGGCGATTCCCTATCAGATTGTCGCGCCCTGACTGAAGCAACCGTTGAACGTGATCCGTCAGAGCGGGGACTTACGAGGTCAATGGTGTGATCACTCGTCAAAAAGGTTGATGCCGCGGCGTCCGGCTTTTTCTGTCATCCGTCTTTGACGTCCACCGGCAAACTTGCCATGCTCGCCGCCGATGACTCCCCAAGAAGCCCTCGTCGCGCTCAACATGCTGCCCACGATCGGCCCAATCCGGGTGCGCCGCTTGTTGGAGGCGTTCAGTGATGCGGCGGCGGTGCTGGGTGCGGCGACCGACCGCCTGATGCGGGTGGACGGTATCGGCGAAGAAACCGCGAAGATCCTGCACGGCTGGCAGGACCACGCGGATCCGATCGCGGAAATCCGCGAGGCCGCACAGCGTGGTATCGCCATCGTGACCCAGGACGATGAGGGTTACCCGGCTCCGTTGCGCGACACTTATGATCCACCGCTGCTGCTTTACGTGTGGGGCAAACTCGAGGCGCGGGACCGGCATGCCATCGGCATGGTCGGATCGCGGCGCACGACCCATTACGGCACGCAGGCGGCTAAGAAATTTTCCTATCAACTCGCCCAGGCCGGATTCACGATTGTCTCGGGGCTCGCCCGCGGGATCGACACCGCCGCGCACGAAGGTGCCATCGCCGCCAAGGGGCGCACCATCGCGGTGATCGGCTCCGGATTGGGCAAACTCTATCCGCCGGAAAACTTCGGACTGGCGGAAAAGATCGCCAGCGGTAACGGCGCGGTGGTTTCCGAATTCCCCCTCAACACCGCGCCGGACAAACAGACGTTTCCGATGCGCAACCGCATCGTCGCCGCGTGGTCGCAGGCATTGTTAGTGGTGGAATGCCCTGCTTGGTCGGGTTCTTTGATCACGGCGAATCTGGCCACCGAATACGGCAAGCCGGTGTTCGCGGTGCCCGGTCCGATCGACAAGGAAACCTCCGCCGGCTGCAACCAACTCATCCGCGACGGGGCGACCCTCGTTTACGACGCCAGCCACATCCTCGATGATCTGGGCGAGCTGCCGTTTGCCCGGAAAGCCAGCGCCGCGGAACCCGCCACATCCATCCCCGAATTGCCACCAGAGGAAGCCGCCGTATTCGCCGCCGTGACCACCGACGAATCGCCCGTGGACCGCATCATCGAACGCTGCGGACTGCCCGCCAACGTCGTCACCGCGACCCTGATGAAACTCGAACTGCGCCGGCTGGTCAGGGCGTTTCCGGGGTTTCGGTACGCGCGGCGGTGAGCCATCAGATCTGCCACGGCTCCCGCATTGCTCGCGAGCGCAGACGATTCGCGGTCTCGTCTCCGACAAACTCCTCCGCGTCCGGATCCCACTTCAGCGATCGGCCGAGCAAAAACGAAATCGTCACCAAATGCCCCAGCGAGGCCGAGCGGTGGCCGATCTCCTCGTGCGCGCTTGGCTGCCGGCGCGTGCGAATGCACTCGAACCAATCCGCGTGGTGGTTGTTAGAGCCAATGACCACTTCGCGAGTCCTGAGCCTCATTTCATCTAACAATGATACGGGTCCGGCTTCGACCGGACCGCTGCCGGACATGGAGGTGATCCAGCCGCGTTCGCCGACGAACAGTCCGCCGAACATTCCCGCGAGCCGAGCGTCCGCAGGCACGGCATGATAGAGATCCTTGACCTGGTTCCAATTCTCCACATGGTGCAGCAGCACGCCGTTGGCATAACGGCAGGTGAGCGTGGGAAACTGGCCGCCGCTTGGATGAATGATCTCCACCGGTCCGCTCGTTTCCATGCCGATGGCATATTGGATGACATCCGCGGCATGCGAGTGATAGCCGGTCACCGCGCCCGCGCCGAACGCCTCGCAAAACGACCATGGCACCACGCCGGGCCTGGGGTTGCGGTGATAGGCGGAGTTATAGGGACGATAGCGCGCGGGACCAACCCATAGGTTCCAGTCCAAGCCGTCGGGTACCGCTTGTTCCGGCAGCGCCGGTTCCAGCGGCACGAATGAATCGCCGAGGGTTGGGACCTGGGTCTTGAACCAGTTGGTGAACACGGATGTCACCTTGCCGAGGCCGCCGCCGCGCACGAACGCACACACCTGCCGGATGATCGGGATGCTGCGGTACTGGGTGCCAGTCTGGAACACGCAGCCGTAGCGGCGCATCGTATCGGCCAACTCCCGCCCGTCGCGGATGGTTAGGGAAACCGGCTTCTCGCAATAGACGTCCTTGCCTGCCCGCGCGGCTTCGATGCTGATGAGGGAATGCCAATGATCGGGCGTGACGATGACCACGGCGTCAATGTCGGGCCGCGCGAGCAGTTCGCGGTAATCGTTGATCGACGCGCAGCCGCTATATGAGCCAGCCAGACGATCCGCGCTGTAGGTGTCGTTGGCAAGGGCGCAACCTTCCTCGCGGCGGATGCGGTCCACATCGCAAACCGCCAGCACCCGCACGTCCGGCCGCCCTAGCAAAACCTTGAGGTGACCCGATCCCATCAGGCCGTGGCCTATCAGACCCACGTTGATCCGCCCGCCGGGCGGCACGACACCCCCGTCAGCGCGGGCTGTGGACGGAATGAGCCACGAGGAAGTCATGCCGCCGGCAGCGGCAGCGACCGTGCGGAGAAAGTCACGCCTGGTGCGCGAAGACATATCTGACAAACGCTCCGGGTGCGGGTTCATCGGGCGGTTTCCCTCTCCAGTTGCATGCTGACGCCGTTGAGGAACTCCACGCTCTTGGCGATATCCGGCATGGATTCCAACCAGTTATAGGCATACTCGATTCCCCACATCGTCGGCTTGATGCCGAGCCGGTGGACCTCCCTGATGAACCGTTCGGAATTTCCGACGCCCGTTCCCCACGGCACGTCGTGGCCTTGCGGGCTGAGTTCGTTGAGGTCATGCATGTGCACCGTGATGAGGCGGTCCTTGAGCATGGCCACGGCCTTGACGGGATCGATGCCGGAGCGCATCCAGTAGCCCAGGTCGGCGCATGCGCCGAGCCGTTTGCTGCGGCCCTCGCAGGCTTTGAGGATGCCCTCGGGATTCCAGTAAACGGGTGAGGACTTCTGGTCGTGGTTGTGCAGCGCCACGTTGATGCCGTATTCGCCGCAGAACCTGTCGATCATGCCAAGCGCCTCCAATTTCGGTTCCGACATGAAGGTTTCGATGCCGATCCTGCGGCCAAACTCGAACACTTTCCTGCAGCCCGCCTCGTCGCCGGGGATATCATGAATATAGTAGGTGAGCAGGCGCACGCCGGCGGCATCGAGCTTGAAGCGGATTTGCCTCAACTCCTCGTCGCTCAACCCGGGTTCGAGGTTCTTGGGGATGTCCTTGCTCACTTGTTGGAAGCTGAGACCTCCCATGAATGGCAGCCCAAGTTGCGCGGTCTTGTCGATGGCCTCGAAAAATGTATATTTCTGGAATGTATAAGCCTCGATGCCCACCCGCCAGCCGAGTTTTTCCTGGGCGCGGATGGCGGGCGTGAGTTGCGCGCTGGGAATCGTCGGTGCCGGCAAATCGCCAAGGACAAACTGCGCCGCCCCCAGATAGAATTGCAGCATCCTCGCATCCCAAAAAATGGCTGGCTGATGAGCCATGGTGCAGTAGAAGGTGCGGCCCCGGCCGTAGTTGCGCACCCATGCCAGTGCGAAATCGTTGTCCGCCCGCTCCAGATCGCCATGGGCCGGGCCTTGATTGAGGTCCGTCTTCGCGGTGTCAATACCTGACAAAACCCGCACGCGGTTGCGGCCATAGGGCTCGTGAACCCGGAAAAACTCGCTGCGGTAATCGAATCCCTGGCCGCCGAACGGCGCGTTCAGCGGATGCGCCGGATCGTCGAGCTTGATGAAAACATGTTCGTCGGCGGCCCGGTGATTTGCGCCGCGCGCGCCGATCATCAATCCGAACTCCGGCCAGTCCTCCTTGGCACCGGGCCATTGCATGAACGCGACGGAAGTCCCGTGAACCCCCATCAACCCGCCGCCGCCATAGACGAACTCCAGCAGGTTTTGCCGCAATGCCGGATCCTCAAAGCAATTGCCGACCGTGTTGTTGAAGAACACGGCGTCAAACCGCCGCAGGCTCTCGCGCCCGAACACCTGCGGATCATGGCTGATCACCGTCTCGAAAGCGCCGGTCCTGCGTCCCATGAGCGTGAATGCAAGGTTGGCCGTCGGAATCGACCCGTGGCCACCATAGTTCACGTTCAAATCAAAAATCAGCAGCTTGCGCGGCTTCAGCGGCTTGACGATGGCCGCGCTTGGAATCGCGGCTGCCACATTCCGCCGCTCCGCTTCCGGCACATCCTGGGCACCCGCGGGCAACAGCGCTGCCAAAACCACCGCGAACAGCGCGGCCCCGATAGGAAATCCGCTGGCAGCGCGGCAGGCACGCATCGCCAGGAAGCAAGATGCGGTGAATCGTCCTTCAGTCAGTGTCATCATGTCCGCAGGCTGTTCCTCTAAACGCCGGAATTCAAGCGGATATTCCGTATACAGTTGGCGTATACAGTTGGAGACTCAAACTATGATGGATCGACTTGCACCGTATACAGTTGGAGACTCAAACTATGACGTTGTCCCTTCGTGCGCGAACCCCATGCCCTGAAAATCGGCGGCTTGAAAGTGGAAGTCCGCAACACCCCACGACACCCCGGTGGCACACTCCGGATAACCTCGCCCCCGGCAAAACCGCTTCGAGCGCGGCACACACGGCACGCCCGTGAAGGTGGCTGACGCGTTCCGCGCCAGTCGGTGCCGGGAGCGGCACACTCCCGCGCACCATTTTCACGTCCCGGCCATGGTAATGGAACTGCGAAGTCGCAAAATCCTACAGCCCGCCGCCGTTCTCCCTGACCAACCAATCCGACGGCGGTGAGCCCAAGCTCGACGCGGCGCGGCGCGAGGCGATGCGCCGCCTCATGAACGAGGTGTCCCCGACAACACGATCCTCCTTCTGCTCGCCTATCCGCTTGGAACTGCACGAAAAGTGATTGGGCCGCTGTTGTAAAAACCGTTGAAAAAACAATGGTTGCGATTACTTTCCGAGCATGTCAAACGTCGTTCGTGAAACTGCCGACACAGTGTATGCCACGTTCCGCCGGCTCAAACCCGGCGAACGTGAAGCGGTGATCGGGCACCTGCTGCAAGACCGGGAGTTTCGCAAGGACTTGCTCGATGCGGCCACGCTGGAACAGCGCCGTCACGAACCCGGGCGCCCGCTTCGTGATTATCTGGCCGCCCGGAAATCGAAATAACCCTGCGTCATGGCCTACACGGTCATCCTTAAACGTTCCGCCGAGAAAGAACTCGATCATCTCGCGGAGGCTGTACACCGCGCATCGTTGCCAAAGTTCTCGCACTGGAGGACAACCCGCGTCCGCCGGGTGCCCAGAAGTTGCAGGGGCACGACGGATATCGGATTCGCATAGGTGACTACCGCGTGTTGTACCTTATTGACGACCAGTCCCGGACAGTCGAGATCACCGCAGTTGGCCACCGTCGCGACGTGTATCGCTAAGAGATGACACTCCAATCTTCTGGAAGTGGCCCGGCATGAACAAGAGCATACTCGCCCGCGCCTGGAACCGCGACCCGCGAAGGGTGCGGGAGTTGATGAACGGGGAGCGGAGCGGGAAGAAGTAATCAGTAATCAGTAATCAGTAATCAGTGATCGGTGG
>Ga0073936_10010118_pt1 | contig 11598 bp, 11 predicted proteins | sample AliMusrvi5mmetaG_FD_87041 | JGI IMG/M metagenome (GOLD analysis project Ga0073936, IMG submission 87041) | Freshwater lake bacterial and archeal communities from Alinen Mustajarvi, Finland, to study Microbial Dark Matter (Phase II) - Alinen... | ecosystem: Environmental > Aquatic > Freshwater >... | reverse complement strand
TCGTAAAAAAGACCTGAGCAGTCAGCCTTTATTTAGTAAAGCGATATAGTAGTTATTATTTTTGGCGTAGCTTTTTATATATGGATATAGCTGCTAAAAGCAGTAAAATAAAGGCTATCAGTCCTACTATGCCCCATACAAAACTGATACTTTCTTTTACTACCACCAGCATTACTATCGCAATTAACATTACGGTGGCCACTTCATTCCACATTCTCAATTGTTGAGAACTATACCTGAATTCACCACGCATTTCCTGAGAAAAAATATATTGAAGGGAGAAATGATAGATATACAATAAAAGAACAAACCCTAATTTCAATAACAGCCATCTTCCTGCATCTGCAAAAACAAGCAGGTACCATCCCCCGTTATAAAGTACTACCAACCCCAATATTAGTGTCAGGATAGCCGAAGGCCAGGTAATCCCATACCATAATCTTTTCGACATCAAAGCCAACTGTTCCCGCAGAATTTTTTTTTCTGCTTCCGGCTTTTCCGCTGCTTCCGTTGCATAAATAAATAATCTGGGCATATAAAAAAGCCCTGCAAACCAGGTTACCACAAAAATGATATGAAGTGCTTTCAGATAAGGGTACATAGAATCGGGTTTATCTATTCGTTTTAAAACTCAATACATTAATGGTCATTGGTCAGTAGTCATTTGTCAGTAGGCAAAAGCAACTCCTGAATTATACACAAACCTATGATCTTTGTATATCCATGAAACGCCAAACGCCAAACGCCAAACGCCAAACGCCAAACGCCAAACGCCAATCCCTAATCCCTCGTCCACTTAACAATCGTATTCACACAAACAGGATTCGTATTCAAACAGGGAATCATGTCATAAGTTTCACCCCAGGCTTGCATAAAAGATTCACGTCCCCTTTCATTGATTTCTTCAAGGGTTTCGAGACAATCACTGATAAAAGCCGGACAAACCACCAGTAGCTTCTTAATACCTTCTTTGGGCATTTGTTCTAACCGGATATCTGTAAAGGGTTGTAACCATCCTTTACCTAATCTGGACTGGAAAGAAATACTGTATTTATCCTGAGGTATCCCAAGTTCTGCAGTTACCAAACGGGTAGTAGTAAAAACCTGGTGACGATAGCAATGATCATGGGCAGGAGAATCTGTTTCACAACAATTGCTGGTTGTGAGACAGTGAGATCCCGTAGTATCACTTTTCCGGATATGTCTTTCTGGAATGCCATGATAACTGAATAATATATGATCATAGTCCTTTTCGAGCCAGGGTTTGATATTGGAGGCAAGCGCGTGTAAATAATCCGGGTTTTTATAAAAAGGATCAATAACTGTCAGCTTAAATGGGTATTGATACTTTGTATGATGCGCAACTGCATAGTCTACTGCGGTTTCAAAACTACTCATCGCATAATGGGGATAGAGTGGAATTAATACGACCTCCTCCAATTTTGGATAATCCCTGATCAGCGCATCAAAAGCCTGTTTGGGAGAGGGATTTCCATAACGCATGGCAATAGCCACGGGTTCCGACACTTTTTGTTGTAAAGCCTGCTGCAACCGTTTGGTAAGAACAATTAAAGGAGAACCCTCATCAGTCCAGATAGTTTTATACGCTTCGGCCGATTTGGGTGCCCGGAAAGGGACAATAATCCCTCTTACCAGCAAGGCACGGGGAATAAAGGGGATATCAATTACCTTTTCATCCATCAGGAACTCGTTCAGGTATTTCCTGACATCTTTTACTGCAGTAGAATCTGGCGAACCCAGGTTCATTAAGAGTATTGCTTTCTTGGCTTCTTGAGACATAATCGTATTATGGTTGCAAATGTAATATAACCACAGCATCTGTTTTTCATTTGCTGCTAGAATCAACCGAAGTAACGAAAGATCAGGTAGTATGGTTGTACAAGTAACCATTGTCATGGGTATTCGAGAAAATCTGACACAGAAATGACAATGTAATGACTCAAATCATGGGTAGCAAGAAACCGCGAAAGATACCTTTGCGTAGTTATAAGAAATAATTATAAGTAAAGCTGAGCATGGAAATAAATCAATTTTTTGTTGCAGGGATTAACTACAAGAAAACGGATACACTAACCCGTGGCAAATTTGCTGTTAACCAGGATCAATATGGGGCTATTCTGGAAAATGCAGGCAAAAAAGGCCTGACAGAGTTGTTTATTATAAGTACCTGTAACCGAACTGAAATTTATGGCGTAGCAGAAGATGTTAATATCCTGATCAAACTACTTTGTAATGAAACGATTGGGGATGCAGCCACTTTTACCGAGCTTTCTTATGTAAACCAGGGACAGGCAGCTATCGAGCACCTGTTTTCTGTTGCTGCTGGACTGGATTCACAGATTTTGGGAGATTATGAAATTGTAGGCCAGATGAAACAAGCCATCAAATTTTCAAAAGAAAGGGGATTTGTAGGCGCATTTACCGAAAGATTATTCAATACCGTATTACAGGCATCAAAAGCCATCAAAAACGAAACAGCACTTAGTGGAGGAACCATCTCTGTTTCTTTTGCAGCCATCCAGTTTCTCAAAGAAACGGTTGCTGATACCTCAAATAAAAAGATTGTTTTGATTGGAACCGGTAAAATCGGGAGAAATACCTGTAAGAACCTGGTGGATTACCTGGAAACAAAAAATATTACGCTTATTAACCGGACAGACGAAAAAGCAATGGAATTGGCACTGGAATTGGGTTTACAAGTTGCTACCCATGCAAACCGTACAGAAGAAATCAACCAGGCAGATATTGTGATTGTAGCAACCAATGCAGATGCCCCGGTAATTACCCGCCAAAGTCTGTTGAACAGCAGCCCAAAAATATTGCTGGATCTTTCTATTCCTAATAATATTGACCCTTCGGCTGCCAATCTGGACCATATTACTTTGGTAAATGTGGATGACCTTTCCAAAATCAATGATAAAACCCTGGAAAAACGTCGTGCCGAAGTTCCTAAAGCAATCAACATCATTCAATTACATATCAGTGAATTCGTAGAATGGTTTGCCATGCGTCGCAATTTGACTGTTTTAAAAGCTGTTAAACAGAAATTGGTGGATATGCACTCCTGCAAACTCTACCAATCATCATATCATACCACAGATAGCCATAACATTGACAAAGCCTCTATTCAGAAAGTAGTGAATACCGTTGCGCTAAAAATGCAGCGTCAACAACAGCCAGGATGTTATTATATTGAGGCGATCAATGATTTCATGACAATCCATTAATCCATGAGTAAAGTACTACGGATCGGCACACGCGAGAGTCAGCTGGCTGTTTGGCAGGCAACCCTTGTACAGGAACAATTAAAAGAACACGGCATTGCCAGCGAGTTGGTATATATAAAAAGTGACGGAGATATTGACCTGGTTACCCCATTATATGAATTAGGTGTACAAGGAATTTTCACCAAAACCCTGGATGCAGCTTTATTGGGTAACCGCATAGACATTGCCGTTCATTCCATGAAAGATGTGCCTACTTTTCTGGCAAAAGGAATAATTAAGTCCTCAGTATTACCCAGGGCTTCTTATCGGGATTTATTAGTGTATAAAGGCAACGAAGAAGAATTGTTTTATGAATTGGGTTTTATTAATGGAGAGTGGTCAATAGTAAACGGGCAAACGGTACCCAATTCTTATTTAAAAATCGCCACCAGCAGTATTCGTCGTAAGGCACAGTGGCTAAATCGTTATCCGGCACATAGCATAGATAATCTTCGGGGAAATGTAAATACCCGGTTAAAAAAAGTAGCAGAAAGCGATTGGAACGGGGCAATATTTGCTGCAGCGGGATTGGAGCGTATTGGACTTAGGCCTGAAAAATCAATTGAACTTGACTGGATGTTACCGGCTCCTGCACAAGGGGCGATTATGATTGTTTGCAGGGAAAACGACCTATCTTCTTTTGAATCCTGCCAATTATTGAATGACTCCAACACCGCTTTATGCACCAAAATTGAAAGAGATTTTCTAAGAACCTTACTGGGTGGTTGTGCTACACCCATTAGTGCTTTGGCAGAAATTACAGAAGACAGAGTTGTGTTCAAAGGTAATATTTTGTCAATTGATGGGAAAGAAAAATTTGAAACCACAATTACGAAACCAGTTTCCAGCAGTGAAGACCTTGGCATTAGCATTGGAAAACAATTATTAGAAATGGGGGCAGATAAAATAGTAAGCGATATACGAAATGCAGGAGCATAATATTCACATATTATGTACACGTCCTATTGAAGAGGATTTGGTTGAGCAAGCGCTTTTACAAAATATCCGTATAGATACCATTTCCTTGATCGAAACAGAACCCATTCAATCCATTGAAGTACAACAGGAGGTTGAACTGGCTTCTATTCAAATAGCAAATATTGTATTTACCAGTATGAATGCGGTAGAAGCGGTAACAGATTTACTGGATGGCGCTATTCCGGAATGGCGAATTTATTGTATTGGCCATGCAACCAAAGAATTGATAGATGCGTATTTTGGTGAGGATGCCATTGCAGGCATTGCCGATAATGCTGCCGAGCTGGCGGAGGAGATTTTACAGGATGAAAACATTGATGAAATTATTTTTTTCTGTGGAAATAAAAAAAGAGAAGAGCTTTCCAAAAGACTTCAACAAAACAATATCCATGTAAACGAAATCGTAGTTTACCAAACGCATACCATTGCCCAATCGATTGAGAAAAAATATGATGCGGTTATTTTTTTCAGTCCCAGTGCAGCAGAAAGTTTTTTTAGTAAAAACCGTTTAAGCGAAACAGCCATTGTTTTTGCCATTGGCTCTACTACCCGTGAAACCATCCAACAATTTTGCAAAAACAAGATTATTGTCAGTAAATATCCTTCAAAACAGGCATTGGTAGAACAGGCAATTGACTACTTTACACAACTATTCAATTAATCAAAACGAATACCCTAATAGGGCAATACAATAACCATGTTACAGAACGATTTATTATTAAAAGTATTAAGAGGCGAAAAAGCAGAAAGAACACCCGTATGGATGATGCGGCAGGCGGGTCGTTATTTACCGGAATACATGGTATTACGTGAAAAATATGGGTTCTTTGAACGCTGCCAGACACCCGAACTGGCGTGTGAGATCACTATCCAGCCTGTGAATATTATTGGTGTAGACGCTGCAATTTTATTTTCTGATATATTGGTGGTTCCGCAAGCAATGGGACTTGAGGTACAGTTAGTAGAGAGTAAAGGGCCATATCTGCCAAATCCTATAAAAACTCAAAAAGACCTTACCCGTGTTCGGGTACCAGATGTTCAGGAAACACTGGGTTATGTTTTTGATGCAATAAAGCTGATTAAAAAAGAACTCAATAACCGTGTTCCTTTGATTGGTTTTGCCGGAGCTCCATGGACCATTCTTTGCTATATGGTTCAAGGAAAAGGATCAAAAACTTTTGATGAAGCCAAAGCATTCTGTTACACACAACCCGAACTGGCGCATACACTTTTACAAATGATCACGGATACTACCATTGCTTATTTGCAGGCACAGGTAAAAGCAGGAGCAGATACCGTTCAAATTTTTGATAGCTGGGGTGGCTTATTAGGACCAGCAGATTTTGAAAATCTTTCCTTACAATATATCCGTCAGATTGTAACTGCCTTAAAAGACCTGGCACCTACTATTATTTTTGCCAAAGGAGCCTGGCATAGTTTAGCGTCGATGGCAGCCACTGGCGCACAAGGTTTAGGGATTGATTGGTGTATTACACCACAAATGGCGAGGCAGTTTGCAGGTAACCAGGTTACTTTACAGGGAAATTTTGATCCGGCTAAATTGCTATCCCCCATACCGGTTATTCAAAAAGAAGTAAAACAGATGTTGGATGCATTTGGTTCAGGAAGACATATTGCTAACCTGGGTCACGGGATATTACCGAATGTACCGGTTGATCATGCAAGGGCATTCGTGGATAGTGTAAAAAATTATAAAGGCTAATCCATTGACTACTGAGGTTCCATATAAAACCAATCCTCTTGTCTTTAGAGAAAGATGGATAGAATTCATCTATACATTACAGGATACCATCTGCAAGGGTCTTGAACTGATAGATGGAAAAGCTATTTTTATTGAAGATCGTTGGGAAAGAGAAGAAGGAGAAGGTGGTGGTGGTAAAACAAGAACTTTGACAGGTGGACTGGTATTTGAAAAAGCCGGAGTAAATACTTCTGTAGTTTTTGGAAAAGTAACGGATACCATGCGCAGGAGTTTACAAATAGAAGGTGATACCTGGTTTGCCTGCGGATTATCATTGGTATTACATCCATTAAATCCTTATGTTCCTACTGTGCACGCCAATTGGCGGTATTTTGAATTGTATAATGCAGCTGGTGAGGTAGCAGACAGATGGTTTGGTGGAGGTACTGATCTAACACCCTATTATCTTTTTGAAGAAGATGCCAAACATTTTCATCAAACCCTGAAAAATATTTTGGATGATTTTGATGAAGAACTCTATCCAAGGTATAAAAAGAATTGTGATGACTATTTTGTGAACATACATAGAAATAAAGAAACCCGTGGCATTGGTGGTATTTTTTATGATCATCTGCGCCCTGATGAACATACAGATCTCGAAACCCTGTTTCGCTTTCAAAAGGCAAATGGAAATTCATTTCTTCCTGCTTATCTCCCGATAGTTGAAAAAAGAAAAGATAGCAAATATGCAGAAAGGGAAATCGAGTGGCAGGAGATCAGAAGAGGTCGCTATGTAGAATTTAATTTGTTACACGACAGGGGTACTATTTTTGGTTTAAAAACAAATGGCAGAACCGAAAGCATTTTGATGAGTTTACCACCAAGAGCCAGATGGAATTATGATCATCACCCATCCCCCGGTACGGAAGAGGAAAAATTACTAAACGTTTGTTTGCATCCTGTTAACTGGATTTAATTGATACCTATGATACTTCAAAGAAGAAACCGAATACTTCGTCAATCACCTGCCATCAGGGCAATGGTAGCGGAAACCATTTTGCAGCCAGCCGATTTTATTGCCCCTTTATTTATTGATGAAGGAGAAAACCTGGTTACAGAAATCGTATCTATGCCCGGCTACTATCGCCGTAGTCTTGATCTTACTGTAAAAGAAGTAAAAGAGCTATGGGGAATGGGTATCAAATCTGTATTGCTTTTTATAAAATGCAAGGATGAATGGAAAGATAATACCGGCAAAGAAGCTTGGAACAAGCATGGCTTGATGCAGCGAAGTGTAAAAGCCATCAAAGAAGCAGTTCCAGAAATGGTGGTATTGACTGATGTGGCCCTTGATCCGTATTCCTCATACGGACATGATGGGATTGTAAAAAATGGTGAAATCGTAAATGATGAAACAGTTGAGGCACTTGTTAAAATGAGTATCAGTCATGCAGAAGCCGGTGCAGATTTTGTTGCCCCGAGTGATATGATGGATGGCAGGATTGGGGCAATCAGAGAGGGGCTGGAAGAGCATCATTTTACAAAAACGGGCATTATGAGTTATAGTGCCAAATATGCTTCCTGCTTTTATGGACCATTCAGAGATGCATTGGATAGTGCACCAGGTTTTGGCGATAAAAAAACCTACCAGATGGATTATGCCAACCGGACAGAAGCCATTAAAGAAACGATAATTGATGTGGAAGAAGGGGCAGATATTGTGATGATTAAACCCGCACTGGCTTATCTGGATATTATCAGGGAAATTAAAAATGCAGTGGATGTTCCGGTAAGTGCTTACCAGGTTAGTGGAGAATATGCGATGATTAAAGCAGCAGCTAAAATGGGTTGGCTGAACGAGGAAAAAACAATACTGGAATGTTTAACCTCCATCAAAAGAGCGGGGGCAGATTTGATCGCTACTTATTTTGCAAAAGAAGCGGTGAGATTGCTAAACGAAAAATAATATAGTAACCAACAGAATAGAAATTCTTTCGTTTGCCTGTAAAATAAAGAACTATGTACGAAAAAAGTAAGCTACTCTTCGATAGGGCCCAACAGAGTATTCCTGGTGGCGTAAATTCACCTGTTCGGGCTTTTAAAAGTGTGGGCGGAACACCTGTATTTATTGAAAAAGCAAAAGGCGCTTATTTGTATGATGCGGATGGGAATCAGTATATAGATTATATCGCTTCCTGGGGCCCGATGATATTAGGTCATGCGTATGAGCCTGTGATTACTGCGATTCGTGAAAAAGCGGCGTATTCTACTTCCTACGGCGCTCCTACTGAGTTGGAAATTGAGATGGCCGAACTCATCCGAAGCATGGCTCCCAATATTGATATGGTTAGGATGGTAAGCAGCGGAACAGAAGCCTGTATGAGTGCTTTACGTCTTGCACGAGGATATACCGGAAGAAATAAATTCATCAAGTTTGAAGGTTGTTATCATGGACATGCAGATGCTTTTCTTGTAAAAGCGGGAAGTGGTTTGGCCACTTTTGATATTCAAACTGTACCGGGAGTAACAGCCGGTGTTTCGAACGATACATTAACCTGTGCATATAATGATCTTGCTGCGGTAGAAGCATTGGTAATAAAGTTTCCTAACGAAATTGCTGCTATCATAATAGAACCTGTTGTTGGGAATATGGGCTGTATACTACCCCAAGCCGGTTTTTTAGAAGGCTTACGAAAAATATGCGATGAACATTCCATTGTTTTCATTTTTGATGAAGTGATGACGGGTTTCAGATTGTCTGCAGGTGGCGCCCAGCAATTATTAAAAATTGATGCCGACCTGGTAACCTATGGAAAAGTAATCGGCGGAGGCATGCCTGTTGGAGCGTTTGGCGGGAAAAAACAGATCATGGAAAAAATCGCTCCCCTGGGTAATGTATACCAGGCGGGCACCTTAAGTGGTAACCCTTTGGCCATGATTGCTGGTTACACAACTTTACAAATACTAAAGAATTCTCCTTCAATTTATTCAGAATTGGAAGCCAAAACAGCTTATCTGGAAGCAGGTCTCCGTAAAACCCTGGACGCATCCGGTACTCCTTATACGATTAACCGTTTAGGTTCAATGATCAGTCTTCATTTCAGCGACCAACCAGTTATCGATTTCGCATCGGCCTCTTCAGCTAATAATGATTTATTCAAGCAGTATTTCCATGCCATGCTGAAAAGAGGAATCTATTTACCCCCTTCCGCATTTGAAAGTTGGTTCCTGAATAATGCACTTAGCTATTCAGATCTCGACAAAACCATTCAGGCAACAGCGGATAGTCTTGATGAGATTCTTGCCGGGGCTTGATTTGCATCATATAAATTGGCAAAAAGGATACGTAACTTCGGAATATGAAAATCATATTCTTTTCCGCACAGGCATACGATAAAACTTTCTTCAACAGGTATAATGATACCTTGGGTTTTGAGTTGGATTTCCAGGAATCTCAACTTACCGAGCAAACCGTAGGTTTGGTAAATAATGCAGAAGCCATTTGTGTTTTTGTAAATGATCAGATCAATGCAGTGGTTTGTAAACAATTATCTGAGAAAGGGGTAAAGGTTATCGCACTAAGATGTGCTGGTTTTAATAATGTAGACCTGGAAGCCGCAAAAGCAAATGGGCTAAGGATTTGCCGGGTTCCGGCCTACTCTCCGGAAGCAGTAGCTGAGCATGCGCTTGCGTTAATACTCACCCTGAATCGTAAAACCCACAAAGCTTATAACCGGGTAAGGGAACAAAATTTCTCATTAAATGGATTGCTAGGTTTTAATTTATACGGAAAAACAGTTGGTGTAATTGGCACAGGAAATATTGGTAAATCCTTTTGCCGTATTATGAAAGGATTGGGATGTCGTGTATTGGCTTTTGATGTAATTGCCAATAAAGACATGGAGTCGATCGGTGTAGAATACCATCCCCTTGCAGAAGTATTGGCTGCAGATATTATTTCCTTGCATTGTCCGCTGAATAATCAGACTAAACACCTGATCAATCCTGAAACCATTGGGATGATGAAAAAAGGCGCTATGCTGATTAATACCAGCAGGGGTGGTCTGGTTGATACCAAGGCGATTACAGAAGCCTTAAAATCCGGGCAGGTTGGCTATTTAGGCATTGATGTATATGAACAGGAAGAACATCTTTTTTTCCGCGATTTGTCAGGTGTCATCATCCAGGATGATGAAATACAGCGTCTCATGAGTTTCCCCAATGTATTGATTACAGCGCATCAGGCATTTTTTACTGAAGAAGCCCTTAGCCAGATTGCCACAAATACGTTAAATAGCACCTATGAGCTTCTAAAAAGCAATAAATTATCCAACCAGGCTGCGTTATTAGTTTAAATTTTATCTGATATTCGTAGATAGAAGAAAATTGAGGACTGCAGAATGAAAAAAATAACCCTAAGGGTTTTTGTTGCCTTTTCTTTGTTCTTTTTGGCCCTTGCCTGCCAAAAGGAGCTTAGCTATGAAAATGGGGGACTATCCGGTACTGCCCAGGGAACTTTAGGTGACTCATTAGGCAATTGCGCCAATATTATCGTAAAAGGCAAATATGCGGTTGACACTTCACTTGCAGACAGCAACTACCTTATTGTTAAAGTCAATTTTACCACACAAGGAAAATTTTATCTCAGTTCAGATACGGTAAATGGCATGTGGTTCCAGGATTCTGGCTATGCACTTACTACGGGAACTACTTATATTAAAGTTCCGGGAAGAGGTAAACCATTACTGGGGATATCGGCTACTTTTACGCTTGGTTTGAATGGCAATTATTGTTCTTTCACAATTATATCTACAGGCACTGGTGGTGCCAGTTCTGGTGGCACCGGAACGGTAGCTGGTACCGATTATTTTCCGGTAACGACCGGATCGCTTTGGAAATACCAATACATTCCTAAATTAAGCACAATAGACACTTTTAGCGTAAGAGTTGTTCCTAATCTGGTAACCGTAGATAGTTTGAGCTATTCGCAATTTGCAACAACCTTGGGGGATACATTTTATTTTTCTAAAAAAAATGGAAATTATTATGCTTTGAGCACGATCGATTTTGATTATACATTTCTCTTTGATTCAGTACCCAGTAGTTTTATCACCTACCCCTTTCTAAAAGAAAGTGCCAACGTAAATGACAGTTGGGAAACCCCACAATATGGTATTGTAAAACTAATTACCGGAAGCACAACAGAATATGGAATGTCCAAAGCCATATTTACCATAAAATCCAAGAATACAATTCCTTATACCATAGCAGGAAAAACCTATACGAACGTTATCAATGTTCAACGCCAGATTATATTTTTGCCTACCGGCAGCCAGACTTCCAGAATCTTACTTACCGGGAATTCCTATTACGCTAAAGGCTATGGTCTGATAGATCAGGTACTCGGTTCAGGGAATCAAACGCAGTATGTGTCTATTACGCAAACACCCACTATACTTAATTAATAATTGTTAATTGCTTTTAGAAGATTTGTGTCTTGTCGTTCACCTCGCTATTGGTTTCAACGGTATGATGTTGTTCGGTAATCGCTTTTTTGAAGAACCGATTTTGGAAAATAAGGATGGCAATAACACCGGTGGAAATTGAGGCATCTGCTATATTGAATACGGG
>Ga0073936_10010116_pt1 | contig 11599 bp, 4 predicted proteins | sample AliMusrvi5mmetaG_FD_87041 | JGI IMG/M metagenome (GOLD analysis project Ga0073936, IMG submission 87041) | Freshwater lake bacterial and archeal communities from Alinen Mustajarvi, Finland, to study Microbial Dark Matter (Phase II) - Alinen... | ecosystem: Environmental > Aquatic > Freshwater >... | reverse complement strand
TCCGACGCAGGTTGAAGTCGAAGAACCCGCGACTCGTGAACGCTTGGCCATCGAGGCTGGTGAGCACCTCAACCTTGTCCTTCTTCTGGCCTTGCAAGGCGTCAAGGAAAGGCCACCCGCTGATCGCTTGAATGCGAAAGGCCCCACATTTCTGCGGATTGCCAAGGTCCACGGTGATCTCCGGCTTGGTCCCCGGGGTGTAGAGGACGCCGTCGGTGGGACTGCTGCTCCCGCTGTAGCAACTGCCAACCACGCCATCGGTCAGCTTCTTGCCATTCGGATCGCCGGCGCCCCAACTCTCCTTCGACTTGACGCTGGCCGTGTACGGCTTGCCGGTGGAAAGCACCTTGCCCACGGTCATCCAGCGATCCTGGCACTTCTCGCCGCCGACATCCTTGCCATCGCTGTAGCCGTACGTGGCAGGTGCGGGCTGAGCGCCCACAAGGTTGACGGCCAGGGATTCCATCACCGGATGATCTTCGCCGCCCACATTGATCACGTAGGTGCAAGGCACCTGAGCCACCTTCTGGGTGTGACTGCGCGTCACGGTCGTGTAATCCTTCTGGATTTCCTTCCAGGTGAAAGCCACTTCCATCGGCTTGAACGCCGCGTCGACCGGCTGGTAGTTCGCTTCCATGCGCACGGAATAGAGGCCGCATGCCGCGCAACCCGCGTTCTTTGCATTCCACGCGTATTTGACCAGCACGCTGCGCACGCCCTTGGGAATCGCCTTGGCCTTCTCGTAATGGATCACATCCCAGGGCGCGCTGGTGTCGGTCAGCGAGTAACTGCTAATCCAGGTCTTGCCATTGTCGAAGGAGTGCAGCGTGTCCACGTGCGCCTGCGCTGCCGCGTTGTAGTACCGTCCGCCATACGTCAGTCCCGTCAGATCGCCCGGGGCGTCGATCTTGAAAACGATATAGGTTTCCTCGCCGCCTTTCTCGGCGAATATCACGGCCATGTAGCCCGGATGCTGGGCGACCTGCGTCTTCGGGTCCCGGTAGGTTGCCACGTTGTGCGAGTCGACCACGTTGGTCATCCAGGCGTCCCCGGCGAGCTCGGGGCATAGCACGATCGACTGGCTCGGGGATCCGACGCCAACATAGACCGTGTTTCGGCCTAGCCGCAGCCGAGGCTGGGTTTTGCTGTTGAGTTGGGTGATCGCCTCGAAGCGGATGGCTTTCAGCGCGGCGTCCGCAGGTGCGCCCTTGGCGAACAGGGTGACCTTCACCAGCACGTCGTAACTGCAGTTGACCTCATCGACAAGTTTCACGTTTGCCTGCTGTTCGCCAGTCTTGTCTGCCGTGTAGATCTCTTTCCAGGATTGACCGTTGTTGGCGCTGATGGCGATGGCCGCGCAGTCATTTTCAGTCTTGCGCGCCAGCGTCGCCGCGATCTTGAGGCTGGTCAGCACGTTTGCGCCTTCAACGCGGAAGACGACGCTGCCCGGCAGGCCGGCCGCCTGGGGCGCCACGCCGCCGGCAGTCGCCCGCACGCCGTTCATCGCCCACGCATCTTTGGCCAATCCTGCGCTACTCAAGTCGGGGACATACGTGCGCACGCCGTTACCGCGGATGTGGTACGCGGGATTGACGGATTCAGGGTCGCCACCAGCAACCTCCTCAAACGAGTTCGGCGTGAAGTAGGCAGGGTCGGCGCGGTAGTCCTTATCCGCTTTGGGTTGCGCGACCGCGTTGGTGCTGCATTCGTCCAGCCGGTGGTAGTAGCGCGTATAGACCTCGTGGTCGCGCAGGTTGAGGATGTAGCGATGGCCGAGGTCCCACCCATTGTAATAGTGACGGTACTTCAGGAAGGTCGGATCGAAGCAATAGGCCTCCGACTCGAGTGAGCGGCGCGTGTCGGCGCCGGTGAGGAAGCCGTTGGGGCTGGTTGAGTAAAGACAGTGATACTTGGCGATGTGGCCGGACTCCACTTTGCCGCCCGAGGCCGTGCAGGCGCCTTCCTGGCCAATCTCATCCACGCTCGCCAGCGTCTTGCCGTCGCACAACGTGTACAGGGCTGACAGCGAGTTGTCGATCAGGTGATACTTGCCGTCGAATTCGACCTCCATGACCGTGTGCAGCCCGATGTCCCAGTATCTCACGGGCAGACCCATGGCGCCGAAAAGCGCGCAATTAATGCCGGAGATCGTCGAGCACATCGTGTAGCCATAGTCATTGAACTGGCGGATCGGGTCAGTCTCCATCTGGCCATGCACGCACATGGGCCAGGTCTGGCGCCGGCCGATGTGGTTCCAGTAGAAAACCGCCCAGCATTTGTCGCGGTCCTCTTTCCAGTTCGCCGTGCTGCTGTGGATGAAGCTGCCGATGTCGCTGTAGTCGGGATTGGCGTCGGTCACGACCGTGATGTTGCAGACGTCCGCGCGTATGACGGCTGCCACGGTAAGCAGGGCGGCGGCGATGAGACAATTTCGCATGAGCACGATCTTCTTCCTCACTTGTGATAATACTGCCGCGTCTGTTCGTAAAGTTTGAAAGCGCTGGCTTCGTCCGGCGCCTTAAGTTCGATAAACAGCCCGTCCGGTCCTACCGCCTCGATCAAAGGCACGACTTCATCGACCTTAAGCTGGATCGCCTGCACAGCCTTGCCGGCGGCCTTGATGCGGCGATAGAGGTCGTACCAGTGCGGACTGCCGCCGGTGGGCATGCCGGCGATCCGGCCCGAGGCGCCAATCGGCGTCCACTCGATCGCGTCCAGTTCCTCGATGGCCAGCAGCGCATCGAGGTGGGGTAGGGCATCCTCGCCGTCGAGATGGTACATGGAGTAGTCCAGATAGCGGCACTGCTCCGTCAAAGGGCCTACGACAAACTCCTTGAACATCGACGCCGAAAGCATGCAGGAAATGTCGCACTGCACCTTGGCCGTCTTGCCGTCGCCGTAAATGCCGAAGGCGCAGTAGGCGCTGCCGCCCTGGTCGTCATGCACCAGGTCGAACACGCGATCGAAGATGCCGAAGTAGGCCTGATTGATCTCGACCAGCCGCGCCTTGACCCACTTTGGCCGCTCCACGAGATCCATGAGCAGGGTCTGCGTGTCGCGCAGCGCGGCCAGCACATCGAGGTTCTCGACCAAATCGGGCACGCCGAGGAGGTAGCGCCCGGCGCAGCGCCGGCGGGCTTCACGCAACAGGTCCATCTGTATCTGCCACCAGGGATTGGCAGGCGAATCATCGAAGCGGATGGCGCCATACGTATCCGGATCGGCAATGCACGGATCGTACCAGACGGTGTCTTCCGCGAAACGCGGCGTGCTACCGAGCAGGATGTTGGTGCTGCCCGGGCCGATATAGCCATCAAAATACGGAAATGCTTCGGCCAGGTAATGGGTGTTGGCCATGCTGTACTCTGCCGCGGCCACACGGTAGGCGGGATCAAGCCATCGGCCAGTCAGGTCGGCGGGCGGCTTGGGTTTGGCCACGGGCGCAACAGGTGTGGCCCGCGGGCAGGTCAGACTCAACGCCAGAGATTCACGGCGCCACCAGCGAAGGTGGTTCTGCCGCGCCTGCTGCCAATCTGTTTTCCATTGCATGCTTGCTCGTCTTTCCAATTATGTCGCACCGGAACGTCATTACGGCTTACCGGATCGGATAGCCGCCATATTCGTACGCCGTGTCAAACAGCGTGCAGATGCTCTCCGGCTCGATGTTGGCCTGAATGGCATGCACCTGGTTGAAGACAAAGCCTCCGCCGGGCGCAAAGATGCGGAGACGTTCCTTCACATGCGCGCGCACTTCCGCCGGCGATTTGAACCCCAGTACGCGCTGCGTATCGCACCCGCCACCCCAGAACACGATGCGGCCGCCGTACTTCTGCTTCAGCAGCTCCGGCTCCATGCCGCAGGCGGAGGTCTGGATGGGGTTAAGGATGTCCACACCCATTTCGATGATCGATTCCATCAGCGGCTCGACCGCGCCGCAACTGTGCAGGAAAAGCTTCCAGTGAGTGTGCTGGTGCAGCCAGTCGGAAAAACGCCGGTAGTGCGGGAAAATACGTTCGCGGAACATGTCCGGGCTGATCATGGGGGCGTTCTGCGTGCCAAAATCATCGGAAAAGGCCACGCAGAAGGTATATTTTCCGATCGCCTGATATACCAGTTTCAGGCGCTCGATCAGGGCATCGCATTCGGCCGCATTTTGCGCGTCGATGCGCTCGGGTTCCAACGCGAGGTCCATCAGAAATTCCGGGGTGTTGCCAAAGAATCCGCCGCCAAATTTGGCGGAGAGTGCCAAATCGGTGCTCTCGTAAATCTGGCGTGTGTAATCCGCTAGACTTTGCAGATTGTCGTCTGTCAGGGGGATGCCGAAGTTGTACCAGCCTTTTCCGTCGCAGGCGTCGAAGTAATAGGATTGTGGCGGCTTCACGAATTCGCGGCCGGCTTTGTCCTTCAACAGCCAACTCCCATCCGCGAGCCGTTGGAGGTCAGGCTGGATGGGGAGCCGCAGGTCAAGACCGTCGTACAGGCGGCAGGTGTGCCAGGTCCTGGCCACGCAGGTGAGGTCAATCGGGAACGTGTCCACGTGCAGGCGCTGGCGGACCTCCGGGGAGAGCACGGCCAGTTGCTGCATCATGTCGTTGCACGCGACTTGGCCGCCGGGAAAGCCTAGGTAGCGCTGAAGTTTGTCGTAGGCCAGCACATGGATCCCGGAGGCGCCGGCCGTGCCGCCGAGGTCGATCGGCACCCGATCCGGCTCCTCGAAGTTGATGGCCTTGGCAACGCGTTCCCTGCTATTCATGGCCCTGACATCTCTCAGACACCCGCGCCTGTTGTTTCCTCCACTGCATGCAAGCGTCCTCATTTCGCGTTGGAACGTCGTGTCCCGGCGTCCTTCATTTTAGCGGCATAGGCTTCAAGTTGTGTGTAATCCTGCGTCCACGTGGTGTAGGCCGTGCCGACAATACCCGTGCAATCAGCGGTGTCTGTGAGCCAGGCGGCGTTCTTGGCGATATTGGCCGCGTCGTCGTAGTACCCCATCAGAATCTGCCGGTTGCCGCGGCCGTCGAAGAAGCGCACCGAGGGCACTTCATTCTGGAACCAGTTGGCGATGCAGATGTCGGGCGCTAGCCCTTCCCATGAGCCGGCCCAACCGCCCTTAGCCATGTACATGATGTGCGGGCGACCGTCCGGTTCCATCTCCTTGGCATTCTGGAAGGGATCGAACATGTCGTTCCATACGACGATCGGCTTGCCGGGATCGACGCGCCTGACGATCTCGGCGCAGTGGCGGAGATTGTCGGCCAGGATTTGCCCGTTGCTCTTGCCGGTCCGGGTGCAGGCGTCGTCCCAGCCGTTCATGCGGATTTCGTCATGCGAAAGCATGTAGGCGTCCGGCTGGGCGTGCTCCTTGACCCAGCGGATCTGCTGCTCCACGATCTCGTAGGTCTTGGGTTCGCTCATGCACATGTTGATGTTGTTGGGTTTGCCGCAGGTGCTGGCGAAGTGGTAACTGGCCAGGACCTGGTCGCCTTCCTTCAACCGACTGCCGGCCGGAATCGCGATGACCGGCTGCGTGTGCCAGTTGGAGAAGTGCCCCGGACCGGGATCGTTGCCCAACAACGGATCGCGTACGATGGCAAAGTCCTCTCCCTCGACATAGGCTGTCTTGCCGTCCGGACTGGTCAGGCGTAGCGGCTCACTGTCGCGCCGGATGATGTTCACAAAACCGGCTGGCTCAATCCGGATGTCGTCGAACCAGACCTTCCCCTTCTTGCCGTTCCAGCAGCCGGCATAGAGGACCACATTGCTGTTGTCGATGGTGCTGAAGGTGACGTGATATTGCGTCCAGTCCTGCGTGGGCTTGATCCGTTCCGCCGGTCCCTGCCAGTTCAAGGGCATGTTCTTGCTCTCGTCGAAAGCGAAGAAGCGCCAGTCCTTGCTGGTGCAGTTCTCGGTCTTGACCCAGACACTGGCGTGGTAATAGTGCCACGGCTTGACAGTAATCCGCTGATAAAGCCGGCCGCGATTGTGCTTGTCCCCTGCTGCGACATCTTCCTGCCGCAGGCAGGACTTGCCCGCGCGTGCCGTCTCGTCGCGAAATGAAATCTTACCCGGTTCGTCCACCGTCCAGCCTGCCGGGACGTTGCCCTTCCACTGCTCCAGATTCCCGTTGCGCAGGACCGTCGTGTCGTCGAAGGGCGCGAGTTTGCCGTCCTTGACCACAAACGTGGCCTCGCGCACGGGCATCCCCTCGGCGAGGTTGGGGTCGTTCGAGAGAATCCCTTCCGAGTAGCCGAAAGGCGCGACACAGGGGATGAAGAGCATCTGCTCGTCGCGGCATGCCTGCCGCACCAGTGCGAGGTTGGCGCAGTAGACCTCGTTCTGGAGTTGGAACTTGTCGAGCTTGCTGTCGGACAGGACCACGCCATTGTAGCCGGCCTGACGGGCGTGCTTGATGACGGCGAGCGTGGCGTCGCGACCCGCGTCGGTGGCGACGGTCTTCATGATGAAGCACCACCGCTGCCCCGGCGGCACCAGCGGCGCGGCAGGCTGGGATGCGACTTGGGCACCGATGCCGGCCGTCTGCAGAATCAGTCCCGTGAAGGTCAGGCAGGCGCGACGGGTCATGTTCAGTTATTTCCTTGTTCTACCCATGTAGGGGCGTCGCTCGCCGACGCCCGCGCCGCGGCGGCGTCTGGCATGCAATGGAGCCGGCGGTCCCCGCCGGTAGCGACAGGTGCTCATCATTCGCCACCGGCCGAGGACGGCCGGCCCCAACGCGAATCCTTCTCAACCGTATCGCCGCCGGCGGACAGATCGCACTGTTCTATTCACGTAGGGGCGTCGCTCGCCGACGCCCGCGGGCGGCGACCAGCGCCGCCCCTACATGGACGAGACCGACTAATACATGAACAGCGCGGTGCCGGCGGGAGCCTTGTATTCGAAGGCTCCGATATCGACTGCCGCTCCGACCAAACGCGCGTACTTCCCACCGCGTTGATCGGTGGCCAGGCCCAGCGGATTGCTGCCGTGGTCGATCACCGGACTGCCTTTCAGCGGCGCGCACGTCCACGTCAACCCGCCATTGTCCGCAAGCGGCAACAGCATGGGATCCAGCGGCGCGGCGGTCGTGCCGATGTAACTCAGCGTAGCAGCGATGCGGGCGTTGTCTCCATTGCCGATGAAGCAGTGGTCGGCAGTCGGGGCGACGCCGGAAAGTGAGACGATGTCGGGACCGCCGCCAGGCGTGCTGTTGAGTGCCACAATGGAGCTCACAAAATGCATGGTTGCCGAGTACCAGGCACTGATGCTGCCCTTGTTATTGACAACCGTACAGTTCTGCAGCCATGCGGTTCCTGAGCCGATGCCAATCCCGGAAGAACAGGTGTTGCCAAATACGGTGCATTCGACGATGGTCGAGATGCCTGGAAAGTTTACTGCCGGGACGTTCGTTCCACTGTTGCCGACAACCGTGCAACGTTCGACATCGGCGGTGCTGGCGGCACTCGATCCCACTGTAAAGGCTGCGCCGCCGTCGACGCCTGAAAAGTTGCTATTATTGCGGAATGTCGAGTCCAGAATGGTAACCGTCGACACATAGGCATAGAGTCCTCCCGCACCGTTGGGGGACTGGTTGCCGGTAAACAGACAATTGGAGATGACGACGGTCGCAGGCGACCAAGCAAGCACACCGGCGGTCCCGCCAGTCTGGGCGATGTTATCCTTGATTTCGCACCCGCGCATGGTCAAGAGACCGCTGCTGCAGTAGATTGCGCTGCCATCGTAGTAAATGGCTCCGGTGCATTTGTTGCTGACGATGCGGCACCGTTCGAACATGGCATCTGCAACGCATGTCACGGCCGAACCATGCCCAGCCAAGTTGCCATAGCGCAAAGTCATGTCGCTCAACGTGCACGTATTGTTGAGCGCCAACAGACGGTTTGCCGCGACCCCGAACTGTCCCGCCGCCTGTACGAACGTCTGATCCATACTGGCTCCGCGCAGCGCGACTACCTTGCTCACGGCAACGTTTGTCACCGTGTAGGTTCCCGCCATCAGGTTAATCGTGTCGTAGGCATCAGCCCGCACCGCGGCATTGTTGAGGGCGAACGGGATGCTTTGCCACGGAGTGGCAAAGGAACCATTACCGGTCGTGTCACTGCCGGTGTTGACTGAGACCCAGAAATTGGAAGATGCCGAACTGCCGACAAAGGTTACGCTCAGGTCGCCGCGGTTGACGTTGGCCACCGCGCCTGCGCCGCCCTGGGCGAAGGCTCCGTCCTGGAAAGTCAGGGTGAGGTTGGCGATGCTGTCGGCGCTGTTGTGGGGCGATGCGTTTCCAAGCAGGGAGAAAGCGACCTGTCCATTCCCCAGGCGCACCACACTCGCGGTCAGACCGGACGGCACGTGGCTGGCGACAGCTTTGGCGCTGGCGATGAAGTTCTCGCCATTCGTGCCGGTGAACGGGTCGCCCACCAGCGAGATCGTGAGCGGATTGGTACCGATGCTGCCGTCATTCTGCCAAAATTCGGCGAAACTGGTGCGGCCATAGGTGGCCACCGGATTGCTAAACAAGATCTGCAGGTCGGAGCGCGCGGCATTGGTCACCGCCAAGGCCGCGGTGTTGTGGAAGGCGCGATCAGTAAAGGCGAATGTCAGGTTGTAGACGTTGCTGACGCTACTATTCGCCAGCGCCTGGCCGATGAGCGTGGCGTTCAGGTGCGTCAGGTCGACGCGCGTGACGACGGCCGTCAGGCCGACGGGCACGTTGGCGGGCACGACCCAACCCTTTGCCACGAAATCGTCGTTGATGCTGCCTTCGAAGAAATCGTTCGTCAGCGTGATTGCGTTGGTCGTGGCGATGCTGCCGTCGTTGGCCGTCGCCTCGTTGAATACCGTGCCGCTGTAGAGCAACTGGACATTCGCGGTGGGATCGACGAATGTGACGCTGAGGTTGGTCGCGGCGGAGTTGTCGATCACCGACGCATTGCCGCCGACGAATGCGGCGTTTTGGAACGACAAACCGAGATTGTTGGCGCTGTTGGCGGCCGCATGCGCGGCGGCGCGCCCGATCAGCGTCACGTTCACATTGGTCGCATCGACGCGCGTGACCACCGCCGTCAGACCGGCGGGGATGTGACTGGGCACCACCCAACCCGCAGCCACAAAGTCGCCGCCGACCGGGGTGTTGAAGGTATCACCAGACAGCGTATTCGTGAGCGTCGTGGCGATGCGACCGTCGTTCCAGATGGCATCCTCCTGAAAGTTCGTTCCGCTGTAAGTCAGCGAGCCACTCTGCACCGGCCTGACGAATTGGATGCTCAGCGTGGTGGCATATCCAGGCAACTGTGACGCATTCCCGAGATTGAAGGCGCTGTCCTGAAAGGTGAACGTCAGATTATTGACATTGTCGTTGGAGGTATTGTGGGTGGCGCCGCCGAGCAGCATGACCACGGCATTGGTTCCGCCATTGGTGCGGACCATCGATACAACCAGCCCGTCCGGCAGATTGCCGACAATCACGTTGTTCGTGATCTGGGAGTTGTCGGTGCCGGTAAAGAGGTTCCCGCCATTGAGCGTAATCAGTAGAGGCGTGGTGTTGTCGATGGCGCCGGCCAAATACGGAAAGGCTTCGGCGAAGTTCGTGCGGCTGTAGATCAGGCCGCCGGCATCCTTTTCGTAGGCGCCAATATCCACCGCCGCCCCTCGGATACGTCCGTATCCGGCCCCGCGCTGGTCAGAACCGAGACTGAATGGATTGGATCCTGCGTCGATACAAGGGCTGCCGGACTGCAAGGCCAGCGTCGGTGTCGGGCCGCCGTTGTAGGCAAGTCCCAAGAGTTTCGGATCGCCGACGAGGCAGTTATTGGTCGTAACCGTGGCGCTGCCAGAGTTGTAGATCGTGCTCGACTGGAGCAAGCAGTTGGAGAACGAAAGTACAGAACCGGTACCCGCTCTGATATTATAATCGCTGCCGTTGCCTGCCAAGAGGGCACTGTAAAACTTCAGAGAGCCGCCCAAGGCAAGATCCGCGCCACTCCAGGTCGGTGAGCCGCTGTTCGAGCTGATGGTACTGTTGTAGACCATGCCGGTATACCCGCTCGCCATCGAAACATTCAGGCCCGCGCCGCCGGCATTGGCGTAGTTGGCGACCAGCGTCGAGTTGCGCATGGTGAAGGCGCGAAGATTCGAACCGAAGACGCCCCCGCCGCCCGTGTCCTGACCGCTCGACAGACACTGATTATTGACGAAAGTGCTTCCCTCGATCCAGAGCGAACCACCCTTTGCTTCGATTCCGCCGCCGAAAGAATATGCAAAATCAGCCACATTACTGGCTACCAGGCAATTTAGTATGGTGAAGGATGCGGATCCCGGATCATAGTTATACGGAATCTGGCAAAAGGCGCCGCCGGTTCCTCTGGTAGAGCCGCCGGTGAGTCTTGTGTCGTTCATCACGACACTGCAATTCTGTACCGTCACCGTGCCGCCTGCGTTAAAGAGCGCGGCTCCACCGTACGTATAGTATTGAATGTTGTTGCTATAGTACCCATATCGAAGCGTCATGTCCTTCACGGTCAGCGTCTTCGCGGCGTTGTTCATCATGAAAATGCGGTCTGTCGCATTGCTGCGTGACGTGGCGCCTTGAACGATGGTGCTGTTCATCCCCTGTCCCTGGATCGTGAGGGACTTGGTGATGACGATGCCGCACTCGGTTTGCGTGGCGACATTGATGACGATTGTGTCGCCATCCGAAGCCGCCTTGACCGCGTTGGAGATGGTGTCGTAATACCCTGGCCCGACGTACCAAGTCGCACCTGCCCCCGCAGCGGCGGATACCAGGCCGCCGATCACGAGCGACACACCAAGGGATAATCTGACGGCCATTTTGACGTTCACGCGCGCCTCCAGTTTTACAGACGGAAGATAGTTCTCCCGACCACCAATATTATGAGGCCGTCATCAGGATATAGATATATCAGTTTGCGCCATTCATCTGCTGTTTTGCGTCGTAGGCGCGGCTGGGAGCGCGGCCCTCGCGCCGTTCCCGGTCCCGGTAGCGGGAGGGGGTCAGCCCGGTGACGGCGCGGAATGCGCGCACAAACCGCGCATATTCCCGGAAACCCGACGACTCCGCCACCGTCTCCAGCTTGGTGCCGGGCTGTATCAGCAGTTCCTTGGCGCGTTCGATGTGCACGCGCTCGATCTCCTCCCGCGGCGAGCGCCCCAGTTCCTCGCGGAAGAGGCGTTCCAGCGACCGCCGGCCGGCCGGCACCTGCGCCGCCAGGTCGCTCACGGAGATCGGCTCGGAGGCATGTGCATGGATGACTTTCAGTGCCGCGGCCAACGCCGCCGACTCGACGGCCAGGATGTCGGACGACTGGCGCGTCGCCACGCCAAGCGGTGGAAGCCAGACCGTCCGCGCCTGCAGCGTCTTGCCCCTCATTTGATCGTCCAAGAGTTGCGCGGCCCGCTGTCCGATCTGGCGCAGGGGCAGGATCACGCTGGACAGCGGCGGTTTGCAGAACAGACAGACCGTGACGTCGTTGACCACACCCAACACGGCCAGTTCTTCCGGGACGCGCCACTGGTGTTCGTCAGCCACGCGCAGCACATCGCGCCCCATGATGTCGTCGGCTGCAAATAC
>Ga0073936_10010115_pt1 | contig 11599 bp, 12 predicted proteins | sample AliMusrvi5mmetaG_FD_87041 | JGI IMG/M metagenome (GOLD analysis project Ga0073936, IMG submission 87041) | Freshwater lake bacterial and archeal communities from Alinen Mustajarvi, Finland, to study Microbial Dark Matter (Phase II) - Alinen... | ecosystem: Environmental > Aquatic > Freshwater >... | reverse complement strand
GGCGCCGGGCGCCAGTTTCGCGGCTTCCGCGAGACGGCCGGGGTCAACGTCGCAAACGCAATGTAAGCTGCCCAAACCGGCAAAATTCCGAACTAAATTACGACCCCAATTTCCCGCACCTACGACGGCAATTCCCATGCGACTCTGTAGTGTAACATCCGGAACGAGTGAGAACCCTAGTCTTTCAGGCTGCTTCAGCAGCCGTCTGCATCGTGTGGATTGTCCTGCTGCCGGGCTGCGCGCAGCGCCGAACGTTTCGCGCAGACGGTAAGCCATGGCCGATTCCCGGGCGGATTGAAGCCGAGAATTTCGACGACGGCACGCTGTTCGATTCCGCTTACCATGACACCACCTGGCTCAATGAGGCGCCGCAGGACCAGCGCTACCGTGATTCTTCCGTGGATATTGGCGTGGACGCGAAACTCGGGCTGGTGGATGTGGGCTGGATCGAGCCAACCGAATGGCTGGAATACACGGTGGACGTGCAGAGGACCGGGCGCTATCGCCTGATCGCACGTGTTGCGACACCGGAAAACGGCCGCAACTTCCGGGTGGCCTTCGCCGGCACCGACAGGACAGGGCCGATCGCCGTTCCCAATACCGGTTGTTGGGGCAGCGATCTGAAGGGCGGGCACTGCTTTGGCGAAGCGGTGGCGCATCCCATCCGGCTTGAGAAAGGAACGGTGCGCATGCGTCTGCTGGCCGGCACCGGACACTACACGATCGACTGGATTCGCTTCGATTGGGAGGGCGAGTGATCAACCGTGGCTTAAAACCGGCTGTTCAGATGAATCAGCCGGTAGGGTCCGATCACTTCGACCGATTCCGTCCGTTCGGTAACCATCTTTTGCACCGCGGGGAAGGTGCGGAGCGTGACGTCAAAGTAGGGGTGGCTGCCTTCCAGGACGATGGTTTTCACCCGATAGCGATGCAGATTCGCGAGCAGGTGGGATTCGTAGGCTGACATCCACCGACGCTGAAACGCGGGTTTCACCAGGCCCTCGTGTATCCAGAGCGAAGGAAGAACGGATGGTTTACCCGTCAGTCCATAAAGGATGCTGTAATCGCCGAGCAGGAAGAAGTTGTCCGGAGACCGGCGCAGGTTGTCGATGACGCGGTCGAGATCCGGCGCCGTGATTTCATTGGCTTTGTCCCAAATCTGATAGCGCATGAACTGCAACTCCGGCGTCCGGAAAGGGATCACCCGGGCGGGTTCGAAGACGATGTCGGCAACACTCCGAATGGCGTCATAGTGCCGGAACTGGACTGCCTCACGCATTGTGAGCAGCGCCAATGCGGCGACCGGAAACAGCGTGCGATGCCGGAACGCCGGCATCCGGCGCACGGCTGCATCCAAAAAACCGAGGGACAGGAAGAGAAACGGAAAGGCATTTTCCTTCTGGTTCACCGTATTCCTTGCGAACAGCATACAGGCGACCTCGAGCGAAGCGGCCAACGCCAGGAAACCGATGGATTTTCGGATGAAGGGAATCTGCGCCCGGCTGGCCCCCCGCAATGCAAATGGCGAGGCGGCGAACAGAATTGACGACAGGCCGACGGAAATCAGAGCGAAGTTTTGCGGAAACAGCGCACCGAGAACCAGTTCCAGCCCCGTAAACCGGCCTCCGCCCACCAGCAGCGGGATCCGGATAAACTCCAGTTCCAGTGTGGAAAGTGAAATCCCGAGGGCCAGTGTGGCGAGCCAGCAAAGGAGCAGCGCAAGGCCGGCGCCGGCGGTGAGGAGGCCCAGTTTCGCGCGCGCGTCTTTCTTCCGCAGAAAGAGCGCGGAGAGGGTGAGAAGGGGCAAGGCGGCGAAAAGCGCGACGTTCTGTTTGGAGAAACACATGGCCACGAAGGACAAAGACGCCGCCACGCCAAGACACAGGCCAGTCCGCACGCGGCGGCTGGTAAACAGATGAACCAGCGCCAGCATGGTGACGAGAAGGAAGAAAAACCCGTGCTGCTCCATGTAGGGCGTTCCGACCGGCGTATAGAAGGCCAGTCCGCTGCAAAGGGCGTAAAAGAAAGAAGACGCGACCGGCAGACGGAAGACGCGGAGCATCCAGTACACCAGCACGCAAAACAGCCCGTTGAAGAACGCGGCGTGGAGACAGTAGGCAAACCAGTTGACGCCAAAAATGCGAAAGAAGAGAGCCTGGACGACCGAGGGAGTGGTCCCCGTCAGCGCGGAGAAGTCCCGGAAGGGGACCTGGCCGGAAAGAATACGCCAGCCGCCGTCGAAAACGATCGATTGATCCAGCGGATTGAAGCCGTTTCTGCCGAAATGGAGACATACAACCGCGCCGAAACACATCAAAGCGAGGACGATTGCCGGCGTGCGTACGGCGCGGAGCTTCGGGAACACTGGGTTAAGATAGCATGGCCTGGCGGGTCGGACGGGGGCCGCCGGGTTGCCGGAGCGATGAAAGCCGGCGAATAAGCGTTCGTTTTGAGGAAAGTCCCGGATTTATCTGAAATCGTGGCGCCGGAGGCGGGAAACCAGAAGGTTGATTCCGGACTGCAGGGCGAGTGACGAACCGTTTTCCCGAGGCCTGGGGCGCCGCAGGCCGTGTTCGCGAAGCGATTGAACAATCGATACGGGAATGTTCTCGTCAGCGTGGCGGCACATCGACGCCCGAATCGGCCCCGGCCGGGATTGGCCAGGCTCTGTATTCGTTAGAAATCAGGCGGCCCCGTCCAGCCGCGCCGCGCCGGATCCGTGGCCTCGTTTATGGCATAATTATCACACTGCGGAATGAATATCGTAACGGGATTTAGTCGAACAGCCGAAGACGCACCCGATCTTCTCGCTGTTTCGGTCGAGGGTCTCGAATACTCTTATGGCACCCTGCGCGACACTGTTTGTGCGTCGGCGGGGTGGATTCTGGCTCGTTGTGGCACCCCCCGGCATGTCGCCGTGCTTGCGTCGCGGAGTTATGGAGTCTATGCGGGGATTCTCGCGGCCGGCTGGGCGGGCGCTGCATACGTTCCTCTCAGCCCGAAACTGCCCGAGATTCGTTTGAAATCGATCCTGAGCCGGCTTCGGCCGGAGGCCATCATTGTCGATAATAACGGCCTGTCGCGGGTGAGTTCGCTACGCCAGGGCGAGGATACTTTCCCCCCGGTGCTTCTGATATCCGGAAAGAACGCGGCCGAAGTTTCCGAAGAGGGCTCGGCAGTTATCGACACGGAGCCCGCGTTGAAACCGGCCGAGCGCTCGGCTTCCGACATCGCCTACATCATGTTCACCTCGGGCACCACGGGCGAGCCGAAGGGCGTGATGGTCCCCTGCGGCGCGGTCGAGCGCTTCATGAGCGTGATGCAGGAACGTTACCGACTGACGCCCGCCGATCGGCTTTCGCAGACTTTCGAGACCACTTTCGACCTTTCGGTTTTCGATATGTTCATGACCTGGCGCTCCGGAGCTTCGCTTCACGTGCTTCCGGCAACGCAGCTCATGGCGCCCCGGAGATTCATCGTGCAGAACAATCTGACGGTGTGGTTTTCGGTGCCTTCCACGGCGGCCCTGATGGATCGTATGAACATGCTTCCCGCCGGCATATTCCCCTCTCTCAGGCTCTCGTTGTTCTGCGGGGAAGCCCTGGGTGAGAGCACGGCGCTGGCGTGGCGCAGAGCCGCTCCGAAATCAGTTGTTGAGAATCTCTACGGGCCCACCGAGGCGACGATCGCCTGCACTCTGCAGCCGGTGGACGATCCGCCTTATTCCACCCCCGGGCGGGGCGTGATCGCGATCGGCCAGCCCTATCCGGGCACGGACGCCGCGATTTTCGGCCCGAATCTGCAGCCCCTGGAGGATGGCCAGAGCGGAGAATTAGTCCTGGGCGGCGCGCAGCTGGCCGCGGGCTATTTCGGCGATTCCGAACGAACGGCCGCCGCTTTCCCGGTTATCCACGGAAAGTGCTGGTACCGGACGGGCGACCTGGCCTACCGGGATTCGCAAGGCGTCTTCCATCACCTTGGCAGGATCGACAACCAGGTGAAAGTGCTGGGCAATCGGGTCGAACTCGAAGAAGTGGATGCGCATCTCCGCCGCGCCGCCGGAACCGACCTCGCCGCCAGCGTGGCATGGCCGCTTGAAGACAACGGCGCCGCATCCGGTATCGTGGCTTTCGTGGCCGGAAGCGATCGGCCGGCCGACGACATTCGGAACGCCATGCGCGCCGCCGTGCCCGCTTATATGGTCCCGTCCCGGATTTGCGTTCTGGATCGGTTGCCGCTGAACGCCAGCGGCAAGACGGATCGAAAGGCTCTGGTTGCCATGTTAAAGGAAGGCGTATGAACGATCGCACTCAGGTCCGTGACCTGTTTGATGGCCTGCTCTCCCGCAAAGGGGATACTCGTGGTTTCGAAGATTCGGAGTCGCTGATTCTCAGCGGCCGGCTGGAATCTCGCGACACCGTCGAGATTGTGATGTTCCTGGAATCGCATTACGGTGTGGACTTTTCGACCACGGATTTCGATCAAACCCAGTTCGATACCGTCGACGAACTGCTGAACTTCATTGCAGCCAATCGCAGCTAAAGAAACCTCACAGGGAGCGAATCCGCGCCCGGCGCGCGGATTCCGCCTGATACCGGCGGTCGACCAATCGCCGCGTGCGGTCCGATTTGTCTCGACCCCCCTCGGCAAGATTGTGGTTTTGTGTCTGTTTGGCGGGCTGCTGCGGCTCCGCGAGGCTCCGGCGGCGATGGAACTGACGGCCTTCGCCGCGCTTGCCAGTTTTTTTCCGTCGCGCCGCCGCATACTGGCCGCCGCGGGAACGCTCTGGTGGTTGTTCCGGTTCACGATTCCGAACATGACGTGGATCGGACTCCGAACCATCCTCGAACGCGAGCGTTTGCCGGCGGCAATGGCGACGCCGATCGAATACGCCGCCACGGTCGGGGCTCTGGTTCTTTGGGCGGCTTTCACCGCCTGCGCCTTCCGAAATCCCAAGTCGGGGCTCATCCGGCGTCCGATCGTGTTGATGATCGTCACGGTGGTGACGCTTGCCTGCCTTGCGGTGGAACTGCCCATGCCCGGGCTGGCGCGAGCCTGGATGTGGGCTGCGACCGCAGCGCTGGCCTGGTTTCTTTGGTTCGCCGCGTACTCTGTTGCGGACCGGGGCGCCCGGGGTCGAAGTCCCCTGGCGACTCAGTTCGGAACCTGGCAACCAGTCTGGTACGGAATGGTGGTAACGCCGTTACCGATCCCGAAGGGAGCCGCGTACCTGCGGCGGATTGAGGCGAAGTCCGCGGAAGATCTCGCGATCACTCAGATCAAAGGGCTCAAGCTCATGGTGTGGCTGATGTTGCTGACCGCGATTCTGCGCGTCCTCCAGTCTTTGGTGCACGGCGAGATGGCCGAGAGCCACTCATTCGGCCGCCTGCTCGGAATCGGAGCCGGACTCTCCGTGCCGCCGTTCGCCGTGGTGTTCCGGGACTCGATCATGGGGCACCCCGCCCCGTGGCTCGTTCGCACGATCGCTTACTGTTCCGACCTTGTGGAGACTTTTTTCGCCACGGCGATCGGGCATGGCGTGGTAGTGGTCTACGCCCGAATGTTCGGATTTCGGGCTCTGCGCGCGATGTGGCGTCCGCTCTCCGCCGGTACCCTGGCCGAGTTCTGGAACCGCTACAACTATTACTTCAAAGAACTGCTGATGGATTTCTTCTTTTATCCCTGTTTCACCCGGTACTTTAAGAAGAATCCGCGCGTCCGTCTGTTTGCGGCGACTTTCGGGGCCGCGGGTGTCGGCAACGCCATCTACCACTTTGTCTACAATATCGACGCGGTGGCCTCTTACGGTGTGCTCAAAGCGATCACCGGCTACCATGTGTACGTGTTTTATTGCCTGGTGCTGGGCGTGGCGATCGCCGTCTCCCAATACCTGCAGAATTCCCGCAAAGGTCCGGCGCCGGCGTGGCGGCGGGCACTCGCTCCCGCGGGGGTGCTGGCCTTCTTCGCGATCATACACATTTTCGACGATCCGGGCCGGGCATACTCGCTGGCGGATCATTTTCGCTTTCTCGCCGGCCTGTTTGGGATTAGCGTCTGAGAGCGGCGACGGCCAGAGCCGCCCGCAGCCCCAGTGACCGAGCCCGCCACGATGCGGGGCGCCCTCTCAACCGTGTGTCGGATGTTCGCCTGATGTGAAATCGTTTGCCGCAGCTGCTCGCTCGGGACGCCGGTTGAATATCCGATCGCGAGTCAGCCACCCGCGTGCAGAAGAACTAGTTCTTTGACCGCTTGAAAAAGTTCTAAAAAACAATTTGAACCGAAGATGTTTTGGTGCATACTCATGGTATGGCCCGACCACCCCTGCGCGTTGACGTGTCAACTGATGATCAGAATGAGATCCGCGGTTTGCTGAGCGGCGGCATTCAGCAGGTTCGCGTCGTGCTGCGGGCGCTGGCTCTTCTGCGACTGTCGCAATCTATGGCAGCTCCACAAGTGGCTCGATTATTGGAGCTTACGCCTCAGGCGGTGCGAAAGATTGCGCACCGCTACATGGAAGGGGGGCTCGACAGGGCGCTTTATGAAAGGCCACGGCCCGGCGCGAGCGAGCTGCTTGCAGATGCCCAGAAGCAACGTATCGTGGCGATGGTCTGTGGTCAGCCTCCGGAAGGCCACGCCCGCTGGACCGTCCGATTAGTAACGGAACAGGCGGTCAAACGAAAGCTCGTGCCGCGTGTCGGCCGCGAAACAATCCGTGTTCTGCTGCAGAGCCAGGACCTCAACAAGCCGTGGCGGGAAAAAAATGTGGTGCGTCCCGGAACTCAACGATGAATACATCGCGAAGATGGAGGACGTGCTCGAAACCTACGAGCGACCGTACGATCCGAAAGAGCCCGTGGTGTGCCTCGATGAGAAACCAGTCACGCTGCATGCCGAGGTCAGGCAGCCGTCCGCTGCCGGGCCAGGGCGCGAAGCGCGTCGGGACAGCGAATATGAGAGACGCGGCACGGCTAATGTTTTCTGCGCGGTAGAACCGAAGGCCGGACGCCACTTCACCTGGCCAACGCCCGACCGGTCCGGCTTTGAATTCGCTAAAGTGGTCTTCGATCTGGCGCTGCGGTATCCCGAAGCCCACACCATCCACCTGATTGTGGACAACCTCAACATTCACCGCAGCAAGTCGCTCACGGACCTGCTCGGAGAAGAAATCGGGACTGAAGTCTGGAACCGCTTCACCGTCCACTACACGCCTTCACACGGAAGCTGGCTCAATCAGGCGGAGATCGAGATCGGCATGTTCTCGCGCCAATGCCTCGGGACCCGCCGAATCCCGGACCTGGAAATTCTCCGTCGTGAGGCAAAGGCCTGGAACAAGGACGCCAACCACCGGCGCGTTCGCATCAACTGGCGGTTTGACCGCAGGTCTGCTCGCCGCTGTTTCGGCTAAGGAAATCCATCAGGCGGTCTACGAACTAGTTGTACAGATTTGAGCCTGTCGCTTGAAAATCGGGAATTTTTCCCGATTCAATGGCGGCGATCCAAGTATCGAAATGAGTCGGCGCAATTTTCCAGAACGTGCGGATCTCCTGAATGAACCGGATGACCGTTTCGCGGCTTTGATCGTCGCCGTTTTTCAGCAACTCCAACGCGAGCGAAAGATTAGGGCCATAAGAACTCAGCGCGGTGCCGCCTCCAATGTTCCCCGACGCGAGAAGATACTTCTCAGCGCCCCGAATGTCGCCGTTCAGGACCGCAATTCTTCCCAAGACAAAATTTCCGAAAAAATACCCTTCGGGGATACCCCTCCGGAGGTTGAAGCGACCAGGATCGGTGCGCCTCAACTTCGCCTCGACCAAGATAGCTGTCTCGATGGCTTCAGTCGCATATTTGGCGGCTTTGTCAAGAGCACCAGCCTCCAATGCCGCTTTCGCCGCCAATCCCACGGTATGGGGTGATCTGCGGCCCGGGATTCCAGAGGGCACGTCCATCTTTGACTCTGCTTCCGCCAGATACTCTTGCGGATCCCGGTGCATAAACAGCGCTTGGCTGTAGGTTGGGTTGTTACGATCCGGCGGTGGGCCAGCCGTGAGCGGGCTAACGGCACAAATGCCAAAACACATGCATAGAGGAATGCGTCTTCTCATAATTCCCCAGAACCATTCTTGCCCTCAGATTAAGGCCGAAATATACATGATGCAAAGTTGTTAGAAGGCATTTTGGTCAAGAATATTACCCTGGAGTGAACCTGTTTGCTCGCTGCCAAAATGCGGAATTCTCCCCGAATAGGCCGGGGCTGCGCGGATAGGCGAAGGAGCCGTATGGCTACTGGCATCAAGAACACTCGTTCGGGCGGACAGATGCGGCGTGGTGATCCGGGATCGCGTGGATTATGTTCTCGTCGGCGAGGAGGCGCATCTACGCCGGGATCGGCCAGGCTCTGTATTCGTGGGTCAGATGGCTGGCGTAGTATAAACAAGCAAGGATGTCGTCACGAGTCAGACCCGGATAGTTTGTCAGGATCTCGCTTTCAGCCTGGCCCTCCGCGAGAAGCTCGAGAATGAACTCCACAGTCAGACGTGTGCCCCGGATCACCGGCTTGCCAGCCACGATGTCCGGATCAACGATGATGCGTTCCGAGGTCGGCATGACCATAGGCTAGCGCGTCGCGCCAACGCAGATCACTCAACCGATGAGACCGACGTTGACGTTGCTCCAGTTTTCAGAGGAGGCGGAACCTGGGCCGGTGATTCCGGAAAGAGTGCTCTCTGGCATCCGACACGGAAGGAATCAGGCACACTGCCAAAAACGACAAAAAGCCGCTTCCGATTTGGAGGCGGCTAAATACAACAAATAGTGGCAGATAAGGTGGTGAGCGCGGTAGGAATCGAACCTACAACCTACTGATTAAGAGCGAGTAGGTGTCAAGTCTCTTTTGTCGCATGTATGTGTTTTCTTGTGCTTGGGAATCAAGGGAGGAACAGTTTGGACTCATGAGGCGGGAAACGCCGAATGAGACGGTCCCGCGCGCTGACAAGATAGCTGACAAGGATTCGGTGCCCCCAACCTACTGAGGTCTCGTCAGTAGGTGCGGAGCAAGGGAAGTTTTCGGTCGAGTCCTTTTGCCTGCGTACCTGTGTCTACATGCCGGGTTGCACTCGGAGAGTGGGAAATAGCACGAAGATCGAGAATGTCACAGGTATGAAGTCGGAGATCCGGCAAACGGGTACCGCCGTTCGCCCTTAAAGCGATACGGCGCACCGGCTTCGCCCTGTGTGCGTCCCGATGCCGCTCAATGCGCAGCATAGGGTCGCCGAATCGCAAGTGAAAGTCGCGATCAGCTCGCTCGTGTCGAGGTCCCAGACCCTTTAGCGTCTTGTCCTCAGAGGCAGAAACGGCGCGCCTCCCGCCCCGCTCACCGTCACTCCAGGGACTGAGGAGGATTGTCCCTCCAGCGTGCGGAGTTCGACTCCGGTGTCTCTAGAAGTGCCGGACCCTTTCTAATGACGAGGAAATCCGAAGCCTTCAGGATCGCTATCCTGTCCTAAGCTGCGGAGCCACAGCAGGTCCTTATCGCCGGTGTCGATGTAATCGGCCCCGGCGCTGACGACGCATTCGAGGATGCGGTTCGTCCGCTGGGTGTCGAGCACGGGGCCGAGGAACTCCAGCGGCTTACCGCGCCGGAACGCCAGTGCGGAAACGGGCACGTTCGTGTCGGGGGTGACATTGAGCACCTGCTGCCCCCGAGCTTCGTCTTCGCGGCGGCAGCGGTGGGGTAAGGGTGGAGGAGCGGCTTATGCCGCCCCTCGTTTCTGTGCCGCTGTCGGTACAGTTGCTCTGCTTTTCGGCTTTGTGGCGTAACGCGCCGCTGTCGCGACCAGGAGATCGCTTGGCTGGAGTTCTTCGTCGGAGTTGCCGGAGGATAGCAGGGCAATCTCGATCAGCATCCGGATGAGCTGGGCTTCGGTCGCCTTCTGTACTTTCTTATTCAGCTCGAAACGCGCGGCGTCCGGTTCGCTGGTCTCGTCCGTCTCGATTCCGTGGCGCTCGGTGATTGCCTCCCAATCATCACAGTCGAGGCGCTCAATGCTCGCCAGGACCAGCATCCGGAAGTCGTCGCGTGTCAGCGTGGCGGGCGCATTTTTCAGAACGCTGTCGAGGAGGCGGCGGTTGTTCGCCCGGTTCTTCTTCGCCAGCCGTTCGCGGCGGTCCCATTCGTCCTGTCGGGCCTTCGCCGCGGCTTCCTGCTCGGCGCGATGATCCGGCTTGCCGTGCACTTCGCATTCCGGGTCCGCACAGATCTGGACCACTTCGCCGCGCTTGCCGGGGCCTTCGACCACGATTGCGCTGGTTCCGTTCGGACATGGTTGGTTTGGCGGAACGATGGTGTACTCGTTTTGCGTCAGCACCTTCTCACCGGACTTCCCGTCGCTCTAGTAGGCGCGCGTGATCTGCACCAGACCTTCCACGGTCTGCTTCTGGCGCCCGATGTGCGCGGTCACTTTGGAATGGAAGCATTTTCCGTCGAGGCAATCGTCCTGCGGGTTGTCATCGAACAGGAACGCGTTGGCACCCGTTCGTTTTGCGCACGCGACGCAGGAGCCGGCGGCGGGCACGAGTTCGGCGTCTTCCCGATCAATAACAGCTTCCGCTAGAGAGAGCATCAGGTTCTCGCGAATTCACTGGCTCAGCTCCCGGACGGAAACGGCGTGCTTCTCTTTCGTCCGCCAGTCCTCCCGGAACGCGGCATCGAGCGCCTGTTCCTGTTGCTCCCGCGGCAATCGGGCGATCAGGGCGGCGTGACCCGCCGTGATCTTGTCCGTCTGGAACGCCTCGGCGGCGGCGGGAATCAGTTCCGCCATGCGCAGGCGTCCATAGATGTGGTTCACGCTGCGGCCCGTCTTTAGTGCCAGGGAACCCACGTCGTAGCGCGGTTCGGAGGACTGCAGCAGAGCTGCGTAGGCCATCGCTTCTTCGTACGGATGAACATCAGCGCGAATGGCATTCTCGACTTATATAGTGTTCGCCGGAACATCGTCTTTATTATCAGCAAGATGACGCTGTTGTCATCGCTACAACGATTGTTGTCCCAAGATGACTTACTGTCCAGTTGCTCGCGAGCCAAGCGCCGGGATGAGAATCGATCCCGAGGGGGAACAACTATGCGCTGAACCTTCATTGGCGCGGGCTCCTGCTTCATCATTACGCAGAAGAAGAGCCACAGTTGGCGCCCTGCTGCCGCAGGTCTGAGAGAAAACGCCCAAACTGCCGCTTACCGCGTTGAATCCAGCCATCAGATAATGCGTCCACGACGTCTGCAAACAGGGAAAAGATCTACTTTGTGTACATCGTAGATACCCCCGGACGGACTCCAGATAATTCGACCAGCTGCAGAGTGAGCGCTTCGGAGTCTGTCAGTTCGACGACGCGCACCGGAACCGCGAACAGTTCCGCCCGTTGCGCCGCCCGGAAGCGCCGTGCACCGGCGACTACTTCGAAGGATTCCGGGGCGGTCGGCCGAACGATGAGCGGGACCAGAAGGCCCTGCGACCGAATGCTCTGCGCAAGCTCCTGCAGCTTGCTCTCCTCGAATGTCCGGCGCGGGTTGGTGGAGGACTCCCGCAACTGATCGATGGCGAGAGTC
>Ga0073936_10010112_pt1 | contig 11603 bp, 11 predicted proteins | sample AliMusrvi5mmetaG_FD_87041 | JGI IMG/M metagenome (GOLD analysis project Ga0073936, IMG submission 87041) | Freshwater lake bacterial and archeal communities from Alinen Mustajarvi, Finland, to study Microbial Dark Matter (Phase II) - Alinen... | ecosystem: Environmental > Aquatic > Freshwater >... | reverse complement strand
ATTTCGGTTCTACCGGCTGTTTATGAATACGTTCGCTCGTCAAGGGATAACAAAAAGGCTTCCCTCGGAACTGAGGCATGAACCAACGCCAGGTCGTCCAATCCACCATCCGCTTTTTAATCAACCTTCTCTCTAATTTTGAAGTGGCGGGTACTGAAAATATACCCGCTCAGGGTGGATTTTTATTTGCTGCGAATCACATCAGCCGCATGGACGCCCCGGTGTTCACCTCGCTCCCGGTCCGCCCGGATGCCACGGCTTTCCTTGCCGAAAAATATGAAAAACACTGGTTTTTTGGCTGGTGGGGGCGCACGATGAAGTTTATTTTCATCGACCGCAGCCGGGCGGATATGGCTGCTTTGCGCGGTGCGGTGGATGTGATTAAAAAGGGAACACCTCTGGCGGTTGCGCCGGAAGGCACACGCAGTAAAACCGGAAGCATGAACGAAGGCAAACCGGGTGTCATCCTGCTCGCCTTTTTGGCGGGTGTTCCCATCATCCCCGCTGGTGTGACCGGCACGGATACCATGCTAAAAAAAGTATTTACCCTGCGGCGGCCTACCGTCAGGGTTGTTTTTGGTAAACCCCTGGTGATTCCACCGCTGCAGCGTGAAAACCGCGATGAACAAATGCAGTACTACCTCGAAGAATTAATGTGCCGCATTGCGGCCCTGCTGCCTGAAGAAAAACGCGGTTTTTATGCCAGTCATCCGCGCCTGAAAGAATTGTTGGCCAATCCCCCGGGCTGACCGCATGCCGGCAGCCGGGTGAGAAAGAGGAGCGTCTTATGGAGAGCTTTTCCAATATCTGCCTGGCTGTTACGGCGTATGGTATCCTGCATTCTTTTCTGGCTTCAAAAGGGTTCAAAAACCGGGCTGAACAGGCATTCGGGCCCTGGGTAAAGCGTTATTACCGTCTCTTTTATAACCTGGTGGCCGCAGCCAGCCTGCTGCCGATTTTTTGGTTGGTCTGGCGCAGTTCGGATTACCCCCTTTACCTTATCCCGGTCCCCTTCGTCTTTATCACCCTGCTGCTTCAGGCGGCTGCGGCGGGCTGCGCCCTGGCGGCTCTGCTTCAAACCGGCATCCTTGATTTTTTAGGCCTGGCCCAACCCCTGGAAGGCGCTGTGAAACCTTCTTCTCCGGTTGAGACCGGCTTTTACCGCTGGATGCGCCACCCGGTTTACACATTTGGCCTGCTTTTTATCTGGCTTACCCCGATGATGACTGTCAATTTGCTCGCTTTTTATCTTTCCGCCACCGTTTATATCCTCGTCGGTATTTATTTTGAAGAACGTAAACTCCTCGAAGAGTTTGGCCAGCCCTATGCCGATTACCGCAGCCGCACCCCCATGCTCTTCCCGCCCTATTTTTAACGGCCGGACCGGGCGCTAAAAATGCGTTTACTGGCTGAATTATGGCGCAGTCCGGGTTTGAACCCCGGCGGCAGGGTTGAATCGCGGCGGGCGGTGCGCGCCGTTGTTTTGCGCGCGGATCTTTCGCGCGCGGATCCTTCGCGCGGGCAGCAGTTGTTAATGGTCTATTCCCCGGTGAACCGGGATTATAAATTTCCCGGCGGTGGGATTGAAGCCGGAGAGACTCACCGCCAATCGCTGCGCCGCGAACTGGCGGAGGAAAGCGGCGCGGGCCTCGACCAGGTTCTGGGGTCATTTGGCAAAGTGATTGAATATGACCTTCCCCTGGACCCCAAAAGTTACGACCTGTTTTGCATGACGTCTTATTATTACCTCTGCCGGATTTTGCCAACCCTGGGTGAAACCCGGCTGGATGATTATGAGTATCAACTGGGATTTCACCCCGTTTGGGTCGAAGTATCCGCTGCCGTCCGCACCAACCTCGAGCGCTTGCAGCACCCCGCTCCCCCTTTGTGGACCCTGCGCGAAACCTTTGTCCTCCAGCAGGTGCAGCAGCGGCTCCAGGCAGGCAATTAATTGCAGCGCGTTAACAATCGCCCCGCCGGGCTGTGGGTGTCGATCTAATTCAGAATTCACGAATTAGTGAAAGGGGCGGGCCGGCTGCGTAACGGGCGCACCGCATGGGGGTTATTCTTGCAATCATACGAGCCGGATTTTAAGCCGGTTCGGGAAAAGAGATGATTTTATGAAAAACAAACTGGTTGAAATTCTGCTGAAAATTTTACTGGGCGGCGCGGAGCTTGCTTTTGTCGGCGGCCTGGGTTACATGCGTGTTTTAAACACGGGCTGGCTGCTGATCCTCTTTGGCCTGGGGCTGCTGCTCTGGGTGGTCGTTCACCTGGGATTGATGGCGCTTTTTATTGCCAGCCTCAGGTTAAAAGCGCTCGATATCGCCCTCTACCTGGGGCTGCATTTTTTTTACCTCTGGGCCTGGCTGCTGCAGTCGGACGGCGGTGACAGCGACAGGACGACCTGGACAATACAGAGCCTGTATGTCTTCCCTGCCCTCGACCCCTTGCTGACGAAATGGGGCGACACCCTCTTCTGGGCCGCCTTCATTGCCACCCTGGTCTGCTACCTGGCTGTCAGCATCCTGCTGATTGTGCGCCTGGTCAAACTCGTAAAGGCCCGCCCTGAAAGCCTTCCAGCGCGCTAGGCGGGGTGTGTCCTTGTTTATTCCGGCCCGGGCGATCGCCGCCAGGCCGCACGGACCATGGTTTTAAAATTACCACCATAATTCAGGCTGAATCCGGGCGGCGAATCGGGCAAACCGGTATAAAATAAAACCAAGACAAATAGCCGGGGGTTGTTATGTCCGTCCAACCAGCCCATTTTGAGGAAAGTGACCTCTCCAGGTTTACGCGTGGAATGCCGCTCCTGTGGGCTTCCGCGGCTTTTTTTGCCGGGTTGCTGCTGGCCAGTGTTTTCAGCCTGCCCGGGTGGGCCTGGGCCGCTGCCGGGCTACTCAGCCTTTTCCTGGTCTTTCTTGAACGGCGTTTGACCGGCGCTTTCTGGTCTGCCTGGCGCCATTTTTCCAGCCTGCCGCTGGCACTGCTCCTGGGGGTGCTCTTTTTGGGCGCGGCGCGTTACCAGTTCGCCCTGCCCCGGGTCGATCCCTCCAGCCTGGCATTCTACACCGGCAGCAGTGTGACTGCCAGCGGGTTGGTGGTGAACGCACCCCAATCCGGGGGAGATTGGGTTTCCCTGCGCCTCCAGCTGGATTCCCTTTCCCTGCTCGATTCGAAGGGGCAGGTTCTGTCGAAAATTGTTTCCCCCTCAGGCCTGCTGCTGGCGCGCATCCCGGCAGGCGGCTCAGGCTGGCGTTACGGCGACCGCCTGCAGGTCACGGGAACCCTTTCCGCATTGGAGGACGGCACCCGGCCTGACATTCGCGAGGCGCTTTACCGCCAGGATGTGCTCGCCCGGATGCCGTATGCCGGCGCTGTCCTCCTCGAGCACGACCAGGGCAGCTGGTGGCTGGGTGCGGCCGACTCCCTGCGTACGCGCTCCCAGCAGCTCATCTACGCGCTTTTTCCCCAGCCCGAGGCTGCCCTGCTTTCCGGAATCCTCATCGGGAACGATAATGACCTTCCCCTGGATCTGCAAACCGCCTTCCAGGATACGGGCACAGCCCATATCATCGCCATTTCCGGGTTTAACATGGCCATCGTCGCCGGCCTGCTCACCCTTTTGGCCGGGCGCCTCCTTCCCCGGGTCTGGGTCATCCTTCCGGTCAGCGCCGGAATCATCTTTTACACCCTGCTCACCGGGGCCACGCCTTCGGTGGTGCGGGCTGCCTTGATGGGTGTCATGGGCCTGCTCGGCGGAGTGGTCGGACGGCGGCAGACCGGGATCAATTCGCTCGTCTTCACCGCCGCCGCCATGAGCCTCTTTGATCCGTTTTTACCCTGGGGTGTCAGTTTCCAGTTATCCTTTGGGGCCACGCTCGGCCTCGTGCTTTATGCCGAAGATTTTGAGGCCCTCGCCCTGGGTTTCGCCTCGCGCTTCCTGCCTCATGGCTGGGCCCGCCAGGTTTCGTCCTGGGTCGGGGAGGTTTTCCTCTGCACCCTCGCCGCTCAAATCACCACTCTCCCGGTGATGCTCTATCATTTTCAACGCCTTTCCTTGAGCGCCCTGCTCGCCAATATCCTCGTCCTGCCGCCGCAGTCGGGCGTCATGCTTTTGGGAGGCCTGGCCTTGCTGCTGGGAGCCCTGCTCCCGGCCCTCGGGCACCTTGCTGCCTATCCCGCCTGGGTCCTGCTGGCGTATACCACGCGCATGGTCAGCCTCCTCGCGCGTGTTCCCGGCGGGGTACTTTATGTCGAAAAAATCCCCCCTGGCTCTTCGCCGCATCCTACGCCCTCATCTTCCTGCTCACCCCGGGTTTGTCGCGGCTCTTGACGCCGCTTAAAGCCGTGCTTAAACCCGGGGTCGTTTTGCTCGGGGCCGGGGTGGCGGCCGTCCTCGTGCTGCGGGTTGCCCTGTCCATGCCCGATGGGGAAATGGATATTACTCTTTTGGGCGGCGGACAGCAGGCCACCCTCCTGGTTCGCACCCCCGGTGGGGAAACGCTGCTCTTGAACGGGGCCACCCAGGCTGGCGTTTTAAGCAGCGAACTCGGAAAACGCTTCCCGCCGCTCGAGCGCCGCCTTGGGGCCTGGCTCCTGACCGACCCTTCCAGCGCGCCTTTGCAGGAATTTGACCTGTTAACCCAGCGCTTTACCCCCGGCCTGGTTTACCGCTCCCCGTCTGTGCCAAACAGCGCCGACTGGCGCAGGGTCTCGGCTTCCCTCGCGTTAAAGGGCGTCATCAGCAGCCCTTTGCAGGCCGGCCAGGGGTTTGACCTGGGCCAGGGTGCCCGCCTTCAGGTGCTGGCGCTTTCGGATAACGCTTCCGCTCTTTTATTGGAATGGGGCAGGCTGCGCCTGGTTGTCCCCGGCGGTCTGGCCTCGAGCGAGCTGCTGCGCCTGGCGGGACGCCGCAATTGGGAAGGCTGCCTGGTCGTGCTCTCCGCGGCGGACCTGGCAGCCGCGGATGCGCAAACCACCTGGGCCCAGGGCCGCCCCCTGGTTGTCCTGGTGGCGGGTGGCGCCACAGCCCTGCCCCCCGGCTGGATGGAAACCGCGCGCCTGGGGTGGATCGAGGCTAAATCAGATGGCCAAAACCTGTGGCTGCAGGCCGGCCATTAAAAATCGTCCAGCACCGAGGGGCGGTGTTCGCGTGATTGGCTTTCTCCCGGCGCGCGGGTGGATATATCCCGCACCAGTTTGACATATCCGTAAACTTCCCCGTTCAGGTCGTAAAGGGCATTGATCACCACGTTCGCAAAAAATTTACTGCCGTCTTTGCGCACCCGCCAACCCTCGTGTTCAAAGCTGCCTTTGCGCGCCGCCAGGCTCAATTCAAAGCGCGGCAGGTTATGCTCCCGGTCGGTTTCAAGGTAAAAGACATCCACATTCTTGCCAATGATTTCCTGTGCCTGGTACCCTCCCAAACGCTCTGCGCCTGAATTCCAGCTGATCACGTTGCCGTTGACATCCAGCATAAAAGCGGCGTAATCCTTGATCCCTTCCACCAGCATGCGGAAATTCTCCTCGCTGCGGCGCAGGTTTTCCTGGGTTTGCTGGCGTTCAATTGCCATGGCGATCTGGCTCGAAACAAACGAGAGGATCGAGAGGTCCTCATCGGTGTAGCGCACCTCGTAGTTGTAGGACTGCACCACCAGGCTGCCGATAATCCGCCCGTCGGTGGTTTTAAGCGGCACGCCCATCCAGCTCGGTGAATAGGTTCCCAGGTAAAGGATGTCGTGTTCGCGCATATTAAAATCACTGTCGGGCGAATAAAACAGCGAACGTCCCGATTTAATCAGGTATTCCGTCAGCCCCTTGCCGTCTTTGCGCGCCGGCGGATTTGAATCGTATTCATCGTTGTAATATGGAAAAGATACCATGCCGGTTTCTGCGTCATACAGGGCGATGAAAAGATTGCGGGCAGGGATGAGCCTGGCGACGATCTCGTGTACGTTTTGAAACATTTCCAGCTGGTTTTTTGCCGCAAAAGCGGCTTCGGAAATCTGGTGGATCGCCTGCTGCAGGCGTTCGCGTTTTTTATGTTCGGTGATATCGTGGATTATGGCGCAGCTGTATTCGTAGCCGCTGAATAAGAGGAAGGTCCGTTTCACCTCCACCGGGATCCTCTCCCCGTTGCGCGTGACGATTTCAGTTTCCTGGGTAAATGCGCCCTTTTCTTTTAATTGGCCCCATTGATTTTTCCAGTTTTCAATTAAAATCGAAGGTTCAATATCCTGGATGGTCCGGTCCAAAAGCTCATTCCGCGAATAGCGCAGGCGTTCACAGGCGGTTGAATTGGCATAAACAATCTTGCCGTCTTCCTGGATCCAGAAGACCATATCGGAAGCCCCTTCAATCCAGTTATGCGTCAGGTACAGTTCCTCTTCGGTCTGGCGCGAAAGCAGCAGGTTTTTTACCCACTGGTCAAAACGGGCCAGCGCTAGGTCATCTTCGCTTTTATTCACCGGCGGAGTGTAATAAAAATTTTTATGCGTCTCTTGATTGATCAACAGCGTCGGGTGCAAGATCAGCGCTTCCAGCATCTGCTGCGGTGAAAAGACACGGCGGTTATACTGGCACAAAACAATGCAGCGGTTGGCTGAAAAATACTGGTGAACCAGGTCTTCATAGGTTTCCAGTTGGCCGATATCGGGGGAACCTGATAAAATGCAATCCATCTGCGCCAGGACCCGCACGCAAGTGCCGGCCTGGTTTTCTTCGCAGCGCGCCGTGATCTCCACCGCCCGTGTCAACCAATCGGTGAATTGATCCACATCAAAATCATCGTCCGGGTACTGTTCAACATTTTTCGGAAACAGGACCATGCGTTCGTCTGCCATGGCTTCCCGGATTTGTGCTTCGTCCGCCTCTGCTATATTTGCCAGCAGGCCGTCGTGGATATCGCCGCCGAAGATGACCACGAATTCACCTTGTCCCAGTCCCTGTTTTATAAAACTGAGGCTGACGCGTTGGCGCTCTGGTTCATTATCATAAAAATGACACAGGTGCTCTCCAGGGGAAAGATGGCTCCACATAAAATTTACCTAAAACCAGTTTCATCATAAGTTTGATTTGGCTCTTGTATATACATTATGACTGAAAGCGCCCTGTTGTCAAGTTTTCAGGTTAACTCGAAACCTGGCAGCCTAAACCCGCGGCTTGTAAACGCCTTCGAGGTTCGTGCCCAGCATACCGGCTTTGTAGGAAAGTTCGTCCACCGGCAGCAGTCCGGCGGCGCTTTCCTTGCTCAACAGCGGAATAAGCTTTAATGTTTTCAGCCTGTTTTCAATTACGGTCAGTTTTTTGTCGTTCCATTCCCACTCGAGATAATCGTAAGACGCCAGGTTGATCGGGCGTGTATAATAGCGCAGGCTTTTTAGCCCGTTGAGGTTGTAAAAGTCTTCAAAATAAGAAAGTACCAGTTCCCGCAGGCTGCGGTAGATCGGCTCGCGGAAGCGCAGGCCGACAAAATTAGATTTCGCCACAGCGCCGTAGCGCTCATGCAGGCGAAAAATTGCCAGGACATGGTCGTCGTCCACCCCGGGGTCGGGCTGCAGGTCGATAATCAGCGGCGGAAACCCCAACCGGCGCAGGGCAGCGGCAGCAAACAGGCCTCCGTCCAGGCAGTGCGCCAGCCGGTCGCGCATCACACTTAACGGGCTGCGGTCCGCGTCCTGCGGGCTGTAAGGTGTGCCATCCAGGTAAGCCTGGATTTTCGCAGGCGTATCCAGGCTTTTCCAGAGCGACAGCTCTGTTTCCGTCAGGTGTGATTCCAGCAAATCCGGCATCTTCTCCTCCTCAGGCTGATTTTAAGCCGAATAAAAAGGCATCCAGTTCTTCTTCTGCAGACGGCTCAAGCGGGCTTCCCAGTTCTTTTTCCAGGTTGCTTTTGGCAGTAGAGCGCACGCCCCGGCTTTCAATGGCGGCCAGCCCGACTGCTTTTAAACGGTTGGCTTCTTTTTGCATCTCAGCCCGTGTCAGCGGTTGGCTGTGGTGTGCTGGCAGGAAATACTCGGCATCCAATCCCAGCAGGGTGTCCAGCAGGGGAAAGAGTTTTTCCCGGGTGTAAATCATGCCTTTGGCGCGAAAACCGCTGTAAATACAGTCGCCCAGGAAAACCACCCCGTCTTCGGGGATATAAACGATGGTCGAATCCGGGGTGTGATCACCCCCGACCCACATCAGCTGGCAGCTGATCTCGCCCAGGTTAATCACCATTTTTTGTGAAAAGGTGATATCGGGCAGGCGCAGCTTAAGTTTTGTGCGTTCAATGTTGCTCATTTCAGCCTTCATATGTGAACGCACAAAATCATGTTCGCTCCCGTCTTCAACGCGCTGGTCCAGTGACTTGTCGCGCCAGTCCAGGCGTGACATCTCGCGCAGGCGCTCGCCCGTTTCAGCGCTGGCGCACAACAGGCTTTCCAGGTTGATTGAACCAAAAATATGGTCCCAGTGGTAGTGTGTCAGGGCAATATAAGTTGGGGCAGACAGTCCGCGCGGCCGCAGGGCCTCGATAAATGCATTCGCGTGGGCGGGTGAATTGCCAGCATCCACCATCATGACAGAATGGGACCCAGCCACGGCTCCCAAAAGGGGACGGTCCGTCTCTTCAACAGGGAGTGACCAGAAAACATGTTCGGTAAGTTGGTTTAATTCGAATAGGCTCATAGTGGCTTAATTTTACCCTATTTACGGGCGCAGGCAAATATTGGCTCACCCGAGAACCACGCCTTTCTTAAAGCCGATCAGCCGTCATTGTGAGAGCAGCGAAGCAATCCACGGCAGCCGGCTTTAAGCGCCCCCCCAATCAGCCTGCAATAAATGATATACTTACGCCGATTATTCCGGATGAAAGCCAACAAGATGAAATTCCCCGGCACTGCCTCAAAAATCGCGGCTAAGATAAAAGCCGCTATCCCGCCTTGGCCGGTCTGCGCCGCCGTGCTGGTCGTCATGCTCGTTTTTTCCTGGTTTGTCACCGAAGGCACGTGGCAGTTTAGCGCGCCGCTCAACCTCGGTTTCAGGCAGTTTTTTGATTACCAGGCCAACAGCCTTTTGCAGGGCAGGCTCGATGTTCCCCCTGAAGCCATCGGCTATGAGGCTTTTGTCTATAACGGCAAAAGTTTTGGCTATTTTGGCATTGGCCCTTCATTACTGCGCATTCCCCTGAACTACCTTTTCCCCTCACTCTGGGGAAAATGGAACGAACTCTCTTTACTCGCCGGCTGCCTGGTTAACCTGCTGGCAGCCTATTGGATTTACCGCGAATTATCGCGGCATGATTCCGAAAACACCTCCCCGCCCGCTCGCCCGGTGCCGCGGAGCGTGGATCGCCTGTTTTCTGTTTTTATCCTGGTTTTTGGGCTGGGTTCGACCAATATCTTTTTATCCAGCCATGCCTCAATTTACCACGAGCCCATCATGCTCGGCGGCGCTTTTTGTTTGTTGTCCTGCCTCTTTTTTCTCAAATTTATGCGCTCCCCCTCCCTGGCCTGGTTTTCAGGCCTGCTGCTTTTTGGATTTTTGGCGTTTTTCACCCGGGTCACAGCCGGCTTGAGCGCGATGCTCTTGATCGGCCTCCTGCTTGGGGTTCTTTCGCTGAAAAAATGGCTCCCGTCTCTCCATTCCCGTTACGTCAGCCGCATCCTGCCTGGAACACCGCCCGCCGATTCCCTTCTCTTTCGCTATATTGCCCTGGCCCTGCTCTATTTCCTGCTGGTCGCTTCCTTATACTTTTGGGTCAACCAGACCAAGTTCGGCACCTGGGTCGACGACCATTCCTATAAAAATTACGCCCTGGTTAAACCCGATTCTGAGCGTTATCAACGCACCGACGGCGGGAAAAGCTTTTTTATCCAGAATTACCCCATGATGGCATCCGCTTATTTTTTCCCCCTCGATATCCAGGTTGTCAATCATTTCCCGCCCCTGATCACCAACCAGATTGACCCGGCGATGTTCCCTTATGCCAGGTATGACAATTTTGAAGCCACAGACCCGCTGACCTTAAGCATGCCGTTTGAATTCATTCTGGCAGGGGTCGGGCTGTTTTCCCTTGCCCGCGATCAAAAGAGAAGGGTCGTGCTCTTCCCCGTTTTATCCACGGCCACCGCCCTCCTGGTGATGCTCGGGTTTAACTCTGCCAGCCAGAGATATGAGCATGACTTTTTCCCGTTTTTTTTGCTTTCAGCCGTCATTGGTTTTTTATATTTAACCGGGCCGGTTTTGGAAAAGAAAAAGCAGCTTAAACATTTTGTCCTTGCTGCTTTGCTGCTTCTGGGTTTGATCTCCATTCACCAATCCCTGGCGCTCACATTTACCGACCAGCGCAACGGCCATTTCGTCATTTCGGCGCAGCGCATCAGCGACCTGAAAAAAATGTCAAACGAAATCGACCAGGGTTTTGCCGATGCCTGGCGCAGTGCCAAAAAGATCATCCAGCCCCTTCGCCCCCAATAGGTTTGACCGGCCGCCCTGCTTCAGGCAGGGGATTGCGAATCAAACCATTTGGAAAGACGTTTTTCCGCATGCGGCTGTTCGTCTGCATAATGCGAAACATCGTTAAAAAGCATCAGGCGCGCTCTTACCGGGTCCTTGAAATCGAGGATGTTCAGGCATGCCGGAGATTGGTCCAGCCGGTCGCGGTAGCCGCGCGCGTCGATCCCCAGCAGGCTGCTTAACACCAGGCGGATCGTGGCTTTGTGTGAAACCACCGCCACAGTTTCCCCTTTGTGTTTTAATACCACCTCGCGTATCACCGGCAGCGCGCGCGCCATCACCATCACCCCCGATTCGCCCCCTTCGGGTGCAAAAGTAAACGGGTCTTCCTGCCAGGAAGCATATTCTTCGGGAAAAAGCGTCTCCACGTCAGACCTGCTCCTGGTTTCCCAGCGTCCGTGGTGAATCTCGCGCAGCCCGTCTCGTTGGATCGGCGTATAGGAATAGGGTTGGCAGATGATTGAGGCGGTTTCAACCGTGCGGCGCATCGGGCTGCAGTAAATTGCGCTGATCTGGTCGTCGGCCAGGCGTTTGGCCAGGCAGGCGGCCTGCCAGCGGCCTTCATCAGACAGGTCTACCTCTGTGCCGCCTGAAAAGCGGTCTTCTGCGCTCAGGCTCGTCGATCCGTGGCGGATCAGGTATACACGGGTTGTGCTCATGGATTCTCCCTCTCGCTTGGTGTGCAAATATCATCTATTAGATTTTAGCACAGCTTGCCGGGTTGGTGTCAGGCACACCTTGCAGAATTGCAGGCAAAAACTGTGCAAACGCTGCCCCCGAAATCCACGCCGCCCCCAACCCTGACGCAACCCGATTGGGCCTGTCTAAACTGTGCCGCCCATCCCCCGGGCAACCCGGCCCCGGAGCCTGCCAGGGCAGCACATCCGGGCTTTCTTCATTCAACACCCGTGAAATCGTCTGGGTGGAAACGCCGCACAGGTGCCCAGTATCTTTCAGGGTGGGTTATTACTTTTCATATTCCGCTTGTTTGATATCAATGATAAATCGTACTCAGATTATAATTAATTTTAGAGGAAAAATTATTGCATTTTTAATAAGCCTGTCAATGATGACGGTATCGAAAAGAAAATTCCTGCGGT
>Ga0073936_10010100_pt1 | contig 11611 bp, 8 predicted proteins | sample AliMusrvi5mmetaG_FD_87041 | JGI IMG/M metagenome (GOLD analysis project Ga0073936, IMG submission 87041) | Freshwater lake bacterial and archeal communities from Alinen Mustajarvi, Finland, to study Microbial Dark Matter (Phase II) - Alinen... | ecosystem: Environmental > Aquatic > Freshwater >... | reverse complement strand
GTCCTCGGCGCTGACGGATTTTGGCCACGGGACGAATGGAAACCCGGTCTTCGGAGGCTCGGCCGTGGCAACTGTGACTTGGACTAACAAAAATGCGGCCGCTACTTTCCTGATCAGGTTTTTTCTCATGGGTGTATTTGCCCCGCTTGATACGGGGTCGCTGGATGAAGTCTGTCTGCCACGGTGCCCCGTTATGCAAGCACGGATGATTCGCGCATTTGGCAATCGGACTCCCGGTTTCGGCGGCGTGGGTGAGGATTCAAGGAGGGCTGGCGTCCCGCCCGCATTCGCCGTGGGATGCGAAAGAGTGGGACTTTCAGGCATCTCTTTCGCTCTTCATGGCCATTGTGGGCGGGACGCCCACACTCCTTGAGATCACTTCGGAAGCACCGATTCTCTATGCCGGTTGCTGTTGCGAGATGCAATGGATGGATCCACCCTCCTCAACGAGGTCGAGGCAATCGATGCCGGTGATTTTGCGGTCAGGAAACAACTCGGCGATCAGGCCAAGAGCATGATTGTCGTTCTTTGGTTGGCGGAATGTCGGGACCAGCACGCCGCCGTTGACGATCAGGAAATTCACATAGGATGCCGGCAGCAACGGCAGGCGCCAACCGGGGACCTCGCATGCTTGGGGGAGGGGAATGTCCACTACCGTGAAGGCGTTGCCGCTGGAATCGCGGCAGTTGCGGAGGCGCTTGAGGTTGTCCTCCAGCACGGGGCTGTTAGGTGAGGCGGGATCGCGTTCGACACAGGCAAGAATCGTTTGCGGATCGGTGAAACGTGCGAGATCATCGATGTGGCCGTCGGTATCGTCGCCAGCGATGCCTTGTCGCAGCCAGGTGATTTCGGCAATCCCGAGGCCGTCTCTCAAACGTTGTTCGATTTGTTGACGGCTGAGTTGCGGATTTCTGTTAGGATTGAGTAGGACGGCTTCAGTGGTGAGCACATGGCCGGTGCCGTTGATTTCGATGGCACCGCCTTCGAGGATCATGCCACCCTTGAAGAGGCGCAGGCCGAGGGATGCGGCGATGTGGCGGGGAATGGAATCGTCCAGATCCCACGGCGGGAATTTTCCGCCCCAGGCATTGAAGTCCCAATCGGTGACGGCCACCTCGCCCGTGATGCCATGTTTCACGAAAATCGGCCCGTGGTCGCGGCACCAGACGTCGTTGTGCGGGTGAGCGAACAATTGCACATGCTCCGGCGCCGCCTTGGCCCGCAGGCAGGCTGATAGAACGGCGGCATGGTCCGCGCCCGGCGCATTGATCCGCACGGTTTCGTGGTGCGAGATCGCGGCGGCGATTTCCGCGAACTTCCGCCAGACGAGATCGCGTTTGATACCGCCCCAATGGCGCGGATCATCGACCGGCCACGACAACCAGACCGCCTCCTGGGGCGACCATTCGGGCGGCATCGAGAATCCGGCGGCGTTCATTCAGTGGCCTTTGGAGGTGTCCACAATGACGCCCTGTGAACCGCTGAGTTTGTTCCATGAGAAGGCATAGAGGGAGATCAGAGCGAAGCATGCCAGCGGCATCCAGAAGCTGACCGACATGTTATAGACATCGCCCAGATGGCCCATCAATTTGGGCATCAGGGCGCCACCGGTGATGGACATGACGATGAATGCGGACGCCTTTTTCTTGGACTGCGAGCCGATGCCGAAGATGCCGAGCGCGAAGTTCGTCGGGAACATGATCGACATGAAGAAGTAACTCAAGAACACACAACCGACCGAGAGCCAGCCGAACTTGGCAATGATGAGGGCGCAGACGGCCACATTGGCCAAAGCGAACAACCCGAGGGTCTTGTTGGCCTGTTTCTTTTTCATGATCATGGCACCTGCCAGGCGGCCTAACAGGAAGAATGCGAATGCGACGGATGACAGGTAGCCGGCGCCTTTGTCACTGATGGCAAACCGGCTGTCATCGTATCTTATCAACTGGGGAAACGCGTCCCGCAACAGGGAGCGGTTCAGGCGCATGCGGGCATTGTCTTTCGTCGGCATGCCTGCAAGGAGCTTGTTAGTCGGTTCGCTCAAATTCACATCCTTGAAGCGCGCGGGATCATAGAGCACACGGATCGGGGCCAGGTCCTGCGGATAGGCATCCTCCAAGAGCAGGCGATTCATTCGGCCCAGACATTCCTCCCGCCGTTTCTTGTCCAACTGCAACAGATTCCTCACCTCGTCCCTCAATTCGACTTTGGCGAAGCGTCCGGCCTCGTAAAGGTCGGGGTCGCCCTCCGCTTTGTTCAGGACCTCAACCATGGCGCGCCCCAGTTTTTTCTTATCAACAGACGACGGGTTGCGGGAGAACGTGTCCAGGATTTCCTGGGTTTTCTTCGCCAGGTTCGTGCTCAGGAAGGCAGAGACCGGGTCCGCTTTGCTGGTCAATTTGGCAGCCAGTGATGCAACGCCTGGAATGTCATCCTGCGTGTCATCCTGCACGAACTTGGCAGTCAGTTCCTTGCGTGTGATCTCGTTGAGTTCCTTGAGAAACCTCGCCTGGAAATCCGCGGAATCCAGATTCGTCGCGGGAGCATCTATCAGCTTAGCGGTATCTTCGGAGAGGCCTTTCCTGATGAAAGCCGCCACGGCGTCCTCCTTGTTCCTGAGGCGTTTGGCCAAGGTGGGAAAGTCGATGATTTCATCCGGGGAAATCGCCACGCGGTGTTCGACCCAACCCTTCTTCTCCAACAGTCCGCCGTCCAGTGAAGTGGACAGTGTCGGGACCATGCAGTAACCGTTGTTCTTGTCCACGGTCATGCTGTTGATGAAGTAACTGAAGATGCCGGCTTGCGCGGCGACATAGACAAACTGGGCGACGGTGGCGCCCGAGAAGTGCGGGTGGCACCAAATGCTGTGGACGGTAAGCCGTTTCGTCAGTTTGACCAGGAATGGGATGGACGCCAGCACCGCCAGCGCGAACAGCCACCATTTCGCTTGTACGGCAGCCTCGACAGCGTCCGGTTTGCCGCCTATTCCGCACTCGGGCAGGATTGCGGGCAGGATCGTGTGCAGGATCATGAAAAGCGAAAGCCCGACGGCGGCGACGTTCAACAGCATCATCGCGAATACCGCCACGCTTTTTTTATTCTCGTTGGTTGGCGCGGTGTCATCGGTATGGTACTCGTCCGGCACCTGCACGTCCGGCATGGGAGCGCGGAAAAACAACGCTGCCAGAATGACCACGATAATCGCCACGCCCAGATAGGGGATGAACAACTGGCCGTGGGCTTTTTCCACTCCGCCTTCGGAATAGAAATAGGCTGAACCGACCACTGGTCCGAGGATCCAGCCGAGGCCATTGAACGATTGAGCCAGATTGATGCGGGTGGGGCCATACTCTTTCGGACCCAAGACCGTCGTGTAGGGATTGGCCACCGTTTCCAACACCGTGAGCCCCATCGCGATGATGCAGACTCCCATCAGGAACGCCCAAAACTGTGCGATCTGGGTGGCTGGCATGAACCAGAATCCGCCGACCGACACCAGCATCAGTCCGAAGATGATTCCGCCTTTGTAACCGATCCGCCGTGTCAGCATGCCCGCCGGCAGGGCCATGATCGCATATCCCATATAATGCGCGAACTGCACCCAGGCGGATTGCGCTTTGGACAGATTCAGTTGGTCCTGAAAGTGTTTGTCCATCGTGTCGATCATGCCGTTGCACAAGCCCCAAAGCAGGAACAGAGAACTGACAAGCGCGAAGGTGACGGCGTAGGACTTGCCGTTCGGGGTGGTGAAGAGGCCGGGTTTGGTCATGGCGGGTGGGTCGGTGAACGGAGCCGAGTGTGAGGAATCCGTTGGAAATGTCACGAAGGAAGGAGGGGCCCTCCGTGATCTGTTCGCGGGAGGCCTTCATGGTACAAAGGAAGCCCGGAAATTCACCTGTCGATTTCGCGCTTGCGGATCGGGCCGGTGTCTGACACATTGCTGTCAGACATGAGAACGACTCTCCGCAATTTCCAGCGCCAGTTCGCCGCCATGCGGGCACAGGCGGACGCGGGCGAAACGGTCACGATCGAGGCCGATGGCGCACCCCGGTATGTCTTCAAACTCTCCCAGCCCGCCGCCAGTGAGTCGCTTTCGGACTTGCTCGCACGGACCACCTTGGATTTGGAAATCAGCCGTGACAAGAAGCCCATGCGCAGAACATGAAGTGGCTCCTTGACACCAACGTGATCTGTGAACCGGGCAAACGCCGTCCCGATCCCAAAGTTGTCGAATGGTTGGATTCCCTAGCCGAGTCGGAATGTGCGCTCAGTGTGATCACCCTGGGTGAAATCGACAAAGGAATTGACGCCTTGCCACCAGGTCCGGTGCGCCGCAAGAGGCAAGCTGCGCTTGGCGCGCTGCGGCACCGTTTTTCCGGGCGGATCCTGGCAGTGGACGAACGCGTGGCCGCCAAATGGGGTGAACTGATGGGCGATGCGGATCGCCATGACCGCCCGCTTCCTGCCGTTGACAACCTGATCGCGGCGACTGCCGTGATCCACGGGCTGACTCTCGCCACGCGCGACACCGGCGACATCGCTTCCGGCGTGCGCGTCCTCAATCCGTTTGCATGATATTTCCGTCCGATGTCTGATCCGGTTCACAATCTCTACCAAACCCGGGCCTATCCGGCCATGAGCCATCCGCAGACCGACCCGGCCGGGACGGCGGTTGCGGCGAGGCTTGCGGGCCTGGACGTCCGGGATCCCGCCCGCGCCAGGATTTTGGAGATCGGGTGCGCGGCCGGTCACAATCTCCTGCCGCTCGCGGCGCGGTGGCCGGAATCGGACTTCACCGGAATCGATTTTTCGACGGCGGCGATCCGCGAAGCGCGTGAATCAGCACGAGTTGTCGGGCTGGCGAATGTCGATTTCATTGAGACCGATCTCAGGATCTTCGATCCCGGTGATGAGGTAAACTACGATTTCATCATCGCCCATGGGTTCTATTCGTGGGTGCCCGGCGAGGTCCGGCAGACGCTGCTTGATTTCTGTGCCGCGAGGCTTTCCCTGCAAGGAACCGCATTGATAAGCTACAATACCCTGCCCGGTTGGTCGCTGCGGAAATCCATTGTGGATCTAACACGGCGCCTGGCGGGGATCCCGGACACCGGATCCATCGGCCGGGAGCCCGAACAGATCCTCGCATCTCTGCTCATGGCGGCGGGCAACCACACACCCTACAACCGGCATCTCACCCAGGTGTTGCACGACATGTTCGGGAAGGGCGGCCATTTCCTGCCGTTTGATGATTTCAGTCCCATCAACGACCCATGCACCTTCCTTGACTTCATCGCCCACACGAACCGGTCGGGCTTGCAATACCTGGGTGAATCCTGGTTGTCAGAGGACTTCCCGGAGTCTCTGGCCGCCGAATCGGCGGAACTTCTCACCCCCCTCGCCAGCGATCCGCACCTGCTCCAACAGACCATCGACGTGTTGACCAACCGCACCTTCCGCCATTCCCTGTTGTGTCGGTCCGATGCTCCGGTTGAGCGGCGCCACGGCACCGCCGCCGTGCTGAAATTCGCGGTCCGGTGTCCGCATGCCATTGAATCCACTGCGGCAGGCGTCAGGCTGTTGAGGCGATCAGGCGAGGTGTTGGCGCGTTTTGAGCAACCCCTGGCAACGGCATTCTTCTCGGCTCTTGCGCAGACCAACCCGGAGACCGTTCCGTTTCATGAAATCATCGTCCACATGGGCGGGTTTCTCACCCAACCCTTTGATATCACCCGCGACCTTCAGCCACTCGCTTGTCTGGCGCTCGACGCTGCACGCAAAAACCTCATTTCGCTGCGATATGAGCCGGTCCGGTTCGACCCGGTGCCACCCGCAATGCCGGATCTCGGCCCGCTGCGCTTGTTGGCGGCGCGCAAGGGCCAGCCGATCATCGATCCCTACCACATGCCATGTTTCCTCGATGATGAATTCAGGAACCAAGTGGCAACCGCCATGGACGGTCGGCGAACACAGGACGAATTGACGGCTCTGGCCACCGCCATCGCCCCGAATTTCAAATTCACGGCATGGCTCAGGCACTTGGCCGCACGGGGAATGTTCGCCGGTTGAGTCGTTGCCGCGAATCTCCGATCATCCCTGCGGTATTCGGCTGACCGGGTTGGACGAGGGGAGCGCCACCGCCCGCATTTGTTTGTCACCCGCTTGTCACCCGATTTTGGGGTTTCAAGATTGCCTCCGCCCCGCTAAACCACACCTTTCCCGCACCCGCGGAATCAAAACGGAAACGCAAGCGAGCGACCATCATCCATTCCGCCTCATCTCAAAACCATGCCCGCTTCACTCCCCTGCAAATGAAACGACGTGATTTTCTTGTAGAGGCAGGGGCAACAATGGCATTTGGAGTTGCCGCGCTCGGACTCTGTGCTGGGACGGTTTCCCTGGCTGCGACGACAACTGCGGCGGGGCCGCCGAACCTGGTGTTTGTGTTCAGCGACCAGCAGTCGTTCGACATGCTTGGCTGCGCGGGCAACAAGAATATCATCACGCCGAACCTCGACAAATTCGCGGCGGATGGTGTGCGTTTCACGCAATGCATCTCCAGTTCGCCGGTGTGTACGCCGTTTCGCGGGATGCTCCTGACCGGCCAGCACCCGCTGCGCAGCGGCGCCTTCTGCAACGACATCCGCATCGTCCCCGGTGATGGCCGGTACCTCGGCGAAGTCCTGCGCGATGCCGGCTATGCCTGCGGCTATGTCGGCAAGTGGCATCTCTACGGCGGCGACCGCAACCGGCCGATTCCCGCCGGCCCGTTCCGCTATGGCTTCGACCAAACGTTTCTATCGGATAACTGCAACGAGCTGTTCGATGAGAAGCGCGCCTATTACTGGGACGAAGACGGCAAGAAGCAGCCATGCGGCGACTGGGAGCCTTATGTGCAGACGCGGCAGGCTGGGAAATTCATCGAGGACAACGCTGCGAAACCGTTCGCGCTCTTTCTGTCGTGGCACCCGCCACACAACTGGGACGGGGAATATGGATATGATGGGCCGGCGGATTTGCTCAAGCTTTATGACCCGGCCAAACTGACGCTGCGCCCCAATGTGGATGATACGCCGCAGATCCGCAAGATGTATCAGGGCTACCTTGCCCTGTGCACGGGCAATGATCGTGCGTTCGGTGAGTTGATGGCCAAGCTGCATGAGCTGAAGCTCGACGAGAACACGATTGTGGTATTCACCGCTGACCACGGCGACCTTCTGCTCTCGCACGGCTTCCGGGGGAACAAGGGCAGGCCGGAGTGTGAGTCGGTGCACGTGCCGTTGCTGATCCGTTGGCCGCATGCGCTCAAGCCGCGGACCAACGAGTTGCTCATCGGCACGCTGGATTTCATGCCGACCTTGCTCGGCATGCTTAACCTCAACATACCGGCGACCTGTCAGGGCCGGAATCTTGCCGAGGCGATTTTCAAGGCGCAGGACGATGCCGTGGAATCCGTGCCTCTCTTCCTGTTTCCCTGGCAGTGGCGGGGTGTTTATACCCGTCGCTATACCTATGCCTTCGACCTGCCAGGCGGCGTCAATATCTTCGGCCAGAAAATGCGTTTTGCCTGCTTGTATGACCATCAGAATGATCCGCGCGAAATGAAGAACCTGATCGATGCGCCAGAGCAGAAGGCTGTCCGTGAGAAGCTTCACGCGCAAACGCTGGCATGGATGGGGAAATTCGGGGATACGGGGATGGATTACAGGGAACTGATGGAGCGCGTCATGGTTAAAGAGGATATCCGGCGCGGCATGAATGGCTCCATGACGAGTAATACATCGGGGCAGGGCCGCCTCAAGGGCCGGCCGGAGGATGTTCTGGCAGGGAAAATCAAATGAGCTTACAAATGGATATTACTGAAAATTCCCAAAGTCATTCGTTTTCATGAAGACAATAACACTTGGTTTGATGTGGATGGTTCATCTGCAGTTAGGTATGACTGCTGCTGTTGCTGCGGATTTGGGCAGCCTGCCGGTTGCCGGCGATGCGGCGTGGCTGAAACAGGCCCGTGAGCACGTGCTCACGCCGACCAGCGACCGGGTCAATCCCGTGTGCGTCACACGCACGGAGGGCAAGGTCGAGGGGGCCGACGCGCTGCTGACCGAGGATGGCCGGAGTTGCCGCCTGACCTATGAAAAGGGCGGGGTGAAGCCGGTGGTCATCCTGGATTTCGGCAAACAGGGAACCGGCGGATTCGCGGTTTTCACCGTCACGGCCAAGACCGGTCTGCCCGTGGTGCGTCTGGCATACGCCTGCCATCCGGATGGAATCGGCGAAACCGGATGCTTTGACCGTGGGTCGCGGGCAACCTATCTCGGCGGCGCGGTGGATCTGCCGGTGCTGCCGGCCAATGTCAACCGCCACGAGACTTATACCATCCCGCGCACCGGGCGTTTCATCGCGCCCCTGGTCCAGGGCCATACAAGGTATGTGAGGGTCCAGCTCGACATCCCCGGCACAGCGGTGGAGATTGGATCTGTTAGCATGGTGAACCAGGAAGTGTATGACCATTCGCCGCATGACGGCTATTTCCTATGCAGCGACGAGCGGCTCAACCGCCTGTGGTACATCAGCACATGGACCCTCCAAATCGCCTCGCTGCCGAATCAGAATGCCTGGAAAACAATCGATGGCTGGCTGTTGCCCCGCAAACTCGAGCAGGCGGATGACATCGGCCTGAGCACCGCCGGAGCCGAGTGGCAGGATGTCACGCTCGAAACGCTCTTTGAACTCAGGGCCAACCCGCATTTCACAGCTGCTGCGGGTCTGGCATTCCGCGCCCAGGACGCCCGCAACGCCTACACGGCGGAGGTGGCGCTCGATGGGGCGTTCAAACTGCGCAAGCGCAGCGACGGCAAGGATACGGTCATCAGCGAGAAGAAACTCAAGGAACCGTTGATGGACGGCCGGCAATACAAACTGGCGATCTCGGCATTGGGACCGGTCTTGACGACGCGGTTGGACGGCACGGTGATCGATGAGTCGCGCGACGATACGTTTGCGACCGGAAGTGTTGGCTTCTACACGCCGAAAGAGAAATGGCCGCTGTATGATTATATCATCGTCAAGGATGGCAAGGGACAGAAACTCCTGGACGACGGTTTTTCCGGAGATCTAACGAAGTGGCGGTTTGCACGTACGCTCTCGCAGGTGGTGGATGGCGGCAAACGCGACCGCCTGCTCTGGACGGGCGATCTCTATTTCGGTCAGCGGAATGTTTATTATGCCTTCGCGAATCCAATCCATATGCGGGACTCGCTCCAGATGATGGCATTCAACCAGACGCCGGAAGGTTATGTGCATGCCTCGCCTTATGCCGAGCGCGGCGTTCCACCGTCGTCAGGGGATTTCGGGCCGTTTCCCTCCGACGAATTTGCCGCGTGGCTGGCACCGGTCGCCTGGGATCATCTGTTATACACGGATGATGTCGACACGCTGAAAAAGGTCTATCCGGCGATCAAGCGCCTCGAGGCGTATCTTGGCTCACGGCTTGGCGGGAATGGATTGTTTGTCCAGCGTCCCGAGACCTCCAAACACGCGTGCAACCTTGAACTCGGCGATGTCCGGACGCGTTCCTATATGAATATCCTACTGTGGGGAGTCTTTAGGGATACCGCGCGGATCGCCGATAGGCTTGGCGTGGCGGATGACGCGCAGGCATCACGGAAAAAGGCGGATGCGCTCAAGAAGGTCATCTTCGAGCGGTTCTGGGACGAGACCGACGGCTGTTTCCGCGAGGCGATCGAGACCCCCAAATCCGGTTCCGAGGCGAACGCGCTGGCCCTCTCGATGAGGTTTGTCTCACCTGAACAGGCGCTGCGCATTGCGCGGCAACTCGGGAAGAATGATCATGGCAAGTTCCAAAGCCTCGCGAGCCGGGGCCGCCTCGAATACGGGTTTGGCCAGTCGGGTATGCAGGCGTTGCTGGAACATCACTGGCTGCAATTGCTAGATCCCAACTGGAAAGGCACGGCCACCACCTCGGAATGTATGAATATGCGGACGAGTGGCTGGTTCGATGAATCCCATCCTGATACCGCCATTGCGATGCATTTCAGCGCGTTTATCCTGGGTGTGACGCCTACGGCGCCGGGTTTCAGCCGCTTCCAGGTGCGGCCGACGCCGGTGAAGGAAGTTACCTGGGCCAAAGGGGTGGTTCCAACGCCTCACGGACCGATCACGGCGGGTTGGGAAAATGCCGGGAAAACATTCAAGCTGGATCTATCAGTTCCGCAGGGAACCCGGGCCGACGTGGTGTTGCCGCAAGGCGGGACTGTTCTGGTTAACGGCCGGCCGGGTGAAATTCAGGGACTCAGGAAAGGCACCTACGCGATCGAAGTCCGCGATCTGCCGCCCGATGCGTGGGCCGATCCATCTGAGAAAAAACAGTAACCCATCCAGGCTCTGGGGCCGCTGGGCCGCTACGTTTGAAGAGGTCTGCCGGGCCTTCGGCCCACTCACGCTGCACCTGTTGCCTGGTTGGATGGCTGTGACTGGCGCTGCCTTGGCGGAAGCCGTCGAACAAACCGGCGTGATTCGGATTCTTGGTCTCGATTGCCCGCTGGATGTGTTTCGTCGGCCCAACGAATTCGAGGAAGCGGAATTCGACGGGGTTTGCCAGCGTGCCAGATTCCGGACCGACGGCACCCTGCTCCCGCATCCCACCGATCTGATCCAAACCAAGACCGACACCGGTCGCGACAAGTCCGACGAGCGGCTGCGGCACCGCGGAACCGGGCACGGTGGTCGGGTTTGTTAGAAGCGCCGCGCCCCCGGCGCTTGCCAGGGCGGGCAGTGGGTCGTGCGGTGCCTGGGCCGTGCGCGGCAGGTAGAGCGCGAATTGGCTAACACAAAGTTGCGCATGGACGGCGGGCGCTTGGCCAGTCATTCTGGCGGCGGCAGGAACGCTAGCCGATTCCCGAATCCACCCCATGACCTCCGGAGATTTCGAGCACAGGAACCAGCAACGCTGGGAGGAATACGAGCGCTTGGTGAAGCGTTTGGAAAAGCGCGGGGCGGTTCCGGATGCGGATCAGATGCCGCGCCGGTTCCGCGAACTGTGCGCCGACCTGTCATTGGCGGAGTCCCGGATGTATGGCCACCGCATCACCGAACGGCTCAACGCGCTGGTGATCCGCGGCTACGAGCTGATCTATCGGACGCGCCGCGGCGCTTGGGCGCATGCGGTGTCGTTCGTGACGGCGGAGTTTCCGCGCACGGTGCGGCGCGAGTGGCGCTTGTTGTGGCTGTGCACCTTGGTGTTCTGGCTGCCGTTGGTAGCCATGCTGCTTGCGGCACCGCACGAAATCCGCTGGGTCCAGGCGGTGCTCGGTGCCGACGGCATGACCGCCATGGAGCAGATGTATGGCGGCAAGGAACAGCAAATCGAACACCTCCGGTCGGCCTACGGATCGAACTTCATGATGTTCTGTTTCTATATCTATCACAACGTGTCGATCGACTTCCGGATTTTCGCGGGCGGCATGGCAGCCGGCCTGGGGACCTTGTTTTACCTTGCCTACAACGGCCTGTATCTCGGTGCCGCCGCAGGTTATGTGAACCATGCCTGCAACCCGGAATCGTTCTGGTCGTTTGTCGCCGGCCATTC
>Ga0073936_10010097_pt1 | contig 11612 bp, 8 predicted proteins | sample AliMusrvi5mmetaG_FD_87041 | JGI IMG/M metagenome (GOLD analysis project Ga0073936, IMG submission 87041) | Freshwater lake bacterial and archeal communities from Alinen Mustajarvi, Finland, to study Microbial Dark Matter (Phase II) - Alinen... | ecosystem: Environmental > Aquatic > Freshwater >... | reverse complement strand
TCCCATGGCAGCCCCGCATGCTTGATCGAACTCTGCGGAGATGCGCCCGTGCCACCGTTGTCGCCTGAGATCAGCACAACATCGGCATGCGCCTTGGAGACGCCTGCAGCTACCGTGCCTACCCCCGCCTCGGCCACCAGTTTCACCGCGATGCGCGCCTTCGGGTTCACATTCTTCAGGTCGTAAATCAGCTGTGCCAGGTCCTCAATCGAATAGATGTCATGATGGGGTGGAGGAGAGATCAGCCCTACACCGGCGATTGAGTAACGCGTCCGCGCAATGATCTCGTCCACCTTGTGACCAGGCAACTGTCCGCCTTCGCCGGGCTTCGCGCCCTGCGCCATCTTGATCTGGATCTCATCCGCGTTCACCAGGTAATGGGCCGTCACACCAAATCGCCCGCTGGCCACCTGCTTCACCGCGCTGCGCCGCAGGTCGCCGTTAGCATCGCGTACAAAGCGCTCTGCGTCTTCTCCACCCTCGCCTGTGTTAGACATTCCACCAATGCGATTCATCGCAATGGCCAGAGTCTCGTGCGCCTCCTTGCTGATGGAGCCATAGCTCATAGCACCAGTGGTAAAGCGCTTCACAATCTCCTTGGCCGGCTCAACTTCCTCAATCGGCAACGGCTCGTCCGCGTACTTCAACCGCATCAGTCCGCGCAATGTACACAGGTGCTTGCTCTGACCGTCAATCAGGTCGGTGTACTCCTGGAAGGTCGTCGGACTGTTCTGCCGCACAGCCTGCTGCAGCTTGCTGATAGTCAGAGGATTTACCATGTGGTACTCGCCGCCCTCGCGGTACTGATACTGCCCGCCCACCACCAGGTCCGTCTCTGAGTCGGTCAGCGGCTGGAAGGCGTACGCGTGCTTCATCTGAGCCTCGCGAGCCAGTACTTCCAGCCCGACACCCTCTACCCGCGAGGCAGTCCCGGAGAAGTAGGAGTCCACCAGCGATTTGTTCAACCCAACCGCCTCAAACACCTGAGCCCCGCGATAGCTCTGTAGTGTGCTGATCCCCATCTTAGAGAAGGTCTTCAGCAGGCCCTTATTGATCGCCTTGATGAAGTTCTTCTCTGCGTACTCGGCCGTCACGTCGTCCGACAGCAGCCCGCGCAGCTTCATGTCGCGCAGTGTCTCGAACGCCAGGTACGGGTTGATTGCGCTGGCACCATAGCCGATCAGCAACGCAAAGTGCATCACCTCGCGCGGCTCTCCGCTCTCAATAATCAAGGCCACCTGGGTACGCGTCTTGTCGCGCACCAACCGGTTGTGTACCGCCGCCATCGCCAGCAGACTGGGAATCGGGGCCATCGTCTCATTTACGCCGCGGTCCGACAGAATCAACAAGGAGTATCCGGAGGCCACTGCATAAGCCGCGCGTTCGCTCAGGTCGTCCAGCGCATGCTTCAGGCCAGTCTCGCCATCCCCCGCACGGAAGAGTGTTGGCAGCTTGGTCGCCAGCAGGTCGCCTGAAGAGATGCAGCGCAGCTTCTCCAGATCGCGATTGGTTAGGATCGGGTGCGGAATCTTCAGTGTGTGGCAGTTAGCCGGTGCCTCGTTCAGAATATTGCGCTCCGTCCCAATGTAGCTGATCAACGACATCACCAGCTCTTCGCGGATCGGGTCGATCGGCGGATTGGTCACCTGCGCGAACAGTTGCTTGAAGTAACTGAACAACTGCTGCGGCCGGTCAGAGAGACAGGCCAGTGGAGTGTCCGCCCCCATGGATCCGATTGGCTCCTCACCCTTCGATCCCATCGGGTTCAATAGCACGCGCAGGTCCTCTTCGCTGTATCCGAAGGCGCGCTGGCGGCGCAGCAAAGTCTCCGGGTCCGAAGTGATCACGCGCCACGGCTCTGGCAGGTCGTCCAGCATCACCTGCTGTTCCTTCAGCCACTCCGCATAGGGCTGGCGTCCGGCAAGCGATTTCTTGATCTCCTCGTCCGAAATAATGCGATGCTCGACCGTATCCACCAGGAACATCCGCCCCGGCTGCAACCGGCCTTTCTTGCGTACATCTTCTGCAGGTACCTCAATCACACCCGCCTCCGATGCCAGAACCACCAGGTCGTCCTTGGTCACGATGTACCGCCCCGGCCGCAGTCCGTTGCGGTCCAGAGTCGCGCCCACCACCCGGCCATCGGTGAAACACACCGACGCAGGACCGTCCCACGGCTCCATCAACGACGCGTGATACTCGTAAAACGCTCGCTTGTCTTCGTCCATGTCAGGATTGCCCGCCCACGCCTCGGGGATCAGCATGGCCATCACATGGGGCAGCGAGCGGCCAGACTGAAACAGGAACTCCACAGCATTGTCCAGCGAAGCCGAGTCGCTTCCCCCCGGCACAATCACTGGGTACAGCTTGTCGATCTGCCCCTCGTACATAGGGCTGTCCATCACAGACTGGCGCGCGCTCATCCAGCTGACATTGCCGCGAATGGTGTTAATCTCCCCGTTGTGCGCCATGTAGCGATATGGGTGTGCCAGCTTCCAGCTGGGAAATGTATTGGTCGAGAATCTCTGGTGCACCAGGCACAGCGCGCTTGCCACCAACGGGTTGGCCAGCTCGTAGTAGAACTTCTCAATCTGCGGTGCCAGCATCAGGCCCTTGTAGACGATGGTGCGGCAGGAGAGCGACGGAATGTAAAAGTCCTCATTGTGATCAATCTCCGATTGCGCAATTTCGTTCTCCGTCCGCCGGCGTACCAGGTACAGCAGGCGCTCGAACGCGTCCTCGCTCATCCCCTCAGGAGCGCCCACAAACATCTGTTCGATGTAAGGCTGCGTGGCGCGCGCCTCGCGTCCGATCAAATCGCCATTCACCGGAGTGTCGCGCCAGCCCAGCAGTTTCAGCCCCTCGGCCTGCGCAATCCGCTCCAGAACTCCTTCGCACTGTAGGCGGCTGTGCTTGTCCACCGGCAGAAACACCATGGCTACGCCATAACTTCCTCGCTCGCCCAGTTGCATCCCCAGCTTGCCGCCCTCCTGCTTGAAGAAAGCATGGGGAATCTGGATCAGGATCCCCGCGCCGTCGCCCGTCTCCGGATCGCATCCCGCCGCGCCACGGTGCGTCAAGTTGATCAGCACCTCAAGCCCCTTGCGGATGATCTCGTGGCTCTGCTCGCCGCGTATGCTCGCCACCAGCCCCATACCGCAGGCATCGTGCTCATTGCGCGGATGATATAGCCCTTGTGGGTCGGGTATACGTAGACAGCGATCTGATCGTTTCATGGCAACCTTCCGGTGCAGGATTCGTTCCCAAGCCAAAAGTAGACACTGCGACCCTGCGATTTCTAAACCCGAAATCCTATCCGGGATTCAATCGACACGTCCGCCGAAGCAGACCACACAGAGTCAGGAACAGAGATGAGCACGTTAGGTCTTTAAATATACAGCGAAAACGCACCCCAATGCATCTTTCGCAGTCGGCTTGCCTTAACAAACTTCTGCAAAAATTCACCCAATCACTCTATTAGACGCACGCAAATCGTCCGCGGTCGCAGCCCTTTCTACTCAGTCTCCTGCAAATAGACAGCAACGTAGTCCACGTAGTCCTGCGCGTATTTCAGGATCATCTTGCGGTCCTCGTCGCCCAGCGTCCGCCTCACTTTGCCGGGAACTCCCGCCACCAGCGAGTTGGGCGGAATAATCGTATGCTCCGCAATCACCGCGCCTGCCGCGATAATCGCCCCCTCGCCGATCCGCACATCGTTCAGGATCGTCGCCCCCATGCCAATCAGCACCTCGTCCTCCACCACGCAACCATGCACTGTCGCGTTATGACCAATCGTCACCCAGTTGCCGACAATCACAGGGTACTTCTCCCGCATCCCGTGCAGCACCGCGCAGTCCTGCACATTGCTGTTCGCACCCAGCCGGATCGCGTTGACATCTCCGCGCAGCACCGCGTTCATCCATACGCTTGCGTTCTCGCCCAGCTCCACGTCTCCAATCACCTGCGCGGACAGGTCCACATAACACGTCGCGGGTATCACCGGCAGCCTTCCCTGATAAGCACGAATCATGGCTGGATTATTGCACGCCCCCTGGACTTTTTTCACGCCCCGCGCCGAACTTCTCCGATCCGCCAGAAATCCGCCGCGTACTGCCGTTTATGCGGTATTCTGGAATCTACCCAATTGGGACGATTTGGAGGTGTATTTCCTTTGGCAGAGATTCGAGTACAAGAAGGCGAACCTCTCGAAAATGCATTGCGCCGCTTCAAACGCAAGGTTCAGACCGAAGACATCATCAAGGAAGTAAAGCGTCACTCTTTCTACCTGAAGCCCGGCGAGAAGAAACGCGTCAAGGAAGCGCTTGCACGTAAGCGCAACCGCAAGAAGATCCGCAAGGAACAGGACTAATCCTGCTCCTCTAAACCATAACGAGGCCGCCATCTCTCAACGGAGCAGGCGGCCTCGTCATTTACCGCCCCCAAACCACAGAAATAAATGCCTCCCCACCTTGAATCCGCGAATCGCGGAGCCAGGAAGGATCATCTCTATCTGCACGAAGGGAGAATCGGCATGGACTTCGTAGACCGGATCTTAATTTGTACGGATTGCGGCGGTGAATTCATCTTTACCGCCGGGGAACAACTGTTCTTCCTGGACAAGCAGTTCAAGAACGACCCCAAGCGTTGTAAACCATGCAAGTCCAGGCGCGGTGCGCAGTCTGCCAATGCGGCCAACAGCGGCGGGCTGGCAGCGGCCGGCATCTCGCGTACTGAGACACGTACGGTGTGTTCCGAGTGCGGCATCGAGACGACAGTCCCGTTCAAGCCGACGCAAGGTCGCCCCGTGCTCTGCCGACAGTGTTACAAGAACAAGGCCGTTCCCAGTGCTAACCCTGTACAGACAGCCTCGGCTTCCGCAGAGCAGACCGCATCCGCCAGCGAACCAGACTCTGTTGAGTTTGCATCGTCTGCTCCCAGCTCTCTGCATTCAGAACGCCGCCAGCCGTCGTCGGATTTCACAGCCGAAGATGTCTCCCTCGCGATCTGATTGCTGCAAGCGGCTGCGAAGCTGCCCTTAAAGTCGAAAGGCCCCGACGCATCGGGGTCTTCGCATTCTTCAAAATTATTCTGCTCCTACGCCGGGACGGTGGTGACCTCTGCCGGATCGACGGCCACAAACCGCCCATGCTGGCCGCGGTCCTGGAAGCGCACCACGCCGGATACCTTGGCGAACAGAGTGTCGTCCTTGCCCCGCCCAACATTCGCACCCGCCTTCAGCGGTGTCCCACGCTGGCGCACGATGATGCCGCCGCCCAATATTGCCTGTCCGCCGAACACCTTCACGCCCAGCCGTTGCGCATTGGAGTCGCGCCCGTTTTTAGAAGAACCTAATCCTTTTTTATGTGCCATTCCGTCGCCTCTTTCGCGTGGCCCTCAGGCCGCAGCGGTTTGAAATTACTTCGCGGTCGCCTCGGCCTTGTAGCTCTTGCCGTTCACCACAATCTCGTTGATCGAAACCTCGACAAAGCCCTGCCGGTGTCCCTGCATCTTCTTGTACTGCTTCTTGCGCTTCAGTTTGAACACCAGAATCTTGTCGAATCGGCCTTCGCCCAGCACCGTGCCGGTCACCTTAGCGCCCGCCAGGTCCGCCTCGAACTTGCCCTCTTCGCTGCTCACCGCCAGCACGTCCGCGAACTCGATCGCGCCATTCTCGTGCGCCGTGCGCTCGATCTTGAACTTCTCACCCGGAGAGACCTTATACTGCTTGCCGCCGGTACGAATCACTGCATACATAACGAAACCCTTGTGCGCACAGCGCTTAAGCGCCCGCACCCTTCATGAATTGTTTTGCCTGGGGACGCAACCAGAGGATCTGTGTCCAGCCGACCATCTCGTTACCGCCGCACAGCAATTATGCACTTAATCATGCAACCGTCCGCCGTGCCCGAGACCTGCCAGCCCTGCATCCGGAGAGCCGGATGCATTCGCCAAACCTGCCACACTTAACAAGTGTATCCCGCTCCGCCATATGGGTCAATCTCATTAGCCCCCAGGTTGGTAGGGTACGGATAAAATTGTCATCCTGAGCGTAGCCTTTCCCAGTCTCATCGGGGAGGCGGAGTCGAAGGATCCCGATGCAGCTAGTCGCGCCACAAACGTTCGACCCTTTTCAACCAACTACTTCGTCTCACTCCGCTTTCCACCTGCACCCCGTCCCCGCACTTCGCTACACTGGAAGTCCATGCCCACTCCGTCCAATCTCCTGAAGGCTGTCCGCGGAACGCGCGACCTCCTCCCGCCAGAGACCGCCCTCTGGAACCGCGTTGAATCCATCGCCCGCTCGGTCTTCGCCCGCTACGGCTTCGGCGAGATCCGCACCCCCATCTTCGAGGACACCCAACTCTTCGCCCGCGGCGTCGGCGAAGAAACCGACATCGTCTCCAAGGAGATGTACACCTGGGAGGACGGCGAGCGGTTTGACAGGGACTTATTACGCGACACGTGGCTACGCTCCCAGAGCCCCGCCGGGGCGATGAGCTTAGATGGCAACATGTTTGTTGTCCCCTTAGAGGGCCAGAGTCTCGACGTACCACTAACCGAACTAAAATATCGGACTGAACTGATCGACTTCGTCGGTAGGCTTGATGTCGCCGCAATTCAGAATTTGCGATCAAGACCGTCAACAGCCTCCGGCAATTTTTGCAAAGAAACTCGTAGGCTTGTTGTCGGTTCTTCGGTCACCGACAACAAGCAGGAAGAGATCGACGGCGTTGTAATTCAGTACGTCAGAGGAAGCTTCACCAAGTCTTCTCAGTCCCTCACCCTCCGCCCCGAAAACACCGCCGGAGTCGTCCGCGCCTACATCGAGCACAGCCTCGGCGACACGGGCCAGCTACAGAAGCTCTTCTATATCGGCCCGCAGTTCCGCCGCGAACGCCCGCAGAGGGGACGCTACCGCCAGTTCTGGCAGATCGGCGCCGAGGTCCTTGGCCCCGTCACCTCCGGTTCCGAAAGCCCCCTGCGCGACGCCGAAGTCCTCGAGATGCTTGCCACCCTGCTCGACGAGCTGGGAATCAAAGGCTGGCGACTCGAACTCAACTCCGTCGGCTCCGCCGAAGACCGCAAGCGCTACGTCGAAATCCTGCGCCAGGCCCTGGCACCCATCAAGCACCAGCTCTGCGAGGACAACCAGCGCCGCGCCGAAACCAATCCACTGCGCGTCCTCGACTCCAAAGACCCCGCAGACCAGGCCCTCATCGACGGGCTACCAAAGATTGCCGACTATCTCGACGAATCCTCACGCGACCACTTCGCCCAGGTCTGCGCCGCCCTGGACGCATCCGGCGTAGCGTACTCGGTGAACCCGCGCCTCGTCCGCGGCCTCGACTACTACACCCGCACCACATTCGAGTTCACCGTCCCCTCCTCCGGCGATCCAGCCAGCGGCCTCGGCACGCAGAATGCACTCCTCGGTGGTGGCCGCTACGACGGCCTCTCCGAGATGCTAGGAGGCCCTAAGGCTCCCGGCATCGGCTTCGCCATCGGCGAAGACCGCCTTATCCTCACCCTGCAAGCCCAGCAGGGTGCCCCACATCTCGCGTCTGAGATGTGGGAAACAAAACTAGACGCCTACATCGCCCCCCTCGGCCTCGAACGCAACGCCGCCGCCCTCGCCCTGGCCCGCGAAATGCGCCGGGCAGGTTTATCCGTCGAGGTCGGCGACGGCACATTCCGCCTCAAAAAATCCTTCGAGGCCGCCGACCGCGTCGCCCGCCACATCGTCATCCTCGGCGAGGACGAACTCGCATCCGGTATCCTTACAATCAAGACATTCGCAACCGGGCTGCAAACCAAGATCGCTCGAAACGAGCTTGCGCAATCGCTGCGCGCATAAGAACTGAAGGAATTAAAGGAAGAGATGAATCTGGACTTTCTAGGCACTTTGCAACGCACCGGGATGTGTGGAGAGCTTCGCGCCGAGAACGCGGGGCAGGATGTCGTTCTCATGGGCTGGGTCAACCGCCGCCGCGACCACGGCGGCCTCATTTTCCTCGATCTGCGCGACCGCTCCGGCATTACCCAGGTCGTGGTTGACGAGAAGACCGCCGCAGCGCATGAAAAAGCCGACGCCGCTCGTCCCGAGTACGTCGTCGCGGTCAAGGGTCGCGTCCGCCGCCGTGGCGAGGGCCTTGAGAACCCCAACATGCCCACCGGCGACATCGAGGTCGTCGCCCACGAGCTCCTTCTGCTCAACGATGCCAAGACGCCGCCCTTCTCGCCCGCCGAAGACGCCATCGCCAACGAAGAGGTCCGCCTGAAGTATCGCTACCTTGACCTGCGCCGCACAGAGATGCAAGCGAACTTTGCGCTCCGCAGTAAAGTCGCCATGGCCATCCGCAACTACCTCGTCGGCGGTGGATTCCTGGAGATCGAAACCCCCTTCATGACGCGCTCCACTCCCGAGGGCGCGCGCGATTATCTCGTCCCCAGCCGCATCCACGCCGGCAGTTTCTACGCGCTGCCCCAGTCACCGCAGATCTTCAAGCAGATTCTCATGGTCTCCGGCTTCGACCGCTACTTCCAGATCGCGCGCTGCTTCCGCGACGAGGACCTGCGCGCCGACCGCCAGCCCGAGTTCACCCAGATCGACCTCGAAATCTCCTTCCCGCAGATGGACACCATCTTCCGCATCACCGAGGGCTTCCTCACCGCCGCCTTCGCCGCCGCCGGTGTCGCGCTAACCCCGCCCTTCGTCCGCATGACATACGACGAGGCCATCCGCAACTACGGCATCGACAAGCCCGACATGCGCCTGCCCGCCATGGTCTCGCTCAGCGACATCCTCACGTCCGAGTTGCGCACCGCGCTCAAGATCGAGCAATCGCTGCCCATCCTCGGCTTCGTCATTCCGGATGTTGGCGAACTCTCCGGCACAGCCCGCAAGTCGCTCCTCGGCGAAGTCCGCGCCGGCTTCGGCGACTGTGGTCTCGATCTGCTGGACGTCGCCCGCCTGCGCACCAACGCAACCTTCGCTCCGCTGGCCGACGCCATCTCAGCCGCGCTCGCAGCCAGTCTCGGCGTACCCGCGCTCAGTTCAGACGACCTCATCACTGTCGTCACCCCCAAGCTCGGCACGCCCGCCTCGTGGAACTACGATCCGCAGTGGATCTACAAGCGCGTCGGAGCGCTCCGCCTCGAACTCGGCGCAAAGTTCGCCGAAAAGCATGGCCGCTTCGCAAAGACCGGCACCGCAGCCGACTTCAAGTTCGCCTGGGTCACCGACTTCCCCATGTACGAGTGGAACGAGGAGACCAAGACCTGGGACGCCGCGCACCATCCCTTCACCTCGCCGCACGAAGACGACATCCAGGCCGGCCGCCTCACCAACGACAAGGGGGCCGTCCGCGCCCTCGCCTACGACATCGTCCTGAACGGCACCGAGCTCGGGTCGGGATCGATCCGTATCCACCGCAAGGACGTGCAGGCCGAAATCTTCCGCTCCCTCGGCATGACGGACGAGGAGGCCCACGAACGTTTCGGCTTCTTCCTCGACGCATTGGAGTACGGCACACCTCCGCACGGCGGCATCGCCCTCGGCCTCGACCGCATCGTCATGATCCTGGCTGGCGCCGCCAACCTGCGCGAGGTCATCGCCTTCCCCAAGACCGCCAAGGCAATCGACCTCATGGTAGACGCCCCCACCCCGGTCAGCGACCTCCAGCTCCGCGACCTCCACCTCCGCATCTCGAAACGAACTTAGCTGCATTCCATCAGGAATCGCAGTATGCTGTTGCGCATGAGAAACGTACTGTTTGCCGCATGTCTCCTGCTTGCCAGCTCAATAGCCGGTAGCGCTCAGGATATTTGTTCGCAACCATTTCAGAAGGACAGTGCAGCCGCAGTTGCAAGTATTCGCATGAAACTGAGGTCGGTGAAGCTCGAGGAAATGGACACAAATGTTCCCGAGACTGCACAGCAATTAATTCCACAACTAAAGTCTGTCTTGGCGCAAACAGCTCGAGCAGTGCTTGCATGTCACAATAGCGCAATCGATCCACACGCGCTAGAAAGTGAGATCGCGATTCTGCTGCACGCAAATCCGCCGCAGCCACCATCAAATTCTGTCGTTAAGAATGGCGATCCGCGTTATCCAGAGTGGCTCTCAGAGAAGTATGGCAGCAACCTGCTCGTGAGCGTCAGACGACCACAAACGCAGTTGTTAAGCGTGCAGTTCCAATTCCACATTGAATGTGGAGACGACACAGTCTTGGTGCTCTTTGAACAACAGGGCACGCAGTGGCACGAAAAACTCGTATGGAAGGCACCACCTTACAAGGAAATCAGCGGAGCCTTCGGCGACTTCTTCCTCACGTCCATTCTTTTCGGAGACGCCCCGGGAACTTGGAAGGTCGTTGCGGCGCATGGCACCCCATGGTGTACTTCACGCTTAAGTGGATTCGATCTGGACGTCCTAGCCCCTTCCTCGGATGATCCTGACCATCCGCGAGTCGTCTGGCATACCCAGCGCGGATATTCACGGGACGACTACGAGCCACGCCTCCATGCTGCGGGCGATACGTTTGAGTTGCGGCTGCATGACGACGAGATGTTTTTCAACGAGGAAGGATTTGAACGTCTCGTCGTTTACCGCTATCGCGTCTTGGGCGACAAGGTCACCCGCCTTGAACCGGTCGCAGCCCACGCCCGCGGCTTCGTCGAAGAGTGGCTCACGATGCCGTGGGAGGAAGCCCTCGCCCAATCCAACCCTGCGCAAACAGCCAAGATCCAGGCCGTCCATAAAGAATACGAGGACAGTTTCAAGGACACGGACGAATATACAAGCTGGCACTCAGGGCCAGTTCAGGCCTGCACGACCGGAGACCACTTTCAGGTCACCATGAATACCGAACGGGATCGAATCGCACCAGGCAAGCCCGGTGGCGAATCCACCCCGGGTCCCACCTACTACTTCCAATTGCAGCAGAACAATGGCTACCGATTGATCGCCATCACCACCGCATCAGGCCCCTCATGCACTGGCGCAGACCTTATGAAGCACTAGCGCCCCCAGTCCATCCACCGCTTATCGTTCGGGTCCTTCTTCTCGTCGGGATCGACGTACCGCCCTTCTTTGTCGAAGTTCACCTTGCGTCCCTGTTTGCCCATGTATACCTCGAACTTCCGAGCCGCCCGCCGCCGTTTCGCGCGATAGTACGAATTGCGCATCGCGTAATACTGCTCTGTAAACCCGAACCCCAGCCCCTTCCGCGGCGCGTGCCGCACATACAGCCATCCGCACAGCGCGCCCGAAAGCTGCAGCAGAGCACCAAAGACACCCTGGTCCGATAGCAGCACCGCAATCGTAATCAGAATATAGATCGCCACCATGTACTTGGCGCGGATGCTCACCACGAAGAACAGCAGAAACTCCACGTCGCCCATGCGCAAAGCCAGTCCCACCATCACCCCGAACAGCCCCGCCCAAGCTCCTATCGTGGCGCTCTCCGGGCTCAGCCGCAGCACATGGGTGAACGACAGCGCCGACGCCACTGCCGCTCCGCCAATCGCCGACGTGAAGTACAGCTCCTTCAGCCAGCGGCCACCGTACGCGCCCTCCAGCAGCGAGCCGCAGAACCACAGCGTCAGCATCG
>Ga0073936_10010095_pt1 | contig 11613 bp, 14 predicted proteins | sample AliMusrvi5mmetaG_FD_87041 | JGI IMG/M metagenome (GOLD analysis project Ga0073936, IMG submission 87041) | Freshwater lake bacterial and archeal communities from Alinen Mustajarvi, Finland, to study Microbial Dark Matter (Phase II) - Alinen... | ecosystem: Environmental > Aquatic > Freshwater >... | reverse complement strand
GGCACTTCGGCGCTGGTATAACTCCAATCGCCGTCCACCGCCTGGCTGCGGTCAAAAAATCCCGGTTCAATTCTACTCGCCATAAAATGCCTCACTCGAATTCAAGATCGCCTGATTCCTGTTCCTGGAGAATCTGATTCGTTTTCTTGGTGTTTTTGCTGATTTCCTCGGTCGCCTTGGCAGTACGATCAGCCGCGCCGCCCGCTGACCGCGAACGCAAAGCATCGGCGTAAAAGCTGCCTTGAATTGTCGTTTTCGCAGTAATCTCGTCAATGGGAACGGACTCCAACTGACGAGAAGCCTCTTTAACCGCTGGAGGCGTGGCGGCTTTTGCTTCATCGACGGCTTCCTGCCAGGCCTTTTTCGCGTCTTCCAGTTCTTTGGAAACACGGTCGATTTCATCGGATGCCTTCGTCGCGTTATCGGCTTCTTCCTGATTTTGAATGCGGCCGATGCCGTTGCGGGTAGCTTCGTGCTGCTGAGTCAGCGTGTCCAACTCCTGCTGCCGCTTATTCTGGCGGTCGGTGTTCTCCCGGTCGATCTGCGCAATTTCGGCATCGACATTGATATCGGAGTCGAACAGCCCTTTGAACTGAATCCATTTTTTCATCATCCAGCCGATAACGTCGTTGAAGCTGTCGCCGATCAGCTTCATCGTGGCGTTCCAGCCGTATTGGATACCGTAGATCACTGTGTCAAACACCTCGACCATTCCCCACCATAACGACGACCAGGAATCGGCGACCACATTCTTGAAAGCAGCCCACAGTTCTTCCAGCGGCTGAATACCCTGCATCCAGGCAAGCTTAATGCCGAGCCACAACACTTTGGCCGCGGCGGCCCAGTCTCCAGCGGCTAGGGCATTTTTGATGGCGTCGAAACTGGTCAGCGCAATGTCTTTAATTTCGCCGAACACCGACTTCGAATTATCGATGGTATAAGCGAAATAGCCAACCGCCGCAATTGCCCCGGCAATCGCCGCCGCCACCAGTCCCCATGGCGAAATCAAAAAAATCACCGCATTAGCCAGCAGTTGAAAAGTGACAATCGCCGCTTTGACCAGCGTTGCCGCCGTGCCGAATACAACAGATATCAGCTTAATCGCCCCGCCTAATGCCAGCAATGCCGCGCCCAGGCCCATCACCGCCAGCGTCGCCATACCGTAAACGATGATCAATGACTGGTTCTGGCGAATCCACTCGATGGTAAATGTGATGAGATTCTGAATGTACTTCGCCAGCTTCTGCAAGAATGGCGCCAGCGCCGCACCGGTCTGGAAAGTCAGCATTTTCAATCCCTGGGTCAGCCGGCTGATGGCGTCGTGCAATTCTGCTGATGCCCGTGCGTCCTCGGTTGACATCACCAATCCAAGCGATCTGGCTTCAGATCTCAGTTCATCGAGGTTGCGTATCATGGGCAGCAGCATCGAGCCGGTCTTGCCGAAGATTTTCATTGCCGCCGCGACCCGCATGGTCGGATCGTCAATGGCTTTCAGTGCGCTGGCGATCAGATTGAACTGTTCATCCGGCGATAGATTCTGCAACTGCTCTACCGTCAGACCGAGTTTAGCCAGAGCCGCCTGCGCCATCGTGCTGCCGGTTGCCGCTGCGCCAATCGTCCGCTGCATGAATTTCACCGCGCGTTCAACTGTCTCCATATCCGTGCCGGACTGATGGGCCGCAAACGATAATTCGCTCAACGACTCCACCATCATTCCGGTACGGCCGGACATCTTGTCGAAGCTGTCGCCCCACTCGGAGAACACCTTGGCCGACAATAGCAGCGGCGATGCCATCGCAAGCCCAAGCAGCAGTGTCTTCTTGCCGACATCGCTCACGCCTGCAGAAAATTCCCGTAAACTCTGCTGCGCCGCTTTAAGGCCGCGCACTAATTTGGAATTCTCCGTAGTAATTTCGATGTAGGCCTGACCGGCCTTAATGTCGCCTGACGTTGCCATGGGGTTCCTCTTTGACAAAGATGTCTTTCAAAATACGTAATCCGCTACCGCGTAAAACCGCCTTGGATTTAAATGTGTACGGATTCAATTCGGCGGGTTTTATTGCCCGTTGTCCTTTTGAACGCATGATATTTGCGATCATCGCCAGCAGACAAGAAGTGTGGTTCCAGCTTTCGCGTCCTTTGCCTTCCGCCATCCACAATAGTTCCCGCAGCGTGAACGGATCGGGGTTGACGCCGACTATTCCGGACAGTTCGTAAATCAGTCGCTCAACCTGGCGACCTCCTGGTCTATTTTCGCGTCCAGTCCGGACAACTCCGCTTCCACTTTGCGTTTGAACGTTTCTCCGAAGCGGCGGTTCGCATCCAGAATCTTTTGCAGAACTTTCCGCTTCGGATCGGGGAAAAAACTTACCAGTTCATCCAGCAGCGCATTGGTGGCATGTTCGATGGCATCGCCCGCCATTGCCGCGCCGAACTGCTCATCGGTGACACTCTGACTATCCGCTTCCGGTTTGCATGCCGCATAAAGCACATCAACCAGCAGAATCGGGTCTTCCGACAGCCGCTCCAGCAGTTCGACATTGGGTTTGCGGTGTTCATCCAAGGAGATGATGTTGATCAGGTCGATCCCGGTCAGTGCTCTGATCCGCTTAAGCGTCGCCACATTCAGTGTTACCGTCCAGTTCCGCCCGGCATTGTCATGAAAAGTTCTCATTATGCTCCTCCATCTTTCCAGCTTGGCGCACGGGTGACAAAAGTCGGCTTCGCGGTCACTTTAACCGTCTGCGCCTCCTCCAGCGGCTCCTCGCGGCTGAATCCGGTAACGGCGAAATCCGCATCCAGTCCGCTGCCGTTACCGTCGCTGACAAACAATGCCAGCGGCGCATTGCTGAAGTAAGCCGTTTTGATCGCGGTAAACCCGGCATCAGCCGGATCCCATAACATCTGCCATTCCAGCGATGCCTCTTTCAGCGTGGCCGCCGTAGCCCGCCAGCCGTTGGTCGCGCGCGTGGTGATATCGGCTTCGCCGCTGGATAAATCGAGCGTCAAATCCTTGACGTTTTTCATTTCGGTTGCTGCTGTTGCACCGGCAGCGCCGTGAAACAGCTTCGCCTCCAATCCAAGTTTGTATCCCATTTAAACCTCCATAATTTTTACTGCTTGACCGAGAGAATCCAGAAACTAGGAATCCGCTTGAGATTTGCCTGTAAAGCCGGGCCCATAAATGACCTCTGCGGATACTCTCTGCCGTAGTATTTTCCGCCGAACTCATGCGCTCTGCCGGAGCGTCCGGCAATCGAATACGCCGGGCCGATTACTGCCGAAAGTTTGGTCTTTTCGACCTTGTACAGCAAGGCCCGCTTGAGCAGACCGCGCCGGGTGTGCGGCGGCGTGCCAGACTGCGACTTCCGGGCGCTGCGACGGATGCTGCGCCGGGCAGTCAGCCGGATCGCCGCGGCTGCATGGTTCAGGCTTTTAAACGTTCCCTGACTCACCTTGCGTTTAATCTTCTCGGCGTCGAAGCGCGAACGGCAACGCATGGCAGCCATTTCACAGCACCTTGAATGTCAGCGTAATCACGCTGGTAAACTGCCGGAATTCCCGCAGATGCCCCGGATCGTAAACCGGATCGTTCTCAGTTTTGACGCAGACTGCCTGCGGATAATCCATCAGGCGTTTCCGGTCGAATACATCGATGATGTTCTCGCTAAGTTGCAGCAGTTCAGTGAGTCTCGACTCGTCCGTGGTTTTCTGCTGTACCCCGATATCGATCGTCACCTCCCGTCCGGATGACTCCCGGTTTTGTATAGCTGTCTTGAGCGATCTTGGAACCACTGTTACTCTGAGCGTTTTAAGTTCTTTGAGTTCGAACTCCGGCAGGAGACTCATCACGGCGGTGAAATGCGGTTGCAGATTGGTCCGGTTGAGTCCGGCGGTCACGGCATTCGCAATGTCGATCAGAGTTGCCATTCTTCACCTCAGAATGCTGGCGATGATGGAACCGATCGCCGCCAGCAACGCCAGGATCGCCGCACCTGCAGCCGAAAGCATGGTTTTATGCATCTCCTCGGCAGAATGGCACGGCGGATTATGGTGAATGTTACGGTCGGAAAAGTGCATCGTCAGCATCCCCTTCAACTCGGCAAGGTCCCTTCTCGTTTCATTGATCGCCACCCACAAGTCCCGGTTATCCGGATTTTCATTTCCATTAGGCATAATTATTCTTCCCCCGTATGTTTTGTGTGTATCCGCAAGCACTGTCTACTACTGTCAGAGTATCTCCACTCCGGCTCACTATTCGGAGCCAGGACTTCGTAGATTTGACCACTTTCGATGATCTCATCGCCCTTTTTCGGCAGGACTGTTATTCCGGACAGAACCAGGTCGGCTGAATTGACCAGATAATCGCGGCTTTCGATATACTGGAATCGCCCGTAGTCATCGCTGACTTTGAACACTGTCCTGCCGATGGTGGCAGGAAGCTCTACTGATAGATCTCCGCGCCGGTAGATTGCCGGCACGGTCAGATACTTCCTCCGTTGAGCCTCCAGCCACCGCATGGCATTGCCAAGCAAATCAGGCATCAGCTTGCCGACCGGATCACCCCGTAGTCTACCAGCGCGGCGATGATCGCGTTGATCTTGGCGGTGTTCCCCGCAATAGCGTCAGCGGCGCCGTCAACATCGGATACAACGGCAATAGTATTGGATGCAGTTCCCCCTGAATTATCAGTCAGGCTGGTAATGGGACTGCCCGCCGACGCAATAGCCGGACCCCCGAGCCGGACTCTGGCGGTAGCATCCCCGGCCACCGCCGCGGCAACTGCCTCGCCCAGATAGACATTCCCGGTCGCAATAGTAGTGATCTGTTTGGCTGTAGCATTCCAGAAGACTTTAGCTCCCTTGGCAATAGCAGTGCCTTCACCGGAAGCCTTGACAATATCAAACACTCCGACCAACGCCAGAGCTCCGAGTTGCCCGGCCTTGATGTCGAGTTTGGTAATTCCGATAATGCTGCCGATCACCACCACGCTTCCGGCAGCAACATCCACATCCGGAGTATAGTCAATGACATCTCCGCGGTACACATATTTCGCAATCATATAAATTCTCCTAGTTTTTTTGTTTTATCAGCGAACCCTTTGCGGAATCCGAGCGGATATTTCCGCCGGATTCCGCAAAGTATCCGGCACCGGCGCCGCGCCGGTCGCCCAGCCGGCGATAGAGGCGCTTACTGTCCGGCGGAGCGAACCATGCCGCGATGATCCTGCTCACGGACACCGAGGTCGAAAAAGACCCGGAACCACAGACCGAGGGTGTTGAAATCAGTATCGCCGCGCTCTACGGTCGGGGTGCGTTTCCCGCGTAAAAAGCCGATCTCGCACGTATCGACCTGATTGGGATCTCCGAACAGATACCATGCTTTGTTGCTGTATCCGGTGTACTTGTCATTCGCCAGGTAGGGTGAACTTACTACAGTCAGATTCTCGTCGGCTAGCGAGTTCAGCGCCGGACGGATAGCCGGAGTATCACCGCCGCCGGCAATAATCAGAGTAGCTCCTTTGGTCAGTTCGATGGCGGTATGCTTCAGGACGGTCGGAACCAGCAGGAAACTCGGCTCAATGCTGATCGGCTGTCCATCGGAATCAACTTGATCGAGGAACATCTGAACTGCTTGACGCAATCCTTCTGCAGCCAGTACACTGTTGGCTCCGGTCAATAAATTCTGGTGTTCACTCGAGAAAAGTGCTTTGCCGTCGCCTTGAGCCGGATTGGCCAGCAACCGGGTGAAGAAAAGTTGATCTATCAATCTTGCCGCACGATTACCCATGGCGGTCGGTACCTTCATAAACGCGCCGAGGTCATCGTTCATTACCATTTTACGGGTGAGGCAAAACTTCTTGCCGTAGGTTTCGAGCTGGTTGGTGGCCTTTTCTTCGTACATGCCTCCAGACTTGATTTCGCCGTCAGCACCAATTGGCTGCAGGTCGCCAGTGTCGGTCAGGCGGAAACGCTCGTTCTCTTTGAAGTCATTCAAGTCGCCGGTACTGCATAGTTTCATCGCAATGATCGGCTGGGCGTTATAACTCTGCAACAGCTTTTTATTGGCGACGTTACTGAGGATTCCCGGCAGCGACACCGTCGAAAAGGCTGCATGAATAGTTTCGTTACCGAAAGAATGCGGAACTGCAATACCTTCCAGATTCAGGCACTCGACCAGGATTTGTTTTACCGGCATATCGCTGATTTCATCACCACGATGAACCGCTTCGTCACCGTATTCGGCGAGTAGATCGTTGCCGGAAATGCCAATGCGCAGACACAGCGCGGCTTCCAGGGTCTTACGCATTGTCGCTCCCTGCGGCTTGCGCTTAACCGTGATGTTCACATCGGCGGTCGGACGGCTTTCCCGCAAGGCTTTTAGTACTTTCTGCGAAGTTTCCTCAGGTGTCCATCCGGCGCTGATCGCCTGCCTTTCGATTTCGGCATACTCGCCGTTGCAGATTGCCTGGATATTCGCTACACGTTCGCGCTCGGTCCGGATCGCCTGGAGCGCGACATCGGCATCGGCGACGACAACTTTGGTTTCGGGCTGCTTTCCCTGGCCAGACTCAATTTGTTTTTCTTTTTCCACCACTTTATTTTCCTTTTCTGCGATTACATTTTCGTGTTCTGCTTTAATTACAGTTTTTTCCGCTGGCTGAACAATCATCTGTACCGGATTTTCCGGCTCCGGCTCTTTGCCGAGATCAAAACTGGCGGCAACTTTCAGCCGGGTTCCGGCATCAGCACCGACCGCCACTACGGAGACCTCCCGCAGTACCGAACTTTTGATGTGGAAAAATGGGCCGGTCTGTTCCTGACCGTTAACCACCCTGGTTCCTTTGACCAGTTCAGATTCTTTCACATCCGCGCCAATAGAAAGCTGCCAGTCCGCCCCCGCTTTTGCCTGAGCGACGATTTCTTCAGCTTCGCCGTTGGCAGCAATTATCTCACCTTCTATTTCCAGTGTATTGTCAGAAACACTGGCCGTAACCATGCCGACTCTGGACGCTGTCTTGTTTTCGTGGTTCGCCAGCAGCGGAACCGTGTCCGGAATTTCCATTCCGGCCAAATCGACGACGACCGGGTATTTCCAGCCCGGCAGATTCATCTTGCCGCCGCCATAAGCCAGCCCCATCACTTTGGGTTTACCGCCCTCCGCGGCGGCTTCAATCATTAAGAACTCTTCCATACTTCATTCCTTCTTTTGAGTTTAAAAATTCGTATTGTCATGCCCGGTTATTTTGAGACTGTCTGCTTATTCTTCTTCCGCCATGCCATCCTCCTCTTCTACATCGTTTTTATCGTTCACTGGAAGCACATTCGAATCGTTCAATCCGAGTTCCTGTATCAATCTTTTCTCCCGCGCACGCTGCCGGATTTCCGTCTCCCAATCTTTGCCCTGGATGGCGTATTCGTTAGCCAGTGTGGTGACATTGTTATTGAGCCTGATTTCCATTGATTTCGATTCTTTCATCGGATCAATGTGCGACATCGCATCAAAGAACCATGTGTGCGGCGGCAGCGGATAGCGCGTAGTCATTCCCCGTGGCGGATGGATCAGGAAATATTCTCGCAGCCATGCTGCCAGAATCCGGTCGAGGATTGTTGCAGCAATGAACGACTGGTCCACCCTGATTCCTTTGAAGTAGGTTTGATGATCGAGTCGGCCGCTGGCATAATTATATCCGGACGAATTTCCCTTGGCGATGTTCGAAGGCATCAGCACACAGCGCACTGCTTCATCGATCAGCTTATCGACATACTCCGCATAAGTGGTTGCCGGTTGCTTCGGATCGAGTTGAGCCATCTTCCAGCCGCCTGGCATAGTAAGAAGCATGTTCCGTTCAAGCTCGATCATCGCCATCGGATCGACTTCATCCGCTTCGCCGTTAGCCGGAGCATCAGTGTACAGAATCCCGGCGAAATCAGCCGCGGCTTCAGCGGCGCTCAATACCGCCAGCGTGAATCTTCTGAGTTGTGAGAAGATCGGCAGGGCAGGAGTAATCTCCGGAATCCCCCGATGCTGCCCCGGACGGTCTATCCGGAAACAATGCAGCATCGATTTGGCCGGAATAACTGCGGCATCATCGAAAACTGTGAACCGGTCGCCGCCGGGATGATATTTAAGCACCCGAAAAGAACACGGATTACCGAAATCATCCATCAGGATGCCATCAACCTCATTTACATCCAGACTTAAGCCAAACCCGTTGGTGACCTGATCTGCTTCGATCAGCATGATATCCAGTTGGATTTCATGCGGGACGAGCGGATTTGTTCCCATGATTGCGAACGCCTCGCCATCCTGGCAGCGCGCCATGCGCATGGTGCGGAGTTTTTCCGGCAGCCGCACCGCCGCCGACCACATCATGAAATCGCGTTCAATCCGGCGATTTAGATCATCGTATTCGGTCAGCATCTGAAGCCGCGGCCCGGTACCGATGGTGTCGTTCGCCAAGGTAAGCACGATACCTTTCGCATACGAGTTATTCGATATCTCATAACGGGATCGGTTGCGCAGGGTCTGCCGCACGCTTGGCGACGCTTCGGCATCGGCGCTCAGGCATTCCGCCGCCGCCCAGTGCCGCCGGTTGTCGTGCGTGGTCTGCGCCGCATCGAACCGGGCCCGGACGATCCGCCCGGTACGATCCAGCGGCGCCGCTGTCACGACTTTGGGTTTGCTCTTAAATATGGATGTGAGAAAATTCTTCAAACTATTGTGCTCCCGAGGCTGCCATCTTGGTGATTTTGATTCCCGGCCCGCGCTTCCTCATCGCCGCCTTCGAGTTCAAATAGCGGTCCGCTTCGATCTGCTCCGGCAAGGAATGCTGTTCGAATTCGCCGCTATCGCCTTTGGCCCGCTTCGGACCGGCGGCATTGTCTTTGATAGCCTGTTCAAGATTGGATTCTTGCATTACTTCTGTTTTCCTTTCCGTTTCATCCGGACAATTCCGGCAGCCAGAATATCCGCTATTTCTTTTAAGGGATTTACACTTGGTGCTTTTGGCGTTTCATTCATTGCTTCATTCCTTGTTTAGATTTGAGAAAAGTGACTGCTCTCTACTTCTTCTTATCCAAGTCACATGCGATTTTTCGCAGCGGAAACGCCGCGAAGTTGAAAAAAAATGAAAAATTCTTGTCGATTCGGCAGATTTAGTCAAAATAGGATATTACTGGAAATATGTTTATTGGCGATTATTTTCAGCACTTATATGATGTCAATTCAGTCTTTTGCCGTTTCCACGCTGATTCAACATCTTACGTTCACCGGGCATGAACTGTCCTTTCCGGGATTTTGATAAATCAACTTTTTGACGCTGTCGCAGCGGTTTGCATGATTCGCCAGTGCCGGGAAGCACCGCGCCTGACATGGAAGCGGCGACGGCACAGCCGACAATGCAGTCCAGCCAATGGTTATCGCTGGCTTCCGGGCGGAGCTTCCATTCGTCAACCTTGCGGCCGCGCCCTTCGGTCTTTACCCGGTACTCCGCAGTAAAATGCTGCGCCAGCAATTGATGTATGCCTGGCTGTTTTCCGAACAAGGACAAACACCCCCTGTCGCCCATGGCTACTGCCAGGCGGGCATGAATGAAACTTTTCCAGTAGTTGGCGTCGAACAGCGCATGCCGGACAGCGCGCTTGCCAAGGACATTCGGAATCATCCAGTTAAAACCGAGCCGGTCGCCGACCTGACGGCGATATTCACTCATCGGCTTGGATGATGCCCCGACATATCGACCGTGGCTTGGCAGCAGTATGGCGGAATGTTTGTTTTGGCGGCAGAACTGGTATACGATGTCAGTGGACTGTCCCCAGTTGGCATCAATCATGCAGCGTTCGATCTTCAGCATCGCCCCATCGTCCCGAAGCCATTCCCTGGCGAGGCAATTTTCAGTTAGTGCCTCCAATCCGGCATAAATCGAACCTTCCAGCCCGGTTCCCGGCGCGGCATCCTGTAAATTAGGCCGGGCATCGCGCAACAGGAAATATTTACGCGCTTGTTCAGGGTAAGTTCCGTAGTCTATTATGTAGCCGGTAAAATCGTCCTCCCAGGCGGCAACCAGGTAGAAAAGCAGTTCCTTCTGCACATCAATAAACATCGTGACGTAATTACAGCCGACCGGTACTTCGCAGCGATTCATGCCGTTGACTTTGGCGGCAATCTCAATTGCGGTAAGGGTCCGGTCTTCGCCGAGATCTTCCGGCAGCGGCTCATTCTGGTATTCAGCCCAGAACGCCGATTCGTCCTGTAACTTCAGATTCATCGCATGCTGGATGGCGGAGATTTCATCATGATTATACCGTTCATCCCAGGCGACGACTGCGCCGGCATCCATCTCATCACGGTGTGCCCGGTAAAATTCGGTAGCTTCTTCGAAATCCCCTTTCTCTCTAAGCGAGTTAGCGCGGATGTCGGCATACTCGTTCCACAGTTTTTCATTCGATGGAAATTCATACATCATTTTTGTTCTCTCTCCATTCCATTCCGGATGTTCTTTCCGGTCAAGCATCTGATCCGACATGTCGCCCGGACGGATAACCGTGCAAGGCATGATCCCGGATATTTTTTCTCCCGGCCCGGCGAGACCGAGGACGTCTCCGGCCAGAACCCGTACCCGCTTTCGGGTCTGCTCAAAAGAATTGGCTGACTCCGAAGTCTGCGGGTCGTCAATGATTACCAGTGACGGGCGCACCGGGGTACCTTTGTCCGGGCGTTTAAATTTCATCCCGCGAATCCGACCGGTAATTCCGGCGACACGGATTACTGCGCCTGAAGCACGGCTGCCGGTGATAGTCGGCAATACGATTTCATTGGCGGTCCAGTTGATGCGGGTTCTCTTGCCCTTGTACAGCTGCCCGTTGCAGCGATTGGCTATCCCGTCCAGGCAATAGATCGGATAGACCGCTTCCGGGAAATCCGCCAGCAGGAGTTCGTTTACTTCCAGTTCGGTTTTGATGGAATCCAGTATCTCCAGTGCCGCGGTCTCGGTGGCGCTGATCAACGCGACGAACTCCCTGTGCCCGTATAGCATCGCCCATAAACAGGCGGTCTCGGCAATTGTCGATTTACCACTACCGCGCGGCATCGCCAGAGCATAAAGTCCGCCATACAACACCGCCTGTTCAATCCTGGCGATCACCTTCAAATGGTCGTCCGACCATCCCATATGATATGCTTCCGGAAAATAGCTTTCGCAGAACAACCGGAAGTTCCGTTCACAATTTGCTTTGCGCTCCGGATTGGCCACCTCCGGCAGTTCCCCGATATCCCGGCCGGCCTGAGACAACGCTGCGTTCCTGGCGCGGGCCGATTCTTTCATCGCGCCATAGTCCCGGACTTCTTGTTCAACTTGCGGGCCATGCCGCATGTCAGCCAGCCATGCGGCGTACTTGAACAGATTTATCTTGCTCCCGCTGCTGTCTCCGGCAATGCGGAATCCCGCCCTGTCGCGATGCCGGTAAGCCCGGCGGTCGCCCAGAACATAACCCAGTGGCGTCGAATTAATCAGTCGCGCCACTTCAATAGGACGTAATTTTGCCGGATCAATCGCCATCGTTCATTTCCTTTATCAGCCATGCCGCGTATGCAATTAGGTTCATCGTGCCG
>Ga0073936_10010094_pt1 | contig 11613 bp, 10 predicted proteins | sample AliMusrvi5mmetaG_FD_87041 | JGI IMG/M metagenome (GOLD analysis project Ga0073936, IMG submission 87041) | Freshwater lake bacterial and archeal communities from Alinen Mustajarvi, Finland, to study Microbial Dark Matter (Phase II) - Alinen... | ecosystem: Environmental > Aquatic > Freshwater >... | reverse complement strand
TCGGTGCCGCTCAACACCCTGTTCGCCGCCGCCGCCGCCTGGGCGGTCACCAAGCACCGGTTCCGCGGACGGACGCTGCTGCTCTCGCTCATCGACCTGCCGTTCGCGGTTTCGCCGGTCATCGCGGGCCTGGTGTGGGTGTTGTTGTTCGGTGCCAAAGGTTGGTTCGGACCCTGGTTGGCGGCCCATGATATCAAAATCATTTTCGAGTTGCCGGGCATCATCCTGGCCACCGTGTTCGTGACTTTTCCGTTTGTCGCGCGCGAGTTGATCCCGCTGATGGAGGCGCAGGGCAGCGACCAGGAACTGGCCGCCGTCACCCTCGGCGCCAGCGGCTGGCAGATGTTCCGCCGCATCACCCTGCCTAACATCAAGTGGGGCCTGCTCTACGGCGTGCTGTTGTGCAACGCCCGCGCGATGGGCGAATTCGGTGCCGTGTCGGTGGTATCCGGCCACATCCGCGGCAAGACCAACACCCTGCCCCTGCACATCGAGGTGTTATATAACGAATACCAATTCAGCGCCGCCTTCGCCTGCGCCACCCTGCTCGGCCTGCTCGCCCTGGTCACCCTCGGCCTCAAGAGCGCCGTCGAGCAAATCACCCACCAGCGTGCCAGCCGCCATACCTAACCGACCACCCCGCTCATGTCGATTTCGATCCAATCCATCCACAAGACCTTCGGCACCTACACCGCGCTCGACGACATTTCGCTGGAAGTGCCGGACGGATCGCTGACCGCTCTGTTAGGCCCGTCGGGGTCGGGCAAGACCACCTTGCTGCGCATCGTCGCGGGGCTGGAGACGGCGGACCCGGGCAGCGGGCGCATCCTGTTTCACGGCAATGACGTCAGCGATGTGACGGCGGGCAAGCGCGGCGTCGGCTTCGTGTTCCAACATTATGCGTTGTTCACGCACATGACCATCGCGCAAAACATCGCCTTCGGCCTCGACGTCATGCCGCACGCGCGGCGGCCCAAGCGTGCCGAAATCCGCGAGCGGGTGAGCGAGTTGTTGCACTTGGTCAGGCTCGACGGCCTCGACAAGCGCCGCCCCCACGAACTCTCCGGCGGCCAACGCCAGCGCGTCGCCCTCGCCCGCGCCCTGGCCATCCGGCCCAAGGTGTTGTTGCTCGACGAGCCGTTCGGCGCGCTGGATGCCCAGGTGCGCAAGGAATTGCGCCGCTGGTTGCGCCAGTTCCATGACGAGATCAACCTAACAACGCTGTTTGTCACCCACGACCAGGAGGAGGCGCTCGAACTCGCCGACCAGGTGGTGGTGATGCGCAATGCCCGCATCGAGCAAATCGGCACGCCGCAGGACATCTACGACGAGCCTCGTACTTCGTTCGTGTACGAGTTCCTCGGCGAGGTCAACAAGCTGCCCGACGGCCGTTACATCCGGCCGCATGAGATTGAATTGCGCTTCGCCGCGGAGGAGGGAGTGGACGTCACCGGGCGGGTCAGTCATTTGTTTGTCGCCGGTCCGTTTGCCCGCGTCAGCGTGGCACCCGAACACGGCCGCCGCGGCGAACTGGAAGTCTGGGCCAGCCGCGACCAAGTCGAGGAAATGGCCCTCTCCAGCGGCGATGTCATCGGCTTGCACTTTCCCAGCGCGAAAAAGCTGAAAAGTTGAAATGAAGTGGAAGATAGGGAGCCACGACCTTAGTGTCGTGTCTTCGTGTCTGGATCGAAGAGTTAGATAAAATCATGATAGGTAAAATCATGGAAGAAATTGATCAGGAGTGGCGATGCACGCTCCACAGGCGCGTTGCTCACAACGCGTTGGCGGTGGGGAGCGCCGGCGTCCCGCCGGCAGGATTCGGCATCCTGCCGAATCCTCTTGCATCAAGGCGAAGTGCAAGCCAGGCCCGCTTGCGAGCGTGCAGGATGCAGGCGTGATAGCCTACGAGATGCTCACTCCCCGTGGGAGCGTTGGTCACAACGCGTTGCGGTGATGGCGCCGGCATCGGGAAAAACGGACTCGCCCCCACGCATTCTGACGAATGCGCCTGAGGGACCTGCGTGTTACCCCAGGCGCAGCGCCAGGCGGCAGATGTCCACCGCCGCCTGCGGTCGCCCGAGCCGCTTGGCATTGGCCTTCAAGGCCGCCAGGCGCACGGGATCCTCGAGCAGGAGGCCGAGCTTATGGGTGAGGGTCGCCAGGTTGTTGATCTTGACCGCCGCACCGTTTTCCAACAGAAAATCACTGTTGCGGCTCTCCTGGCCCGGGATCGGGTTGACCACCGCCATCGCCGCGCCGCGCGCCAGCACCTCCGATGTTGTTAGACCGCCGGGCTTGGAGACCACCACGTCGGCCACCGCCATCAACTGGTCGATCTGGTCGGTGAAGCCGAGGATTTTCGCGCGGTGGCGGTCGGGCACCGCGATTTTCTCGAGTTCCTTCCTGACCGCGGCGTTCTTGCCGGCCACCACGACCAGCTCGACCGGTTGTTCGAGGTCCAGCAGGTTTTGATAGATCCGGGCGATCGGGCCGACCCCGAGGCCGCCGGCGAGTTGCAGCAGGATCGGCCGGTCGCCGGCCAGGCCCTGCGCCTTGAGACAGGCCGCGCGATCCGCTTCGAGTGCGAACACCGGGTGGATGGGAATCCCGGTCACGCTGATCGTGTCTGCGGGTATCCCCCATTCCCGCAGGTTGGCCGAGCCTTCGTCCGTGGCGGTGGTGTAGAGTTCGCAGGGCTGGTTCACCCACAAGCGATGGGTCTCAAAATCCGTGGTCACCGTCACCTGCGGCACGCGCAATTTGTGACGTCGTTTGAGCGAGGCGATGAGTTCGGCCGGAAGGAAATGGGTGTTGATGATCACGTCCCACGGCTCGTCGATCACCAGTTTCTCGAAGCGCTGCAGGTTGATGCGCTCGACCAACAGCCGCAACCGGTCCCGGGTTGACTCCGGCCTGCGCTGCTTGTCGAGCATGTCATAAAAATACCCAAGGACGTGCGGGGCCTTGTTCACCAGGTCCATGTAGGCCTTGCCGTATAGCCCGCGGAATGCCGCGTTGGTGAGTTCGAGCACGTCAACATTGCGCACCGTGGCGTCCGGGCGGAGCTGGCGCATCGTCAGTTCCACCGCCTGTGCCGCCCGCAGATGCCCGGCACCCACTGCCGCCGAAAGGATCAGTATTCGCTGTGCCATTCGCGAGCCCACTGCAACGCCACCGCGATGTCAAGCCTTTGCCGCCGCCGATAACGGCGGGGCCTAACAAAACACCGGCCGGCGCCGAATTGTGGCGGCTGCGCATGGTGGATTGTAGCGGCGCTCACAGACCGCCGCTACAGGGCGGTCACCGGCCAGCGGCATCGTGATTGTCGAGCCGGATGGCGAAGCCGCCGTTGGCTGGCAGGGTGATGGCCAACGGTTGGCGCGGGTCGAGGGTGACCGGGGTGACGCTCACGCGGGTTTGCAGCGGGGCGGCGCCGAGGGTGGCCGGGTCATCCTGATAGAGCGAAGCGGCATGGGTGCCGGGTTGGAGGAAATCGAGGCTGAGGTTGAGCGAGCGCGGAGTGGCGGCGTTGATGCCACCGATCCACCACTCGTCGCCCTTGCGGCGGGCGATCACGGCGAAGGCGTCGGGTTGGCCGCCGAGGAAGCGGATGTCATCCCACGCGCTTGGCAGTCCCTTGAGGAATCCCACCGCCTGCATGGCTGGGCCCTTGGCGCTTTCGGGGTTGAGGCCGAGGCTCTGCCAGCCGGACTCGAACACCACCGCCAGCGCCATCTCATGGGCGTTGGTCGTTTGCCGCGGAGTGCCCTTGCCCCCGGGCAAATCGAAGGCAGCGGGCGTATAGTCCATCGAGCCGGGGATGTTGCGGGTGAAAACCAGGTTGACATTATACGCGGGTCCGGGAGGTGTGTTGGAAAACAGGTAGTACTCCTCGCCTTCCACGCCCTCGTGGGTGGCGATGTTCGGCCAGGTGCGTTGCAGCCCGCGCGGGGTGACATCGCCGTGGAAGCTGAGCATGAGTTTGTGCTCGGCGCAGGCGCGGGCGATGGCGTCGCGGAACTGGTACCGCGCCTGGCTGTCGCTATCCAGAAAGTCCACCTTGATGCCCTTGAATCCTTTGGCCGCGAGCCACCCGAGAATGTGCTCGCGCTTGGCAGGAGTGTCGAGATTTTTGCAATGGTCCCAGCCGTAAACCGCGACCCCTTTGGATTTGGCGTAGGTCACCAACTCGGGAATCCACGGGCAGGCCATCCATTTTTCCGGCGGGTCGGCTGTCTGGTTGCCCAGCGCGAGGGCGTTGTCAAACTCGATCCAGCCCCAGCCCATCGCGGCGGCCAGATCGACAAACCGGCTCATGCGCGCGAGGCTTGAGTTGTTGGTGTCGGGACCGGTAAGCCAGGGAAAACTCGCGGCGCCGGGATGGATCCAGGCGGTGTCTGGAATGTTAGAAGCGGCGCTGAGGTCGTTGCTGAGGGTGGATTCGACCAAGGGCTTGAGCGAGTCGCCGACCATCGCCACGCGCCACGGGGTGGTCCACGGCAGGGGCGACGTCGGCTGGCCCTCAAGACGGAAATGGAGCAGGCCGGTGGCGGCGTCCGCGACGTGCAGGCGGGCACCCGCGTAGCTGCCATCCACCGCGGACTCAGTTAGAAGCACCCACTGGTTTGCGGGGGTCTGGAACAGCGCGGGCACCTGGATGTCGCCGCTGAAACGAACCCAGTCCGAGTGGGCGGTGTGGAGGGACTCATAATAATTCGAGTAGGGTGCCAGCCAGCACTTGGCGGCCACCGGCAGGCGGAAGCCCGACGCCTCGCCGAGCACCGTGTCCTCGCCGGTTCCTGCGATGCGATAGCGATAGGCGAGCCCTTCGTTGTATGCCCGCACGATCAAGCTGAACTCGGGCTGAGGATCGTTGCCGAAGTCAAGCACCAACTCGTTGGCCAGGTTGCGGCAGGTGCTGCGCTTGCCGGTCACCATCGAATACGTCTCGTCGATCCGGGTGCGGTGGCTTGCCAGCGGTTTCAAGGGACCCGGCAGTGCCCCGGCGCGTTGAAGTTGGAGACCGACCGGCGAAGCCACGATGACCGGCTTGCCGTGAAGACTCACGCCCACGGTCAGGTCCGGCACGCTGGCCACCTGCACCTCGAGCGCGCCATCGGGCGACCACAGCGACCAGAAGTCGGCATTCGCGGCCGGAGCCGGCAAATTTGAGAGGAACAGGGCGGCGAGGAGGCGTTTCATGGTTCAATCTGATGTTAGACCGGCGGCTGGTGGCATGCCCCCTGGCAAGGGCTGAGCTGTCAAGCTCAGGCAGCAGGGTTGGCACGTTGCGGTGACCTGTCGAGCGGAAAGAAGGAGGCCTCCTTGCATTTCGCGGCAACCATGGTATTTTTCTCCGAAACATGGACCGGGGTTCGTCCGTATTGTTGCCGGGCTTGGGCGGCATTTTCACAGGGCGGGGAAATTGGTTCTCGCCGGGAAAGGGTCGCAGGGGTTTGATCGGCGCAGACGAGCTTATCTTCTGGCTCCATGAGCATTCATGAAAATCAAATCGGCAACCTTCCAGCTCAGCGCAGCGGACATCGGCGCATGTCCCGCATGGGCGTGGCGTGAATTTGCCTTTGTGGGCCGCTCCAATGTCGGCAAGTCGTCGCTGATCAACATGCTTTGCGGCAAGGCCAACCTGGCCAAGGTGTCGGCGGTGCCGGGCAAGACGCAGTTGCTCAATTTTTTCCTGATGAACGAGGCGTGGAGCTTGGTGGATTTGCCGGGCTACGGCTTTGCGCAGGTGACCAAGCATCGGAAATATGACTTCAGCGTGTTGATCCGGGATTATCTGGAGCAACGGGAGAATCTGGCCGGGGTGTTTGTGCTGCTGGATTCGCGCCTGCCGCCGCAACGCATCGACTTGGATTTCGTGTCCTGGCTACAAGAGTGCGGCGTGCCTTTCGTGCTGGTTTTCACCAAGGCCGACAAATTGGCGCTTGGCAAGGTCCAGGCAAACATCGGGTTATTCCACGAAGCGGTAGGCCAATGGCGGGCGGAGCCGCCGGAGGTGATTGTTTCCTCATCCAAAACCGGCAGCGGCCGGATCGGGATTCTCAAGTCGATTGAGAGGTCGCTGCAGATTCATTGAACCGATGCGCAGAGGAAAACTTCACTTCGCCCGCCTGACCTTGCAGCGCTTCGGCCGAGCCATCGGCCATCTGGCCCGCTCGAAGTACGCGCCCAAGGCGCTGCGCTGCGCCGTGTTGTTGGTGGCCTGCATGTTCGGCATCACCGGCTTGAACGTGTTCAACAGTTATGTCGGCCGCGATTTCATGTCGTCGATCGAGCACCAGAACCTGCCTGGCTTCTGGTACAACACGATGTTATATCTCGCGGTGTTTGCCGGCTCCACGGCGGTGGCGGTGTTCTATCGGTTTGCGGAGGAGCGGCTGGGGTTGGTCTGGCGCGAGCAACTCACGCGGCGCCTGGCCGACCTCTATCTGAGCGAGCGCACCTATTACCGCATGGATTCCGCCACCGGCATCGCCAACCCCGACCAGCGCATCGCCGACGACGTGCGCGCCTTCACCACCACCACACTGTCGTTCACCCTGCTCATCCTCAATGGCACGCTCGCCGCGGTGTCGTTCTCCGGGGTGTTGTGGAGCATCAGCCCGCGGCTGTTCGGGGTGGCGGTGGGCTACGCGCTGTGCGGCTCGTTGCTGACCATCTGGCTGGGCAAGCCGTTGATCCGGCTCAACTACCGCCAGCTTGACATGGAGACGTCGTTCCGCGCGGAGCTGATTCATGTTAGGGAAAACTCCGAGTCCATCGCCGTGGCCCACCGTGAGGGCCGCTTCAAGCTCCGCCTCAGCCAGCGGGTGGATGAATTGGCCATGAACTTCCTCCGCATCATCAGGATCAACCGCAACCTGGGGTTCTTCACCACCGGCTACAACTATCTGATCCAGATCATTCCCGCACTGATCGTCGCGCCGATGTTCATCCGGGGCGAGATCAAGGACTTCGGGGTCATCACCCAGTCGGCGATGGCGTTCTCCACCTTACTCGGGGCGCTGTCGCTCATCGTGACGCAGTTCCAATCCATCTCGGCGTTTTCCGCGGTGACCGCGCGGCTCAACGGGCTGGGTGAGGCGATGGAAAAGGCGCGCAACACCCAGCCCTCGGCCATCGTGTTAGAGGAGGACCGGGAGCGGATCGAGTTTGATGGAGTGACGCTGTTTTCGAGCGACGGCACACGGCAGTTGATTGGGGACCTGAGCCTGGTCATTCCGCGCGGGCAATGTTGGCTGGTCACCGGCATGGACGACGAGCCGAAGGTCGCGTTGTTCCGGGCTCTGGCCGGCATTTGGGAATGCGGCAAGGGGCGCATCGTGCGGCCCGGGTTGGATGACATCCTGTTCCTGTCGGAGCGGCCGTATCTGCCGCCGGGCATCTTGCGCGACGTTCTGGTGCGGATGGACAACGTGGCCACCACGGCGGATTCCGACATCATGGCGGTGCTCGCCAAGCTCGACCTGGTCGATGTCGTTAGACGGCTTGGCGGCTTGCACGCCCACGAGGATTGGGACGATCGGCTGGCCATCGGCGAACAGCACCTGCTGTCGGTGGCGCGCATTCTGTTAGCCCATCCGACCTTTGTGGTGCTTGACCGGCCGGGCAGTGCGCTGCCCAAGGAGCAGATCAAGCTCGTTTTGGACCTGTTGCTTGAGCAGGGCATGGGCGTGGTGGTGTTGGCCAAGAACGGCGAATCGAGCCTCGGCTTCGACGCGTGTCTGGAGATTGCCTGTGACAGTCGCTGGACCATCACACGCAACCCCGCCGTGACCAAAGCCACCGAGCCCGCGGATTGGAGCTATTAGGCCTGACTCCCGCCTTCTCCAATAAGCGCCGGCGTTGCCTGTCCGTGAATCCACCCTCCGCGGCCCGGCCGGGTGAACAATGGAAGAATTTCGCAGCACCTCGTTTTCCTTTCTGTGAGATTGTGCTGTGACCAACGCCGTGCCCCAACGCCTCGAAGCCGCCCTCAACTGGCTCGGCCTGTGACTCTCCTTGACTTTCCCACCCCGTGCGCTTTTCCTTTCTCACCCATGACCCCCATCCTCGAAAAACTCGCCTCCCTCGGACTTGTTCTGCCATCGGTGCCCGCGCCGGTGGCGGCGTATGTGAATTGCGTGCGCAGCGGCAACCTGCTGTATCTATCCGGCGGACTGCCGATTGATGGCGGGAAAAAAGTCATCGGCAAGGTGCCCACGGATGTTTCGATCGAAGAGGCCAAGGAGGGCGCGCGGATCATCGTGCTCAACCGCCTCGCCGTCATCCAGGACGCCATCGGCTCGCTCGACAAGGTCAAACAGGTTGTTGCGCTCACCGGCTTTGTGAATTCGGAGGCGGACTTTTACGGTCATCCGCAGGTGATCAACGGCGCCTCCGAATTGCTGGTGGAAATCTTCGGCGACAAGGGCAGGCACTCGCGCACCGCCCTCGGCGCCGCCGCCCTGCCGCTCAACGTCGCGGTGGAAATCAATCTCATCGTCGAGATCGAGGACTGAAAATGAGAATCCATTACCTCCAACACATGGGCTGCGAAGGCACCGGACGTATCGCCGACTGGATCGAGGAGCGCGGCCACACGGTCAGCGGCACCCATCTCTATCGCGGCGAGGCGCTGCCTGACGACGACGCCTTCGACTTCCTCCTGATCATGGGCGGACCGATGAATATCTATGAGTATCGCAACCACCCGTGGCTGCCCGCAGAGAAGCGCTTCATCAAACGAGCCATCGACTCCGGCAAGATCGTCCTCGGCATCTGCCTCGGAGCCCAGCTCGTCGCCGACGTGTTAGGCGCGAAGGTCTATCAGAACACGACGGTGGAAATCGGCTGGTTCCCGGTGCGCTTCGACGCCGCGCGACAGGCCAACCCCGCGATGCGGGATTTTCCCGACGAACTCACCGTGCTCCACTGGCACGGCGACACCTTCGCTCTGCCGCCCGGCGCGGTGCATCTGGCCACCAGCAAGGCCTGCGAGAACCAGGCGTTCGCTCTCGGCCACCGCATTATCGGCCTGCAATTCCACATTGAAATGGACCTGCCGGACGTCGCCGCGTTCCTCGATGACACGCTGCCCGGGCCGGTCCCGGAACAAATCCAGTCCGCCGCGGAAATGCTCGCCGGACAACGCCACCTTCCCGCCATCCATGCCGCGCTCTATGCGATGCTGGACGCTCTGGCAGCACTCTGAATGATTCTAACATCTCAATCACACCGAAGATCGGTTTAGACTCAGGCCTTGGCGAGGGTGCCGAAGCGATTGGCGATGGCCAGCGCGGGATCGAGCGGAACCTCCTGGCGTTGGACATCGGGCGGCACGCTGATGCTCGGCACCGCGCGCAGCTTGCGGTTGGCGAATTGCGGCAGGTACTTGCGCTCCGCCTCGAGCATTTCGCCGACCATCTCGCGGATTTCCGCCAGGGTCAGCACCGCCGAGGTCAACGGATCGAGCGCCACGGCTTGCATCACCAATTCGGGGTCGCCGCTGAAGCTCGCATCGACGGTGAGGCCCTGGACCAGCACGTTTGTTAGATTCAGTGCGGCGCATTGCGGTGGCAGGTCGCCCACCACGGTCGGGTGCAGGCCGAGGCGGTCCACATAGATGGGCACTTCCACGCAGCAGCCTTGCGGCAGGTTGGTGATGTAGCCGTCGTTGCGGACATTGCCATTGAGGCGGAACACCTCGCCGGTTTCCTTCGCCTCGATGATATGCGAACAGTACTCGGCACTGCGGGCACCGAGCGCGGTGGATTCGATGGAAAGCGGGTCGGTCTTGGCGAATTTCTCCGCGAGCATCGCGCAGTAGTGATAGTAGGCGCCGGACTCGCCGCCGAACGACGGCTCGTCGCAGTAGAGTTCGAGGGCCTTGCGGTTCTTGCGGAAATACGGCAGGTATTCGGATAAATGGCCGGTGCTCTCCGTCATGAAGTAGCCGAAGTGGCGCAGCACCTCGCCGCGCACCTTCTCGTTGACATAGAATCCGGGTTTCTCGAAGTTGGCCTTGAGGATCGGATAGAGGTCGCGACCTGCGTGCTCGAGGCGCAGGAACCAGCCCATGTGGTTGATGCCCGCGGCCAGGAAATCGATCTCGTCCTTGGGCACGCCGGTGTAGCTGGCGATCAAGTCCATGGTGGTTTGCACGCCATGACAGAGGCCGACAAACTGAAGCCCCGGCACCCGGCCCAGCGCCCAACAACACATCGCCATCGGGTTGGCATAGTTGAACAAAATCGCCTTGGGACAAAGTTCCTGCATGTCCCGCGCAATCTCCATCAGCGCCGGAATGTGCCGCAGCGCGCGAAACACCCCGCCCGGCCCCAGCGTGTCGCCAATGCATTGATCGACGCCGTACTTGAGCGGGATCTCGTAATCCTGGCGGAATTCCTCGACGCCGCCGGCCTGCAACATCACCACCACATAGTCCGCGCCGCGCAGCGCCTCGCGCCGGTCCGTCGTGGACATGACCGTCGCCTCAACCCCGTTGTCCTGGATCATGCGGCTGACAAACGCGTGCATCTTGTCAAGCCGCGTGCGAGTCAGGGCCATGAGGCGGTACTCGCTGCCGGCCAGCGCCGGGGTGGCGAGGAAGTCCGACATGAGCGTTTTGCAGAACACCAGGCTGCCCGCTCCAATCATTGCAATTTTGGCCATGGTCAGGTTTTCGGTTAGGGTTGGGGATTCGGTTAGGTCCGGACTTTCAGTTAGATTCGGTCGGTTTTCAACACGAGGTCCTTGAACTGCACGGTCATCGGCGCGCCGGCGTGAAGTTGGAGAGCGATGACGCCCTTTTTGGCGCCGAGGCTGGATTCGTCGGTGACGTCCACGGTTTGCATGCCGTTGATGAATTGCTGCAGGTGGCCGTCCTTGACGCTCCAGAATTCGGGCTGGCCTTTCCAGCCGGTGAGGTCTTTGCCGTTGAACATGGATTTCTCCGCGACGTGCGCGAAGGTGGCACTGAGAATCAGGGCGATAAGTGATGGTAGCGGTTTCATGGGATGCGGTGTTGGTGTTGGTGGTGGATTGGAAAAAGCGTGGGCGGACAGATGGGCGCGGGTTCTGGCATAGCAGGAACTACGCGCAGTGCAAGCCCACAGGCAATTACTTGGCTTTGAGCGAGGCGAGATACTCCACGAGATCGACAAGCTCGGCCTGGCTGAGCACTTGGGTGAGGCCGGTGGGCATCAGCGAGGTGGTGAGTTTTTCGCGTTTGGCAATGTCGCCCTTGCGGAATTTCCGGGTGGTCCCGCCGGGGAGCGCCAGAACCAGCTCGTCGTTGGTCTCGCTGCGCACGATGCCGAGTCCGGTGCTGCCGTCCTTGAGGGTGAGCTGGGTGGTTTCAAAGCCCATGCTCAGGCTGGCGTTGGGGTTGATGATGGCGTCGAGGAGTTGCTCCTTGGTGAGTTTCGAGCCGATCGCGCTGAGAGCCGGGGCGACGTCAACCCCGAGCGTGCCGACGCGATGACAGATGATGCACGAACTTTCCGGACGCGCGAAAATGGCGCTGCCTTTCGCCACGTCGCCAGGCATTTTCGCAAGCTCGGGGATCGCCGGCACCGGCTTGCCGCCGAGTGCGGCGGGCGCGGGAAAAAG
>Ga0073936_10010093_pt1 | contig 11615 bp, 5 predicted proteins | sample AliMusrvi5mmetaG_FD_87041 | JGI IMG/M metagenome (GOLD analysis project Ga0073936, IMG submission 87041) | Freshwater lake bacterial and archeal communities from Alinen Mustajarvi, Finland, to study Microbial Dark Matter (Phase II) - Alinen... | ecosystem: Environmental > Aquatic > Freshwater >... | reverse complement strand
CGGTCAAGCAGGTTGATACAGCGCAAAAAAGTGCTTTTACCAGTACCGGAAGGGCCGATAATTGAAATCACCTCTCCGGTCTTTATTTCGACGGAGACATCTTTAAGTACTTCAAGATTCCCAAACCTCTTGGAAAGATGTTCAATCTTTATCATGCGGTAATTCTAATGTTTCTTTTGAGTTTAGGGTTCGCCAACCGTTCTGCATACTCCATTAACAGCATCAGGAACCATGAAATAAGAAAATAAAAAACAGCTACCATAATCAGGGGAAAGAAGGCATCAAACGTGCGACTGCGGATAATATCACTCGCCTTTGTCAAATCCTGTACAGCGATGTATCCGACAATCGAAGTCATTTTTACCAATGAAATAAACTCCCCCTTATAGACAGGCAAAATCCGCTGGACGGTTTGCGGCAGAACAATAAACAGAAAGGTATTCACCTTGGTAAAACCCATTGCAATTCCTGCTTCAGACTGCCCTTTGTCGATACTCTCAATACCGGAGCGGAATATTTCTGACACGTAGGCTGCAAAATTCATACCGAAAGCAATAACCGAAACAAATACGGGATCAATATTCACCGAAGCAAAAACGACATAGAATATGAGCATTAAAAACACCAGCACTGGAGTGCCCCGTAATATTGCGATATAGGTTTTCGCAAGCAGATTAAGTATTACGTTGCTCGACATGCGCATGAAACAGACCACCGACCCCAGAAGGGTTCCGAACAATGTAGAAAGAATAGAGATAATAACAGTAGTTTTAAGCCCTTCAAGTATAAGCAAATAACGATTTTCCTGTACAATATTGCTTTGGAAACTGTTGATGACGCCCGCAAAAAATGATATCGATCCCTTCTTCTTTGTGGTTGCGGGCGCCACAGTTTTCACGGCAATATTTTTTTTCAGGGCAAACATATTGGCATCCTGTTCGTAATAGGGATCAGAAAAAGCGATTTGTTTTTTCCGCTCTTCTGTAATTGACATTACTGCCGCACTCATGTCAATCTTTTTACTTTCAAGAGCCGCAATCTGGTTCGAGAATTCAAGATCCCTGTAAGTGATCTGTCTACCGGAATACAGAGCAAACCTTTCAAGCAACTCAATATCAAATCCAACCAGTCGGTTATTGATAACGACATTAAAAGGAAGACCATTGTCACTGACGATGCCCACGACAAGGGGTTTAACCGACGCTGATTTTTGAATTACAGGCATTTCCACCGCATGACCGGTCATCCAATGACGTATCATGGTATCATACTGACCGTTACTGCGTATATGCTTCAGAAACCGGTTAAACTCCGTACGCAGCTCATTATTATCCCGATGAAATCCCATGCCGATCGGTGTTGAAAACAAAGCATCACCAATGATGCCGAGATCCTCATGAGTACTTAACAACTGCATCAGCTCATCGTAACTGTAGATTGCGGCATCAACCTTTCCGGACTTTACCCCGAGCACCAGATCAGAAGGAGATTTATACTGCAGAATTGAGGCATGAGGATACGTTTTGTTGGCATACCTGTCGTGGACAGAACCCATCAGCACCCCGATCCTCTTGTCTTTCAGGTCATCAAGCGATGAGAGTGGTTTACTGATGAACCCCGAACAGAGCAGGCAGCCGGCTACAATAAAAAGGAGTCTGTATTTCATACCAAGGTTCAACATGTCTTTCGCTGTTTTCTTTTGAATTTAGGATCAGTTACCCGTTCAACATACTCTATGGATTGCATGAGAACCCATGAAATCAAAAAGTAAAGAACTGCCACCATAATGAGAGGGAAAAAGGCATCAAACGTACGACTGCGGATAATATCACTTGCTTTTGTCAAATCCTGCACAGCAATGTAGCCGACAATTGAAGTCATTTTCACCAAAGAAATAAACTCACCCTTATAGATCGGTAGAATTCGCTGAATGGTTTGCGGCAAAATTATGAACAAAAAAGTATTGAGCTTCGTAAATCCCATGGCAATACCAGCTTCGGTCTGCCCTTTATCAATACTCTCTATACCTGAACGGAATATTTCCGCAACGTAAGCGGCAAAATTCATCCCGAAAGCAATAACAGCAACAAAGACCGGATCAATATTTACTGATGCAAAAACTACATAAAATATAAGCATTAAAAATACCAGTACAGGAGTACCCCGCAACACGGCAATATAGATGGAGGCCGTCATTTTAAGGAGACGATGCGTAGACATGCGCATGGAACACACAAGAGCTCCAAGAGCGGTACCGAACAGGGTCGAAAACAAAGAGATGATAACTGTAACCCTTAGTCCATCAAGAATGAGCTCCCATCGATTTTCCTGAACTATGTTACTTTGAAAACTGTTTGCAATGCCTTTCAAGAATGAAGGTGCAGCAAGCTCTTTTTCAGGAGCCTTGCTTCCCTGTGTTACAATATTTTTTTTAAGGGCAAACGCACTTGCACGCAGGTCATAATAGTCGTCTGAAAAAGCTATCTGTTTTTTTCTTTCCTCAGTAATCATCAACGTACTTGCAATCATATCAATCTTGTTCGACGATACAGCAGCAATAAGTCCCCCAAACTCCATATCGCTGAATTTGAGTTCTTTTCCCAGATATCCGGCAAACCTCTCTGACAGTTCAATATCAAAACCGATCAACTTGTTATCCTTCAGTATGGCAAAGGGCATTCCTTTATCACTCACTACGCCAACATTCAGGACGCCATTTGTTTTTTTGTTTTCGACCGCCGGCATTGAGGTTTCGCCCTTTGTCATCCAGCGATTGACCATATCGTCATAGACACCGCTTTTTTTTATCTCCTTCAAGAACACATTAAATTTCTCACGCAATGCATTACTCTGCTTGTTAAAGCCAATACCTACAGGAACCGAAAACAACGGTGGATTAATCATTCCCAGATCATCATTCGTGCGGAAAACGTCAAGAAGAGTCTCATAGGTATAGATAGCAACATCCACCTTTCCCGTTTTCACAGCCAACACTATGTCCGAGGGTGTTTTGTACTGCAGGATGGTGGCTTTGGGATAATTTTTTATAGCATAAACATCATGAACAGAACCCAAGAGCACACCGATTCGCTTGTCTTTCAACTCAGCCAACGATGAAATTCCGGTGTTTACATGGTTCGGTACGTCAATTTTCCTGCCATCAATTTCCTTTGCACCTGCCGATTTTGTTGCCGGGAAACGCCTGACAAGTGCTGAAATATCATTTTCTATATAGGGCAACGAAAAAAGAACAAGCTTTTTGCGCTCCTCCGTTACATTGAAATTTGAAAGCGCAAAATCAATTTTTCCAGATTGAAGCGCCGGAATCAGTGCTTCAAAATTCATATCTATTATTTCAATTTTTTTCCCTAGACGTTTGCCTATCAACTGACTAAGTTCAACGTCCATCCCTGTCATTTTGCCGTTCGACTGAAATGAAAATGGCTCGAGATTCGCACAGGTACCCATTTTCAACACACCGTTTTCAGGATGGGTATTGATCAACGGCAACGGCGGCGTTACAGCATATTTTGAATCAACCCATTTTTTTCTCAACCGGTCAAGAGCGCCTTCTTTTTTTAACGAAAGGAATGCGCTGTTCATCTTGGAAAGCAGAGCTTTGTTATCTTTTTTTATGGCCGCAGCCACTTCCAGCTTGTCTACAGGTTCATCAATAATGACCAGCTCAGGATTTTTTTCGACAATGTTCAGCAGCACACTTTTATCATAAATAAAGGCATCAGTCTTGCCATTTTTGACCGATAGCGCTATATCCGCCGAATTAACCATTACCTGAAAACTCGAATGGGGAAAATGTTTCCGAGCCGCCATATCACCTGCTGAACCCGACAGCACGCCGATTCGACTGCCATCAATCTCTTGTAAAGATGTAATTGGCTGGTTCCTGCCGGCAATTTTTTTCGACGGGGCAGGGTGAAGAACACTTGGTTTGTCGCCGGGTTTTTTGACGATCATGACCTCTGCATTGATAGCATAAGGCCGAGTAAAATTAACTGATTTTTTACGTTCACTGGTCGCTGTCATACTGGTGACAATCAGGTCCACCCTGCCTGATTGCAACGCAGGTATCAGCGCCATAAATTTCATGTTATAAAACTCAATGGGGCGATGGAGTCTGGCTCCAATGATACGAGCCAGCTCTCCATCAAATCCAGTCACCCGCCCATTTTTATCCACAAAATTAACCGGCTCACGATACGCGCTGACCCCTATGTTCAAGATCTTTCCCTCGGTGGGAACATCAATCTTTCTTTCTTCATAAGGGCCAAGATCCTTTTTGAACCAACGCTTCTCCATGTCTTTCAAGGTACCATCGGCTTTCAGGTCACCGATAATATTGTCCACTGCAAGCAACAGTTCATCGTTCCCTTTTTTAACCGCAATAGAGGTATCCTCATACTGAAGGGGCTCGGGAAGACAATAAAATTCAGGATTCTTTCTGACGACCTGATGTGCTGTAAGAGTTGAGGTAATGACTGCATCCAGTTGCCCGGCCTTAATGGCCGCAATGGCATCCATAACGTCATTAAAGCGCTTGATCTTCGCATCCGGAAACTTCGCAAGAGCAACAGCTTCCCCGGTAGTACCTGTGGTTACCCCGATGGATGCATAGCGTGCATCAGCGAAAGACGTAATGACAGGCCTATTGTTACACCCTGTAAAAAGAGTCAAAAGCAACAACGCTGAAAGCACTGACAGTACCCATTTTTTCATCTGCGACTCCATAAAAGCACTGTTATTCAGCGACTACTGCAGCAATACCACCAACATAATAAGGGGCAGAAAAGAGAACTTTTTTAGAGCGCTCCTCTGTAATGGTTATACATGCACCAATCATGTCAACCTTGCCGGAAATCAACGCAGGAATCATTGCGCCAAACTCCATATTGACGATTTCAAGTTTTTTGTCCATCTTTTTCGCGACATAACGGGCAAGTTCTATATCAAATCCGACAATACCGCCCGAGCCATCAACAAAAGAAAACGGTTCTGTTACACTTGCAGTACCAAACCTCAACACACCTTTTGTTCCAGTTAACGGTATGACAGGCATGGGAGCCGGATTTCCTGTTTTTGGGAACCAGCGACGCATCATATCGTCATAACCGCCATTTTTTTTCAGCTCGGCAACAACAAGATCAATATTTTTTTTCAAATCCTGATTATCAGGCTGAACAGCAAATCCATAATTATCGGTAGTTATCATCTCCGGAAGAACCACCATCCCGCTGTTTTTTGCAGCAATATTTTTCAGAATCGGTTCATCATACGCTGCTGCATCAGCTTTGCCCGATTTAACCGCCAATGCCGCGTCCATAACACTGTTGAAATACTTGAACTTTGCATTGGGCAATTTTGAAAGTACAAGCTTATCGGCAACGGTTCCGGTCGGGACAGCAAACTCTTTACTATCAAGCTGTTGAAGCTTGGTGATTTTCTCCCTTTTGCTGCAACCCGACAGCATGACAAATGACGAAATAAATACAACCAGCAGAATCCTAAAAACTTTACCTGTCATAACCATTCTCCTTTTTTTGTTAAATGTGCATTCCTGAAACAAAAACAGAACAACTCCCTCATCACGTACTTATTCCCCGGTATTTTATGGCCACCATGGTAACGTCATCGGATTGAGGAGCACTATTCGCAAATTTTTTCACTTCTGAGCGAACACGATGGATCATATCTGCAAGATCATCTTTAGGGCCATCCTGCAGTGCCTGCAACAGTCGCGACTCACCGTAGAGATCTACTTCAGGATTTTTCGCTTCAGTCACACCATCTGTATACAGAAAAAGAGTATCCCCAGGCTGCAAGGTCAACCGCTCGGTTTGATAGAGTGAATTCAAAACAGGGCCAAGCACAAAACCTGATTTAAGTGTAATATAGCGTATTCCCTGCGACTCAATGATCAGCGGTGGATTGTGTCCTGCATTAGCAAATCGCACCTCGCCTGACCGGGTGTCGAGAATGGCGCAAAATACCGTAGCAAACATGCAGCTGTCATTATCTGTAGCAAGAATATTATTGACATAAGAAAGAATCATATCCGGCTCCCCCAGTCTTTGCCCCTCAGACTTCAACAAGGTTTTTGCAACCATCATATAAAGAGCCGCCGGCACACCTTTGTCGGCCACATCGGCAATAAGGAAACAGAGATTATGTTCATCAATGAAAAAGAAATCGTAAAAGTCGCCACCGACCTCTTTCGCAGGATCCATTGAAGCAAATATATCGAACTCAGGACGATCCGGAAAAGCAGGAAACAACCTCGGTAAAAGACTGGCCTGTATATCAGTTGCAACCTTTAGCTCACTCTGTATGCGCTCTTTAGCCGCAGTCGTCTCGGTCAGATTTTTGATGTACTCCTTGAGCGACGTGACCATCGACTGAAACGATGAAGTCAGCACGCCAACCTCATCATTCGACCGAACCATGGGAAGCTCAACATCAAAGTTGCCAGAAGCCATAACTTCAGCAGCATTCGCGAGCGATCGGAGAGGCTTGGTAATAGACCTTGCAATGGAGTATACTGCCAATGTCAAAAGCAGAATTCCTGCAAGTCCCATACCTGCCATGGTCAAGCTCAGCTTTCTGACGTTTTCGAGCAGCTCCTCTTCAGGGAATACCACCGCAAGAGTCCATCCCGTTGAACGGATCGGAGCAAAATACATCCAGCTTTTAACCCCGACAAGGCTTGTATAGAGTACAAACCCGGACTCCCCTTTGACCATTTTCTTACCAAGGTCCCGCAAGGAAGTATCATGCCGCGACTCTGCAATACTGAAAAAAGTCTCATTCATGATAGCATCCTTCAAAGGATGAGCAAGCACCATTCCGTTACGGGAGAGAAGGGCTGCATACCCGGTCTTGAGAATTTTAACAGAAGAGATCAGTTCTGTAAGCGAGTCGAGAGGGATATCCGCTGTCACAATTCCCTGGAGACTTCTGGTTCCACCCTGTTCTTGGTAAAAAGGAACGGAACAGGTAGCCATCGCAATATTACCTCCGCCATCATCATAATACGGCTCACTCCATTCCCGTTTACCCAACTCCCGCGGAATCTGATACCAGTCCCAATAAAGGTAAGGCACATACTGATACGATTTTTCAAGACGAATGAACGTAATTTTTCCTTTATCTCTGTAAAAATAAGGAGCATACAGACGATTAGCTTTACTGAAAGCATAGGGCTCAAATGCAATACCTACCCCATATATCCTGGGATTATCTTCCACAGTCGTTCTGATCCGGGAAAGAAGTTCCTTTTCAGAATGCCTGCCAGTCTCCATCGATCGGGCCACTCCTTCAGTAACCTTAGTAACCGACACAAGCTCGCTCTCTACCCTGTTCACCAACGACATGGCAAGATTACGCGCATTGTTTTCGAGCTCTTGTTCGAGAATAAGGCGCGACTCGTAGTAGTTATAACCAAGTGTAACAGCAAAAATAAGCACACTGCACAGCGTGATTACAAGAATCAGCTTAAAAACAATGCTTTTATGGCCGGGCATCAGACCTCCTCGTAAACGCTGAATAATCAGAATAACTTTGAATCAGGCCTTCACGTCGCATAGCGTTTCCAACCGCTTCATAATCCCTGCCGTTGAGCGTCCCGATCGCGCCCTTGTCCCTGCCAGGCTTAACAATGTCCCGCATTCGGTCAAGCATCCATTTCTGGTGAATCCGGTTCGCAGGAACCTGAGCCAGATGCATATACTTAATAACGATCTCAAGCGCTTCGTCAGGATGAGCAAAAGCATATTGCCACCCTTCAAGCGAAGCACTGACAAAGGCATCTACAAGAGCAGGGTCCCTTGTAACAGTTTTTTCAAGAGTATAAAGACCATCCTCCGGGAAATTCATACCCTGCTCACTGAGAAACACAGCATTCAACTCCCCAGCATCAACTCCGGAATTGAGTATAACGTGATACTCGTTATACCACATGGCTGAGGTCACATCAATTCCACCCCGCAAAAAAAGGTTCACCGTGTTGGAAAGGGGCACCTCCCTGACGGTAATACCATGTTTTAAAAATAACGTCCGCGGAGGAATGGAAAGGTCGCCCCCCCACAGTCCGACCTTTTTTCCATTCATATCATCCACCGTTCGGATACCGCTGGATTTTTTGGAAATCAGCATCATCGATGACCTCTGAACAATTTGCGACACATTGACAAGCTTTGTGCCGGCATAACGATGCTGAAGGGCTGTAGTGAGCCAGAGAACTGCAAAATCAGCCTGACCACGCTGTAATGATTCGGCGGCAGAATGGCCTGCACCACCCTTGAGTATGGTCATATCAATCCCATGCCTGGCATAAATCCCTTTATCGAGAGCAACATAATACCCTGCAAACTGAGCTTGCGGGCTCCAGAGAGGAATGAGGGAGACTTTTTCAAGGGGTGTTATCGCAAGGGCAAGAGCAGTATAATGAGAGAATAGCAGGAATATGAAAAGGATAGTCCGGAACGGCATAACCGGCATCCATCTATTAAGACTCAATTGCCTCACCATAAACATGAGCATCTCTGTTCACTCCTTTGAGGATAAGCTTGATAGATGGAAAACGTTCATAACACTATTCGGACTGTACGAAACGGTGTAGTACCAAACCCGGAAAACATCTTCACCGTACGGGGGTTCTAAAACTAACTACCAATGTAAAAAATAATCATAACCTATTATAACTCATTCTGATTATAGACCTTAAAAGCAGTCACTTTCTTTTTCATCCGGCTTAAGCAAGCTAAGCAACATTGTAAATACTGTCACCGCCTTTTATATTTCAAGTGTAATTGCTTCAAAAAAAGGGTAACTTTTTTAATAGCCTGCAAGATACGATTACAGATAACATTGTTCAAAGAAGAGACAAGCCATGCAAAAAAAGCCATCTTCCAGTCTTCAAAAAAAAGCAACTAAAATTTCTGCTGCTCAACCAGTACCAGTCACCTTTTTTCCAGTAATTGGCATAGGTGCATCTGCGGGAGGGCTTGAAGCGATTGAGATCTTCCTGAAACATGTTACGACTCCCTGCGGAATGGCTTTTGTAATTGTTCAGCACCTTGATCCTACTCACAAGGGAATTATGGTTGAATTGCTGCAGCGGGTTACATCCTTACCTGTCATGGAGGTCAGTGATCGCCTGAAAATTGAACCGGATCATGTCTACCTTATTCCTCCTAATCAGGACATGACGATATTGCATGGAGTACTGCATCTGCTTGACATGATCAAACCGAGAGGATTGCGCCTACCCATTGACTTCTTTTTCCGTTCTATGGCCGATGACCTTCAGGAAAACTCCGTCGGAGTAATTCTCTCGGGCATGGGTTCCGATGGAACACTGGGGTTACGTGCTATCAAAGAAAAAGGTGGCGGAGTCTTTGTACAGGATCCTTCTTCAGCTAAATTTGACGGCATGCCCCGCAGTGCCATTGATGAAGGCCTTGCTGATGTTGTTGCCCCGGTAGAGGCTCTTCCCGCGATGATATTGGCGTATCTTAAACATGTCCCCCCATCCTCAAAATCTCTTGCCGTTCTTACTGAAAGGGCTCAAAGTGCCTTGGAAAAAGTGATTATTCTGTTACGAACCCAAACCGGTCACGATTTTTCACTTTATAAAAAAAATACGATTTACCGGCGTATTGAGCGACGCATGGGAATCCATCAGATTGACAAGATTACAAACTATGTGCGCTTTCTGCAGAATAATCCGCATGAAATAGAACTGTTGTTTAAGGAAATGCTTATCGGGGTAACCAATTTTTTTCGAGATCCTGAGTCATGGGAGGTCTTGAAAACAAAGGTCATCCCCTCTATCCTCGCATCCAAACCACAGGGAGGTGTTCTGAGGGCATGGACAGCAGGTTGTTCAACGGGAGAAGAGGCCTATTCATTAGCAATTGTTTTCAGAGAAGTCATTGCAACTCTTAAACCGGCTGGAAATTTCAAACTCCAGATATTTGCAACAGACCTCGACAAAGATGCCATTGAAAAAGCACGTACTGGAATTTATCCCCCAAACATAACAGCAGATGTTTCGCCGGATCGCATCAAGCTTTATTTTGAAAAAGATGAAAAGGGCTTCAGGATCTCAAGAGAAATTCGCGAGTCAATTGTTTTTGCTCCGCATAACGTCATCATGGATCCACCCTTTACAAAGCTTGAAATTCTGATATGCCGCAACCTGCTGATCTATATGGAACAGGAACTTCAGAAAAAGATACTTCGGCTTTTTAACTACAGCCTGAACCCTTCCGGCATTCTATTTCTCGGCAGCGCTGAAACCGTCGGGACCAATAGCCAACTGTTTGAAGCATTTGACCTTAAAACACGTCTTTTCAAGAAGATTTATCAGAGTGCCACAGCCGAACCTCTTGATTTTCCGATATCGTTTACTCATAGCAAACATGGAATTCAGAATAATACAGAGGTTCAATCAACGTCCAAAACCGCAGGACTTAACCTTCAGACGATGATCGATACACTGCTGCTCCAGCAATTTGCACCGGCAGCAGTGCTAACGAATGATCAAGGGGATATTATTTATATAAGCGGACGGACTGGAAAGTATCTGGAGCCGGCAGCAGGAAAAGCCAACCTGAATATTTTCGGCATGGCACGAGAAGGGCTGCGATATGAGCTTACTATCATGTTCACAGCGGTAATTCGTCAAAAAGGCCAAATAACCAAGAGAGGACTCACGGTAGGAACAAACGGAGGAAAACAGAGTGTTGATGTAACTGTTAAACTCATTGAGTCGCCAGAATCCCTGAAAGGGATGGTCATGATTGTGTTTGCTGACGTCGCCAAGAAAGTTTCAGAGCCTGACCCCGTTCATGCTTCACATGCCGAAACCGGCAGCAAAAGGGTCGTGCTGCTTGAAGAGGAACTCAGGCAGGCCAAGGATGAAATCCTTATTATTCGTGAAGAAATGCAAACCTCCGAAGAAGAGCTCAAATCGACCAATGAAGAGATGCAGTCGTCCAATGAGGAAATGCAGAGTACAAATGAGGAGTTGACTACTTCCAAGGAAGAGATGCAGTCGTTGAACGAGGAACTACAGACGGTTAACCAGGAACTACAATCGAAAGTGAGTGACTTGTCGCAGTCGAACAATGACATGAAAAATCTGCTGAACAGCACTGATATTGCGACACTCTTTCTGGACGACGAATTGAACATTCGCCGTTTTACCAACCGCACAGCCAACATCATCAAATTAATAGCCAGTGACATAGGTCGTCCTATAACGGACATTGCCACAGATTTGCACTATCCTGACCTGGCTGAAGATGCTCGTATGGTACTTCAAACGCTCGTATTCAGTGAAAAGCAGGTTTCAGCAAGTGACTTCCGCTGGTTTTCAGTAAAGATCATGCCTTACCGGACACAGGAAAACAGGATAGACGGCCTGGTTATCACCTTTACAGACATCAGTATGTCCAAGAAATTAGAACAACAGCTTCGAGAGAGCGAAGAACGATTTTCTTTTTTGATTGACACCATGCCTGTCGGCAGTATTTTTCAGGATGCAGAGGGAATAATCATGATGGCAAATCGCGAAGCAGAACGGATTACAGGAATCT
>Ga0073936_10010092_pt1 | contig 11615 bp, 6 predicted proteins | sample AliMusrvi5mmetaG_FD_87041 | JGI IMG/M metagenome (GOLD analysis project Ga0073936, IMG submission 87041) | Freshwater lake bacterial and archeal communities from Alinen Mustajarvi, Finland, to study Microbial Dark Matter (Phase II) - Alinen... | ecosystem: Environmental > Aquatic > Freshwater >... | reverse complement strand
GCCCTAACCATCGGCAAGGGCCTGATCAAACTTCTCACCGCCGATCGCCAGACGCTGCTGCTCTCCACCAAATCCAGTTGCCCCAACTGCAACCGCTCGTTTGAAGATCTCGATCCGCGCCTGTTCTCCTTCAATTCGCCACACGGCTGGTGCCCCACCTGCCGCGGCCACGGCCGCATCCCGAAACGACGCCAGCACCTCGACCTATCGCGCTTCGATTCCGTTCTCTCCGCCGAACTCGACGCCGACCGCTCGATCGAACGCATGGAAGAGGTCGAACTCATCGCTTGCCCCGATTGCCATGGCACCCGCCTCAACCCGACGGCTTCGCTTGTCACACTCGGCGACACCCCGATCTCGCTGCTCGCGGGCCTATCCATCAACCACGCCGCCCAACATTTCGGTAGCCTCGGTTTCAGCGGAGCCCGCGACTCACTCATTGCCCGCGACATCCTGCCGGAAATCCGCCAGCGCCTGGCCTTCCTCCGGGAGGTCGGCCTCGGGTACCTCCAACTCGATCGCTCCGGCAACACGCTTTCCGGCGGCGAATCCCAACGCATCCGCCTCGCCTCACAGCTTGGTTCGAACCTGCGCGGCGTGCTATATGTGTTGGATGAGCCCACCATCGGCCTCCACCCCCGCGACAATGCCGCCCTGCTCAAAACCCTGCTCAAGCTCCGCGACCAGGGCAACTCGCTCATTATCGTCGAGCACGATGAAGACACCATCGCCGCCGCCGATCACCTCATCGACCTCGGCCCCGGGGCCGGCCGCCTCGGCGGCGAGGTCGTCTATCAAGGCCCCGTGGTTGCGGCTTCCACCCGCAATTCGTCCGCCCGCAATTCCAATTCCCGAGTTGCCGCCGCCAATAAACTTGCCCTCGCCGCCTCCCCCACCTGGCGCGCTCTATCCACCCTCACGGTCCATCCGATCCGCGGCATGCGCCGCCAGGTCCCGAAAACCCATCCGTTCCTCGCTCTAACAGACTGTCATGCCAACAATCTCAAACACATTCAGGCCGCCATTCCGCTCGGCCGTCTCACCGTCCTAACCGGCATCTCCGGCTCCGGCAAATCCAGTCTCATGCATTCCTGTGTTGCCGTGGCTGCGGCAGTGGCAGTGGCTTCCAGCCGCAATTCCAAACAATCCAAGGCCAGTCCCTTCCAGTCCGCCTCCGGTTTTGATAGAATCAAAGCCTGCCACGAAGTCGACCAATCCCCGATTGGCAAGACATCCCGCTCCTGTCCGGCCACATACGTCAAGGTGCTCGATCACATTCGCGCCCTCTTCGCGCAACTCCCCGAGGCCCGCATACGCGGCTTCGATGCCTCGCGGTTTTCCTTCAACACCGAGGGCGGGCGCTGCCCCGAGTGCAAGGGCAACGGCCGCATCAAGCTCGAGATGGACTTTTTGCCCGCCACTTGGGTCCATTGTGAGACCTGCAATGGTGACCGCTTCAACCCCGCCACCTTGGAGGTCACCTTCCGCCACAAGAACATGGGCCAGATTCTAACCATGACCATCGATGAAGCCGCCGCCTTCTTCGAGTCCCAGCCGCGCATTGCCGCACCGCTCAAGCTCATGGCCGATACCGGCCTGGGCTATCTCCAACTCGGCCAGCCCAGCCCCACCCTCAGCGGCGGCGAGGCCCAGCGCATCAAATTGGTTTCCGAACTCACCAAAGGCCGCTCCGCGAAATCGCAAATTTCGGATATCAAATTCCAGGGGAGGAACCTCTATCTCATCGAGGAACCCACCGTGGGTCTGCACCGCGAGGACGTGCAGCGGCTCATCGAAGTGCTCCATCGCCTGGTGGATGAAGGCCACACCGTCGTCGTCATTGAACACCATATGGCCGTCGCCGCCGAAGCCGATTGGATTATCGACCTCGGTCCCGAGGCCGGCGACGCCGGCGGCAGCATCGTCGCCCAGGGTCCGCCGGAAAAAATCATCACGTCCAAAACCTCGCGCACCGCCCCCTTCCTCCGCATCGCGCTCGGGAAATCAGTATGATAATACTCGTGCTGCTTCTACCATGAGGTTGAATTGCGGTTGCTCAAGACGGAAGCCAACGTCATCAAAGCCTGATTTTTCGAGAGCCTTGGTTTTCATGGTTTCACCAGCTATGCTACTATGAAACCGTTCCATCATCCTTGTCACTTCTGGTCACTGCCATCAGGCGTTTGAACATGTTCCGCATGTCGATAAAGCCGCCGACCGACAGCCATATCGTGGTGAACACGCCAAGCGTCAGGGCGAGGATGACATAGAACCTCCAGAATTTCGCCCATGATTCCACGCTGACCTCATTGAACAGGTTGTAAAGCGTGCCCGCCAGAAAGGTTGCTCCCCAGAGGATCGAGAAGCCGATCACGCCGAGGAAGATGACCTTGTCCATTTTGGTGAAATGTCGATCCACTCCGAGCCTTGCCATCAGGCCGCCGGGGGCGCTGCCCTCGAGCGCGGCGGCATCCAGCGGGTTCGCATGAACGCCGCGATGCAGCAATTTGTCCATGTCACACACCGGCTTCCTGCTCAGCAGCGACAGCGTCACATAGACCGCCGAGGATGTCAGCATGGACAGCAGCCAGATCCACTGGGAATTGAGCGGAAATTCCATGCCGCGCCTCTTCCATTCAATCGGCAGGAAGAAACCCAGCAAGGCGCCGATGATGCCGACAATAATCGCCCCATAAGCTCCGGCGGTCGTGCCACGCTTCCAGTAGAGCCCCCCCACAATCACCGCTCCGGCCCCGCCCAGCCAGATGGTTCCCGTCAACGCAAAGAAGAACAGGATCGAGTCGTTCTGTGCAAAGAGCAGACTGAACATGAAAATGAAGACAGCCACGCCGATAATGGAACACCTGAGCAGCTTCATGTGCGTGTCGCGAGGCAGCGGGGTTTTCCTGAACGGCATCACAATATCCTGGATGAAGATACTGCCCCAGGAATGCAGGTAGGTGTTGTGGGTGGCAATGAAGGCCATCAACATCACGGCACAGAACCCGCCCATCACACCCTGGGGCAGGATTTGAGTGAGAGCAACCGTGGTCGTCAACTGATTCCTAAGCGCTTCGCCGCCAACGTTGTCAAGCACCGCATTGGCCTGCGCCGCCCTGGCCGACCACGACGGAAGGTGATAGAAGGCATAAGCGCAAATGGGAAAGACGATGATCATGAGCCGCTGCGTCATGATTCGCCATGAGCCGATGATCTTGCCCATGCGTGCTTCGTGAGCATTCGTGGCCGCCGAAAAATAGCCCTGGTTGCCCTGCCATGCCATGAACGTATAGAACACCCCGAAGGCCTGAATCATATAATACCAGCCGTTGAAATCCTTGGTTCCGCTCGAGTGGAACGGATGCAGCAGCGATTGCTCAGCCGGCCTGCTGAGCATTGATGTGACGATATCACTCCACGGGAACTTCACCAGCAGCACGCCGACGGTGATGCACAGCAGGATGTTGCAAGCCGTGCCCTGAATGAAGTCGGTCACGATAACCGCGATCTGACCGCCGGTCAACGTGAAGAACAGGGACAACACCAACAGAATAATCATGACCATGGCATAGGTGAGATCGATCGCCAGCGGGCCCAGATGGATCAAATGGCTTGGCAGTTGGCAGTAGTACAGGAAGAATCTGGCGCCAACAGCCGGGAAAATGCCGAAGTTGATGGTACCGGAAAGAAAGATCACGATCCCGGCGAAGATCCTGAACCTCTTGCTGTAACGCATCTCCATGAATTGAGCCATGGTCATGGCGCGGGTTTCCCGGTAGCGATATTGAATCCAGCCGCTCAGGGCGATGGCGAGAATAACAACCGGCATCACCATGTCCCACCAGGCAAAGGCAAAGCCACCGGCATAGAAGGCCTCAAACCATGCGATCATGGTGATCGCGCCCATGCCTTCAATCGCATCGCCGACGCCAAGCATGTATCTTCCGGCACAACGGTTGGCTGACAGAAAGTCCGCAACGCTGAGAGTATATCGCCTGGTCCGCAAGGCGGCCCTGGTTACCACCGCCAGCAAGACAAAAACAATCGCCCAATCCCATGAATTCATGATAACCGATCAGTTTGTGTGTGTTTGTTCGTGCTGGAAATCGCAGAATGCAGGCTCGGCTTGCGGCAGAATCGTCTGGTTCATCCCATGTACGGTTGGAGGTTATCGCAGCGGAATTCACTCCAGCAATTCCGCCTCGATCGTCTCGCCGGTCTGGAGAGTGGTCTCGGCGGCAGGCTGACCGGTCGCGCGGCTGTTGTCAACATGCACGTTCGCGGCGATCGGTTTTGCCGGCCGCCCGTACCGTGCAGCGCAATGAGCGTGGAAACCGGCGCCGGTCTAACAGTCCTCATCGCCCTCGCCCCGGGGCGTCGCGATTTTTCCCGCCACGGCCGCCAGGGCCCAGGCCAAATAGGACTCCGCCACCGCCGCGGCTTGGAGAGCGACAATTTCCGGCACGTCGTACGGGTGCAATGCCGCCAAGGCCTCCGCCAGCGCCGGATAGCGGTCGCTAGAGGTCTTGAAAACTCCCAGCACCTCCGGCGCTTGCTCCACTTTTCCGTCCCAGCGGTAAATGGATTCCACCCCTGGCAGCAAATTCACGCAAGCCGCGAGTTGCCTTTCGACGACAACCGTGCCAATCTGTCGCGCCTTCTCCCAATCAGGAAACGTGCAGAGTACCAGAAGCAACGTATTCATGCCTCTTCGATACCAGAAATCCGACACCTTGCCAGACTTTCCATGAAATCCGGCTTTCTTGAAAAACTCGTCACGCGCCTTGATCGTGTGGAGCCGGGAGAGGTCCAACAAATCCTCACCCGCCTGATCCGCGAAAAGGGGTTTCTCGAAAACGTCTTCGAAGCCCTCCGCGAGGGCGTGATCATCCTCGATCCCAACGGCATCATTGGCTTTGTCAATCACGCCGCCTGCCAATTCTTCGGCCTCGATCCGGAACGCGCCGTGGGCGACAAACTCGCCTCGCAAGTCCGTGGCTTGGATTGGGACAACCTCGGCAAGCCGGGCCGCTCGATCAGCCGTGACCTGGAGGTTTTCTATCCGGAAAACCGCTACCTGAATTTCTACCTTGCCCCGATCGACGATCACGGTCATTCCGCGGAATCGCTCGGCTATGTGATGCTGGTGCGCGACGTCACCAGCAGCCGGGCGGAGGCCGAGGAGACCTTGGAATCCGAGCGCCTCAACGCCCTCACCCTGCTGGCCGCCGGAGTCGCTCATGAAATCGGCAATCCGCTCAATTCGCTTGATATCCACCTCCAACTGCTAGGCCGCAAGTTCCGCAAGCTGCCGTCCGGGGACAGGGCGCCGCTGGAGGACAGCCTCGCCACCGCCCGTGCGGAGATCCAGCGCCTGGACACCATTCTCAAACAATTCCTCCACGCGGTGCGTCCCACCGCGCCGCGCCGCGAACGCCACGACCTGCACGCCACGCTCCACAAAACCCTGCACCTCCTCGAACCGGAACTCTCCTCCCGCCAGATCACCGTGCAGCTCGATCTCGCGCCATCCCTGCCAGCCGCGGTGATCGACCCCGGCCAATTCCAACAGGTCTTCTACAACCTCATCCGCAATGCCTATCAAGCATTGCCGGCCGCCGACGGACGCATCACCGTGCGCACCGAGTGCAACGACTACGAGTATCGCATCACCATCGAAGACAACGGCAGCGGCATCTCGCCTGAGATCATGGGCGCCATCTTCGAGCCCTACCACAGCACCAAAGCCGCCGGTTCCGGCCTCGGCCTGCTCATCGTCCGCCGCATCATCCGCCAACACGGCGGCGAAATCGAAATCGAAAGCGAAGCCAAGCACGGCACCCGCGTCATCATCCACCTCCCCCGCACCGAACGCACCGTGCGGCTCCTCGCCAACCCCGCCATTGATCTCTAGCAAAAATGGATTCGTCCGATCCTTCTTCCTGACAACCGATTGCCGATAACTTCCCATTTCATGTCCCCCACCCTCCTCATCGTTGATGACGAACGCGCCACCCGCGAGGGTCTGCGCAGCGCTCTGGAGGAGGATTTCGATGTATACACCGCGGCCGGCGCCGCCGAGGCGCTGCAAATCCTCAAGTCCGAGCCGATCGAACTGCTTCTAACCGATCTGCGCCTCGGCGCGGATTCCGGCATGGACCTGCTCGACTCCGCACTCGCCCTGCCCGAGCCGCCGGTGGCCATCATGATGACCGCCTACGGCTCGGTGGATACGGCCGTGGAAGCCATGCGGCGCGGCGCCTGGCACTTTGTCACCAAGCCGCTCAACCTCGACGAGGTGGAAATGCTGCTCAAACGCGCCCGCCGCAGTCGCAGCTTGGAAGCGGAAAACCGCCAACTCGCCCGCCAGGTCGAGCAAACCCACAAGATCGACCGCCTCATCGGCAAATCCGCCGCCATGGCTGAGGTCAGCGCTCTGATCCAACAAGTCGCCCCCACCCGTGCCACGGTCCTCATCGAGGGGGAATCCGGTACTGGCAAGGAGATCGTCGCCCACACCCTGCACCACTTGTCGGGTCGGCCCGCCGCCAAGCTGGTCATCGTGCACTGCGCCGCCCTTTCACCCCAACTCCTCGAAAGCGAACTCTTCGGTCACGAAAAAGGCGCCTTCACCGGGGCCGCCCAACGCCGCATCGGACGCTTCGAGCAAGCCGACGGTGGCACCATTTTCCTTGATGAAATCGGCGAGATCGACCCCTCCACCCAAGTCAAGCTCCTGCGCATCCTCTCCGAACGCACCATCGAGCGGGTCGGCTCCAACATCCCGATAAAGATCGACGTGCGGGTGATTGCCGCCACTAACAAGAGTCTGCGCGCGCTGGTTGACAGCGGTCGTTTCCGCGAGGATCTGTTCTTCCGCCTCAATGTGGTGAGAATCCACATGCCGCCGTTGCGCGAGCGCCGCGAGGACATCGTGCTGCTGGCCAACAGCTTTCTGCAGGAATTCGCCAGGGAAAACCACCGCCCGCTCAAACCCCTCAGCGACGCCGCCCTGCGCACCCTGCTCGCCTACGCCTGGCCGGGCAACGTCCGCGAACTGCGCACCGTCATCGAACACGGGGTCGTCATGAGCAATGACGGGGTCGTCGACACCCGCCATCTGCCGCATTTCCTGCTATCCGCGCCCGCTGCCACCGAACAATCCCCACCCGCCGCGAAAATCTCCCTTGAAAGCCCGCCTGATTTCAACTTGCATGCGCTCGAAGCCGATGCAATCCGATCCGCCCTGGCCGCTGCCAAAGGCAACCGGACCCGCGCGGCGGACCTTCTCGGTCTCAGCCGCCGCACCCTGCAACGCAAATTGAAAGATATCGACCCGTCATGACCCTGTCCCTCCCTTCCCCACGCCCATGATTGCCAAGTCCCCGGCCATTGATGCGGGTGCCGTCATTCGCCGCAGCCTCTTCTTCCTGGTGATGATTTCCCTCACCCTGGGAAATCTCTTCACTTTGTTCCGCGGACTGAGTTCACCCCATGCGATGGATCAAGCCCAGATCGCCCGGGAAATCGCCCGCGGCAACGGCTTCACCACCAAAATGATCCGCCCGGCAGCCTACAGCCAGGCCGAAAGGGCCAAGAAATCCGTCGTCGCCTTCACCAAGTTTGACGACACCTACCACTCGCCGCTCAACCCGCTGCTCACCGCCGCCGTGCTCAAACTCGTCGGGGCGGCCGATTCCAATACCTGGCAGATGCGGGAAAACGAACTCGTGTTCCCGCTGGACCGGGTCATTGCCGCCATCAGCACCTTGTTCTTCCTGATGTCCATAGGTGTGAACTACTTGCTCATCTCGCGCGTGTTCGATGCCAAGATCGCCGCGGTTTGCGCCCTGTTGATGCTGTTCTGTGAATCGTTTTGGAACTACGCGCTCAGTGGCTTGCCACAGATGTTGATGCTGCTGCTCTTCTCATGTGCCATCTACTTCGTCTATCGCGCGATCGAAGCCTCCACCGAGGGGCGGATTGCCATGACCCCCGCGGTCATCGCCGGGGTGTTCTTCACCCTGCTGGCCCTCACCCACTGGATGACGGTCTGGATCGCGCTCGGCTACATTGTGTTTGCCGCCGTCGCCTTCCGGCCGCGCGGCATTGTCAGTGCCGCCATTCTGGTGATGATCCTCATCCCGGCCAGCTTCGTGATGCTGCGCAACAACGGCATCAGCGGCACCCCGTTCGGCACCGCCTATCTAACACTCTACAACGGTCTTGCCGGTTCCGAGGATGACGTCATGCGCACGGTCAGCCTCCAGGACAACCTCAACCTCAACGGCCTGTTCTCGAAAATCATCCGGGTAGCCCTGCTCCAAGCCAACGACATCATCCCCTTTCTTGCGGGCATGATTGTTGCGCCGCTGTTTTTCATCTCGTTATTGCACCCGTTCAAGCGCAAACCCATCGCCACTTTCCGCTGGGCCATCGTCCTGATGTGGGTTACCACCGCCGTCGGCCTGGCCTTTTTCGGCGTTACCCCCAAAGGCTTGGATCCGAACCAACTGCACCTCGTGTTTGCCCCGATCATGACCGCCTATGGCCTGGCCTTGCTCTCGATCCTCTGGACCCGCCTTGAGTTTGTGGTCTCCACCCCGATCCTGCGCAACGTCCACTACATTTTCGTCGTCATCGTTTGCTCCCTCCCGCTGCTCCTGTCGCTGCCCCAGAAAATCACCGGCGGTATCCAGAATCGCGACAAGGGAGGCTTCCCGCAATGGCCGCCCTACTGGCCCGCCGCCCTCAATCTCACACTCGGTGCCGCACCCAGCATCAGGAAAATCGTCCCGGAAAACCAAGTCGTCTTCTCCGACCAACCGTGGGCCGTGGCCTGGTATGCGGATCGCATGAGCATTTGGTTGCCTCCCGACCTCAAGGGCTTTGAAAAACTCGACAGCGCCGCCACCGATCTCGATACCCCGGCAGCCGGAATTCTCATCACCCCCTCCTCCTATGGCTTGAACAACATGCTGGATATTTCCGGCAAATACAAGGACTTCACCTCCCTCGTCATCGACGGACAGGCGATGCTCGCCGTCAACAGCACCCAAGCCTCGCTATATGAAAAGGACCGGAAGCTGGAAGCCGTCGTCAAGCGCTATCCCTACCGCATCCCGCTGCTAGGGTATATCATGACCTTTTACAGTGCAAAGCCCGTCAGGACCCCTGACAAACCGGAATGATCGTCATGCCACGCAAGAAAGACAGCCTCGCCCCCGCTCCCGCCGGACCGTCCTTTGAAGACGCGCTCGCCAACCTGGAAGCGCTGGTTGAGTCCATGGAGCATGAGCAACTGCCGCTCGAAGAGCTGGTTGCCAGCTACGAGAAAGGCTCCGCCCTCCTCAATCACTGCGAATCCATCCTCAAGACCGCCCGCGGCCGGATCGAACTCATCACCCTGCGCAACCAGAACGAAGGCACCCTGGAAGCCGAACCCTCCAGCGCCCAAGCTCACGCCTCCCCGTCTGACATGGAGGAGGCCCCTAACAACGATGACGACATCCGCCTGTTCTGACCCCCCTGCGCTCGGTCCCCTGCTTGCGGCCATTGCTTCTCCCGACGATCTCAAGAAACTCGCCGATGAGGATTTGGATACACTTGCGGCGGAAATCCGCCACACGCTCATCACCTCGCTGTCCATCACCGGCGGCCACCTCGGCCCCAATCTCGGCGTTGTCGAACTGACCATCGCCCTGCACCGCGTTTTCTCCACGCCGGACGACAAACTCGTCTTCGATGTGGCGCATCAGGGTTACGTTCACAAGATGCTCACCGGCCGGGCCTCGCGGATTCACACCATCCGCACCTATCAAGGTCTCAACGGTTTCCTGCTGCGCTCGGAATCGCCGCACGACAGTTATGGCGCCGGTCATGCCGGCACCGCCCTCTCCGCCGCGCTCGGCATGGCCGCCGCCCGCGATCTGGCCGGGGAAAGCAACCATGTGATCGCCGTCGCCGGGGATGCCGCCTTCACCTGCGGACCCACCCTCGAAGCTCTCAACAACATCGCCGAGACGACCCGCAATTTCATCGTGGTCCTCAACGACAACGAATGGTCGATCGACAAGAACGTGGGTGCCATCGCCCGTTACTTCAACGCCCTCCAAACCCATGCCACCTATGCCGCGGTGCGCAGCAAGGCCGCCGAATTTGTCGAGCGGATCGCCGGCAAAGCCGCCCGCAGCCTCGCTCACAAGGTCGAGGAAGGCGCCAAGAACCTGCTGTTTCCCAACGTCCTGTTTGAGAAATTCGGCCTGCGGTACTTCGGCCCGATCGATGGTCACGATTTGCGCCTGCTGATCCGCACCTTCGAGCACCTCAAGACGCTTAACGAACCGGTCGTGCTTCACATCATCACCGAAAAGGGCCGCGGTTATCAGCCCGCACTGGACGATCCCGGCAAGTTCCACGGCCTCGGCGCCTACAAACTCGAGGATGGCACCACCGGCACCACCAGCACTCCCACCTGTTCGGAAATCTTCGGTCGCACCCTAACCGATCTCGCCAAGACCGATCCTCAAATCGTCGCCATCACCGCCGCCATGCCCGGCGGCACCAAGCTGGATATCTTCAAAGCCGAGGTGCCGGACCGGTACTTCGATGTCGGCATTGCCGAGGAACACGCCGCGCTCTTCGCCGCGGGCCTCGCCACCCAAGGTTTCCGGCCGTTTTTGGCCATCTACTCCACCTTCATGCAGCGCGCTTATGACATGATCATCCATGACATCGCGCTGCAGGCACTGCCCGTGCGCCTCTGCATGGACCGGGGCGGTCTCTCCGGCGATGACGGCCCCACCCATCACGGGCTGTTTGACATCGGCTTCCTGCGCCTCATTCCCGGTCTCATCCACATGCAACCCAAGGATGAGAACGAATTCGTGGACATGCTCCACACCATGGCCGCCCACGATGCCGGACCTTCCGCGATCCGCTACCCCCGAGGCATCATCAGGGGCACGCCCATCCGACCCACGCGCCAACTCCTCGCAATCGGCAAGGCTGAAATCGTCGCCGACGGCAGCGACGTCGCCCTCATCGGTCTCGGCACCCTCTTTGCAATGGCGGAGCAAACCAAAACCCTGCTGGAAGCCAAGGGCCTCTCCGTGGCCCTCATCAACCCGCGCTTCATCAAGCCGCTGGATACCGCCGTGCTCGAAACCTACGCCGCCAGGTGCAAGGTCCTTTGCACCTTCGAAGACCACGTTCTAACCAACGGGTTCGGCGCCTCCGTCATCGAGCACCTCCACACCGCCGGCATCCATACCCCGGTCGAACGCATCGGCTGGCCCGATGCCTTCATCCAACATGGCAACCTCGAAATCCTCCGCGATCGCCACGGCCTCACCGCCGCAGCCGCGGCGGACAAGGTGTTGGGGCATTTCAAGTGAGCGGGCCGGAGCGCCGGCTCGCGCCGGCCAGTCATCCGCTTTCCCATTATTCACTTCTCAACCTTTTCGCTTTCCGCATTCAGCGCTCGCTCGTGTCGCACGTTCCCCCGCCCATTTAGCCGCTTTCCCTTATCCATCTAGGCAATCCGCTGATTTTCTGTTTCCAATGTAGCCATACATTTGAAAATTATTTTCTTGCCATATATCGGAAAATCGGCT
>Ga0073936_10010091_pt1 | contig 11618 bp, 7 predicted proteins | sample AliMusrvi5mmetaG_FD_87041 | JGI IMG/M metagenome (GOLD analysis project Ga0073936, IMG submission 87041) | Freshwater lake bacterial and archeal communities from Alinen Mustajarvi, Finland, to study Microbial Dark Matter (Phase II) - Alinen... | ecosystem: Environmental > Aquatic > Freshwater >... | reverse complement strand
CGCCGGGCAGCGGGCGAGGACCTCTCCCGGGGCGGCCCTTGCGAGGACGGGGCGCGACTCGAGCGAGTCGAAATACCGGGTGAGGCGCTCCACGGCGGCCAGGGCCAGGGGACGGAACGGGGGATCGATCATCGGTGTCACACTTACGAGTGTAGCGAGGACCGGGGGCGGTCCCTCGTGTTTCCGTCCGGCATGGCAGAATCCCCGGGGTCCGGGGTCGGAAGATTCCCGTCCCCGAAAACAGGAGGCAACCACGTGAAATCGCTCAGATCGTCGGCCCTGGCAGCCCTGGCCCTGGCTCTCGCCCTCCCCGTCTTCGCGGACAGCCCCTCGACGAAGCAGTGGGTCCTCGCGACGGCGAAGGCGACCGGCGCGGGAGGCGAGAGCTTCGTCAGCTCGCTCCGGATCGTGAATCCAGGGGCGAGCACGGCGAACGTCACGCTGACGTACCTGGCCCAGTCGCCGATCGACGGCAACAACGCCGCGACGGGCGACAACACCAGCGCCGTCTCGGTGACCGTCCAGGTTCCCGCCGGCCAGATGCTCCCGATCGAGGACGTCATCGGGACCAAGTTCGGCGGCGCGGGGCCGTTCGGGATCGTCGCGGGCGGCATCAAGGTCGTCTCCGACCAGCCGGTCTCGGTCCTCTCCCGGACGTACGTGGCGAACGCCGTCAGCTCCACCGGCAAGCCGGGCACCTACGGCTTCTCGATCCCTGCGCAGGTGGACGACCAGGCGATCGGCACCGGGGACACGGGCTACATTCCGTACATCGCCGCCTCGCCGGACCGGACCTCCGGGTTCCGGTGCAACTTCATCATGCTGAACACCGTCGCCACGACGTCGATCGTCAACGTGGCGCTCAAGAAGCAGGACGGGACGGTGATCGGGCAGCGCGACTACACGCTCGCCGCCCTCGCCGCGGCGCAGCTGGGGGACATCGCGGCGGCGTACGGCTACGCGGGGCCGGACCAGAACCTCTTCGTCGTTGTGACGGTGAAGAGCGGCGGGCCGGTCGTCGTCGGAACCTCCATCATCGACAACGCGATCTCCTCCCTGAACTACGCGCCGCCGACCAAGACGGTGGGCGGCTCCACCGGCGTCAAGGACGGCGTCTACGGGATCGTCTTCAAGAGCGCCCAGGACCCGTACGGCATGACGGCGCGCGTCGACCTGTTCGGGGCCGCCGTCCAGTACATGGCGTTCTCCGCCGTTCCGGACAGCTGCAACTACCTCTACTGGTACCAGGCCTCCCCGTCCACCACGTCCGGGGGGAACACCGTCTTCACCAAGCATTCGGACGGCTCGATCGCGTTCTCGGGAGGGGACTCCGCCCCGAACACCGGCAACTGGACCGGGACGGTCGTCTTCACCTCCACCGGGATCACCGGCACCTTGAACTTCAGCCGGCCGGCCTCCGCCGCGAGCTGCGCCAGCACCTCCGTCCACTACGACTTCACCGGCGCGTGGGCGGCCGCGCTCACCTACTGACCAGGGCGGAATAGGGAGCAGGAGAAGCGGCGGCGGGCTACTGGCGCTCGGAGGCGAGGGCCTCCCGCCGCTGCTTCATCTCCTTCATCAGCTCGGGATTCCTGGCCCAGTCCTCGCCCTTCTCCTCGGGCTGGCCGAAGGCCTCGGGGTGGAGGTAGTGCCCGCGCTCGACGGCCCCCTTGGCCTCCTCGACCGGGATGCGGTTCGCGTTGGCCCAGGCGTCCTGGCGGATGCCGGTCACCTGCCAGGAGACCTTCAGCCCCGGCTTCCCTCCCGCGATCTGGAACGAGCTGTTCTCGACCTCGCGGGAGATGAAGACCGGTGCGTACCCTCCCACGCAGGTCAGCTGGTAGCGGAAGTCGCGGTTCAGGGCCGAGAACCAGGGCGGGAGCGGGACCGACGCCTCGCCCTTCGAGTCCAGCACGGCGACGCCGTTGTAGATGTTCATCATGTCCGGCGACTCGACGAACGAGTGGGAGAGGTACCTGTTCTCCGGGTCGAGCGGGTGGTCGATCCTGAAGGAGCCGCCCCCCTTGGAGAGCGATCCCGTCACCTGGACGGAGCCGTTCAGGTAGGCCGCGTATCCCCCGGGAACCGTCGTGACGGCCCCCAGGGCGGCGGCCGCGACGCCGGTGCTGTAACCCAGCGCCTGGACGCCCCACTTCGACGAGCTGACGCCGGTCACGCCCGCGCCGGTGTCGCTCGTCCCGAAGACCCCGTACCCCGCGCTGCTGTCGCCCCAGACGCCGGCCTGGTTCGACGGGAGGGTCCACCCGGTGGCGGACCCCTGCTGTCCGCGCATGCCGAAGGTGGAGGAGGTGCCGTAGACGCCGTAGTTGCTCCCGCTCGTCCCGTAGACCCCCTTGCCCGAGGGGGCATAGCCGTAGACCCCGTTACCGCCGGCCGAGTGCTGCCCGTAGACGCCGCTCCCGGTGGCTCCCAGGCCGCCGTTGGAGCCGATGACGCCGGCGGAGCCGCTGCCCGGGGCGCCCGAGATGACGCTCCCCGTGACGGCGCTGCTGCCGAGGGAGGTCCCGGGAGTGCTCACCGCGAAGACCGCCGAGTTGATCTGGGAGGGGGCGCTGCCCGAGAAGGGAAGGGTCAGGCCGGTCCCGGTGGCCGAGATCACGATCTGGTTCCCGTCCGCCGGCGAGACGGCGATCCCGCTGCCGCCCGCGATCGTCACGGGCCCCGTGAAGGTGTTCAGGCTGGTCACGCCGGCCGACAGGAGGGAGTTCCGAAAGCTCATCTCGAAGCCGATCGAGTCCTGGGACCCGTTGGCGACGCCGGTGCCGTACAGGAGGACCGCTCCCGACCCCGCGATCACCGAGCCGTCGAGGCGCCCGTTGGCGGTGGAGATCCCGGGCGCGGCGTCGGCGACGCCGAACTGCTTCGCCTCGAACGCCTGGACCGGGTAGTCCTTGGTGCCGATCAGGGTACCGTCGGGATTCCGGACGCTGATCCGCACCGTCACGGGACTGCCGGCCGTCTCGACCATCCCGAAGTTGTACCGGAAGTCCTCGGCCCCTCCCTGCGAGACCCCCTGGAGGCTGGAGGTCTCTCCCGAACCGATCGCGAAGGACTGCGGGATGCCGGTGAAGAAGAGCCCGTTGGCGTCCCTGATGTCGGAGCCGGAGGGGAGGTTGTAGGTCCGGGACGAGGCGAGGAGTTCGATGTCCGACTGGATCCGGATCGCTCCGGAGGCGCCGGACAGCCCGAAGACGGTCTGGACGACGTTCTCGTACTTCTTCGTCTCCCCGGGCGCGATCGACACCGGCACGGTGATGGGCGAGGTGTTGGAGGTGTCCCGCTCGTAGAACTTCAGCCGGGCGTTCGCGGAGATGCTCGACGACAGGTTCGTGATCCAGAGTGTGGAGGTGAACTGGGATGGGGGGGCCCCGGCGGCCCTGGCGCTGGCGGGGATGAAGACGTCCGTTCCGGAGAATCCCGCCTGGAGGGGGGGCGCCGACGCCAGGCTGCCGACGGCCGCCAGTGCGGCCAGGACCGGACTCCACCGCCGGCACGGGGATGAGCGCATGAGAGCCTCCGCTCCTCGAGACCCCGACATTATCGAGCCGGAAAAGCGGCTGTCGGAGGGTCCGCTGTCGACTCCCGTGACGCGGGCCACCTCCCTGCGGGAAAGAGGCGCGCTCAGCGCTTCGCGAGCGAGGCGATCCCGTCCACGAGGGCCTTCTCCTCGCTCTCGGTGAGGTCGGGGGCTCCCGCGCGGAAGATGGCCAGGAAGTCCTCGACCTCGTCGGGAGCGGCGGGGAAGCCGACGTTCTCCTTCTTCCCGTCCAGGCCGCGCCGCGCCGACGTCGCGAGCACTTTCCCCTCGAGGTCGACGACGCCATAGAACGGAAGGGCCACGCCGTCGCCTCCGAGCCGGGTGCGCACCTCGTCGGCGCCGGCGTTCTCCAGGGACTTGCGGGAGGTCCGCTCGTCCACCGTCAGCCACGCCACGGTGTAGTACCGGTCGAAGACCGGCTTCGTGCCCGGCAGGAGGGTCAGCTTCTCGAGGGCCTTGCACCAGATGCACCAGGAGGCGTGAAAGGCGACGAAGACGTTCCTCTTCCCGGCGGCGGCCCGCGCCTTCTGGAGGACGGCCGCCGCCGTGGGCGCCGCGGACGCCGGGCCTGGCGCGGCTCCCGCCTCCGCGGCCGGAGGAGCCGCGGCGGGAAGAGGCCCCCCGAGGAGGAGGAGGGCGACGATCGCGGAGGACGACAGGGAGGAGGGTCTCATCCGGCCGATCGTAAACGAGGTCGGGCCCGCCCCCCTCTGGTACATTGCAGCGCGATGCGACCGAACCGATTGCTCCTGCTCGGAATCCTCCTTTCTGCCGCGGCGGCGCTCGCCGGCGAGCCGGCCCTCAGGTCCCCGGCGGGCCTGACGCGCGTGCCGGTCCGGTCGGCCTCCCAGGCTCCCCGGACGCCGGTCGAGTCCGGGGGGCCGAAGGTGCGGCTGGAATCGGGCGAGTTCGACCCTCTGAAGGAGCGGCTCGACTACGCGGCGGTGAACCTGGAGGTCGAGGCCGCCGGGGAGCCGGCGTACGGTCTCGTGCAGTTCGCGCCCGGGCAGGCCGCGGCCCGCAAGGAGCTGGAGTCCGCGGGAGTCCGCTTCTTCGGCTACGTCCCCGACGGGGCCTTCCAGGTCCGCCTCACTCCGGAGAGCCTGCGCCTCCTGACCGCCCACCCCGCCGTCCGGTGGGTCGGCGAGTGGGCGCCGGGCTTCCGGGTCTCTCCCCGTCTCTGGCCGGGCGAGCCGTTCCGTCCCGAGATCACGCTCGTCGCGTTCCCCGACGCCTCGGCGGACGAGCTGTCGCAGGCCCTCGTCACGGAGTTCCCGGCCGCCGCGCGGACCTTCGTCTCCCGGGACCCCTCCTTCCCGGTGGCGCGGCTCGCCGTTCCGCCGAGCCTCCGCGAGACGTTCCTGAAGAGGGCGGCCTCCCTCGGCGGCGTCGCGTGGCTCGAGCCCCACGTGCCGAAGGTCCTCCACAACGTCGAGTCGTCGGGGCCGATCCAGGGAAATGCTCCGAGTCCCGGGGGAAGGACCCTCTTCGCGCAAGGCCTGACCGGCACCGGGCAGATCGTGGCGGTGTCCGACTCCGGCTGCGACTCGGACATGTGCTTTTTCTCGAACCTCAACGGGGTGAGAGCGGTGACGGACGCCAGCAACACCGTCCCGCCGGCCCTCGGACCGCTCTTCCCCGACCGGAAGGTGATCGGCTACTGGGTCCAGCCGGGGGCCACCGCCTACGACAACGACGCGGCCTGCGACACGTCGAGCAACGTGTTCCACGGCACGCACACGAGCGCCACGGCCGTCGGCGACAACTTCCTCACCCCGTCCAGCCCCTCCGACCCCGGCGTCGACACGGGCGACGGGATGGCCCCGAATGCGCAGCTCCTCTTCCAGGACGTCGGAAACGACACCACCGGATGCCTCGACGGCCTGAACGACATCGGCGCGCTCTTTCTCCAGGCCCTGCAGGGGGGAGCGCGCGTGCACTCCAACTCCTGGGGAGGCGACACGGGAGGCGCGTACACGACGGACGACTGGATCGTCGACCGGTTCCTCTCCGACCACGAGGAGATGGCGATCTTCTTCTCGGCGGGAAATTCGGGCCCCAGGGCCCAGACGACGGGATCGCCGGCGAACGCGAAGAACGCGATCGCCGTCGGGGCGCTCCTCCACGGCGCCTCGACGTCGGCGGCCTCGTTCTCGAGCCGTGGTCCCACCAGCGACGGCCGCACGAAGCCCGACCTGATGGCGCCGGGGAGCTCCATCGTCTCGGCGGCGGGGGACAGCAGCCACTCCGACTTCAACTGCTCGACGAAGTCGCTCTCGGGGACGTCGATGGCCTGTCCGACCGCGGCCGGGGGGGCGGCGCTGCTGCGCGAGTACTTCTCCACGGGCTTCTATCCCACCGGGAGGAAGACCGCGGCCGACGCGTTCGAGGTCCCGGCGGCCCTCGTGAAGGCGGTCCTCCTGAACGGGACGCTGCCGCTTCCCGCGCCGGGAGCGTTCGGGAACGGCAACTACGGCTGGGGGCGGGTCTTCCTGGACAACAACCTCTACTTCGACGGGGACAGCCGGAAACTCCGGGTCTGGAACCTGGCCGGCCCCGTGGGACTCCTCACCGGAGAGACGCGGTCGTTCGCGGTGACGGTGCCGGCGGGCCAGGAGCTCCGCGTGACGCTGGTCTGGTCCGACCCGGAGGGAACGCTGGGCGCGGCCCGGGTCCTGGTCAACGACCTCGACCTGTCGGTGTCGGCCTCCTCCCGCACGTGGCTCGGGAACGTCCTCGACCCCGCCTCGGGCGAGTCGGTCGAGGGGGGGGCGGCCGACCGGGTGAACAACGTGGAGCAGGTCCGGCTCTCGAACCCGCCGGCCGGGACTTACACGATCAAGGTGACGGCGAGGGACGTGCCGGGCAACGGCCGTTCGTACACCGACCGGCAGGGATTCGCCCTCGTCGCCTCGTCCGGCGCCTGCAGCAGCGGCGTGGCGGCCGCTCCGACGGGGCTCCAGGCCGTGAGCCATCCCGCCATGGGAGCCAATCTCTCGTTCACCCCCGCGCCCGGCGCCACGGCGACCCAGGTCTACCGGGTCGAGGGCGGCTGCGGTGCGGCGGCCGGCAGCTTCCAGTACGTCGGGTCCGCCACGGGGTCGACCTACACCGACGCCCGGGCCGAAGGAGGCAGGACCTACGGGTACCGGCTCCGCGGCGCCGATGCCTGTGGCGAGGGCCCCGTCTCCTCCTGCGTCCCGCTGACGCCGGCGGGCGGGTGCGACCTGGTCCCCGCGTTCGGCGGCATCGTCTCCGCCGTGGCGGGGTCGCCGGCGTGTCGCGTCCACGTCACGTGGGCCGCCGCGACTCCGTCCTGCTCCCCCTCCGCCGCGATCACCTACAACGTCTACCGCTCCACGACCCCGGGCTTCCTTCCGAACCGGGACACCCTTCGCGCCTCGGTCGTCTCGGGGACGAGCTGGGACGACCGGGCCCCCGGGTTTGCGCCGGCGGTGACCTACCACTACGTCGTGCGGGCCGAGGAAGCCGCGTCCTTCGGCACGGGCCCGAACGGCGGAAACGAGGAGGGCAACCTCGTCCGCCTCTTCGCCACTCCGGCCGGCTCGCCCGGTCCTCTCGGGACCTTCACCGACGGAGGGGGAGACGGCACGGCCTGGCTCTCGGCAATGGCTCCCTGGCAGCTGACGAGCACCCAGGCCCAGGCGGGGACCTACAGCTATCACAACGCCTCCGACGGAGCGAACTACAGGTCCGACACCTGCGCGTCCCTGACGACGCCGTCGCTGTCGCTCGGGACCGGCTCCGTCCTCTCCTACTGGGCGAGGTACAACCTCGAGTTCCAGTGGGACGGCGTGGTCTTGGAGATCTCGACGGACGGAGGGAGATCCTGGGACGACCTTCCGCCCACCGCCCCGGCGGGCTACCCGGACACCTTCTTCCAGACCGGCAGCCCCCCGGTGAACGCCTGCGCGTACCTCAGCACGCAGGGGGCGTTCACGGGACCCGCGGACAACTCGGGCCTGACCTCGTGGACGAGGTACCAGACGAACCTCTCCCCGAAGTACGACGGGAAGACCGTCCTGATCCGGTGGCGTTTCTCGAGCGACCCCGGGACCGAGTTCGAGGGGTTCTTCCTGGACACGATCGCGATCACCAACGTCTTCGTGCCGTCCCCCTGCACGCCCGTCGCCCGGACGCCGGTCCCGGTGGGAGACGGTCAGCCGGTCGTGAAGAGGAAGTAGCCCGGGCGGGGAGGACTCAGCGCCTGTCGATGTTCCGGATGATCACGACGAACGCCGCGACCGCCACCGCGAGGAGGCCGAGTCCGAGAGGGATCTCGCCGAAGACGAGCTTCCCCAGGCCGAAGAGGGCCGAGTAGACGAGGACGACCCCGAGCGCCCAGAGGAGGAAGGGCGAGGTCCCCGATTCGGCGGGGGACTCGGCGAGGCCGCACCGGAGCGCCACGGCCCGCCAGCCCCGGCCGCCGGGCTGGACCCTCTCGTAGAAGGCCGCGAGCTTCTCGTCCGTCTCCGGCCTCGTCAGGAACGTGACCGCGAGCCACGCGACGGTCGACACCACGACCGTCACCAGCATCACGATGGCCTGGACGCGGAACTCCTCCCCGCCGAAGCGGGAGTCGGTCTTCGCATACGGGTTCTGGATCAGCCTGAACGCGGCCATGGAGACCGCTCCGGACACGACCATCGCGCTGATCTCGCTCCACGCGTTGATCCGCCACCAGTACCAGCGGAGGATCAGGACGAGGCCGGTCCCGCTGCCGAGAGCGAGGAGGTACCTCCACGCCTTCTCGATGGAGTCGAGCTGGGACGTGACCCCGACCGACGCCACGAAGAGGAAGACGGTCGCCAGGCGCGAGACGAGGACGTAGTGCTGCTCGGAAGCCCGGGGCTTCAGGAACCGGCGGTAGACGTCGTTGACGAGGTAGCTCGCCCCCCAGTTGAGGTGGGTCGCGACCGTCGACATGTAGGCCGCCGCGAAGCCCGCCAGCATGAACCCCTTCCAGCCGGCCGGCATCAGGTCGACCATCGCCTGCACGTAGGCGGCCTCCACGTCCAGGTGCCCGTTCACCATGACGCCGCCCGGGTAGAGGAGGACGGTGCAAAGGCCGGTGACGATCCAGGGCCACGGCCTGAGGGCGTAGTGACCCACGTTGAAGAAGAGGGTCGCCAGGAGGCCGTCCCGCTCCGTCCGGGCCGAGAAGATCCGCTGGGCGACGTACCCCCCGCCTCCCGGCTCGGCGCCCGGGTACCACGCGGCCCACCACTGGACGCCGAGGAAGACGAGGACCGCGATGGTCGGCATCCAGACGGAGCCGGCGGGGGGGAGGAACGAGATGGCGGCGTCCGTCGTCCCGAAGCGGGAGGCCAGGCCGGTCTTCAGGGCGCCGATGCCGCCGACCTTCCGGACGGCGAAGGTGGCCAGGGCGATCACCGCCGACATCTTGATGACGAGCTGGATCAGGTCGGTCCAGAGGACGGCCCACATGCCGGCGGCGGCGGAATAGGCGACGGTCACGACGAAGCAGAGGCCCACCGCCCAGAGGGGCTGGATGCCGAGCGCGACGTTCAGGATCTTCACCATCGCGAGCGTCACCCACCCGAGGATGATCAGGTTGATCGGGAGGGCGAGGTAGAGGGCGCGGAAGCCCCGGAGGAACGTGGCCGGGCGGCCGCCGTAGCGGATCTCGACGAACTCCACGTCGGTCATCACCCGCGCGCGCCGCCAGAGCCGCGCGTAGAGGAAGACCGTCAGCATCCCGCTCATCACCATGTTCCACCAGAGCCAGTTCCCGGCCACCCCGTGGGCGGCGACGAGGCCGGTGACGACGAGCGGCGTGTCGGCGGCGAAGGTGGTGGCGATCATCGCGGAGCCCGCCAGCCACCAGGAGACCTTCCGCCCAGCGACGAAGTACTCCTCGAGCGACTCGCCGCCCTTCCTCGTGAACTTCATCCCCACGCCGATCGAGAGGGCGAAGTAGAGGGCGACGATGCCCCAGTCGAGGAGGGTCATCGCGTGAGCGCTTCCTTCGCGCGAAGGACGAGCTCGACGGCCGCGTCGGCCGTCGACGCGACGGCGGAGAGGTGGCCCATCTTCCGGCCCGGCCGGGCCGCGCGCTTTCCGTAGAGGTGGAGACGGACACCGGGAAGGGCGAGCGCCGCACCGAACGCCGGCTCCCCCTCTGCCCAGAGGTCTCCCAGGAGGTTGACGATGGCGCCCGGCCGCGTCACCTCGACCGAACCGAGCGGGAGGTCGCAGACCGCCCGGACCACCTGCTCGAACTGGCTGGTGACGCAGGCCACCTCGGTGGTGTGGAAGGTGTTGTGCGGGCGCGGCGCGAGCTCGTTCACGACCAGCGACCCGTCCTTCTGGAGGAAGAACTCCACGGCGAGGAGCCCCTCGACGCCGAGCGCCGCGGCGATCGCGCTCGCGAGCGCCTCGGCGCGCCGGGCGAGGGAGCGCGGGATCGGCCCTGGCATCACGGCCCACTCCAGGATCCGCTCCTCGTGGTGGTTGAGCGACGGGGGGTAGACCGCCATGGCGCCCGACGGACGCCGGGCCACCAGGACGGAGATCTCCTTCTCGAGGTCGAGCGCCTTCTCGACGGCGCACGTCTCGTCACCGAGAGCGGCCCAGGCGGCCGGGGCTTCGGAGGCGCTCGACGTCTCGACCTGGCTCCGGCCGTCGTAGCCGCCGCTGACGGCCTTGACGAAGCAGCGGCCTCCGAGCGCCTCCACCGCGGCCCCGGCTTCGGCCCCGGTCCGGGCCAGCCTCCACGGCCCGACGGGAAAGCCCTGGCCCTCCAGCCACTCCTTCTGGCGGCCCCGGTCCTGGATGACCGAGAGGACGGCCGACCCGGGGCGGACGGGGGCGTACCGCGCGGCGGCGTCCAGGCTCGCCAGGGAGATCTTCTCGATCTCCAGCGTCACGACGTCGCACCCCTTCGCGAGGACGGCGGCGGCCTCGGCGTCGTCGAACCCCGCGGTGTGGCACTGGTCCACGACGAAGCGCGCGGCGCAGGAGGGGTCCGGGTCGAGGGCCTCGACGTTGTAGCCGAGGGTCCGGGCCGACATCGCCGTCATCCGGCCCAGCTGGCCGCCGCCGAGGATTCCGAGCGTGGCGCCCGGGAGGACGGGTCCCGTCAAGGGAGCGTGGACTCCAGGACCTCGCGCTCGCGGGCGGCGCGCCAGGTCCGGAGGCGCTCGCGCACGTCGGGGCGGCCGAGCGCGACGATCTCGGCCGCGAGGAGGCCCGCGTTCGCCGCCCCCGGCTTCCCGATGGCGAGCGTGCCGACGGGGACTCCCTTCGGCATCTGGACGATCGAGAGGAGGGAGTCGACGCCGTTCAGGAGCGTGGCGGCGACGGGGACGCCCAGCACGGGGACGAGCGTCTTCGCGGCGACCATCCCCGGGAGGTGGGCCGCGCCGCCGGCCCCGGCGATGATGACGAGGAGGCCCCGCTCCTCGGCGGTCGCCGCGTACTCGAACATCCGGTCCGGCGTCCGGTGAGCGGAGACGACCCGGGTCTCGAACGGGACCTCCAGCTCCCGCAGGACGTCGCAGGCGGGGGAGAGCGTTTCGAAGTCGCTCCGGCTCCCCATGATCACCCCGACCAGAGGGGAAGGGTCCGAGGCCGGAGCGGCGGTCACTTCGATCTCTCGACGCGGACGCCCGGGACGAACAGGATCGAGTCGAAGGTCCGGTTCAGCGTCTTGCTCCTGAACCCGGTCATCGGCTGCGTGTCGGGGAACTCCACCCGGTCCCCGACCTTCACCGGGACCTCCATCACGGCCAGCCAGACGGAGGCTCCGTTCTCGTTCACCCGGAGGTAGGTGTACCCGGCCGCGTTCATCGTCTCCTCGACCCGCCCCTTGCGGCCGGTTCCGGGGTTGATCGCCTGACGTTCCATCCCGGCGTGCGGGTCCTGGGTGGCCGCCCCGGCGTGGAGGGGGTCGGCGGGGGGCTGCTTCCCGGCGATCGCCTCGGCCGGCGGCGCGGAGGCGCTGGACGGGGCGTGAGCGGACTCGGGAGCGACCGGGCTCTTGGCGGGCTCGCTCTTCTTCCCGCAGGAAGCGAGG
>Ga0073936_10010090_pt1 | contig 11618 bp, 15 predicted proteins | sample AliMusrvi5mmetaG_FD_87041 | JGI IMG/M metagenome (GOLD analysis project Ga0073936, IMG submission 87041) | Freshwater lake bacterial and archeal communities from Alinen Mustajarvi, Finland, to study Microbial Dark Matter (Phase II) - Alinen... | ecosystem: Environmental > Aquatic > Freshwater >... | reverse complement strand
TTTCGGAAGTATCCCCAGTTTAATACGTTCCAAAGTCTCAATATAACTCATCACATTCCAGGCCCATGCTCCTGCGTGATTCTCGGATTCGTCCCCGGACATTACCTGATTCCCGTGTCTCATCGCCGAATCATAGAACCGAGATAACGGAATCCCCTTCTCCCAGTTCCTCTCACGCCCCCTGCCACCCTCTTCATAATGATTCGCAAGAACCTGTAATGCCAATGGTGGAATCAAATCAAATCGTCCTTTACCATTCCTATCAGATCGTTGTGCTCCGGAAGTATGAAGAACAATCGGCTCTTTCTTTACTTCAACTTCGACCTTCTCACATTCGGCACCATTGTCACATCCACCCTTACACTGATGGGTAAATTCATGGATTTCAAGATGTTTACACTTGGATGAACTGTTACAGGGCTTGCTGCATTTGACTTTCATTTTGGATAACTCCCTGGAGGCAACTTATTGATATCCTTGTTGATCATTAAATCAGCCCAGGCCTTCATTTCTACCAAATCTGTAAATATCGGGATGTGTTCCTCTTCGGCGATTTTCTTCTCAGCCAGTGACCCGGTTGAATTCTCCCATCCAGGTATCATGAACAGAGCATCAGCGGACCTGAGCCAAGCCACACAGTAATTATAAACATCCTGAATTTGTGGAACCGGCCGGACTCGCTTTACGAATGTGTAATCACAGAACACCGGGAAGGGGGAAAATCCCAATTGGAATATCTTTGCTGTCCAGGACTCTCCATTGTCTATGTTGGCCAAGGTATGAAGCATATTCACACCATGAATGGGTCCAGCCACATAAACTTTAATATCTCGTCTTGTCATTCTCTATTCCTAACACTAAGACCACTACACTAACGAGTTAAATATAAAACAATTATGGAACAACTGAATCTTCATCTCGAACCTTGATCGTCCCTTTAGGCTTAAAACCCTCACATCTCCCGTCATCTCCTATCTTAGCCTTAGACGAAACACTACACTTCCTAAATCTGTTCCACTCACAATTACCACTGTTACAATCAATCTCCGACCAGTCTCGGCTCAGGAATGGAAACCTATCATTGTGAGGCATTAACCCGTGCCTATGCGTCTCATATTTGTCACATGCTCCGGCCATACATTACCCCTATACTACAGTGTTTACAATACAATTATATGGACTTTCTATCTATGGTCTGACTGGAGGGATTTGAAATTCATAATTCTTTTATATTCTTCCCTATGTGAGGAGATCATACAATGCAACCCCTATACACAGAAGAAGAATTTGGGAATGCCAAATCCCGTCAACCTCTTCCCTTGAAATGTATTCATTGCCATAAGACATTCCATCGTCCAAAAAATAAAATTCAACTATCTCTCATTCCGAATCACAAAGGAGGATATACTCACAATTACTGTTCCGCATCTTGTCAAAGACTTCATCAAAATCCGAAAGTTTTCGTAAAATGTGAATTTTGCAATAAGAAATTTACTAAACTCCCAAATCAGATTAAAACAACGAAACACAACTTCTGTGATAAATCCTGTGCCGCCAAATACAACAATTCCCACAAAACTAAAGGAAATCGCATCTCTAAACTCGAACTATGGCTCCAAGAACAACTCCCTATCCTCTACCCATCACTTGAATTTCACTTCAATCGTAAAGATGCTATCAACGGAGAACTCGACATATACATTCCTTCTCTCAAACTTGCCTTTGAATTGAATGGCATCTTCCACTATGAACCAATCTATGGCCCTGAAAAACTTTCCTCAATTCAAAACAATGATCTCCGTAAATCCCAGGCCTGTCTCGAACACAACATCGAACTCTGCCTGATTGATGTGTCCCATCAAATATACTTTAAGGAACAAACCTCTCTTAAATTTCTTAAAATCATCCAAGAAGTCATAAATATTAAAACTATCAGAATTTCGGAGTGACAGGCATCGAACCTGCAACCTTATGGTCCCAAACCACACGCTCTACCATTTGAGCTACACTCCGGTCTTTTTATAAAAATCCCTTGGTCCCAGGCCAAGTGCGATACCAGGCTTCGCTACTGTCAGAATTTAACTACAAAAATGGTGCCGAAAGAGGGAGTCGAACCCACGACCTTATCCTTATGAAGGATCTGCTCTGACCAACTGAGCTACATCGGCATTAATAAACGATTGATTATCAACAATTATTAATAACCTGCATTGATAATCAATGCCTCATTAATAACTTGGTGGACTTTACAGAACTCGAATCTGCGACCTTTTCCATGTCAAGGAAACGCTCTAACCAACTGAGCTAAAAGTCCAACTCTCTCACCTCATACAGTAATACTTCCCGGTCACACAGTGGAGTCTGTAATACTCCATGAAATCCATATAACTCTCGGCCCACTGATTCTTCTCATCCTCACTCAAACTCGTCCAATACCGATCTAAATCATTCGGATGTTGAACAGGCTTTCTTTTCCGCCGGCCTAAATTCTTGCAATACTTCTCATTATACTCTCTGGCCGTACAAATCTCTTCAGCGTAATCTCTGCCCTTAAGCAACTCCTGTTTTCATTTTAGTCTCCTTGTTATTCCCTATGTTCACAAAAACACAATGTTCACTGATTCATGAACAAGCCTCTTTTCGTGAACATCCTTGTTCACTTTTTCAACTTGTTCAACGAAACTGAACAAAAGAATACGGTCTTATTGCGTACTCGTCGAATCGGTATATCTACCGGCGGCGGGGCATCGAGTTGACCTAACAGCAGGACCATACTGCGTCCAATATGGCTTACACCGCTTCACCTGCATATTCTTTGGATTACATCTTTCTACGACGAGTTTCTTCCCATTCCTCTCTTTCAAATCCGAATATTTCCTGAATTGCTCCAAGAATTTTCTGTATCACATCTGTTCTAAATACTTTTAAATAACAAACACCATATGGCTTTCTGCCCTTCTTTTTCCCATATCCGTCTTTTCTTATTATATCAATCTGACTTTTACGAAGAGATGATTCTTCCAATCCTAACACATTCAACCAATCCAGTTTAGCATCATCAAACGTGATCCCGTTTCCCGAGTAGAATTTCAAATGAATGGATATCTCATCATTTCTAATCTCGAAATATTTCCTGAGAAATCCAATAAAGAATCTCATCATTGCCTTATCTGTGTTACAAAATTCAACAGAATTTGCATTCTTATATCCCTCGGCCCAATACAGTGAACATCCCAAAGCAAAGTCACATTCATTCGTCTTTTTATACATTTCTTTCCCCAGGGATTGCCATTCAACCCTTTTCTTTAAGGCATTCTCACTCCTGGCAACTGACCCTTTCCCTTGGCATCCAACTTTCGGAACACGAGCGTCTAATTCTGCCCTTTGATCCACCGTGAGAATTATATCTCTTACCCATACACTAATTGACGCCTTTGAAACTCCGGTAATGCTTACAATCTCTTTTACAGACTTTCCCTCACCACGAAGTCTTCTTGCCTCGGCCTTTTCTTTTTCTTTCTTTATCATCCGAACCTCCTTATGTGTTTACCCTACACCTATGGTTCAAATATAAAGAAATTATTGCATTGGCGTCTCCACCGGGGCTCGAACCCGGAATCTTGACCTTGAGAGGGTCATGTCCTAACCAATTAGACGATGGAGACAAAATAACGAGAGGTACTCTATCCTTTAAGCTATTCCTTCTTGCGAAGGTTCTGGATTCGAACCAGGCCCCCTCTCTGTGGTCGGAGAAACAGGATTTGAACCTGCGACCCTTTCGTCCCGAACGAAATGCTCTACCAGTCTGAGCTATTCTCCGAATTTAAACTACTGCGATACATCCCGCAGCCTTACATGCGAGTGCCATCTTCTCCTCATACTCTTTCTTCTCTCTCGGCTTCACTTCCCAGGGATATACCTCTGGACTCTCCATCCCCAAACACCCTGAATATGCCTGATAAACATCATCACTATCTACATTCTTTGCCGAAATCCAACCACTAAATAAATCCTCATTAATCCTGTATCCCGGCTTATCTCCAAACCACTTAATCGGAACCGCCGGATACTTCAACATCCTCTTGATCTCATCCAAACTCATAAACCGAATGACCATCCCCGATTCCGAGATCATCCGATTCGCCATGAAGATCGGCTTACCCTTCTTCACACATCTTTCCAGATCCAACTGTTTCAGAGTGAAGAAATCAGAATCCTTATCCTTCGTCTTGAATTCCAACTCAATCGTCATCCGGCCAAAGAACATCCTGGCATCACCTGTGATATCCTCGAATCTATCATAAATAGCGTCATCAGTCTCCCATTCCATTCCACGAAATCCCCTTGCAATCATTCTCCGGCAATTCTGAAACTGATCCAATAACTTCTGTCCCAGAAATCCTTGAAGCCTGATCCCATTGACAATATCTTCCCGGAACTTATCCTTGGATCTGATATCACGACGATGTTCTTCATTATCACTCATATCTGCCTCAAATAGTGTCAAGTGGGATTTGAACCCACATTCTCCCCTGCCGAACTCGACGTTCATCGGGGACGAGCTATTCCCAATCCTGCCATGCAGGATTTCTTCCCTACACCACTCTCCGGAACACCGCCCCAGCACCCTGTGGATGCCTTAATTTGGGCTGTCCTCGCCGGTATTCATTCCCGGTTGCTCTATTGACTGGTGGAGCGTAGGAGACTTGAACTCCTACTTCCTCGTTGCGAACGAGAGGTGCTACCATTATCACTAACGCCCCAATCTATTCTTTCTATGTTTCCGGCCATTACCACGATTCAAATTTCCATATGTCGGTGTAATTGAATGACAACAAGGACATATAAATTCGAGATTTTCAGGTCTATGTCGTTCTGGATTTCCGTCCTTATGATGTGCCGTTAATGGAACCCTCCCAGTTACAGGATTTACCATCGACCAATTACATCTTTCTCCACTCGGAAGTATCGCCTCGCAAGTCCCCCCGGATCTTTCAAATAACCATCTCCGAACGTGTTCTGAAATTATACTACTGTTTCCTCCAGGAATTTCTCCATTCAACCACTTTCGGATAAACTCATCATACTGATATTGCAACTGACAATCCGTATCACAAAACTTTCGAGAACTCTTTATCGTTATCAATTCACCACAAGAAAGACAATTAATCCTTATTTTACCCGTTCCTTTTCGATTATTGTTATGAGTTGCCGAACAAACCCTACAACAAAATACTTGGTCCGCTCTCTTAGGACTAAAAGTATCCTTGCAATTCAAACAGATTTTTTCCATATATCCTCCAGCGTTTCTAAAACTCTACCGCTTTCGAGATTTATGGTCAATGTCTATTTCAGAACGTAGTGCTCTACCAAGTGAGCTACTTCCCCAGTAAACAATGCAGGCGAAGGTTTTTGTATTATTCTGGCTTTAACCTTCACACGCAGGATCAGATCTTTCAACCTGCCAGCACCCCGTGACCTACATTTGGTGGAGAAGACCGGGATCGAACCGGCCACCCTCACAATGCCATTGTGATGCTCTACCAGATGAGCTACTTCCCCAAAACCTTATCACCCTTCTTCTGATTACACGGATAACACGCGATCACAATGTTCTTCGGGTCCAACTCCGGTCCACCCCTTGACTTCGGGATCACATGATCCAATGTCGCCAACTTCCTCATCTGTGCCTTCGTTGCATCATCGGGAACCTCTGGAACCAGCCCTGTCGCCTTACAGTAGTAACAAACCAAGTCACCTACCTCTGCCATCGCCTTATTCAGATGAGCCTCCCTGAAGGCTACCCAGGTCGCTCTCTCTTGTTCCTGGAGTTTCCTCACCAACAATACCCTGGCCGCCATTGAATGAGGATGTGGGTCCTCTACCCTTACTCTGTGTCTCATTATGTCCTCTAAAATAACGCCCGACGCTCTTACATTTTCTGAGCTACCCTGCGATTACTTGGTCGCAGAGATAGGATTTTGTACCTATGACCTTCGGACTCTGGTGGAGATTACGGGGATCGAACCCGTCACCCCTAGCTTGCAAAGCTAGTGCTCTACCAAATGAGCTAAACCCCCAAACTATCTACTTCTGCCTTCAAACCTGCTGCCGTCAACTCACTCACATGCTTCACGGCCTTCTCGTGATCCTCAACCTGGGCAATCGTCTTCCCAGTCTTATGAGCATCCAACGTAATCTTGTCAGCCATTCCCTCGGAATAACTGAACACTTGCATAAGTGTCTGAACCACATGCTGATAAGTGTTATGATCATCATCAAATAGAATGACCTGACACTGTTCTCCGGAATCAAAGATTCTGTGATCAAGTAACGGATGAACTTCATCCAATCTTCCGGTTCTCTTTATAACAGTGGTGCTCATAAAAACATTATACTCCACAAAGTGTTTGGATTGAAAAAAAGAATTGGAGGAATGAGGAAGAGGCAACGAGATTGCGAGTAAGACTTGGTGTTCTTACCCCCGGAATCTACCCCTCGGCCAAGGGATCTCCCAGGACTGGGCCGTAGCCCATACATTGACCATCTGTCACCGCACTCTCGAATGCCAATGAGCCTTTTCAGACTCTGCATTCATACTACTTCCTCAACTAATTCGCGTCAATCACAAAAACTGAGGTTTTTTTTACAGAAATTGGCAGGACGATTGGGAGTCGAACCCAACTCACAGATTTTGGAGATCTGGGCACCGCCACGTATACCTTCGTCCTATCTATCAGTTTCGTATCAAAAACTATCAAATTGATAATTGGAGCCGGAGGTCGGGGTCGAACCGACGACTTTCTGATTACAAATCAGATACTCTGCCAACTGAGTTACACCGGCGAAAATGATGCTTGCCCCAGATATTACTGAGATACTTCAGGGGATTACAAACCTCCTATACAGCACATAGATAGTCCGCGAAACCGTCCATGGTCAAATTCAGCCCCCGTAAATCGGGTTCTCCTTATCCTAAACAAGCGTTGGCGGGTTGTACGGGAATCGAACCCGTCTAATCAGATCGACAATCTGACACACTAACCGATGTGCTAACAACCCAAACTACTTCTCAACTGCCCTCAACTTCGCCCAATATCCTTGTCTCTTTTGAAGTTCTATCCCGTACAACTTGCACCATTTTCTTACAGCATTATCACTTACCCTTGCAATAAGGACACTCCCAGACCTCTATCGTTCCTTCATTCTCGACAAATTTGCTTGCCGTATTCGTTGCAAGTGTCCGATTCTCCGGGTCCATTGCGATCACATGATTATTAAAACACAACATCTTATCTCCTGGTGTGCCTGACAAGAATCGAACTTGCAACCCTCAGCTTCGGAGGCTGATACTCTGATCCAATTGAGCTACAGGCACATTACTCTACATCTCTCTCATCTATCACACTAATCGTTCCATCTGGAGAATTCATGTTCCTCACATACGCCTCATACTCATCAAACCCCTTGTCAATGAACTCATGAACCTCTCTCCTGGCTTCAGCAATATCCTGACCTTCGAAAATCCTCAACGGCACCGCTAACATCTGATTCTTGGCCTTCTTCACTAATAAATGAATAAAGCTCGGACTCGTCAACACTTCGGTATCCGATTCACATTCATTCACACATATTCCCATCCCGGCAATAATCTTCTTCATTGGCGTTCCCGAGAGGATTTGAACCTCTATTTGCTTTCGCCCTTCAGATTCGTAGTCTGACATGCTATCCAATTACACCACGGGAACATAACCTGCAACCTTCTGATTCGTAGTCAGAAACTCTATCCAATTGAGCTACGGGTACATTATACGCTTTTGGTGAGATTTAATTCTCACATTGAGAGGGATATCGAAAACTCTGGGGATGGGTCCCGATGCCTTGATAGTGCCCTTCTCTTCCGAACTTCACTCGGCGGTTTATTTTTCCTACAAAAGCTTTGGCACTCCCGAACAGAGTCGAACTGTCTTTCCTAGGATGAAAACCTAGTGTCCTAACCGGTAGACGACGGGAGTAAATTAACTTGTTGTCGCTGTTATTATCTGCTCAATTTTAAAATTTGGAGAGTGTATCACTCCAATCCTCCATGCCTGCACGTCATTCTCGTTCTTGGGCACATGCCCATAAAAATCTGTGGCTATATGAAGTCTGGCTGCTTCTGCCGCCTTATTTCCCCACATCTTCCTAACCTCTTCAATGCCCCCTTCATGATGGCGAATATCCCTGTGCTTTTCACCAAGCTTTACAAAATATTCATCAAGCCACCTGTGAACCACGGCAAAATCACCACCGAGTTTTTCACGACATTCCCTGCAATGCTCTTTATATTCAGCCATGATTGTTCTCCTTTTTTAGTGGTAGACTAAACTCCTGCCTCTTGATATTGTCTTATCCATTTTTTTACAGCATTACCGGAAACACCATACTTAATTCCAATTGCCTCTCTACTCATCTTTTTCATATCCTCTATCAATAATTCAAATGATGGTCGTTCTACTTTCCTGCTTCTAATACGACTGCACCTTGTACACCATAATGCTCCCCTCGTAATAACACATCCGCAATCCTGACACTTAATTTCGCGTTTTATCATTTTAACGCCGAGGTTTTTTCTTCCGCAAAAAGTGTTTTGCTGGCTATTGCAGTGAGGGCAAAGAATCCTCAAATTTTCAATCCTATTATCATTGTTTATCCCGTTTTCATGGTCGATAACTAAAATGAGTTCTTTTCCATTCCATTCTGGTAGTTGACCACACACATAACAAACATTTCTAAGCATCCCCTCTTTGAGTAGTCTATTTTTAAGGTTGGCCCTACTATATTCACAATTCTCAATAAGGACTTCTGATAATGGGATTCGAGATAATACCCTCTTTCTTCCTTTTGAAGACGACCTTCCCAACCAATGAGAAACGTCAACTTTCAATCTTCTCACTTCAGCATGAACCGTTCTATAATTCCCTCCTTTTGGGACAAGTCCCATTCTTCGAAGCGTATCCGCTATTGACATGCTATTTTTAGCCGCCTCTCTAAACTCCTCATCTGTCCATCTTTTCTTTCTCATTTTCCTCCTGTGGTTGAACTGTCTCCACATAAGGTGAGAATATAAAGAAATTATCGCAGGTTCTTATTGGTGGGTGTAGGGAATTTTGAAATCCCGACCAACGGTTTAAAAGACCGCTGCTCTGCCTCTGAGCTACACACCCCTAATCATGTTCACACGCATTCGTTTACCATCTGCTTTCATAGCATCACCTTCCCTTTTGTTTAATCCCACAATGGACACTTGCCTGTTTTCATCTTCGTTAGAAAGCCCTCTATATCCCCCACAAAGTGAGCAATCTCTCCATCAATCATCGTGCAAGTATGCACTCCCATGAAGTCCCCTACAGCCTTCCTATACCGTTCCGGGATGTCACTGCCCTTGATCGCCCCATTAATGACCTTGTCCTTCGGCAATGAGAAGAAGACTTCCATCTCCTTCTTTAACTTCTTGGCCACAATCTCGACCAATCTCAAGGCTCCTTCATTCTTGATATGAAGAACTTCCGTCTCTATCAGCATCTTTCCTATCCGATACTTGACAGAATACCGAGTCTTCTTACCCCTAAACTTGCTGAGATTGATAATCTCCATCTTCCCCAGGGTCTTTCCACCGATCCTCATATCGACACTTAACATGATTTCTTTACTCCATTTTCATAAGTCGCAATCACATTAACAATGCTCGAATCCCACCAACATCCTCTGCCCATAGATGCCTGAATACGGCCCTTTCCATATCCTCCCACAACTTCTTCCACTACCCAAGTTTCACCACGTTTGCTTTGCTCTCGGGCATATCGAATTTGTTTATCTCGTCTTGTCCTCATCACGAACCTCTTTCTAAAAGGATGTGTCTGCCGGCTGCTCTTTCGGATTTCCAGCTTATCCTCGTCTACCTGGTGTACAGGCCCGTTAGGGACCCGATAACACGATCAAGAAACACACCTCGGGTCAACTGTGTGTTCCTATCCCCGTACAGGGAGTGGTGGGCGTGGTCAGGATCGAACTGACGGCCTGCTGCTTATCAGACAACCGCTCTAACCAACTGAGCTACACGCCCGTAACTAAACCTTCTTCTTGATACTAAACCTCTTTCCTTTATTATCAAGTTTACATTCAAAATTTTGAGATGCCGAAAACCGCAAAGGGCGTGTTTCTCTGCTATCCTACCATTAGATGACCGACCCGAAGGCCGGACGGGATTCGAACCCGCATTTTCAGTTTGGAATTGAAGTATCCCTTTGCTGAAGGTATCTCAAAAAGCCTTAAAAATTCGGACACCAAAAATCGATTGGGACTTTTTTCACCAAAGAAGTATTCCCTATCTGAAGGTGTCTTAAAACAACTTGAAGATTCCTAAACGCCAAAAATCGCGGCGGGGTGTTTTTTCGTATGAATGAAGTAACCACATGCTGAAGGTGTCTAAGTCTCTTCAAAAATCCTTTATACCATACACATCGTATCCTACATTGTTGGGTTGAATGACGGGACTTGAACCCGCAGGACCCTGATTCACAGTCAGGTGCGTCTACCAATTCCGCCACATCCAACATCTTCTCCTGAAATTCTGAGATCTATACAGACTTTTACTGCTACCCCAGGTCATACACCTGGTGATTATGGCCGATAATCCCATCCGGCCGTAGTCTTCTCCTTCGTGCGTCCACGTCGGATTGAAAGTTATGAGGGATTTCACGTCACCTTGCGGCTATCGTTCCATATGTTATCGACCCGACCGATATCCTGCGTCCCCTTGATCCGCCCGTCCCACCTTGAATGGTGGAGGTTCGTTTCTCCGTTCAGCCGTGCTCCATACACCACGTAATGTCTTAACCAGACTTGCGGTCCGGCTCCTCGTTGGGTCACAATCAGTTTCCCCGCTAAAGAAAACCGACTCACCCTTGCAATCAAAAATTTTAATTGGCTATCAACCCGTACAGTATCACTACTGCATGCTGATTCATTCCGCAGTTCCCCACGTTGAACAATGCCGCCAATCAGAGCAAATAATGCGAGTTGACAGGATTTTTACCTGCTCCGGTGTGGATTTGATGTCCAGAGGCCGGTTTCCAACACATCCCGTAATCTCCGTATACGAAGACTCCAAGATAACATCTCGTGCTAACTCATTGGGGGATTGGAGGCGGCCGATTACTTCGCCTTCCCCGAAGCCTTCAGCCTCGTGTACTCTTATACGAACAATCCCAGTTCTTTCGTCCGAAGGGTTTTCAACCCTCAACTCCACACCTTTCGGCAGGGCTTTCATTTCGGTTTTGAAGCCTACGATCTCTTAAGCTACGGACAAATCATAACTTGGTGGACTACTCAGAAGGGTTTATACGACCTAGCCAAAGTCCTAATAATTTAGACTTTGACAGTAGTCAATACCTTCCTTTCGCCCTTGGTAGAAGCGGCGGGGGTCGAACCCGCGACACCCTGATTAAGAGTCAGGTGCTCTGCCAACTGAGCTACGCTTCCGATACGAGAAATAATGGCCGATGTCCTACCATTAGACGACCGGCCCTTTCGGTCCGGACGGGATTCGAACCCGCATTTTCAGCACAGCCTTAAAT